>Ga0307373_10009114_pt1 | contig 14922 bp, 14 predicted proteins | sample OX2MG_FD_202534 | JGI IMG/M metagenome (GOLD analysis project Ga0307373, IMG submission 202534) | Soil microbial communities from Risofladan, Vaasa, Finland - OX-2 | ecosystem: Environmental > Terrestrial > Soil > Coastal area > Acid sulfate soil | place: Finland: Risofladan, Vaasa | collected... | reverse complement strand
TTGAGTAAATCGCTTACGGCAGCTTGGCCGTATTCGGTTTCGAGGTTGTCCTCCGACGAGAAGAGTCCGGTGGATGCGGCGTCACGTTGCCCGCGCGTGGTCGCGCCCAGGGTTTCCATCCGCTTGGCGATCGTAGAGATGAAGCGTTTCTGCCCCGGCGCGTTGGTTTCGCAGAGGATCCAATGGGGATCGGTGTAGCTGTTCGAACGCAGCGTGCGGCCGAAACCCTGGACCGCGCGGTCGGAGCGCCAGCCGGTTTGCAACAGGTAGTGACCACGAGGGTATGAGACGGGATTGGTGCGCGCATCGTTGTAGCTGCGCCCGGTTCCGCCGGCCGCCTCGGTGAAGATCAGGACGCGCTTTGCGCCGGTCTGGAAGGCCGACGTATCGTCGATGTTCGCCGTACCGCAGCGTGTTTCGAGGACGCGCTTAAAGCCGTGCTCGGTTCGTTTGCGTACAAGGCGTCGCTTCCGGCCGCTGATCTCCCCGACGTTTTCAACCCCGTGCTCATCGAGCATCATGGTGAGCATGGAATCGGGCATCAGCGCCGAGGCGATCTGCGCCTTGAGGTCATCGCGGATTGCCACGAGCCGTGGGTCCAGGACGGGAAGCCCGCGGTCGTCTTTAAGGATTTCCGAGCGCTCTTTGCCCTCGTCGTCTTTGACGATAATGGTACGCATGACGGGGAAGACGCGGTCGAGGTAATCGATCATGGTTTGTTTGGGCGAGACGTCGATGTTCTCGAGGTCGTCCGGATCGGTTAATTGCGAGAGGGCCGCTTCTTGCGCAGCTTCGTAGGTGTTGGTGATCTGGCCAACGATCGAGAAGCCCCGCGCAAGCTTGTCGTGCTGGTCGGCCATGATGCTCGGCATAGCGAGGGATCCCAGCATGGCCTGGAGGCTGCGCTGGCGGGCTGAGGCGATTGCAGCGCGGGCGCTGCGGCTGCTGTTGCTGTCGTGCTCAGCGACGATCGCGTCGAGCTTCTCGTAAATGATGCGCCACGCGCGCGCGACGGCGTTATAGGAATCAACCTGTTCCGGCTCGAGAATGTGGGTGATTCGTTCGACGGTGACGCCTTCCAGCGACAGGCTGGTAGCGAGGTAGAGTCCCTGGGCTTTAAGGTCCCGCGTGAGCATTTCAAGCGCGCCGACGCCGCCGGCGTTCATTTTGAGCATGAAGGTGCTGCGGTCGGGGAACGGTGCCTTGGGTCCCCATAGGCCCAGGCGTTCTGCGTAGGCATAGGCTTCGACGGTTGATGCGCACGTGGCCGAAACGTACACGATCTTCGCCTTGGGCAGCGCGCGCTGGAGCGCTAGGGCCGCGGCGCCCTGGATCGAGCCGCCGGTCATCCCGCGTGCGCCTCGCGTTTGAATCGCGTTTGCGAGGTTGTGTACTTCGTCGAAGACGATGATGCCCGCGAAGTCTTCGCCGACCGATGCGACGAGCTGCTGAACGCGTGAGCGGGTGCTCTCTTTTTCGCCTACGCGCAAGGTCGCATAGGTCGAGTAGATGACGCCCGCCTTCATCGCGATCGTATCGTTGGCTTTGTAGCTGGAGAGGTTCTGCACCGCGCTTGCGTGCTGGGCCCCGACGACGTCGGTCCAATCGCGAAGGAAGTCCTCGAAGAGGCTTTGGTTCTCTGAAAAGTAGAGCGCGATCGGGTTGCCAGCGACGATCTCCGAGAGGATGGTTGAGGCCATAAGGCGGCCTTTCCCGAAGCCCGTGCCGTGACCGATTAAAACGCCGCCGTTACACTCTTGCGTTGTGAGTTCGGATGAGGTTCCACCGTCCTCGTCGGTGACGGTGGCTTCGATTACGATTTCGGTTTTCCGCGAGAGCGCGCGGCGGATATAAACCAGCGACTCGAGCTGCGCGTCGGAAAGCTGCGCGATGGAGGCTGCAGGGAGTCGAACGGGCGTCGTGTCGGGTGAAACCGGCGGCAGATACACGCTGCCGAGCGCCGTGGATTCAACGAGCTTAGCCGGATGCTTGGCTGCGCCGTCGACGTGGATGGCGGTGGCCCAGCGGATGAAGCGTTCACCGTCGCTCGGGACGCTTTGCGGCCGCTCGTAGCGGTAGTCCAGGGTGGTGATGTCGGAGAAGATCGGAACGAAGGCGCCGCGCTGCGATGTTGCTCCGGTGCGGGTGCGCGTGCCGGTGAGCGCGTGCAGGCGGGTGGCCGTTTCACGCGGGATGATCGGGAGCTTTGCGATATCGTCGATGCGCAGCGTGTTCGTTGACGAGGCAATCAGCGTGGCTTCGGGGACTTTGTCGATCACGACCAGGCAGACGTTGAAGGTCGTGCCCATCTTGTAGTAGTCGCGGCCGTCGATGCTTTGCGCCAGTCGTAGCGAGCAGCGCCCATCCAAGACGCTTGCCCACGAGGTGTGCTCCGGGTGCTGATTGTCGCCAAGAAGCGCAACGATGCGCGCGCCTGGGGCCGCAAGGCGGATGGCAGCGCTTAGATGGTCAAGGCCCACGGCTTTGCCGTTGGCGCCGTGCATATCCATCGAGAACGGCGGATTCATCAGCACGACGGTTGGTCGGGTGCCCTTATAGAGCGCATCGATGTAGCGCCCGTCGTGGCCGGAGATAGTGGCCTCGGGGAAGACTGCGCGTAGGATCTGCCGGCGATCGCGATCGATTTCGTTCAGCACGATCGATCCGGGGATGGTTGCTACAAGTAGGCCGGTTCCGGCGCTGGGCTCGAGCGTGATATCGTCCTGCTGCACGTTTGCGAGCTGCTGGAGGACGAGCGCAATGGTTGGTGGCGTCGAGAATTGCTGGAGGGTTTCTTTCTCGATGCTACGCCGGCGCTGCGCGGGGATGCGAGCGACGAGCGTGCGCGCCATATCGATCGTAGGATCGTCGCGAAGGATCACGACCATCGCGCCTTCGAGGCTATTGTAGGCGCATTGGATGTCTTCGATATTGTGTGCCCGACCGATCGCGACGAGTTCACTTTCGCTCAGGGCACCCGAGCGCAGATGATCGGCGATGTTCTCGATGGAGCGCGCGTAGGCGGGAAGCGTTGAGGCGGCTGATTCGACTACTGCCGAAGCGGTAGCCAGCGTATCGGTAAATGCTGCGTCGAAGAAACCTAGCTGTAGATCCAAGGCTGCATCCTCTCAGAACGATGTTGAAGATGCACCCCGGGTATCGCGTAGCGTCGCGCCAAAAGATGACGCCGTCGCGGACGCGACGGCGTTGTAGCTCATCCTTTGGCGTGTCCTACGCGATACTAGCTATTCTGCTCGTTCACAGGGTTGCTGGGCGTTCGCGGTCGCTTCGAACAGGATGGTGTCGAAGATCGAGCGCGAGTCGTAAGCCAGTCTGCATTTGGCGAGCACCTGCGTCGTGCGCCGTTGCCTGGCATTTGGGGGAATGCCGGTCGACTTCTAGGGCAAGGCGGCCAAATGGGGAATCCCGGCTGAGAAGGCGCTCAGCCTACAGCGATCGCTCGCGCCTTACGTCATGGACTACAGCTTCTGCCGGAGGTATTCGACGATCAAGATGACGCCAATGCTCAACGTGGGGCTCACCAATCGCCTTTGGACGTTGCACGATCTGGCAAATGTGCCCGACTTGATGCGCGGCGGCCTAACCGCGTGAAATATCTCGAAGCGATAGGGTTCATGTTAGTGTCAAGCCCCGTTATGCTCGTCTTGCTAGGGCTATCAGGGCGTTGGTGCGCGAGTCAGGGCATGCGGACAGGCCAGCTAAGGTTCTTTGCTGCCCTTATGTATTGCTTTCAGATTGCGCTGCCAGCGCTTGCTGTGTATGTGTTGCTGGTTCGTATCGTTAGTCTGGGGATGCTGGAACAAAACGGCTCGCGATATGTCGATATATTGCTTCTCGTAGTTTGCGCCCCCTATAGTATTTGGTTTGCGTTCTACGCGCTCGGGGGATTTCTCGGTTTGCTTGGCCTACCTTTTGGAAGTCCGGCAAATCGCTTTCTAGAGGGACTTTCACAGAGCAGTAGCGTTGATGTGAGGCGCACCGCATCGCGGCGCATTGAAGAGACCCATCTCGTGGGGGAGGCCGCGAAACACCATGACGAGGAATACGACGGCGGAAAGAAATAGTCGGCAGTGTGCTGCTATTCGTCCACTCATATAGGGTGGTTTTCGGCTTAGATGAAAAGCGCTTCGATCTCGTCGGTGAAGGTGTCGTCGTCGATCGCTCCGTCCGACGATTCATCGCTGAGCTTCGGCCGGCTGGTGAGCATCTGCATGTTGTCGATCACCACTTCCGTGGCGCTGCGCTTGATGCGATTGTGGTCTTCGTACATGCGGATGACTAAGCGACCTTCGACGAGCGTGTATTGCCCTTTGCGCAGATCGCTGTTGCAGGTGTCTGCAAGCTCACCTAAAGCGATGATGTCGATGAAGCTGGTCTCGTTAAGCTTGCGCTGGACCGCGAGCGTGAACTTGGTGACCTGTCCCCCAGCTTTGGTGTAGCGGATTTCGGGGTCGCGGGTGAGATTGCCGACGAGGATGACGCGATTGTAGTATCCGGCCATGGGTGGGCCTCCTGCGGGTGAGGGCTTCCGCATGATTGCGGGAAGTGCTCACCGCCCGCGCCGTCCGCCCTCGCGCAAAGGCCCCGGCGCCGCGGCTGCGGCGCCGTTGGTCGCGGGCCGGCGCGCGGGGTCGCGACGGGCGCCTTGTTGTTGGCCCAGGAAATCAAAGCTCGTAACGTAGACCTCGTTCATCGTCGCCTTTTCGCCGTTACGGCGCTGAAAGTGCTTGAGCGCTTCGTTGCCGACGACCGCAATGAGGTCGCCTTCATGGCCGTGCTCAAGGACGATGGCGGCGAGCTTACCGTCAACGACGAGGTCGACGTATTCCGTTTCACGGGATGCGCCGTAGCCTAACGCCGTGCAGGCGATCGTGGCAAGCGCGCGGGGATATTCGCTGCCGCTCGATGCGACCGGATCGCGAGTGAGTCGCCCGACCAAAAACGCAACCTTCACGAGGACGGGCCGTTGTAGCTACGGTATGCCGCGGTCATTGCTCCCGAAGTCCTTTCGCAGACTAAAAAACGTGGCGCCGGTAGATCCTCATACCGTCGCCACGTTCGTTTTCACAATCAAACAATTTGCAGTAGATGCCGTATTTTGCCGTAATGCTCGTGCTTGCCGTTGGTTGCCGTGTTGCCGTTTATGCTGGTGCGGCGTTTTATGCGGTGTCGCCTGTGTTGCAGATGCGCATCGGGCGTTCACGGACCCGATTGAATAGTATTGTATGACACGTGAGGACAGGTGTCAAGGCACAAACCAGGCGACCTCTGCGTCTTGTGCGAATTCGGCGAATTTCGCCCATTCGTCGTTCCATTGGTCAATATCGGTGCTGAAAGCCGAGACGCCGAGTTCGTCGGTGAGTTTATTAGCTGCCCGTTTGATGATGGTTTTGCGCAATTCGGCGGGAATGGTGGCCGGGAGCGTGGTGGGGAATACGCGTTGCCCGATTTCCTGTTCGCGTGCGCCGTTGCGTTCAAACAGCGTCACGAGGAACGCGGGAGACTCTTGCTGCGCTGCGGTGAGCTCGGTGCCGTAGTATCGATCGAAGATGATCTCAATGTAGCCTCGACGCAGCGCCGTCCCGTCTTGCGAGACTAAGTCTAGGTTCCGGTGAGGATCTTCGTGTTTGCTTGTTTGCATGGCGATAGTATAAACTATCCGTGTGAGGACAGCAAGACCGGAGATGAACCAGCTATGCCTATGGGACGAAAAGGTGATCCCTCGTAAACGCAGGCGTAATGGCCGAGTCCGGGGCAGGGTCGTGAAATACTGCTCGGACCGGTGCGCCAAGGCGGCCGCCCGGGCGGCGTATGACGCCCGGCGCCGCCCGCAGGTCGCCTAGCTCATCGGGAAGAGTGTTCCGGTAAGCTCTGGCGGGGCCGGCTTCGGTGTGGGTTTAGCGCGTTTTGCCTCAATCTCGCTTAGCGGCGTGTCTTGGAGTTGCTCGAGGACTTGCGCGGGGAGGCTTTCGTCACGAAAGCGTCCATTGAAGCTCTCGATGAATGCATTTTGCGTCGGCTTTCCGGGCGCGATGTAGTGTAATTGCTCGCGACGCTCCCGCCAGACCTCCGTGCTGACTCCACATTAAGGCCCGGACGGCGGACCTCTCGATCTAGGCTTTCTGAAGTGCGGCCTAAACGTGATAGATCGCCACTACCAAAGCCGGCACCGCTACGCTGACATGCCTCAGCATGGGGCAGCACCGTGCCGGACCGTTTGCTCAAGCTAAGTGGTTCGCAAGTCGGCGAATCGGTGCTCATTTGTGAGCATCCAGAGATTATAGTGCGTCGGATTGCCTAAATTTGCGGCCTCGATCGCTACGCATGAGCTTTCAGTTGTAAAGAGAGACGCAGGGCGTCTCTCTTTACAATACGCCGGTGATTTATCCGGTCGCGCTCAGTTTCTCTTTGCGCAGGCCTGATTGCTCGAAGTCAGACGGCAGGCTCACCATAATGCTCGCCGCTTTACCCGTTTGTGCAGCGGCGGTTTCTGCGAGCTGCAGGTCGCCTTTCGCTGAACCATTCCAGCGGATGTATTCGGCTTCTGGAAGATGATAGCGATAGCCATTCGTATCGTAGTAGCGCCTGAACCCTTGACTGTCCATGGCCTCGTGAAGAGTCACGTAGTCAACGTAGTTGGCGCTGTGCAACTCGACGCGTGTAATCGTGTACGACATCTACTTGCCACCGCCGCGGCCAGCACCATTATGGGCGGGGCGCTTTGGAACGTAGACGGTTTTAGGGACTTTCGTCGGTGGTAGCGGCTTGCCGCGAACCACGGTAACTTCCGCGCCGCGGCTGCCGTTTGGATAAAGGGGAACGACCTCGCCACTGATTGGCGACGGAGTCCCAGGGGTCCATTTTTTGGGTTTCATGATTGTGGGTTGTCCTTTGCCTCCAAAGAGGCATCAATTAAGAGAGGACTCCGCACGTGCTCGACTTAAGGTCTCATCGCGACGCGGCGGAGTCCCTTGGGTTGTCCGCCTGGTCCGCTGTGAAGACGGCTGTTGAGTGTTGTGACCGGCAGCCGTTTTTCGTTTGGTCAGGCCCCCTTTTGAGCAGGCCCTTTCCAGGAAGATCCCTGATATGCTAGCACTCTCCGGTCGAGTCTGCCAGCCCTTGCCCCTACCCATTGCGCTCCGCCGCTAAAGCGGGCACAACATAGGGGGTTAGGTGACGTCTCGGCGAGGAGCCCCGGCCGATCTATTATATCACGCAGGCGCCAGTTATGGCAAAATATTGTCAAGTTGCGACTTTGTAACATAAAAATGCTATACTAATGCCACAGGAATGACCAAATAAATGCTTTATGGCCTTGAAATAGAAAACTTCATGAGCATCAGGGAGCACCAGACGATCGATCTGAGAGTTCCCCCGAATGTTCGTGAGCAGAGCCGATCGCTGCGCCCTATTTGGGACGGCTCCAAGGAGCGAGCACCGTCGGTGGTTGCCTTTTTTGGGCCCAACGGCGCGGGGAAGTCAAATGTTCTTCGGGCACTCAACTTTGTCGCGACCTTTGTGCACAGCAGCTTTTCGCGAAAGCCTGAATCGCCGTTTGAGTTTTCTAAATTCGCGGATGATATTTCGTCGAGTGAGCCCACAAAGTTTGTGCTGCATTTCAGTGGCCCGTTGGAGCTCCCGTCTGAAACGAAAGCGCTCAGTGCAAACCTTGAAGAATTTAGTCCGGAGTGTGCGTATGTCTATGAGCTTGAGATTGAATCCGTCGATCCGCCAAAAGTTCTACGCGAGGTCTTGAGCTATTATCCGAGAGGGTCCAAGAAACGTGTTTTTGAGCGAGTTGGTTCGACAGTCAAGGCTGGAGCAGATTTCGGACTGTCGTCTGACTACCGCGCCATCGATGCAATATTGCGGCCTGACGCTAGCGTTATCTCAACGCTCGTGCAGCTCAACCATCCCGTGGCGATTCTTCTTTGGAAAGTAGCCCTGCGATGCTGGTCCAATATTTGGGTTACCAAATTTGAGCCTACCGATGACGATGCGATAAAATGGTACGAAAACAACAGTCCTTTCCTTGAGAAGCTTAGTCGAGAGATATCTCGTCTAGATATCGGCATTCAGTCGGCCGCGCTTGCAGATGTTGCCGGTGCCACGACAATGATCTTTGATCATCGTGGCCTGACTAGACAAATACCAATTGCCATGGAAAGCCATGGTACTCGGCAGTTCATTAAAATTTTTCCATGGATAGCAATGGCATTAGAGGGCGGAGGCCTGGCCATTGTTGACGAGCTTGATACAAGCATTCATCCACTGATTCTCCCTGAGATCGCGAGCTGGTTCTACGACGCTAGAAAGAACCCCCACGGTGCGCAGCTATGGATTACTTGCCAAGCGGCATCGCTTCTGGAAGATCTCTCTAAGGAGCAAATATTCTTTTGCGAGAAGGATGATGTCGGGCGCACATCAGTCTTTGGCCTTCGTGAGATTAAAAATGTACGACGCGTCGATAATTTTTATCGGAAATATATCAGCGGCGTCTATGGCGCCATTCCACGAGTCGGGTAGTGCGCCAACGAAGACCATTGCGTGAGCAACGGGTCAGAATTTTTGTCGGTTGCGAAGGACAGTCTGAATTTGGTTATGTCGCATTTCTCTTTGCTGCTCTCGAAAAACATAGGCAAGATCGGCACTTTGATATCCACGATTTCAAAGGCGGTGACCATACGGCAATAGTCGAGGCGGCTGTGGAAGCTATCAAAGACAAAGAGCGCAGGTACGGCGCATATGCGGTACGGGCAATCTTGCTCGACGCTGACCAGCGGGGGCGCGATCAGCAGAGGGACGCCCTTTGCGATGCATTGATCGCGCAGCATCGGATACTTCCGGTTTGGCAGCATCCATGTTTTGAGGGCTTCCTATTGAGCCATTTCGATGGTGCTCCGCCGAGGCCAAATAACTCGCGCGCCGCCCAACAAGCCATTCGCCGACTTTGGGTTACCTATGAGAAACCGCCAACACGAGCGCAATTGCTCGCCAAATTTTCTGACCACGATTTGCATCGGGCCCGTGCAAATGAAATCGGACTAGATACTTTCTTGAACGCAATCGGCTTCCCCGACGCTCCTGAGGAAGACCAATGATTGATCTTGGGGATTGCCCCCCGAGCCTACCATTTCCAGAAGTATCGAGGGCACTTTGGAATTGGCTCAGCGTCGCATGTCCGGCGATGGCTGCCGAATCGCCCGTACGATGCTATGCTCCCGTACGATGCTATGCTAATGAAGGTCGTGCCGGCGTCGCCGCGCGTGAATAGTGCACGATACGACGCGCCCGACGTCCTGGTGGACGACGATCCGGTGCAGGGCGATTTCGGCTTTTAACTCAGGAGGACAAGCGGGTGAGTGGATCAGGTGAGGGGTGGGCGGCGTTCGATGCTGCGATGCGCGACTACGTCGAGGAGTTCGCGGCGTTGTCCGCGGCGACGGGATCGAAAATGGTTCAGTTCCCTCGGTGGGTGCGCCGAAACGATCGCTACGTTCGCGATGAGGGAAACGTATACCAGATAGCGCAATCGGTTTCGAATCAGGCGTTCCATTTGAAGTCGTTCCAACCGCTCCTCATAGCGTTTCTGGAGTCGCCGTTGAAGGCGCACTCGGCCGGCGTCGTTCATGACGGATCCGGCCCGCAGATCATGCTTCACCCTCAGGACGTAGCCTTTAGGCTCGCTTCGAACGCGGTCAAAGTCGAGTTGAATGGAAGCCAGCGCCTCGATCGTGAGGCGATGGAGATGGATATCGACTGTCTGCACGAATTGGTGGAAGCGAAGACGTTGCCGATGGAGGTGATCGGCTACGTGCTCGGCGCGCAGGTCCTTGAACCGATTCGCTTGCGTAGCGACCTTCGAGTCGAGCCGCTCCCAGAATCAGAAATCGGCCCGTTCCTGAACTTCCTCCCGCTGCCGATGACGATCAACAAGAGTACGCAGGAATGGGAAGTGTTGCCGCTTGCGCCCGTGGCGATCATACGGCTGGACTTCGAGCAGCCGTGGGATCAGCCGTGGCTTGACCCGTCGAATGTTCTTCGCGCCGAGTTCGAGTGGTTTGCGGATGCGGTCGCGCTCCATCACGACGCGAGGCCGGTGCTCTTCCTTGAGCGGCGTTGGCACAGGCGCGACTTCCTGCGTCGGTGGTGGAGCGACACGCCATCGAACGGCACAGGCTTGGTTGAGAAATCTGCAGTGGTTGTCGAAGTTGCAAGCGTCGTCGAAGCGTGCGCAGCGCTCCGCAAATTGGCTGCGGATGAAGCGAAGAGCGCCGTTCCCACGGCGATCCGTCGTCTGGGCCTTACTCGGACGCGAGCCTCATCGGACGACGTCCTGATCGACACGGTGATCGCTCTGGAAGCATTGCTACTGGAGCGCAAGGAACGCGAGAGCCTTGCCAACCGAATGGCGACACGCGCTGCGCAGTGGGCGACGGAATGGGGCGCTGATTGTTCTACAGTCTATGGTCTAGCTAAAAACGCCTACAACATGCGCAGCAATCTCGTTCACGGCGAAACGCCGAAGAAGGATGCGGTCTATAAGATCGGCGACGCCGTGTTGGGATACGAGGCCCTGGTATCGCAGGTTGCGGATCTCGCTCGGACGATCGGGTCCGATGCACTGAAGCGTTCGCTTGATGGAACTTTCGCAGCGCATCAAAGATCAATTTTGGATACGGCTATTACCAAGGGATCGGAGATTGAGTAAGGGCGACGAGACTAGGGCGCTCGCCTGCGCGCGTCTTCAAGAATCTCATCGTACGTTATGATCCGCACGTCTTCCTTAGATTGATTCAGTTCAAGCGCTGCGACGTTGCGGGGCATCCGACCAACCAAGACGGCCAGGCGTGGAAAACGCAGGCGGTGGCCAAGAAGCGCTTCGACGTTCTCGGTATTGCGGCCACTGCTGAAGTAGTCGTGGTAATCTCGCAGTTGCGCAATAGCGTCCATGATGGCCGCAGAGAATCGAGGGCGCCCGCTTTCGCGAACCAAAATTGGCGCTTGCGGTAGTTTGAGATCGCGCACTTCCCAATTGCTGTCGCGCTGAACCGATACTATGGGACGAAGAATAAAGTCGGGGATTTGCAAGCGTCCATCCGTGTCGATGAGGCGAGGATGGGGAATTGAGAATGCGTCCCCGCTCAAGAGAGAGGGATTCGCCTCGAAGAATGCCTGGAGCGCCGGCTCGGTGATTTCGGGATCGTTGATATGCGCCTCAAGTTGGTCGACCTCGTATTGGATGCCAAAGACGTCCCGATCGATGGTCCAATAGTGATTCGGGGCCATGTTCCGAAGCGCATCGGCCGTTGCGTAGAACAAATCGCCTTCGATATCCGCCACCGGCTGTAGGGCGGGTCGGACGCGGAACCGCCCGTGGTCGTCAACGACCAGAAACCCGTGGTTCGAGAACTCGTGTAGCAATCGCTGACGGTACGTGTGAACCTCGCGACGGATTCGTTCTTCCGCCTGTGCGAAGAGCGCACTCCGATCTACAACGGCGTAGACAAGGGAGTCGGCACCCGGCGGGATACCGACGCGAAACGCTTCGATAAAGACGAAGGGGATGCGATTGTACTTTCGGCCGTCGGCAGTGGTGGCCGACTCCGGCAATGCTTCGATATCATCACGTAGTTGGGCCGCGATAGCTTGTATGCGCCAATCAGGTTCTATTGTAGTCGCTTCATCTTCAACGAATACGATGGCGTCGGCCGGGAAGGGGGCGAGGATGCCGCTGCTCAGCGTCGGGACGAGCGTTTCGTAGTTTGTCGCGTGGACGCTTTGCCCGTTAGCACGGAGATAACTTTCGAAACCTTCGGCGCCCGGCCCCGTCAGAATGAGGTTCACGAGCTAGACGTTCGCTTTCACGGCTGTCCTCACTCCCGATTGCGACGCCGACGCGGCTTGCGAGTTTGGTGCGCCCCCCTATAGTCTAGTAATGATGGTGAGCTATAGATTTGTGCAAGGCGGTCCAGAATGAGGCGTTCCCTGCGCTCATCCCCCATCAATCAAGCGGTTGCTTCGCTGCCTGGGGCCTCACCGAGTCAGATATGGGCAAACCGGGAATCTTCTCGTTTGACCATGCGACCGGCGAAAACGTCGTTGCGGCGCAAAAGCGCAAATTGGCGGTCAAGCGGCCCGAGCCGAACTCTTAATCGAGTCTTCTTAGCGAAGCGACAGCTTCGCCGACGGCTCTCAAAAGCGGCGATGTCTGCAAGCAGACGTAGACACTGTCGAGAGAGGTCGTTGGGGGAGAAAAGCCCACCTGCCGCAATGTGCACCCATCGGCAAGTCGAATGCCGCCGAGCATTTTCGAAAGCATGCGCGCTACCTCACGCTGACCTTCATGTGCTAACGAGAGCCAGACCCTGGATAGAGATTCCAGAAGCTTCTTGGCATCTGCCGCCTGATGCCGCAATGCCTCGGCCTGCGACAGCTCATTCTTTGCAATTCTAACGTCGGACTCAAGCTTTAGCCTTCGAGCCCCGAGGTCGTTGAGATGCTCGAAGAGCGAAGTCGCTGCCTCCGACGTGGGCGGTTGAATTTCAGCATGGGCCAAAATGTTCTTACGGCGCTGATCGAGATCGCACAGAGCTTGCTCAAGATCATGAACTCGCTCACGCATAGCGCCCGCGACGACCTTTGGTGAACGATAGGTACTCTGAAGATCCGGTGAAGCAACTAACTGGTCGAGAATTTCCCTAAAGGCAATCTCTACCGCGTCCGCTCTAAAATGGGGCTGCTTCCTATTCGGATGTTCATAGCAGACGTAGTAACGGTGCCGCCAAGGGGGCTTGCCTGACATACGGCCTGAGAGCTTCCGGCCGCATGAGCAATAGATCGCGCTCGAAAGCGGCCACGCGCCTTCGGTGGACTTTACGAACTTGGGCTCAGGCTGCTGCACGGCCGACGCGACGTCAAATAGCGATTCATCGACAACCACGCCGCGATATGTCTTGCACTTTAGCATCATTGCGATGGTGGACCTGTCCCACAAAAGTGCCATCGTTCTCCCATTTCGGAGTGTCTTAGGCGGCGGATGTTGCCCAACGATCAAGCCTCTGATCTTGCGCAGGCCGGAGCCCTGTGCTCGTAGCTTGAAAATCATACGTACAATCGTTGCGGCGGGTTCGCAAGGGCGCGGGCGTCCGTCGATCAGGATGACCCCATATGGCGCATTTCCATCGTGTAGGCCGGCTGCTTTGCGGCGCGCGTGTCCGGCGCGTGCCTTGTCGGCGCGCGCCTCGTTCTCGAGGCCGCCGGTTAGAGCGCGGAAGAATGGTTTTATAATATCCGAGGAACGACTTATCGTAACGTCGCCGTCCTCTCGCGTATGGATTATCGCCCCGAGTCTCAATATTTCGTCGATCGCGACAAGTATCTGAAGCGTGTCGCCACGTCCCACGCGATCCAGTCGAGTCATGAGTACGCGACCCGGCCTCTCCGAGGGCGAAACGCCGCGCAGCTGCCCAAGGAGCTCCATCATCAGTTTTCTAGGTCCGGCTTTTCCGCTGGCTGTGCCCTGAAAGACTCGGGTTATGCTCCAGCCCGCTGACCTTGCAGTTTCTCTCGCCCACGATTCTTGGTCAGCTAACGTTTCCGCCTGACGCGATGTAGACACGACGAGATAAAGCCAGGCTGTTGTCTGCACTTCAGGCCGTCATTTCGACTGGGGTTGCCTTTGATTGCATTTGTCTTCGGGAGTGATTTCGGGGTCCCCAAGAGAACACCATTAGAATGCTACGGGTCGAATGCTACGGGCCTGCAATCCTGGCGGCCGATATCTCGATGTGCGTTGCGCACCCGCGCATTTGACGTATGGTAAACGGCTTTGATTATTCTGCGGAATTGCCCGGATTCAATCCGATTTCTGGATCTAATCGCAAAGGCGGTCGCTGCTACAGGACAAGCCAGTGAAGCGTTTGCTATACCTCAACGGCGCTTAGGTTGGCGCTTGGTCGCTGTCTCTAGTCGCGCCTTTTTGCGTGAGGGACTAATAGCGAAGCAAGGGCGGCGCGTCAGGATATCCGACATTTCTGGATCGCTCCGGTGAGGTTGGCCGGAAGCGGCACTGTTGCGATATCGCCCACGATGATCTGGTGCCCCTTAGCCTGGGCTTTGGCCGCGAGTGGGGCTTGGAGTTCGATGCCGGTGGCGGTGCAGCGCCCAACGAGCGCGTCGAGGAAGCGGCCGTCGCCGGCGCAAGGTTCGATGATGTGGTCCGCGCCGGTAAGGTGCGCGAAAAAGCGCTCTACTATAAGCTGGGCAAACCAGGCCGGTGTTGGCCAGTACGAGTGCGTGCCGAGCTGCTCGGGCTCCTTGAAGTCAAAGAGTTTCATCCGCGCGTGACCCGTTGATGACGGCGTGAGGACGCCGATCGTGCGATTGCGAAGAGTTGGCGGCGGTTCACGGGTTCATCGTGTTCTTGCGGATACGCTATGGCGCGTGCGGATAAGTAGGCATCGAGCGCCGCGTCAAATGATCGCGCATCGAAACTACGCCGCTGCCCAACGGTAAGCGAGAACTTGAGCGCTGCTTCGCTGCGGCTCATCGCACGATCCCTAAGGCCGACGAAAGGATGTGGGCTAGTGCGGCGATGGTTAAAGCGCAGAAGAAGAGCTTGCGGATCATAGGCACCTCCAGAATAAGATGCGCTCCCCCTCGGGTCGGTGGGGCGCGCGCCGGTCCGCCGGCGCGCGGATGCGCGCCGGGTGTCGTCGGAATGGGCGCGCGACGTAGCGGCCCGCCGGTTAAGTGCGGGTGGCCTAGTTGAGGTGGATGATGGCCAGTGAACGCGCGAAGCGTACGGCATCTTCGATTGTTGCTTTTGTCCCAAGGATGGCGGCGTTGGAGTCTTCGAAGGTGAAATAGAACCCGTCGGTGTCGGATCCGATCTGCACG
>Ga0307373_10009113_pt1 | contig 14922 bp, 12 predicted proteins | sample OX2MG_FD_202534 | JGI IMG/M metagenome (GOLD analysis project Ga0307373, IMG submission 202534) | Soil microbial communities from Risofladan, Vaasa, Finland - OX-2 | ecosystem: Environmental > Terrestrial > Soil > Coastal area > Acid sulfate soil | place: Finland: Risofladan, Vaasa | collected... | reverse complement strand
ACCGTCACCGAGCTGCCCGAGTCGCGCGTGCGGGTCGAGGCCGAGGTCGCTCCCGCAGAGGTTGAGCGCCGTATGCAGCAGGCTGCCCGCAAGCTCGGCAGTCAGTTGAAGATCCCGGGCTTTCGCAAGGGCAAGGTGCCGCCTCCGGTCGTGATCCGCCGGCTCGGCCGCGAGTACGTGCTCGACGAGGCGCTGCGCGACGCGCTCGGCGCCTGGTACGTCGACGCTATCGGCGTCGCCGGGATCACGCCGGTGGGCGAGCCGGACATCAACGTCGGCGACCTGCCCGACGCCGGCTCGCCGCTCGCGTTCTCGATCGAAATCGGCGTGCGGCCGGCGGCGAAGCTCGGCGAGTACAAAGGTGTCGAGGTCGAACGCCGCGCGCCCGTGGCGGACGAAGAGGCGATCGACGCTGAGGTCGAGCGTCTACGCGACCGCCTCGCCACGCTCGACACCGTCGAGCGTGCCGCCGAGCTCGGTGACCACGTCGTGATGGACTATTTGGGCAAGCTCAATGGCGAGCCCTTCGAAGGCGGTGAGGGCCGTGACCAGTTGCTGGAGCTCGGCTCCGGACGTTTGATCCCCGGCTTCGAGGAGCAGCTCGTCGGCGCGGCGGCCGGTGACGAGCGCCTCGTCGAGGTCGCCTTCCCGGACGGGTACGACGCAGAGCACCTTGACGGCAAGCCCGCGACCTTCGAGGTCAAGGTCACCGAGGTCAAGTCCAAGCGGTTGCCAGAGCTCGATGACGAGTTCGCCTCCGACGCGGCCGGCTTTGACACGCTCGCTGAGCTGCGCGAGGACATCGCCACGCGGCTCAGGGAATACGAGGAGCAGACGATCGAGCACGAGTTCGAGCGCAAGGTGCTCGACACGATCGCCGACACTGCGACGGTCGCGGTTCCGCACCAGCTGATTCACGCACGCGCACACGAGATCGTCGAGGAGACGATGGAGTCGCTCGCGCGCCAGGGCATCTCCAAGGAGATGTACCTCCAGATCTCCGGCCAGGACGAGGAGCAGCTCGCTCAAGACGCCGAGGGCGAGGCTGAGAAGACGCTCCGCCGTGAGGCAGTGATCGCAGCAGTCGTCGAGGCCGAGAAGATCGAGCCGACGGAGGCCGACGTGCTCGAGGCGCTCGCCTCGACCGCCGAGCGCAGCAAGACGACTCCGGAGAAGCTGCTCAAGCGGCTGGAGTCCAATGGTCGCCTCACGCGTCTGCGCGCCGAGCTCGCCAACCGCCAGGCCGTCGAGTGGCTCGTCGAGCACGCCAAGCCGGTGGCAGCGGGAACCGGCGGAGACGAGCCTGCCTCAAAGAAGCGGGCGACCAAGGGAAAGGCGGCGGAGGTGCCCGCCGCTCAAGCGCCGACAGTCAAGAAGCCCGACGCCAAAAAGCCCGCCGCCAAGGGAAAGACGGCCAAGAAGCCGGCCGCCAAGAAGCCTGCCAAGCGGCCCCAATGACACGGTCAGGCGAGCCGCCTGACCGTGAAATGGCGATTGCTAGAGTCGGCAGGAATCCGCCCTTGGAAGCGAAAGAAGCGAGAAGCATGAGCCCACTGGTACCGATGGTCGTTGAGCAGACTTCCCGCGGGGAGCGCGCGTTCGACATCTACTCACGCCTCCTCAACGAGCGGATCGTCTTCCTCGGCACTCCCGTGGACGACCAGATCGCCAACCTGATCGTCGCTCAGTTGCTGCACCTGGAGTCGGAGGATCCCGACAAGGACATCTCGATCTACATCAACTCCCCGGGCGGCTCCGTCTACGCCGGCCTCGCGATCTACGACACGATGCAGTTCATCAAGCCGGATGTGCAGACGATCTGTGTCGGCATCGCGATGTCGATGGGCGCGCTGCTGCTCGCGGGTGGCGCCGCCGGCAAGCGCATGGCGCTGCCCAACGCGAAGATCCTGATCCACCAGGTCTCGGCAGGCTTCCAGGGCCAGGCCACCGACATCGAGATTCACGCGCGCGAGATCATCGACCTGCGCGGGCGCCTCGATGAGATCATCGCCCAGCACACAGGCAAACCGGTCGACGAGGTCAAGAAGGACACCGAGCGGGACTACTTCATGAGCTCCGAGGAGGCCAAGGACTACGGGATCATCGACCGCGTGATCACGCAGCACTAGCGACCCCTCTTGGCTCTGAGCCGAGAGGCGGATAACCTTGTGCTCGCGGTTCGCCGGTCTCAGTTGACCCTAGAACCTTCAGAGGGAATCGATGGCGCGTCCGACCGACTCCAACGAGCAACTGCTGTGCAGCTTCTGCGGTAAATCGCAGCGGCAGGTCAAGAAGCTGATCGCAGGCCCAGGCGTCTACATCTGCGATGAGTGCATCGATCTCTGCAACGAGATCATTGACGAGGAGCTCACCGCTCCGCCCAACTTCGACATCCAGAACCTGCCGAAGCCGCGGGAGATCTATGAGGTCCTGAACGATTACGTCGTCGGCCAGGAGCAGGCCAAGCGCACGCTGTCGGTGGCGGTCTACAACCACTACAAGCGCGTACAGATGATGCAGTCCGACGATCAGGACATCGAGCTGCAGAAGTCCAACATCCTGCTGCTCGGCCCCACGGGCTGCGGCAAGACGCTGCTCGCGCAGACTCTCGCCAAGATCCTCAACGTCCCGTTCGCGATCGCCGACGCGACCGCGCTCACGGAGGCCGGCTATGTCGGGGAGGACGTCGAGAACATCCTCCTGAAGCTGATCCAGGCGGCCGACTACGACGTCAAGAAGGCCGAGACCGGGATCATCTACATCGACGAGGTCGACAAGATCGCGCGCAAGGCCGACAACCCGTCGATCACCCGCGATGTCAGTGGCGAGGGGGTGCAGCAGGCGCTGCTGAAGATCCTCGAGGGCACGACCGCATCGGTCCCGCCGCAGGGGGGGCGCAAGCACCCGCACCAGGAGTTCCTGTCGATCGACACGACCAACGTCCTCTTCATCTGCGGTGGCGCGTTCGCGAACCTCGATCGGGTGATCGAGCGCCGCGTCGGCCATCAGGGCGTCGGCTTCGGCGCCAACATCCAGTCCAAGGACCAGCGGGACCTCGGCGAGATGTTCGAGCGGTGTCTGCCCGAGGATCTGATCCAGTACGGCCTGATCCCTGAGTTCATCGGACGCCTGCCGGTGATGTCGGCGATCCACCAGCTGTCGCGCAACGAGCTCATGGAGATCCTGACCGAGCCGCGCAACGCGCTCGTCAAGCAGTTCCAGCGTTTCTTCCAGTTCGACGGAATCGAGCTTGTCTTCGCCGACGAGTCGCTGAGCTCGATCGCCGACCGGGCGCTCGAGCGTGAGACCGGCGCCCGCGGGCTGCGCTCGATCATCGAAGAGGTCCTGCTCGAAGTGCAGTTCGAGCTGCCCTCACGGCGCGACGTGCGCAAGTGCGTGGTCACGCGCGAGACGATCGAGAAGGGCACCGCCCCGACGCTCGTCACGCAGGCCGTGGACGAGCACGACGAGAGCGAAGAAGCGGCCTGAGGCGGCATACACTCGTGCGCGTGAGCGCACTGGAGGACAACCCACGCTACGACCCGTCCGAGGTCGAGCCGCGAATCGCGAGGGCGTGGATCGAGTCTGGCCTGACGCACCCGGAGCCTGCGGGCGACTCGTCCGAGAACTATTCGATCGCGATCCCGCCGCCGAACGTCACGGGTGTGCTGCATATGGGGCACGCGCTCAACAACGCGATCCAGGACACGCTCGTCCGCCGCGCCCGCCAGCAGGGCAAGCGCACGCGCTGGATCCTCGGCACCGACCATGCCGGCATCGCGACTCAGACGCAGGTCGAGAAGGAGCTGAAGGGCCTCGGCACCAGCCGCGAGGAGCTCGGGCGCGAGCAGTTCGTGGCCCGCGTGTGGTCGTGGCGCGAGCTCTACGGCAGCCGGATCATCGAGCAGATCAAGCGCCTGGGGTCCTCGGCCGACTTCCAGAACGAGCGCTTCACGCTCGATCGCCCGTACGCGGAGGCGGTCGCCACGGTCTTCGTCGACCTCTACAAGAAAGGCTACGTCTACCGCGACCGCTACCTCGTCAACTGGGATCCGGGGAGCGGCTCGGCGATCTCCGACCTCGAGGTCGAGGATCGCGAGGTCACCGACACGCTCTATTACATCAACTACCCGCTCGCTTCCGGCAGCGGCTCGGTCACCGTCGCCACGGTGCGACCCGAGACGATGCTCGCCGACGTCGCGATCGCCGTCAATCCGCAGGACGAGCGCTACAAGCGCCTGATCGGCGAAACGGCGGTACTGCCGATCGTCGGGCGCAAGCTGAAGATCATCGCCGACGACTACGTCAAGACCGATTTCGGCACCGGCGCGCTGAAGATCACGCCCGGCCACGATCCCAACGACTTCGAGATCGGCAATCGCCACGGGCTTGCGCACCCGACCGTGATCGGCGAGGACGGATGCATGGAGGGCGACGAGGTGCCGGAGCGCTTCTTCGGCCTCACGACGGCGCAGGCCCAGACTGCGATCGTCGCCGAGCTCGACGCGCTCGGACTGATCGAACGCCGCGAGGAGTACACGCACACGGTCCCGCACAGCCAGCGCTCCGGCAGCCGCATCGAGCCGCTGATCTCGCTGCAGTGGTTCATGCGCATGGACGAGCTCGCCAGGCCCGCGATCGAGGTGGTCAAGCGCGGCGAGATCCGCTTCCACCCCGAGGGCCAGGGCAAGGTCTACCTCAACTGGATGGAGAACATTCGTCCCTGGTGCATCTCCCGCCAGCTTTGGTGGGGCCATCAGCTCCCGGTGTGGTACCGCCGCGACGAGACCTACGTCGGCACGACCGCCCCCGACGGCGACGGCTGGGAGCGCGATCCAGACGTGCTCGACACGTGGTTCTCCAGCGCGCTGTGGCCGTTCGCCACGCTCGGCTGGCCCGAGCAGACGGCCGACCTGAAGGCTTTCTACCCGACCGACGCACTGGTCACGAGCCGCGACATCATCTTCCTCTGGGTCGCCCGCATGGTGATGATGGGCATCGAGTTCACCGGCCAGATTCCCTTTAGCGACGTCTACGTGCACTCGATCATCCAGGCTCCGGATGGGCGCCGGATGTCGAAGTCGCTCGGCACCGGGATCGACCCGCTCGATCTGATCGGCGGCGGTCCACGCCCGCCCGTCTTCGCGAAGGCCCCCGACCAGGATCCGGGCGAGTTCCCTGCCTACGGTGCCGACGCCGTGCGCTGGGGGCTGCTCGCGATGTCCTCAGGTCAGGATGTTCGCTTCAACGAGGAGAAGGTCTTGCAGGCACAGCAGCTCACCAACAAGCTCTGGAACGCCTCGCGCCTGATCCTGCTGCGCGTCGATCCCGAGACTCGCGCATCAGCGCAGCCGGTCAGGGTTGAGGATCGCTGGATCCTCTCGCGCTTGCAATATGCGGCGACGCTGATCAGTGACGCGATCGGGCAGTTCGAGTTCTCGCGGGCCGCGCTCTCGCTCTATGAATTCATCTTCTCCGAGCTGTGCGACTGGTACCTCGAGCTCGTCAAGCCGCGCCTGTACGAGGATGACAAGCAGACGCAGGCCCTCTTGCTGCACGTGCTCACCGAGACAGTAACCCTCGGTCATCCGCTGATCCCGTTCGTGACCGAAGAGATCTACGGGCACATACCGGGCGCGTCGGGTCTGCTCGCCGAGCGGGTCGCTCCGCGCCAGATCGCGCAACTCGACGAGGCCGCCATCATCCAGATCGACGACCTGATCGCGGCGGTCCAATCGGTGCGTGCGTGGCGTGATGCCGCCGAGGTCAAGCCCAGCGCCGTGCTCGACGCGCGCGTCGTCAGCGACGTGTACGCCGGGACGGCGGATCAGCTGTATCGCCTCGGCCGCTTGAACCCCAAGGAATTGAATGGAACCGGCGCCGGCGCCTCGATCCCGGTCCCTGGCGGCTCGATCGAGATCTTTGCAACTCGGGGGCTGGACCTGGGCGCGGCAGCGAGGAAGAAGGCCGCCAAGCGTGCCGAGCTCGAGGCCGAGATCAAGCGCGCCGAGGGTAAGCTGTCGAACTCTGGCTTCGTCGACCAGGCACCACCGGCGGTGGTCGAGGCAGAGCGCGCCAAGTTGGCGGCGCTGCGGGCGGAACTGGAGGCCCTGTGACACCGGAGGAGGCTGAGGCGCGGCTGCTGTCGCTCGAGCTGTTCGGCATGCGTTTCGGTCTGGACCGCATGCGCCGGCTGATGACCGTACTCGGCCACCCCGAGCAGGCCTTCAGTTCGATCCATGTCGTCGGCACCAACGGCAAGTCCTCGACAGCCCGCATGATCGCGGCGATCATCGCCCATCACGGCCACCGCGTGGGTAGCTACCTGTCGCCGCACCTCGTTGGCTTCAACGAGCGCATCCGCATCGACGACCAGGACATCACCCCGCAGCAGTTGGCCGACGCGCTGGAACGAGCGCTGCACGGAGCCGAGCAGGTCAACCGCTCGAGCGGCGGCGAGGACCCGATCACACAGTTCGAGCTGCTGACCGCCGCCGCCTACTCGGAACTGGCCGCGCGCGGGGTGGAGGTGGCCGTCGTCGAGGCAGGCCTCGGTGGCCGCTACGACGCTACCAACGTGATCCCGTCCAAGGTGCAGGTGCTGACCAGCGTCGGCCTCGAGCACACCCGCTGGCTGGGGCCGACGCTCACCGCGATCGCGCGTGAGAAGCTGGATGTGGTCCGGCCCGGCGCGACGCTCGTGCTGGGAGCCGGGATGCGCCCTGACGCGCTAGCGGTCGCCGAGGAGGTCGCAGCCCAGCGCGGCGCCATGATCGTGCAGGCGGAGGCCGACCCGCACGCCGTGGTCGGCGCGCTCGGGACCTTCCAGCGACGCAACTTCGCGCTCGCGCGCGCGGCCGCCGAGGCCTTCCTCGGTGAGCTCGATGAGACGGCCGTGGTGGCTGCCGCCGCCGACGTGCGTGTGCCCGGGCGTCTGCAGATCGTCGATCAGCATCCGCTGACATTGCTCGACGGCGCGCATAACCCGGACGGAATCGCGGCGCTGACGGAGTCACTGCCGGAGATCGTGGCCGCCGCTCGCACCGACGACGGCCGCGTGGTCGCGGTCGTGTCGATCCTCGACGACAAGGACGCCGCCGCAATGCTGCGCTCGCTCGCGCCGCTGTGCGATGGGTTGGTGCTCACCTCGAGCCACAATCCGCGCGTGCTGCCGCCGCCGACGCTGAGCTCGTTGCTTGACCAGCTTGCGCCCGCCATCACGATCGCGGCCGAGATCGTGCGCGAGCCGCACGCCGCGCTCAGGCGCGCGCGTGAGCTTGCGGGTCCCGGCGGCGTTGTGATCGCCGCTGGCTCGCTCTACCTGATCTCCGACCTGATGCACGACGAAGCCACGCACGGCGCACGCCGCGCCTCGATGCTGTGAACGACGAGCGCGACAATCATCCCAGCTTCCTGAAGATGGCCGGGCTTGTCGCCGCCAGCGTGGCGATCACGATCCTGGTGTTCTTCGGGATCGGCTACGCGCTGGGACGCATCTTCCTCTGAGGTCTGCGCAGGCCTATCACACCGGGAAATGGGGCAGTGGCGGGAGAAATCCTGCGATGACGCTTCCCTCTGGCTCTACACTCCGCCTTCCATGGTCGCGACCGCGGGCATATTCGGGATCCATAACCACACCGCGAGCCTGATAGTCGAACTGGCCGTGGTCGTGCTCGGCGTGATCTGGTTGGCCCTGATCTACTGGACCTTCGCCGATGCCCGCCGTCGTATCGCCGACTCGCTGCTGGTCGCATGCGCGACGATCGCGTCGTTCTTCCCGTTCATCGGCACGATCATCTACATGATCGTGCGGCCACCCGAGTACCTGGAGGATGTGCACGAACGCGACCTCGAGATCCAAGCCGCCCAGGCGCGCCTATCGCAGATCGGGCTGCACACGTGTCCGTACTGCGACCACGAGGTCGAGCGTGAGTTCCTGCGCTGCCCCAACTGCATGCGCAAGCTCAGGGACCCGTGTACGAACTGCGGCAAACCGCTCGCGTCCGACTGGAAGATCTGCCCCTACTGCGAGGCCGACCGTGGCCTCGACCCGACGCCCAGCCGTCGCCAGCGTCGCACACGGCGCGACCCAGAGCAGACGATGATCGCGCCACCACCGTCAGACCTGCGCTGACGCTCTGTCACTAACCTGCGCGCGGGCAAATCGCAGCCCGCCACCGAAATCGAACAAGGAGTAGCGCCCATGGCTGAGCGCACGCTGATCCTCGTCAAACCCGACGCCTTTGCCCGCAACCTGACCGGTGAGATCATCGCTCGGTTCGAGCGCAAGGGGCTGAAGCTGACTGCGCTCAAGCTCGAGACGCTGAGCCGCGAGACCGCCGAGCGGCACTACGCCGAGCACGACGGCAAGCCGTTCTTCGGCGAACTGGTTGAGTTCATCACCTCCGGCCCGTTGGTCGCGATGGTGCTCGAGGGCGATTCGGCGGTCGAGGCTGCGCGCCAGGTGATCGGCGCCACCAACCCGCTGCAGGCGGCGCCGGGCTCGATCCGCGGGGACTTTGCGGTCGCGATCGGTACGAATATGGTCCACGGCTCCGACGCGCCCGAGTCGGCCGCGCGCGAGATCGGGATCTTCTTCCCCGAGAGTTGATCCCCGCGCGGTGATCCTCGCCTCCGGCTCGCCACAACGCCGCGCAATCCTCGAGCAACTCGGGATCGCGTTCACGGTCGTCGTCCCGGACGTGGACGAGCTGACGTCAGGACCGCCGGAGGAGGTGGCGCTGGAGAACGCCCACCGCAAGGCGTCTGCCGTCGTTGCTGGCCAGCGGGCCAGCATCGACAATGAGGCGGTCCTGGGGGTCGACACGATCGTCGCGCTCGGGTCGGTGATCTACGGCAAGCCCGGCGACCGCGAGGCCGCAGCGGCGATGCTGCAGGCGCTCGGCGGCCGCAGCCACCGCGTACTCAGCGGCCTGTGCGTGATCGAGGACGGCGGGGCCCGGACGGCGGCGGCCGTCACGACCGTCAACTTCCGTCCGCTCGACGAGCGCATGCTCGCCTGGTACCTGGATACGGACGAGTGGCGGGGGCGCGCCGGCGGCTACGCGATCCAGGGGCGTGGGGCCGCGCTTGTCGACTCGATCGAGGGCGATTACCTGAATGTCGTGGGTCTTCCGGTCACCACATTGCTCGATCTGCTGCCCTCTCTGCTCTTTCCAGCGGTTTTTCGGCAATGAAGGCGTGTTAAACCGGCTCAGGTCCGTTACACTCAGCCAGACGGATGGGAGTTGGCACAGGGTTCGGACAGACCGCGCTCGCCGCCCGTCTGAACCCCCTTATCTTCCTGTCCAGCAATGGGTTTCTTCACCTACCTAACGGGTTTTGGTGGCCGCGACATGGCCGTCGATCTCGGCACGGCCAACACGCTCGTCTACGTACGCGGGCGCGGCATCGTGCTGTCTGAGCCCAGTGTCGTCGCGGTCGACTCACGGACCGGCGAGGTGCATGCCGTGGGCATCGAGGCCAAGCGCATGCTCGGCCGCACGCCCGGAACGATCTCGGCAATCCGGCCGCTGAAGGATGGCGTCATCGCTGACTTCGAGGTCACTGAGGAGATGCTGCGCCACTTCATCCAGAAGGTGCATCAGAACCGCTGGGCGCACCCGCGCGTGGTCGTGTGCGTGCCGTCCGGCGTCACCGGTGTCGAGAAGCGCGCGGTCGAGGAGGCCTGCCTGTCGGCCGGCGCGCGCCAGGCATACCTGATCGAGGAGCCGATGGCGGCCGCGATCGGCGCCGGGCTGCCGGTGGGCGAGCCGACCGGCTCGATGGTCGTCGACATCGGCGGCGGCACGAGTGAAGTCGCCGTGATCTCGCTCGGCGGCATCGTCGTCTCGCAGTCGATCCGCATCGGCGGCGACGAACTCGACGAGGCGATCATCAACTACGTCAAGCGCGAGTACAAGCTTCTGATCGGACAGCAGACCGCCGAGGAGGTCAAGCTGGAGATCGGTTCGGCGTTCCAGATGCCCGAGGAGGTACAGGCCGAGATCCGCGGTCGCGACATGGTGTCCGGTTTGCCGAAGACGGTCGTGCTGACGAGTGAGGAGATCAGGGGTGCGTTGGAGGAGCCGGTGTCGCAGATCATCGACGCGGTCAAGGAGACGCTCGATAGGACGCCGCCGGAGCTGGCATCAGACATCATGGATCGCGGGATCATGCTGGCTGGGGGAGGTGCGCTGCTCCAGGGGTTGGAGGAGCGCATGCGGCACGAGACCCAGATGCCGGCACACCTCGCCGAGTCGCCGCTGACGTGTGTGGCGGTAGGTTCTGGTCGGTCGCTCGAGGAGTTTGAGGCGATCCACCGTTCGAACAAGAATTCACGCCACCGGCGTCGGCGCTACTAGTCCGATGACCCGGCCGCCCTTGGAGATGAGCAGTTCGTGTACGACAAGCAAATTCGGCGGCGACGCGCGGTGCTTGCGCTGCTCGTCGTCATCTCCCTGATCCTTCTCACCGACTACTTCGGCGAATCATCGAGCAGCCCGCTGCACTCCGTACAGCGGGGCATCGCCACCGTTCTCTCCCCGGTGCAGGAGGGCGCCAGCACGGTGCTCTCGCCGGTTCGCGACATCGCCGGCTGGTTCTCCTCGACGTTCAGGGCCAAGTCGCAGCTCGCGCAGAGGACTGCAGAAAACCACACGCTGCGTCACGAGCTTGCCCAGCTGAACTACGAGGGGATCCAGTACAAGAAGTACGCGGGTCTTCTCAAGCTCGACCAGAGCTTCAACCTCAAGATCTACGGCCTCGAAGCAGCGAAGGTGATTGCCAAGGACCCGTCGCTCTGGTACGAGACGATCACCGTCGACAAGGGCTCCGGTGACGGCGTCAAGCAGTGGGATCCGGTGGTCGGCCCAGGCGGCCTGGTTGGCGATGTCTCCGAGGTGAACGGAGGTTCGTCGATCGTCTCGTTGCTCACCTCGCCGGACTTCGCGGTCGGTGCGGAGGTCGAGAACAACGCTGGCTCCGCGGGCCTGATCCAGCCCGAGGCCGGCAATCCCACCACGCTGCAGCTGATCAATCTGCCGACCACAGCCCAGATCGGCTCCAACCAGACTATGGTTGTGACGAGCGGCTTCCAGGATCCGGGCCAACGGGCCGTCCACTCGGTTTATCCGCCCGGAATCCCGATCGGCACGATCTCGAGCGAGAACCCGCAGAGCAGCGTGCTGACCAACCAGCCGCTTCAGGTCACGCCGCTCGTTGATCTCCAGGACCTCAGCGCCGTGCAGATCCTTACCCACCCCGGCCGCGGCCTGTGATCGGCCGGGCGTAGCCTTCGATGAACCGGGACGCCACGATTCAACTGCCGCTGCGGATCGCGCTCGTCGCGTTCTTCGCGGTCGTGATCCAGGAGACGGCGATCGCTCAGGTCTCGATCTTCGGCGTCAGCGCCGACGTCACCCCGCTGGTCGTGATGTCGATCGGTCTGCTGGCCGGCTCGATGGCAGGCGCGATCGCCGGCTTCGCAATCGGACTATTCGTCGACCTCGTCCTGTTCCAGACAGTTGGCGTGACCTCGCTGCTGTTCATCACCGTCGGGTACTGGTCCGGCCGCCTGCGTGAGCTGCGTGACCCGTCACACGGCTTGATCCCTATGGCGATGGGTGCCGTCGCGACGCTCTTCACCGGAGTCGGGATGGCGGTGATCCAGTTCCTGCTCGGTGTCGACGCGCCGGTCAGTTGGCTGCTGATCCAGCAGATCGTCCTGCAGGTGCTGGTCAACAGCCTGATCGCGCTGCTGGTCTACGAACTCGTGCGCCGGCTGCTGTACCGCGCGCTGCCGCCGGACCCGCGCGCCCGGCGCCGCCGCGCCTACACGACGGCGCTGAGTCCGCTGCAGCGTCCATCTGAGCGGCTCGGTGGAGTCACGAGGGCGAGGGCACGGTGAAGGGCCCGCTCGACGAGCGCACACCGCCGATGACGCCCCAACTCGCGCTGCGCGTCGCGATCATCGGCTGTTTCGCGTTGGTGATGTTCGCCGTGATCTTCTTCCGCCTCTGGTTCCTGCAGGTCCTGTCCGGCAGCCAGTACGTGCAGGCGGCACAGGTCAACATCGTGCGTGACGTCCCGGTTCCCGCGCAGCGCGGCGAGATCGTCGACCGTAGCGGCGCGGCGCTGGTCGAGTCCGAGCGGGTGCCGGCGATTCAGATCGCCCCGGACGAACTGCCCGTGCATGTGACCCAGGCGAACATGATCCATCAGCCGGCTGAGGACTATCCGCTCTACGACAAGCTTGCCCGGATTCTCCGCATGAGCACCAAGCCGCACCCGTGCAGCTTCTATACCTATGGGAACGGCTTGCCGGTCCATCACTCGCCGCGGCTCGCGCCGATCCCTTGCCTGATCGCCCAGAACGTGTCGCAGGCCGAATACGCGAACGTCACGATCAAGACCGACGTGTCTCCCGACATCCAGGCCTACATCGCCGAGCGCCAGAGCCAGTTCCCCGGCGTCACCTACCAGGAGGTCTACCTGCGCAAGTATCCGCTAGGCGCCGCCGGCGCGCAGGTCTTCGGCACGCTCGGCGCGATCAGCTTGGCCGAGCTCAACACAAAGCCGTACAAGGGGATCAGGCAGGGCAATATCGTCGGCCAGTCGGGTCTGGAGTACGAGTACAACTCATACCTCCAGGGCGCCGACGGTGCGGACCGGGTCAAGGTCAACTCCAATGGTCAGTTCGAGGGGTACGCCAAGTACCAGGCCCCCACTGCCGGTGACAACCTCAAGCTCTCACTCGATGCGAGGCTCGAGCAGGTCGGGCAGCAGGCCCTCGAGCATTCGATCGCGGTGCATGGCGGCAGCGGCGGGGCGTTCGTCGCGCTGAACCCGCAGAACGGCTCGGTCTACGCGATGGGCTCCGCGCCGAGCTTCAATCCGACCGTCTTTACCAAGCCGATCTCGACAGCCGCCTATAACAGGCAGTTTCGGGCCCCCGCCGCCAACGACCCGCTCATCAACCGCGCGATCGAGAGCACCGGCGCAACCGGGTCGACATTCAAGTTGATCACGGCCACGGCCGCGCTCGAGAGCGGCAAGTGGGGCGTCGACGAACCCTACGACGACACCGGCCAGTTCTGCTTCCCGGGAACCAACCCCCCCTTCTGCCTGCACAACTCCGGCCACGTGGCGAATGGCGCCGTGAGTCTCGTGGAAGCGCTGCAGGTCTCAGACGATGTCTACTTCTATCACCTGGGTTACATCATGAACGGCAACCCGCTCGACTACCCGCGGGGCTGGCCGCTGCAGAAGTGGGCCAAGGCCTTTGGGATCGGGCGTCCGACCGGCGTCGACCTCCCCGGTGAGGCGCCGGGCACGCTGCCCTCACCCGCGTGGCGCGCCGGTCGCAACGCGGAGGAGAAGCAGTGCGACAAGGCGAGCGGGACCTTCCGCTACAGCTCTCCTACCGGCAGCCTGCACGCCTCGCACAAGCTGGCGAGCGACTGGCACCGCAGCCCGACCCACGCGCCAGGCGGTTGCGGGATCGCCAACCTCCAGCCGTGGACCGTCGGCGACAACGTCAACACAGGCGTCGGTCAGGGCGACGATCAGGTCAGTCCGTTGCAGCTGGCTGTCGCGTACTCGACGATGGCGAACGGTGGGACGGTCGTGACCCCGCACATCGGGATGCAGGTCCAGTCACCGAACGGGACCGTCCTGCAGAACATCGATCCGGCGCCGAAGCGCAAGCTCGACATCAACCCTGCCTACCGCAACGCGATCCTCGAGGGTCTGAACCAGGCGGCGCAATCGCCAGGCGGCACGTCGTATGACGTGATGGGCAACTTCCCGATGAAGGTCTATGGCAAGACCGGCACAGCTCAGTACGGCACCGCCGCACAGATCGCGAGCAACACCGAGGCGGACTACGCCTGGTACGCCTGTTTCGTGCCGGCAACCGCCACCAGCAAGCCGATCACCGTGGTGGTCTGGGTGCCGAAGGGCGGGTTCGGGGACGTCGCAGCGGCGCCCGTCGCACGCCAGATCCTCAACCAGTGGTTCTACGGCAAGCCGGGGCCGTACGTCACGGGTACGTCCACGACCCTATGAGTGCGACACCGATTCAGCGTGCCGATGAGACTGCGGCGAGCAGCCGCAGCCTCAGGATGCTGCTCAGCAGCGACCCACTGCTGTTCCTGGCGGCGATCGGCCTGGCGGCTTTCTCGGTTGTGACCCTGCACGGTGCCGGCAGTCCCATCTCGGTAGACGCCGACAAGCAGGCGCTGTTCGCCGGCATCGGGCTGGTGGCGGCGATCGTGATCTCGCGCTTCGACTACACGGTGCTGCGGGAGTTCCGCTACGTGTTCTATGCGCTCGCGGTCATCCTCAACGTCGTCGTGTTCGCGATGCCGGCTATCCAGAACGCCCACCGCTGGATCCCGGTCCCGATCTTCAACTTTCAGTCCTCGGAGTTCGGCAAGCTGATGCTGCTCGTATCGCTGTCCGCCTTCGCGGTCGATCGTTCGCGACGGCTGAGTGAGCGCCGCACGATCGCGCGCGTGCTGCTGCTGGCGCTCGTGCCGGCGATGATCGTGATGAAGCAGCCGGACCTCGGCACGGGCCTGGTGTACGTGGTCATGGCTGCTGCGGTGCTGTTCTTCATGGGCGTCAGTTGGCGCCACCTCACTGCGCTGGCGGCACTGGTCGTGGTCGCGATCACACTCGTGCTCGCGGTTGCGCCGATCTTCGGCGTCCACGTCCTGAAGGGCTACGAGAGCCAGCGCCTGACGACCTTCATCAACCCGCCCACGGTCTGCAACACCGCCTTGGACCCCACGTGCTACCAGGAGCACGAGTCGCTGATCGCGATCGGCTCCGGGGAGAAGACCGGGCGCGGCGCTGCCGGCGCCACCCAGACGCTCTACCACTTCCTGCCAGTGCCGCAGGCGGACTTCATCTTCGCGG
>Ga0307373_10009112_pt1 | contig 14924 bp, 1 predicted proteins | sample OX2MG_FD_202534 | JGI IMG/M metagenome (GOLD analysis project Ga0307373, IMG submission 202534) | Soil microbial communities from Risofladan, Vaasa, Finland - OX-2 | ecosystem: Environmental > Terrestrial > Soil > Coastal area > Acid sulfate soil | place: Finland: Risofladan, Vaasa | collected... | reverse complement strand
GCGAGGGGGGCTTCGGTGTGGTGTTTCTGGCCGAACAGCAGCAGCCGATCCGTCGCATCGTGGCGTTGAAAATCGTCAAGCCGGGCATGGACACGCGCGAGGTCGTGGCCCGCTTCGAAGCCGAGCGTCAGGCCCTGGCGATGATGGAACACCCCAGCATCGCCCGCGTCTTCGACGGGGGAACGACCAACTCGGGGCGACCGTATTTCGTGATGGAACTGGTCAAGGGGGCGCCCATCACCCGATATTGCGACGAGCAGCAGCTTACTCCGCGCCATCGACTCGCATTGGTCGCGACCGTCTGTCAGGCGGTACAGCACGCCCACCAGAAGGGCGTGATTCACCGCGATCTCAAACCAACGAACGTGCTGGTCGCCGCTTATGACGGCGTGCCGGTACCCAAGATCATCGACTTCGGCGTCGCCAAGGCGCTCGGCGAGCGATTGACCGAACGGACGTTGGCAACGAGCTTCGGCGGCATCGTCGGCACTTTGGAATACATGAGTCCCGAGCAGGCCGAGTTCAATGCTCGCGACGTAGACACTCGGGCCGATATCTACAGTCTCGGCGTGCTTCTGTACGAATTGCTGACGGGCACGACGCCACTGACTCGGGAACGCCTCAAGCAAACGGCGATCGCCGAGGCGTTGCGGCTGATCCGCGAGGAGGACCCACCGAAGCCGAGCACCCGGCTGAGCGAGTCGAAGCGGGCGCTGGCGTCGGTCTCGGCGCAGCGGAAGCTCGAGCCGGAGAGGCTGACGCGCGAGCTGCGCAGCGACCTCGATTGGATCGTCATGAAGGCGCTGGACAAAGATCGCGACCGGCGCTACAAGACGGCCAACGGCCTGGCCCGCGACATCGAACGTTATCTCAACGATGAACCGGTGGAGGCGTGCCCGCCCTCGGCCGCCTACAAGCTCCGCAAATTTGCTCATAAAAACCGCAAGCTGCTCTGGGCGGCGGCGGCTTTTGCCCTGCTGCTGATCGCCGCCACCACCGTGAGCGCCTGGCTGGCGTTCCAGGCGACGCTGGCCGAGCTGGCGACCGCGCGCGAGCGCGACCGGGCCGAAGGGGAGGCCAGGCGGGCTTTGCTCGCCGAACGGATGACAGCCCGTGAGCGCGACCGGGCCGAGGCGGAAGCCAAACGGGCGCAACGACACGTCTATGCCGCTCACATGAACCTGGCCCAGAATGCCTGGGAGGAGACGCGGCTGGGAAGACTGGTGGCGCTCGTCGACGAGCACCGACCGCAAGGGGCTGACGACGACCTGCGAGGTTTCGAATGGTACTACTGGCGCCGCCTCGCTGAAACTCCGTTGTTTAGCCTGAACGGACACGAAGGCACCGTGACCTGCGTGGCGTACAGCGCCGATGGCAAACTGTTGGCGTCGGCCGGCCACGACGGGATCGCGAAAATCTGGGATGCCGGCACAGGCAGGGAGTTACAAACCTTGCGGGGTCACAGCGGCGGGGTACTCGGAGTGGCTTTCAGTCCCGATGGTAAGCGCCTTGCCACGGCCAGCTCTGACCGGACGGCAAAAATCTGGGACGCCGCGAGCGGAGCGGATCTTTCCACCCTCAAGGGACATTCCGATTGGTTGAAGAGCGTCGCCTTCAGCCCGGACGGACAGTCGCTGGCAACGGCCAGCCATGACCGCACGATTGGAATATGGAACGTCGCTGACGGCAGTGAAAGGCTCAAGGTACCGGCCCACGACGATCTGGTGATGAGTGTCGCCTTTTGTTCGGACGGCACACGCCTGGTCTCAGCGAGCAAAGATGGGACGGTGAAAATCTGGGACACGACCACCTGGGCCAAACCACTGACGCTAAGGGGACATACCAACGAAGTAGTCGGCGTCGCTTTCAGTCCCGACGGCAAGCGCGTTGCGTCGGCGAGCCTGGACCATACCGTCAAGCTGTGGACCGTGGCCAACGGCGCGAACGACGCAACCTTGATCGGTCACACTGAGCGGGTCTATGGCGTGGCGTTCAGCCCGGATGGCCGACGTTTGGCTTCATCGAGCTTCGACCAGACGGTCCGACTTTGGGACGCCGCCGGCGGAGAGGAACTGGCCACGCTGAAGGGCCACACGGGATGGGTGCCGTGCGTCACGTTCAGCCCAGATGGTAGTCGCCTTGCCTCCGCCAGCGCCGATCTGACGGTGAAGGTGTGGGACGCTCTCGCCGGTCAGGGAGAAGTGCTCGAGATGCGACAGACGAACCTGTTTCCGCCGGCGCGTTGCGTCGCATTCAGCCCAGATGGCACGTTGTTGGCATCGACGTCGGGTGATTCGCGGATCGTGCTCTGGGACATGCGCAGCGGGCTGAAAGTGGGCGCCATGGCGGGACACGAGCGTTTCGTCTATGCGGTCGCATTCAGCTCCGATGGCAAACGGCTGGCGTCGGCTAGCGAGGACCAAACCGTCATGCTCTGGGACGTCGACGGCCGACGAGGGCTTCGCACGTGGATCGGACCCGAGGGCCAAGCCGGGGCGGTGGCATTCAGTCCCGATGGGCGTTGGCTGGCGGCAGGCGGCGGCCAACACAGCGTGCGCGTTTGGAAGGCGGTTGGCGGCGCCAAACAAGTTACGCTCGTTGGCCACCAGGCGTTGGTAACCGGCGTGGCGTTCAGCCCGGACGGCAAACGGTTGGCATCAGCCAGCCTCGACCTGACCGTCAAGATTTGGGACCTTGAGAGCGCCAGTCTTGTGCGCAGCCTGGTGGGTCACTCCCCGGGATCCACGGGCGTCACGTGCGTGGCCTTCAGCCCCAGCGGAGACCAGATCGCTTCGGCCGGGGCTGACCAAACGGTAAGAATCTGGGACGCGGCAACCGGCCGGGAACTGCGTGCGTTGAAAGGTCACATCAATTGGGTCTCAAGCGTGGCCTTCAGCCCCGACGGCGAACGGCTGGCATCCGCCAGCGCCGATAAGACCATCAAGCTCTGGGACCTGGCCAGCGGAGAGGAGACACTCACACTTCGAGGCGGTTCTGAAAAGCTCATGTCCGTGGCATTCAGTCGCGACGGAAGGCGTTTGGCCGGCGCCGACTTCGACGGCCGGATTTGGTTGTGGGACGCCCGGCCCTGGACGGCGCCACTTCGCACCGAGCAGCAAGCTCGGGGGTTGATTCAACAGCTCCTCGCGACTCAGCCGTCGAAGACCGACGTGATCTTACAAATCCAGCGGGATCAGACTCTGTCCGCGGAAGTGCGGCAAATGGCCCTCGAAATGGTCGAAAGGTGGCAGCCGTAAGTCGCCTTTCGCTCCGAGTTTGTGAAATAATCGAATTCACCGACCGATGCCAAAGGACTTAGGTGCGGTTTTGGGTGTGTATTTCCGATAAATTCACAAACTCTCCGCGAAAGGGCGTACTTTCGCGGAGCGAAAGGCGACGATGGCGCTGCGCCCGGCGGCTACTCCTTGGGCGGCAGCATGACGAGCGTGGCGTACTGATCGGTCTTATCCGAAACGAGAACTTCAGTCCCGCTGCCGTCCATGTTCGACCGACAAATCTTGCCCGTTTCGGTCCAGTAGATTTTTCGGTTGTCGGTGTCGAGAGTCAGGCCGTCGAGGCCGACGCGGCCGGTGACGATGGGCGTTTCACCCTTCCCGTCGAGGCCGCCGCGGACGATGTTTCCCGGATCCACGTCCGCCCAATAGATCTGATGTTCGACCGTGTCGAGGGCGATTCCCATTCGCCGCGAGCGAGACGTGACGATATCCGTCAACTCCAATCCGTCGTCGAGCTTGGCGCGCTGGATCGGGCCGCCGCGGCCGCTGTGCGACCAATAAAGGAGACGGTTTTCGAGGTCGATGGCGAGCTCGTCGGGGGTGATCAAGCCGGTCACAAAATCCTTCATGCCGGTGCCGTCGAGATTGCACTGGAGGATTTTGTGTCCGAGGAGGCTCGAAATGAAAAGCTTCCGCGATTTCGGGTCGACGACGACGTCGCCGGTGTAATTGAGGCCCGCCGCGAGCTCGGTGATTTCCGTTCCGTCGAGATTCGAACGAAATAGCTTGTTTCCGTCCAATTCCGGTGCAGTGGCCGTCGTGAAATAGAGTTTGGAGTTCTTAGCGTCGACTGCCAGGCCGTCGGCGTTCTTCATCTCCACGATCAGCGTCACTTCGCTGCCATCGCGCACCGCGCGGTAGATGCCTTCGGCCCCGTTCGTCCAGTACATGAGGCCAGGCGCGTCGCCGGCAGCCTGGTTTTCGCCCGGGTAGGCTGCCGCGTTCCACCCGACTCCAAGCCTTGACATAAGACAAGCCGCCGAGACGACCGCGGCGACAAGACATCGCCACACGCGGCCGCGCTCGGCCAAAAGAAGTTGATAATCGTCGTGCATGAGAGCAGTCCCTCGTGGGCAGTCAAACCTAACCTACTGTAATGCGGCGGAGGTACAACCCTCGCAAGCGCGATCGTCCGGTTTCGCAGGATCGGCGTCCGATGGTGATGATCGAGCGCAACTGCCTGTGGGCATTCACTTTGCGACAGCCGCCGCGCCACGGTTGTGGGAACCTGAAAAAACCGGGCTCATTTTTGAGCGCCGTGCAAAGAATTTTGCCGGGGAAATCACCGCCGCTTTTCGCACTGTAGGAGGGCGATGTTAGACCAAACTCCTCTGCCGCGGGAGAAACAGCATGTCACTTTCCTCGATTCTCGATCATTTGGCCGGTCAGCAGGTGATCCGGCGGCGGAAAAAGAGGCGTCGCCCGGCCCGCTTCATCGTTGAGGCCCTGGAACGTCGCGCCTTGCTCACGACGTACACCGTCACCAGCACGACCCTCTACTTCGACGGCGACGTCGGCGGCACTGACCAACTCGGCCTGGCGACAGCCATCATAGATGCCAACGACAATGTACAGAACCCCAGCAATGGTCCGGCTGTCATAGACTTCAACATTCCAGGGAGTGGCGTGCAGACGATCTCCGTAGCTCCGAACCCTGCCGACCCCAATGAACAGACACTGCCCACGATCACGCGGCCAGTGACGATCGACGGTACCACTCAGTCCGGCTATGCCCCGGGTCACCCGATGATCGACGTCGATGGGACCAATGCGGGGGACGAGTCGGGGCTGATTTTTACCGTGGGCGGTAATACCGTCAAAGGCTTGATCATCAATAACTTTCAAGAAACCGGCATGATTCTAGACGGCACCAATGACCACAGCCACGGCCAAGGCCCAGGCTTGAACGACATCATCCAAGGGAACTTCATCGGCACCGACGCGACCGGGGAAAACGCGGCCCCAAACAAAGCCGGCGGGATCCAGATCCTTAATTCGTCGTACAACCTGATCGGCGGCGTGAATCAAGCAGGACAGCTTGTTGAAGGCAACCTCATTTCGGGCAATGGCGAAAACGGCGTCTTTCTTGACTCCGGAACCGACAGCCACAATTACATCGAAGGCAATTACATCGGCACTGACCTCACTGGCCTGAGCCCGATCACAGGCGCTCGCAGCGGATCGTACGGCGTCGCACTCGTGCCACCGCTGGGCTCGCTCAATTTGGGTTACGCCTCGAACAACTTCATCGGCAGCTTTGACCCTCGCAGCAACGAGTATGAACCGTTTGGCGTCAACATCATCGCTGGCAATACGGCCGACGGCGTGCTCGTCGTCGGCGGAAGCGGCAATCAGATTTCAGGCAATTACATCGGCGTCGGGGTAGACGCCAAGACGCCCGTCACCAACGGCGAAGACGGAGTCCGATTGGAAGACGCTAGCTCAAATGTCGTTGGCGGCACGACCGCGGGCTCTGGTAACGTCATATCGGGCAATTCCAAAAATGGTGTGCAGATCGTCGCCGACACCGCTACCGAGTATGGCCTGGCGATACCGGTTTCGCAGCAAAGCGCTCAGTTCAACACGATCCAGGGCAATTACATCGGCACCGACGCCACCGGCACCGCCCTTGGCGTAGGCAATGGCGATCCCTCCATCACCGGCAAAAGCCAATACGGCGAGGGAATCCTGCTGGAAAACCTGGCCACTGATCCGTCGGTTTCCGTCAGTTTCAACACGATTGGCGGCGTGAACACCAATCCCGGCGGCACGCTGGCCGGGAGCGGAAACTTGATCTCGGGAAACTTGGACGACGGCATTCTCATGCTCGGCCCGAACGTGACGAGCAATACCGTCGCTGGAAACTACATCGGCAGCGATATTACCGGCCAGCATCCGCTGACGAATTTCAACTTTGGCGTTGAATTGAACTCGATCAACGGCCAGACCGGCGCGCCATCGGGCAACTACATCGGCACCCCCGCGACCGGCGGCGGCAACCTCATTTCCAGTAACGGCACCTCGGCTCAGGGGAGCACGCCGGCCATAGGCGGCGGCGTGGCAATCACGAACGGTGCCAGCGCGAACCTGGTTCAAAACAATTTCATCGGCACCGACGCCAGCGGACTTAAATTCCTACCCAATTCCGGTAATGGTGTGTTCATTTTCACAGCCAACGGCGACACCATCGGCGGCGAAGCGGATGATGACGCGAACGTCATCAGCGGCAACGAGGGCGACGGCCTCGCCATCGTCAATGCGACGGGCAATAAGGTCGAGAAGAACGAAATTGGCGTCGGCTTCGACGATGCCACGCTGTTGCCGAACCTGCAGGGAGTTGCCTTGAGCGGGGCCACCGGCAACTTCATTGGGGGCGTGCAAACGGTCGGCAATTCACAAAACAGCCTGGGCAACGTCATTTCGGGCAACAGCGATGCGGGTATTTTATTACTCGACCAAGCCAACTCGAACCAGATCCTTGGTAACATGATCGGCACCGACCTCTCCGGAACAGCCAATCTCGGCAACCGCGATGCGGGTATCCTGATCACCGACTCGTCGACGAATCAGATCGGCGGAACCACGCCCGCCGCCCGCAACCTGATCGTCTTCAACGGCAGTGACGGAATCGATATCGAAAGTGACGAAGTCGTTGGACAATCGGTCTTCAACGTGATCTTAGGCGACTATATCGGCATCGGCGGCCCCAACGGCACGCAGCCGGAAGGCAACAAGTTTAACGGCATCGTGATCAACAACAGCTCCTCAAATACCATCGGCGGGCCACTTGTCAATGTGATTTCAGACAACGGCCTGGACGGCGTGCAAATCCGCGGGCAACAGTCTCAATTCAACACGGTAGCCGGCAATTACATCGGAACCACCGCCGACGGAAATGGCCCGCTTCCCAACGGCCTCGATGCCACGGAACCAATCATCGACCTGTTTGGCAGTGGAGTTGTGATCACGAACGGCGCGTCGTCCAACACGATCGGTGGCAGTGCAGCGGGGAGCAACGTCATTTCGGGAAACGAGTACGACGGGATCTTCATCGGCGACGCTGGGCAGAAGAATACGATCCAGAACAGCTACGTCGGTCTCAACGCGGCCGGCACGGGGCCGTTAACTGGCACGTCCCCCCAGCACAACGGCATCGTCATTGATGCCACGTCGAACACGATAATCGGCGCCGATTCCTTCCAGCAAGGTGGAAACGTCATCTCAGGAAACGCGTTCGACGGGATTTTTGTCGGCGGACCTTCAGCCGGCACGCAGATTACAGGAAACTACATCGGCACCGACCAGGGCGCGGCCGTGCAATTGGCCAACGGCCGCCTCGGCATCGATCTCGCCGCACAATCGGACTTTTTTAATAACGTCCCCTCCAGCCAAACGACGGTCGCTGGCAATATCATCTCTGGCAACCTGCAAGGCGGCGTCTCACTGAACTCGGGGACAAACGGCAATCACCTCGAAAACAACGCCATCGGACTAAGCTCCAAGGGTGCGCCACTTCCCAATGATGGCTATGGCGTCTATATCGCCAACTCACCCGGCAACTTCATTGGCGCCGACGATGCCGCGAACAATATCAACAACACTGCGGTCGACCCCAATAATTCAGGCGTCAATGGCATTGGCGTTTTCATTACGGGGCAGGCGTCAAAAGGAAATGACGTCTCGGGCAATAATATAAACTCTAACGCGGCCGCCGGCATTGAGATTGCCGGCGGGGCATCCGGGAACACAGTCGGCCGCGTGCAGGGCAACAACATCGGCGACAATTCCGATGGAATTGTCATCACCGGCAGCGGCACCCAGGACAACACGGTTCAAGGCAATGATGTGGGCGTCACAGCCGACAACACCGTGAACGCAAACACGAACGACGGCATCCTGGTGACGGCAGGCGCCTCGTACAACACCATCGGGGGCCCCGTGATGACCAATGCGAACAACCGCATTTCTGGAAATGGCTTCGATGGCGTCGAAATCTCGGGGCAGGGGACAACCTTTAACGACGTGGTCGGCAACTATATCGGCACGGATATCAACGGCAATTATATGGGGCAGCGTTTTGGAAACGGCGGGGCAACCGCCGCCACAGGCGGCGGCGATGGGATCGAGGTATCGGCGCCGAACAACATGATCGGCGGCGCAACCGAGGGGACCGGTAATATAATCGTGGCCAGCTTCCAGGGCATTTCGTTTGACGGATCCAATGCTACCAAAAACGTCGTCGAAGGGAACAGCATTAACAACAATCTGGGCAACGGCATTCTTATCACCAACGGCGCCTCGAACAACACCATCGGCGGTCCGAATAACATCGACACAAATTCGATCCACGACAATACGGGGGACGGCGTCTCCGTCGTCTCAGGGGAAAGCGACACGATCCGCCACAACCAGTTCTACGCCAACGGCGAATTGGGCATTGCCTTGAACGCCCAGACAAATGCGAACAATGCGGAGCCAGGCCCGGTACTATCCGTGGCAGCCACGCGCACTCGCCTCACCGGTTGGCTTCAAGCCGCCCCCGACACGACCTACGCAATCGAGTTCTTTGAAGGGCAACAACGTGTCCAGGCAGATGGAACATCCGAAAACGATGATGCCAGGAGCATCGTCGAACCTTTCCTCCCTCCAAGTGGTCCCAATGAGGCGCCCGAGCCTTTCAAGGAGGTGACCACCAACGCGGCGGGTGTTGCCCTTTTTGATCTTGGTTTCGGCGCGAGCCCGGACGTCGGCACGGTGATCCGGGCCACGGTAACCGATCCACAAGGCGATACCTCACAGTTTTCGAAGCCGGCCCTTGTGCAACTGGATACGACCGGCGTCGGCGTGCCCGACAATGACCAGGACGGCAACACTCCAACCCCCAGCAACGTCTCGTTTCGCGACGCGCTCGACAGCAGCCTCTTCATTAACATGCAGGCGCCCGCGGGACTCGATTTCCAGAACGTGTGGTCGATCCCCAATCCTTCTCCCACCGACGCGCCCGTCCACACCGAGTTTAGTCTTGGGTTCGTCGATTTTACCATTGCCGGCGCCGACCCCGGACAGCACGTGGCCGTGACGATGACTTTGCCGGTGGAGATCAGCGGGCCAGTCGATTACTGGCGGTATGGCACGACGGCAGGCAATACCACTCCGCACTGGTACAAATGGGACTATGATCCAGTGACCGATATCGGCGCGCAAATCGAGGGCAATACCATCATTCTGCACTTCGTCGACGGCATGCTTGGCGACGACGACCTAACGGCCAACGGCACGATTGTCGACGCGGGCGGGCCAGGCTTCGGCGATCCGTATACAATCACCGACACGGCCGACAGCGGTCCGGGGTCGCTACGGCAGGCGATTCTCAATGCCAACGGCAATACGGGATCCACGATCACGTTCGACCTGCCAGGAACCGGACCACAAACAATCGAGCCTCTGTCGCCGTTGCCGGCGATCACGGCCAACGTGACGATCGACGGCTCGACCGAGCGCGGATTCTCAGGCACGCCGCTGGTCGTAATCGACGGCAGCCAGGCGGGCGCCGCCGCCGACGGTCTCACCGTGGCCAGCGGTAACGCGACCATCCAGGATCTGGTCATCGATCAGTTTTCGGGCGACGGCATCCACGTTCTCAGCGGCGGCTCGGCCCTGATCGTAGGCAATTACATCGGCACCGACGCCAGCGGAAAGGTCGCCCATGGAAATGGGCTCTATGGCGTGGAGATCGATGCCGACACACCGGACGCCATCGACCCGGATAACGACGGTGACGATGACAACCCGGCCGACAATGCAGACACGGACGACGACGCGGGTTCCGGCCAGTCGAGCACCATCGACGGCGGCAATGTCATCTCCGGCAATCTGGCGGGCGGCATCTTCGTTCATGGCACCCTGGCAAAGGCCAACCAGATCACGAACAACTTCATCGGCACGCAGGCCGACGGTGTCAGCCCATTGGGCAACGGTGGCCCGGGCGTCGTATTCGACGGTGGAGCGAGCAGCAACAACGTCGGCTTTGAACCGAACACCGGCAACACCATTGCATTTAATGCCGGTCCGGGGGTTGAGATTCTCAAGAGCACCAACAACCTCATCGAATCCAACTCGATCTTCGCCAACCAGGGCTTAGGCATCGACCTCGTCAGCGCCGACAATGCTAACGACTCGCAGGCCGCTCCGGTGCTGGCCAGCGCGGTCAGCTACGGCGGAGAGACGTTCGTTTCGGGAACGCTTACCAGCACGGCCAATTCGTCGTTCACGATCGACTTCTATGCCACCGACCAGGCCAATGCCTCCGGTGGTTCCCAGGGACAATTTCTCCTCGGCTCCGTGACCGTCAACACCGACAGCAACGGCCACGCCTCGTTCGATGCCACGCTGGCCGCGTCGGCCGCTCAGGGCAGTTTGATTACGGCCACCGCCAGTTTGAACGACAGCGAAACGTCGGCGTTTTCCGCCGGCTTGGCGCTGACTCCCACCAACCCCATGGTGTTGATCGTCAACACCGGCAGCGATGTGCCCGACCCCGATTGCGGGTTATTCACGCTGCGCCAGGCGATCGTGGCGGCCAACGCTCATCAAGGTCAGGACATCATCGACTTCGATCTGCCCAATTCCGACCGGGTCATTCAGCCGCAATCGGCCCTGCCTGCCATCACCGACCCAGTAATCATCGACGGCGCGAGTCAGCCGGGCTACCAGGGCCTGCCACTGGTCGAACTCGATGGCTCACAGGCGGGCGCGAGCGCCGACGGCTTGGACATTACCGGCGGGGGGAGCATCGTCCGCGGGCTGGCAATCCACAGCTTTAGCGGCAATGGCATCGACCTCACCGGAGTCGGCGGCAATCTGGTCGAAGGCGACTTCCTGGGCATCGATGTGACCGGCACCAAGGCCATGCCCGACCAGGGACTCGACCTTTACATTAACGGCTCGCCCGACAACGTGATCGGCGGCACCACCGCCGCCCTTCGCAACGTCATTCTCGACGTTGAGCTGGCCGGCACGGGATCGACCGACAACCTCGTCGAGGGAAACTACATTGGCAGCGATCTGACCGGCAGGGTCGCCCTCGATAACGGTTTTCGGGCTGGCATCGAGATCGGTGGCGGCTCCAATACCGTCGGTGGACTTCAGGCCGGCGCGGGCAACCTCATCGAGCGCGGCCTGGCCATCGACAGCAACTCCAATCACAACATCGTGCAAGGCAACTTGATTGGCACCGATGTGACAGGCACTGTTTTGCTGTCGACCGGTGCAGGCTTCTCCACCCTCAACGATGTGGAAGTATTCGGTAGCGACAATCAGATCGGCGGCACGACCGCCGCGGCGAGGAACATCATACCCGGAGGTTTCAATCTCGGGGGCTTCACAAACCTGGTGCAGGGAAACTATATCGGCACCGATATCACCGGCACCGTCGTGCTCGGTGGACTTCTTGGAGGCGAAAGCGGCTTCTACGTGGGCGGCTTTGCCAACACCATCGGCGGCGCCGAGCCCGGTGCGGGCAACCTCATCTCCGGGATGGGTGGCGACGGCATCTCCCTCGGTAATGCCAGCTTCACCGTCATCCAAGGCAATCGGATCGGTACGGACGTCACGGGAACCAAAGCCCTGGGCAACTTTCTGGGAATCGAGGACCGAGGTACCGACACCACGATCGGCGGCGCCCAGCCCGGCGCAGGCAACCTTATCTCAGGCAACGGAGGTCCCGGAATCCTTTTCAGCGGGAGCAGCGAGTTCGTCGAGGGAAACCTGATCGGAACCGACTACACCGGCACAAGAGCCATCGGCAACGGTCTGGAGAATCGGACCAATCCATCCAATGACCCCCTCACCGTGAACGATTTCGCCGCTGGCATCAGCGTTCGGGCATCGGGCGCGACCATTGGCGGCTCTCTGCCCGGCGAGGGGAACGTGATTTCCGGCAACGTGGGAGACGGCATCTCGACCAACGGCGCAATCTCTCGCATTACCGGCCTTGTCATTCAGGGAAACGACATCGGCACCGACGTGACAGGAACGTTGCCGCTGGCGAACGGCGGTGACGGCGTCAGTATCCTCAACACCGCCTCGTATGTTCCAAATGCGGTTATCGGGGGCACGTCGCCGGGCGCCGGCAATGTCATCTCCGCCAACGGCGTCGACGGGATTCGCGTCAGCGACACGACGTCATTCGACGTCGCCGGCTTCACCTCGTCCGGCATCGTCATCCAAGGCAACAAAATCGGCACCGACGTAACGGGCACGCGCAACCTGGGCAACGCGGGAGACGGCGTTTCGCTCATCACTTCCAACTTGTTTGCCAGCGACGAAACCATCGGCGGAACAAGTCCAGGGGCGGGCAACACGGTCGCCTTCAACGGCGGGCGGGGCGTCGATATCCCCTTCGGCAACGGCAACTCCGTTCGCGGCAACGACATTTTCGATAACGGCGGACTGGGACTCGTCACGGATATCAACGGCGCGGCGGCAACCTACGCCGAGAATCGCGGCAGCCAGCTCACCGTAGCTCCACCTGCGTTGACTTCTGCCGTCTTCAACGCACAAGGTGCGGTAGTAACCGGCTCTCTGACCGGTACGCCGTTCACACGCTATGAGATCGACTTCTTCGCCAACGCCGCCGTGAACCCGACTGGTTTCGGCGACGGCCAAACCTACCTGCAGTCGATCTCCGTGCTCGTCGACGACACGGGATCGGTCCAGTTCCAGGTACCGCTTGACGAGGCGGTGCCGATCGGCCAGTGGATCACCGCCACGGCCACGCCCGACACGACCAGCGGAAACACCTCGATGTTTTCGCAGCCGACGCCGGTCGCCGCTGCCGTGGGGAACACCATCCAGTTCAGTTCGCCAAACTATCTGGTGACCGAGACGGGCGGCGCCGCTGTGATCACCGTCACGCGCAGCGGCGACACTTCCGGCACCGCCACGGTCGATTACACGACCAGTGGCGGCTCGGCCACGGCGGGGGTCAACTACACGGCAAGCTCGGGCACGCTCACATTCGCCCCCGGCGTCACGAGCCAAACCATCACCGTTGGAGTCGAAGATGATGGCCTAGCCGACGGCAACAAGGATTTTCAGATTGTGCTCTCGAATCCAAGTAGCGCTACTCTCGGCGTCGCCAGCGCCGCGGACGTGACTATCGCCGATAGCGACGCGGCCGGCCAAATCGCGTTCTCCAGCCCTACTTATGATGAGGATAAGGCGCTCTTTCCGCTCGCGATGTTCACGCTCACGCGAACGGGTGGCAGCGCGGCAGCGGTGTCTGTCGAGTACCGCGTCACCGGTGGCACCGCCAGCAACTCATTAGACTATGAAGACAGCTTCGGCACGGTCACGTTCGCACCCGGCCAAACGACGGCAGAAGTCCTTTTCAGTAATGCTTTCCCCGGCGTTTATCGCGGCCCACAGACGCTGCAAGTGACGATCGGCAACCCGACCGGTGGCGCCGTGCTGGGACCAACCACCACCAGCGTGCTGACGATTGAGGACCCTGAAGACCAGAACGGCGCTTTTCTAATCACAAGCGTTTCGGGACAGGAACAGCCGCAATCGCAGTTTTTCGAAAACGCCGGCCCGGCGATCATCGAGGTCCAACGGGTGGGTCCGTCCAGCACCACCGAACAAGTGTCGTACACCACCGTCAATGGCACGGCCACGGCGGGCACGAATTACGTCGCCACCAGTGGCACGTTGACCTTCCAGCCCGGCCAGACGCAGGCTTTTTTCGCCGTTTCGCTTCTGGACGATCACCTCAGCGACAATCCCGGAACTTTCCAAGTGGTGCTCAGCGATCCGACCGGCGAGGCGTTGCTCCTGGGCGGCCACGGTCAGTGTACGGTTACCATCTTGGACAGCGACGCTCCGCCATCCGATATCCTGGTCGTCGAGACGGTTAACAACCAAGGTAGCTCTGGAGGGTACCCCGAAAACTCCGGCACCGCGACCGTCACGGTCGCGCGGGTGAACCCCCTCACTGGCCGGGCCGACGGCGGCGGAGCCAGCGGGGTGGTCCAAGTCAATTACGCAACGAGCGATGGCACGGCGCAGGCGGGCAGCGATTACACGGCCGAGTCGGGCACGCTGACCTTTGGACCCGGTCAGACCTTCGCCCGCTTCTCGGTGCCGATCCTACCAGGTCATGACTTCCCGGACACGCGGACCTTCCTGGTCACGTTGAGCGACGTCGCCGGTAACGCCCTCATCAGCAGCCAAAATCCAGTGTCCGAGACCATCGTCGGGACGCCGGGCCAGATCGACATCGCCTCGCCGACGTATACGGTTGCCGAAAACACGACGGCCCTGACGGTGACGGTCACGAACTTGCCCGGTGCAAACAAGGTGTCAGCAAACATCACCGTCGACTACGCCACGCACGACGGCACCGCGACCGCCGGCACGGATTATACGGCGGTCTCCGGCACGCTTACATTCACTCCCTTCACTGCCGGCGCAACGAGCCAAACGATCACTATCCCCATCCTCAACGACCAGTTGCTCGAGAACGGCGCGACCAATTTTTCTTTGACCCTCTCGAATCCCACGGGCGGCCCGAGCATTGGAGATACTGGCACAACGGAAATTACCATTCTGGAGGATGGTGATGCTCAA
>Ga0307373_10009108_pt1 | contig 14929 bp, 13 predicted proteins | sample OX2MG_FD_202534 | JGI IMG/M metagenome (GOLD analysis project Ga0307373, IMG submission 202534) | Soil microbial communities from Risofladan, Vaasa, Finland - OX-2 | ecosystem: Environmental > Terrestrial > Soil > Coastal area > Acid sulfate soil | place: Finland: Risofladan, Vaasa | collected... | reverse complement strand
GTCGGGCCTGCGGTCTGTGCGTCGTGGCATGTCCGGAGCAGGCCATCGTCTTGACACCCCTGCCCTGACACCCCTGCCCTGAGCCACCGGCTCAGGGCCCCGGCAAGGCACCCCTGCCCTGACCCACGCGAGCGGCACCCGACCCGCCAAGACTCAGCCGCCTTCGTAGTCGAAACCCAGATCGGGAGCGGTCAGAAGAGCTCGGAACGGGATGCCCTCGGCGTCGCCCATGGCCTCGACGGTGCCGCCCCGGTCCACGATGGCGACCATCAGAACAGGTACCGCGCCCTCCTCCCGAACGACATGGGCGGCCTCCAGCAACGATGAGCCCCGGGTGACGGTGTCCTCGGTGATCACCACCCGATCCCCAGGGTCGAGCGCTCCCGCAATCCGGCCGCCCCCTCCGTGGTCCTTCGCCTCCTTGCGCACACTGAAGGCCCGGAGCATGCGACCGCGGGATGCCGCCACGCCGGCCGTGACGAATGCCACCGGGTCGGCCCCCATGGTGAGGCCACCAATGGCGTCCACATCCGAGGGGATCACCGACAGGACCCCGTCCGCCACGAGCAGCATGGCCTCGGGACGGCAGACCGTCTGCTTCGAATCGATGAACCAGCTGCTCTTCCGACCCGACTTGAGGGTGAAGTCGCCCCGCCTCACCGAGTGCTCCAGCAAGTGGCTGCGCAGGGCATCGAAGGCGGTGGGTGGAAGGGAGCCCCTCACGGAGTCCGTCACGCCGGCGGCACCGGCACGTCGGGAATCCGCCCGATGACTGTCTGCTCGGGCCAGAGCCGCGGTCCGGCGAAGGTCATCCCCCGACGGCCTTCCTCGACCCGCCCGACGACCGCGGCATCGACGCCGGACCCGACCAGGGCGGCCAGAACTTCGGCGGCACGATCCGGGTCGACCATCAGGACCATCCCCAGGCCGAGGTTGAACACCCGGGCCATCTCATCGTCGTCGACATGGCCGAGCCGGCGGATCTCGCCGAAGATCGCCGGCACCGACCAGGTCCCCCGATCGACCACCGCATGCAGGCCGTCGTCGGGAAGGGCGCGGGGCACGTTGCCCCCGAATCCTCCGCCGGTGATATGGGCCACCGCATGGACCCCCGAATCGCCGGGGCCGGACGTAGTGGCGATGGCGGAGCGCACGGCCGGGGTGTAGATCACCGACGGTCGGAGCAACTCGTCGGCCAGGGTGACGGCCGCCCCCGGCCATGCCGGACCGTCGAGGGAGAGCCCGGCCCGCTCCAGCAGCACATGGCGGGCCAGGGTGTAGCCGTTGCAGCGGAGACCCGGCGAGACCAGGCCGACCAGCACATCGCCGTCGCGAACCCGGGAGGGCCCGAGGGTCGCCGAGCGCTCGACCACACCGACGGCGAAACCAACCAGGTCGAACTCCCCCGGCTTCATCACCCCCGGGTGCTCAGCCATCTCGCCGCCGAGCAGCGCCGCTCCGACCTGCCGGCATCCGTCGGCCACCCCGGCCACCAGGTCGGCCATCTGGGGAGGGTCCACTGCGCCCGACGAGATGTAGTCGAGGAAGAACAGCGGCTCCGCGCCCTGGCACACCAGGTCGTCCACGCACATGGCCACCAGGTCGATGCCGATGGTGTCGAACCGGCCGGTGGCGTGGGCCACCAGGGCCTTGGTGCCCACCCCGTCCGTGCCGGCCACCAGCACCGGCTGGCGATACCGGTCGGTGTCCAGCGCGAACAGGCCCCCGAAGTCGCCCAGCCCTCCCAACACCTCGGAGCGGAGCGTGGACGCCACCAGAGGCTTGATCAGATCGACCGCCCGCTCGCCGGCCTCGATGTCGACGCCGGCGGCGGCGTAGGTCGCGGGCGTCGCTACCGGGGAGGAAGGGTCGGGTGGGTCGTGGGTCGGATCCGGAGAGGATCCGGTCACGCCTGCGTACCGCTGGTCACGCTGCGAAGGGAGTCCCGATCCGAGAATTCGACGGGCACCGGCACGGGCACCGGGTAGTTGCCGGTCAGGCAGGCGTCGCAGAAGCCGGCGCCGGGGGCGTCGATGGCCTGCACCAGATGGTCCAGCGAGAGGTACTCCAGCGAGTCGACGTCGAGGAACTCGACGATCTCGTCCAGGGTCTTGATGGATGCCAGCAGTTCGGTGCGGTCCGGGGTGTCGATGCCGTAGTAGCAGGGCCATTGGAACGGCGGTGACGAGATCCGGAGGTGGACCTCGATGGCGCCGGACTCGCGCAGCATCTTCACCATGGCCCGGGTGGTGGTGCCCCGGACGATGGAGTCGTCGACCACGATCACCCGCTTGCCGGTGATGTTCTCCCGCAGCGGATTGAGCTTCCGTCGCACCCCGTTGGCCCGCTCGACCTGGGTGGGCGCGATGAAGGTGCGGCCGATGTAGCGGTTCTTCACCAGCCCCTGCCCGTAGGGGATTCCCGACGCCACCGCGTACCCCTCGGCGGCGGGAACGCCCGAGTCGGGCACCCCCATGACGAGATCAGCGGGAACCGGGGCCTGGGTGGCCAGCAGCTGGCCCATCCGGCGCCGGGCGCCGTGGACCTCGTTGCCGTAGAGCCTGGTGTCGGGTCGGGCGAAGTAGACGAATTCGAAGATGCAGAGCTTCGGATCGAGACGCTCGACCGGAAAGGGCTGCTCGGAGCGGACCTCCTTGCCGTCGATCACCACCATCTCGCCGGGCTCGAGCTCGCGGATGAACGTCGCCCCGATCACGTCCAGCGCCGGCGACTCCGAGGCCAGCACCCAGCCCATCTCGAACTCGTCGGTGGCTTCGAGGCGGCCCAGACACAGTGGGCGGAATCCGTTGGGGTCGCGCACGCCGATCAGCCGGTCGGCGTCGAGGAGGACGAAGGAGAAGGCTCCTTCCACGTCCGGAAGCACCTGCACCAGCGCATGCTCGAGGTCGTCGCTGACCTCGGCCCGGGTGCGCTCGGGAAGGTCGGGCGGGAAGGCCCGGGCCAACAGCTCGGCCACCAGGTCGCTGTCCGACGACACGAGGCCGGGAAGCATGCCGGCGGCCTGGCCCAACTCGGCGGTGTTGGTGAGGTTCCCGTTGTGTCCCAGCACGAACCCGGCCCGGCCCACACCTCGGAAGACCGGTTGGGCGTGCATCCAGTCGCTGGATCCGGCGGTCGAGTAGCGGGTGTGCCCGACGGCCATGTGGCCCCGCAGCCCGGACAGCTTCCGCTCGTCGAAGACCGTGGTGACCAGACCCATGTCCTTCATCACCGTGATGACATTGCCGTCGCTGACCGCCATGCCCGCCGACTCCTGCCCACGATGCTGCAGGGCGTAGAGCCCGTCGAAGGTCAGATGTGCGACAGGTCGCCCCGGGGCGTAGACCCCGAAGACACCGCACGCTTCCTTGGCCTCCATCATCGGTTGGTCACCGTACACACCGGGGGTCGTCGGGCTCGTCTCTTCGCCACGATTAGGCCACACAATCGCCTCACCGTGCCAACCCAGCCTAGTGGGACCTGGTGACGGTCCTCCGATCGTCCGGGCTCACCCGAAACCCGGGAGGCCGATGGACCGCCCCGATAGCCTCGCCGTCGATGATCGACCTGCACACCCATTCGACGGTCTCCGACGGCAGCGACGCTCCGGAGCGGATACCGGAGCTCGGCGCCGAGGTCGGATGCAGCGCGGTGGCCCTCACCGACCATGACTCGCTGGCCGGCATCGGCCGGGCCCGGCGACGGGCGGTCGAGCTCGGCATCACCCTGGTGACCGGTTGCGAGGTCTCGTGCCGACCGGTGGGATCCGGGGGCGTCCACGTGCTGGTGTACTTCGTCGAAGATGATGGCAGTGAGCTCTGTGGAGAGTTGATCCGGCTCCGGGGGGACCGGCGGCGGCGCAATCTCGCCCTTGCCGAACGGCTGGTGTCACTCGGCATCCCCATCACCTACGAGCAGGTGGTGGAGGTGGCCGGGGGTGAGGAGGGTGTGGGCCGGCCCCACTTCGCCATGGCCATGGTGGCGGCCGGGGCCGCCGAGTCGATCGACGACGCCTTCGATCGCTACCTGACCAACAATGGTCCGGGCTTCGTGAGGAAGGCGCGGCTTTCGGCGGCCGAGGTGGCCCGACTGGCCCGGGCGTCGGGAGGGGTCGCCGTCCTCGCCCACCCCTACAGCACGGGACTCGACGGCGCCGGACTTGCCGCCGTGGTGGGCGAGCTGGCCGAGGCCGGCTTCTCCGGGATCGAGGCCCGCTACGGCCGCTACTCCCCCCGCCAACGCCAAGCCCTCGGGAATCTGGCCCGCCGCTTCGATCTGGTGGCGACCGGGGGGTCCGACTACCACGGCACGATGAAACCGGACCTGGCCGTGGGCACCGGTCGGGGCGATCTGAAGGTGCCGGACAACGTGCTCGGTCTGCTCGAGGCGCGCCGCCCCGAGCGCTGAGGACCCGGTGGTTAGCGGCGATGGTCCAACGGTGAGCCGGCGAGTCAGCCAGTCCGTCAGCTGGTTGCCGGCGCCAATTCGTCCAGCAGCGCCGGCAGACGTCCCCGCCACACGGCGGTGGCCTCGCTCACACCCAGGTCGACCAGACCCTCCACCACCATCCGTTGGCCACCGGTTCGCCCCAGTACCCGGAACCCGACCCCGGCATCAGCGACCCGGGCGATCAGCTGGGCCCGGCGGGTCGTGCACACGAGCACCCGCGACGGGGACTCGGTGAACAGCTCGTGGTGGTCGGCGATACCGGCCACACCGAATCCGACGCCGGAGCGCACCGCCAGTTCGGCCAGGGCCACCCCCAGTCCTCCGCCCGACACATCGTGGATGCCGGACACCAGCGGGTCCCCGCCGGACACTCCCTCTCCGACCAGCGCGGTGACGCACTCCACCAGTCGCACGTGACCGGCCAGGTCGAGACTCGGCAGCGTCCCGTTGCGGTGGCCGCGCCGCTCGACGGCCCAACGCGAGCCGGCCAGTGACGGCGGATTCCGGCGCCCGGCCGAGGATCGGATGCCGGCGTCGAGCAGGACCAGCTCCGCTCCCTCGACCAGCGTGACGCCGGGAGGCCGGACCGCCAGACGGTCGATGAGGCCCAGCACCCCGATCACCGGGGTGGGATTGATGTCGACACCGAAGCTCTCGTTGTAGAGACTCACGTTGCCCCCGATGACCGGGAGCCCGAGGCCCAGACATGCCTCGCGCATGCCGTCGATGGCCTCGGACAGCTGCCACATGACCTCGGGGTGTTCGGGGTTGCCGAAATTGAGGCAGTTGACGACGGCCATCGGCCTGGCGCCGGAACAGGCCACGTTGAGCGCTCCTTCGGCCACGGTGGCGGCGGTGCCGGCCCTCGGATCGATGGCACACCAGGTCGGGTTGGAGTCGGTGGTGAGGGCCAGACCCCGCTCGGAGGGAGGCAGTCCGGGTGCGGCCAGCCGGAGGACTGCGGCGTCACCCCCCGGACCGTCCACGGTGTTGAGGAAGAGCTGGTGGTCGTACTGCCGATAGACCCACGAGGGATCGGAAAGCATGGCCAGGACGTCGGTGCCGCAGTCGACGGGCGCGGGAAGTGTTCCGGGATCGTCGGCCAGGCGTGCCTCGAGGTCGGTGGGGCGGGCCATCGGCCGGTGATAGAGCGGGGCGTCCTCGCTGAGGGCCCGGGCCGGAACATCTCCCAGCACCTCACCGTCGAACCCCTCGAGGATGCGGAGCCGGCCGGGCTCACCCGTCGGGGGATCGGTGACCCGTCCGACCACCGCGGCGCGTACCTCCCACCGCCGGCACACCTCCTCCACCCGGGCCAGGTCCGACGGGGTCACGATGGCGAGCATCCGCTCCTGGCTCTCGGAGGTCATCACCTCATAGGCCGCCATGCCGGGCTCGCGCCGGGGCACCGCGGACACGTCGACGTCCATGCCGACACCGCCGCGTGCCGCCGTCTCGCTGGTGGCGCAGACCAAGCCGGCGCCGCCCAGGTCCTGGATGCCGACCACCAACTTGGCGTCGAGCAGCTCGAGGCACGCCTCGATCAGCCGCTTCTCCTCGTACGGATCGCCGACCTGCACGCTGGGCCGCTTGGCCGCTTCGGCCTCGCTGTCCGCGCCTCCGAAGCCCGCCGATGCCAGCACGCTCACTCCCCCGATGCCGTCGCGGCCGGTCGAGGAGCCCAGCAGCACGGCCAGGTTCCCCACGCCGGTGGCGGCTCCGAGGACCAGCCGGTCGGTGGGCAGCACCCCCATGCACAACACATTGACCAGAGGGTTCTGGGCGTAGCACTCGTTGAAGGTGAGCTCGCCTCCCACCGTGGGCACGCCCACCGAGTTCCCGTACCCCGAGATGCCGGCCACGACTCCTTCGATGAGCCACTGTTGTCGGGCCTCGGCCGGGTCGCCGAAGAACAGCGGATCCATGACCGCCACCGGTCGGGCGCCCATAGTGAAGATGTCCCGGAGGATCCCGCCCACCCCGGTGGCGGCGCCCTGATAGGGCTCGATGGCGGAGGGGTGGTTGTGGCTCTCGATCCGGATGGCCACCGCGATCCCGTCGCCGGCGTCGATGACCCCGGCGTTCTCCCCCGGGCCCACCAGCACGTGGGGAGCATCGGTCGGCAGCCGCTTCAGATGGACCCGCGACGACTTGTATGAGCAGTGCTCACTCCACATGACGGCGAACAGCGCCAGTTCGAGATGGTTGGGCGACCGCCCCAGGATGGACTCGACCTCGTCGCGCTCGCCGTCGGTGAGGCCGAGGGCCCGATGCAGTGGCTCTGTGGCGTCGTCGTCAGACCCCGATTCGGCCGTCACGTGCTCACTCGTCCCACTCTCGTCCACTCGCTCGCCCACTGGTCTCGGTCCACCGGCGCATCCGACCCCGAGCGTACCTGGCGCCGGTGACGCCCCGGCTGGCTCCATCAACCCCGATCAACCTGCGGTCAACCTGCGATCAACCTGCGATCAACCTGCGATCAACCTGCGATCAACCTGATTCGACACCTTGCATTCGGTGCTTCGGTGCCCCGAACACGCGACGCCGGGCCAGTGGTCGAAAGGAGTGAGTGCCCAATGACCACCGGTTGCCACCCGCCGTCACCCACCTATGGACGGCCTTCCTATCGGTCATTCCCGGCAAAGAGATCCTCGGCCAATGTCGGCATCGTGCCACACCGGGAGCCATTATGGACGACCCACCACCCGTCTCTTTGGATACATGGCACGGCGTTGTTACCAACGAGTTGCTTACAATGGCCAACTCTGGGATGCTCTCGCCATGGCAGCTACTACGTCGACGAAATCACGCAAGAAAACTCCTATGTCCGCGGACCACAAAGCCGCGCTGGCCAAGGGCCGGGAGGAAGGCCGGGTGGTGCGTCGGTACCTCGAAGCACTGGAGTCCACCAAGCCGCGACGGGGGCGGAAGCGGACGCCCGATTCGATCCGGAAGCGCCTGGTCACCATCGACGCCACCCTTCCCACTGTCGACCCGTTGTCGCGGCTCCATATGGTCGAGGAGAAGCAGCGGCTGGAGGCCGAACTTTCGCATACCGGCGAGACCGTGGACCTGGCCTCATTGGAGAAGAGCTTCGTCAAGGTGGCCCGGGTCTACGGGGAGCGCAAGGGCATCTCGTACTCGGCCTGGCGTACCGTCGGCGTGAGCGCCTCGGTCCTCCAGCTGGCGAAGATCCCCCGCACCCGGAGCTGAACGGACCCGAGCCGCATCGACCTGACGTGCGTCAGGCCACCGTGGCGGTCGGCGTCATGGCGCCCTCCACCGATCGGAGGAGGGCGCCGATGAGCACGGTGCCGTCGACCGAGCCGAGCAAGGGGTCCGACGCCCGCTCGGGATGGGGCATGAGGCCCACCACATTGCGGGACTCATTGCAGACTCCGGCGATGTCGTCGATCGAGCCATTGGGGTTGTCCACGTACCGGAGCACCACCCGTTCCTCGGCGCGAAGCATGGCCAGGGTTGCGGCGTCACAGGTGTAATTGCCCTCGAAGTGATTGATGGGGATCGACAGCCCGGTGCCGACCGCCACGCCCGCGGTTATCACCGAGTCCGATGTCTCGACCCGAAGATCCACTGTGGTGCACAGGAACCGGAGGCCCCGGTTCTTCTGGAGGGCCCCGGGTAACAGGCCGGCCTCGGTGAGCACCTGAAAGCCGTTGCAGACCCCGACCACCGGGCCACCGTCGGCGGCGAACCGGCTGACCGCCTCCATCACCGGCGAGAATCGGGCGATGGCGCCGGGGCGCAGGTAGTCGCCATGGGCGAAGCCGCCCGGCAGGATCAGGGCGTCGTAGCCGGCCACCGAGGTGTCGCCGTGCCAGACCAGCTCGGCCGATGCGCCCATCCTCTGCACGGCCAGGATGGCATCGTGCTCGCAGTTGGTACCCGGAAAGTTCACCACGCCCACCCGGGTGGCCATCAGGCGGTCGACCCCACGCCCGCCGACCCCACGCCCGCCGACCCCACGCCCGCCGGGAGCACGGTCACCGACGACTCCTCGATGACCGGGTTGGCCAGCAGCCGGTCGGCCACCACGGTGGCCTGGGCCAGGGCGTCGGCCTCATCGGCGGCGGCGACGTCGAAGCGGAAGGACTTGCCGGCCCGGACCGCCGTGACGCCGGTCAGCCCCAGCGCCGGCAGGGCCCGCTCGATGGTGGCGCCCTGGGGATCGGCGATCCCCTCCCGCAGGTGGACCTCGACCCGTACCGAGAACCGTTCCGACGCGCCCACGATCAGGCACCGTACCAGTCGGACAATCGGCGCCCGCAGACCCGTTCGTACGATTCCACGTACAGGGCGGAGGTGGCCGACACGATCTCGTCGGGCAATGCCGGGGGCGGCGGCTGCTTGTCCCAGGGCTGGCCCTCGAGCCAGTCGCGCAACCGCTGCTTGTCGAACGAAGGTGGGTTGGTCCCCGGAGCGCAGTTGTCGGCGGGCCAGAACCGGGAGGAGTCCGGCGTCAGCACTTCGTCGCCGATCGAGAGGGCCCCGTCGATGAAACCCAGCTCGAACTTGGTGTCGCAGATGACGATGCCCTGCTCTTCGGCCCGGGCCGCGGCCCGGGTATAGGCGGCCACACAGAGCGCCGACGCCGCCTCCGCCGCCTCCCGTCCCACCAGGTCGACGGCCTCGGCCATCCCGATGTTGAGGTCCTTGCCCCCGATCGGTGCCTTGGTCGACGGGGTGAAGATCGCTTCGGGCAGGCGGTCGGCGTGCCGGAGGCCGGCGGGCATGGCCATGCCGTGGACCGTGCCCTCCCGCTGGTACTCCTTGAACGCCGAGCCGGCCAGATAGCCGCGCACGATGCATTCGATGTCGAGCATCTCGGCCCGACGAACGAGCATCGAACGGCCGGCCAGGTACTCGAGGCCCCCGGGTAGTGCGGCCGCGCCGGCGGGGAACTCGGCAGTGTCGGCGCTGATCAGGTGGTTGGGGGCCAGATCGGCCAGCTCCTCCAGCCAGTAGGCCGTCATGGCCGTGAGCACCCGGCCCTTGTCGGGAACCGGTTCGGCCATGATCACGTCGAAGGCGGAGATCCGGTCCGACGCCACCATCAGCAGCCGCCCCTCGCCGGCGTAGTAGAGCTCACGGACCTTGCCCGACTGGAGCAGCGGCAACGGTTCGGTGGTCGACGATGTGTTCACGGGGCCAGCTCCTCCAGGGCGTCGGTGAATCGGTGGACATGGCGCAAGGCCCGGTTCAGGTCGAAGGCCGCATCCAATGCCTCCGCCGGCAGCGTCACCTCGGGGTCCTCGTCGAGCACCTGGCGGAACGACCGGCCCTCGCCCCACGCCGCACGGGCATCCCGCTGCACGATTCGGTAGGCGGCGTCCCGATCCAGCCCTCCGCTGACCAGGGCCAGGAGCACCGACTGGCTGAAGACCAGGCCCTGGCTCCCTTCGGTCAGCGTGGCGAGCGCCCGTTCCGGGTGGATCACCAACCCCTCGACCAGCCCGGTGGCCTTCCGCAGCATGTAGAGGGTGAGCATGGAGGCATCGGGCAGCACCACCCGCTCCACCGAGCTGTGGGAGATGTCCCGCTCGTGCCAGAGGGCCACGTCCTCCAGTCCCGCCGACAGGTAGCCCCGCAGAACCCGGGCCAGGCCGCACAGTCGCTCGGACAGAATGGGGTTGCGCTTGTGGGGCATGGCCGAGCTGCCCTTCTGGCCCGGCTTGAACGGCTCCTCGGCTTCGCCCAGCTCGCTGCGGGCCATGTGACGGACCTCGGTGGCGATGAGCTCGATGGTGGCTCCCACCGAGGCGCAGGCCCACAAGTACTCGGCGTGCCGGTCGCGGGCCACGACCTGGGTGGCCGGCGTCGGCGTCAGCCCGAGCGCGGCGCAGACGGATGCCTCCACCCGTGGGTCGATGTTCGAGTAGGTGCCTACCGCTCCCGACAGCTTGCCCACTGCCACCCGCTGGCGAGCGGTCCGCAGCCGTTGGAGGTCGCGGTCGGCCTGCAGGGCCCACAGCGAGAACTTGGCCCCGAAGGTGGTGGGCTCGGCGTGCATCCCGTGCGTCCGACCGGTCACCGGAACGTCGATGCACTCGAGGGCCCGGGCTTTCAGCGACCGCACCAGATCGCCGCACGCCGCCACCAGGAGGTCCGACGCCCGGGTGAGGGTGGCGCACAGCGCGGTGTCGACCACGTCGGACGACGTCAACCCGTAGTGGATCCACGACCCCTCGGGCTGGCCGATGGCGGCCTGCACCACGTCGACGAACGCCGCCACGTCGTGATCGGTGACCTTCTCCCGCTCGCCCACCGCCTCCACGAAGGCTGCGTCGACCCGGGGAGCCCGGGCCCGACACACCGCGGCGGCGTCGGCCGGCACGTCGCCGATCTCCACCCAGCCGTCGGTAGCCAGAAGCTCCACCTCCAGCCACATGGCGAACCGGGCCTCGTCGGAGAAGAGCTCGGCCATGTCGGCTGGGGCGTAGCGCGGGATCACCGGGAGACCTCCCGGGGACGTGGGGCCTCCAAGGAACCCGTCGGGTGTTGCGAGCCCGATGCTTCCCGGGCGATGTCAGTACGTGCGTGCATCCCTGGCCACCCGATGGCCGATACGCCGCGGTAGGCGCGTGCCCTGGCCTCTTCGATGCTCGCCCCGAGGCCGGTCACGCCGAGGACCCGGCCGCCGGCAGTCACCACGGGGCCGCTCCCTTCGCCCGACGGCGCCGGCCCGGCCGGTGCCGTGCCGGCGTGGAACACGGTCACGCCGTCCATCCGGCCGGCAGCCTGGAGGCCCTCGATCCGGTCGCCGGTGCGGGGGGACTCGGGATAGCCCTCCGACGCCAGCACCACGCAGACCGCGGCGGTGTCGACGAACTGCGGGACGGTGACCAGCGCGCCGGAGGCCGCCTCGGTCAACAGGGCGGTCAGGTCGCCGTCCAACCGGGGCAGGACCACCTGGGTCTCGGGGTCGCCGAACCGCACGTTGAACTCGAGGACCTTGGGCCCTTCAGCAGTGAGCATCAGGCCGGCGTAGAGCACGCCGCGGTAGTCGATCCCCCGCGCCCGCAACGCGGTCACCAGGGGGGCCACGGCCTCCTGGACCAGGCTCGCCACCATCAGGTCGTCCACCAGTGGCACCGGCGAGTAGGCGCCCATCCCCCCGGTATTGGGGCCCTGGTCGAGATCGTCCCGGCGCTTGAAGTCCTGCGCCGGGGCCAGCGGGGCCAGTCGCTCGCCGTCGCACAGCACCAGCAGCGAGCACTCGGTGCCCACCAGTCCCTCCTCCACGACCACCCGGCGACCGGCCTCACCGAAGGCATCGCCGGAGAGCTTGGCGTCGATGTCGGCCTCGGCTTCGGCCAGCGAGTCGGTGACCAGCACGCCCTTGCCCGCCGCCAACCCGTCCGTCTTGACCACCCAGGGCGCGGACAGCGAATGCAGGTAGGCCTTGGCCGGCACCGGGTCGGTGAACACCTCGAAGCGGGCCGTCGGCACGCCGGCCTCGGCCAGCACCTCCTTCATGAAGGCCTTGGACCCCTCGAGCCTCGCCCCGTCGGCGCCCGGCCCGAACACCAGCCGGCCCGCCGCCCGGAGCCGGTCGGCCAACCCGGCGACCAGCGGGGCTTCGGGCCCGATCACGAACAGGTCGGCCTCGACCTCCTCGGCCGGTGTCGGGACGCTGGTGATGGTGTGGCCCTCGGCGGTGACACCGGTGATGCCGGGGTTGCCCGGGGTCACGATGACGTCGGCGCTACGACCGAGGACCACAGCCAGGGCGTGCTCCCGCCCGCCGGACCCCACCACGCATACGGTGGGGATGCCGTGGGTCACCATGTCGGTCGGCCGGGGAGGGGAGCCGCTCATGCGGCGAAGCGGACGAACTGATCGCGACCGGGGCCCACGCCGACCAACCGGACCGGAGTACCGATCTGGTCGGCCAGGAAGTGCACGTAGTCGCGGGCCGCCTGGGGTAGGTCACCGATCTCCGTCGCCCCGGTGATGTCGGTCTTCCAACCCGGGAGCTCCTCGTAGACCGGTGTCGCCTGGTGGAAGATCGACTGGTGGTAGGGCGGGTGGGTGAATCGCCGACCGTCGGCCTTGTAGGCCACGCACACCTTCACCGTGTCGAAGGTGTCGAGCACGTCGAGCTTGGTCAGGGCCACCTCCGACAGGGAGTTGAGCCGGACCGCCTGGCGCATCATGACGGCATCGAACCAGCCCGGGCGCCGGCGGCGGCCGGTGTTGACCCCGTACTCGTGTCCCCGGTCGACAAGCGTCTCGCCGGTCTCGTCGAGCAGTTCGGTGGGGAACGGACCGCTGCCCACCCGGGTCACGTAGGCCTTGGCGATCCCGATGACCTCGTCGATGTACCGGGGGCCGATGCCGGCACCGGTGCACGCGCCACCCGCCACCGGATTGGAGGAGGTGACGAAAGGATAGGTCCCGTGATCGAGGTCGAGGAAGGTGGCCTGGGCCCCCTCCAGCAGCACGTGGGCGCCGCGCTCGAGGGCTTCGTGGAGGAGTCCGACGGTGTCGGCCACCATGGGAGCCACACGCGGGGCCAGCTCGTCGAGGTACACGGCGCAGATCTCATCGGCCGACAGGGGGAGCCGGTTGTACACCTTGGCCAGGATGGCGTTCTTCTCCTTCAACACCACGTCGAGCTTCTGGCGGAAGATCTTCGGGTCGAGCAGGTCCTGCACCCGAAGGCCCACCCGAGACGACTTGTCGGCGTACGCCGGTCCGATGCCCCGCTTGGTGGTGCCGAGCTTGTTCTTGCCCAGGTAGCGCTCGGCCAGCTGGTCCAGCTCGTGGTGGTACGGCATGATCAGATGGGCGTTGCCACTGACCAATAGCCTGCTGGTGTCGATGCCCTTGGCGGTGAGGGTGTCCGCCTCCTTCAGGAGCACGGTGGGGTCCACGACCACACCGTTGCCGATGATGGGGGTGATGTGGTCGTAGAGGATCCCGCTCGGCACCAATTGCAGGGCGAAGGTCTCGCCGTCCACCACGATCGTGTGGCCGGCGTTGTGGCCGCCCTGGTACCGGACGACCAGCTCCATCTCCTTGGCCAACAGGTCGGTGAGCTTGCCTTTGCCCTCATCACCCCATTGGGTCCCGACGACCACGGTTGCCGGCACGCGTGTCTCCTCCGTTGCGAAAAGCGGATTACGCACTATTGTAGCCCGCAGCGCCCCCCGCACGGCGGTGGTCTCCGTGCCGAGCAGGGCGTGCCCGGACCGGGTCGGGCCACCACCAGCTGGGACCACCCGGACCTTGCCCCGGTGCCGAGCGCGGCGTCATCGAGGGAGTCGACCATCGACCAGCCGGACCGCGTGACCAGATCCACGTGCTCGTCGACCGGGAGGATCGTCCGCCAGGGTTCGGCCGCGGCGTTCCGTCGTCGCGCATTGGCGGTGGCCACCACGGCGGCCGATCCCAGTCCCACCGGATGAACGGCCAGTGTGGCCACCAGTGCGCTCGTGGCGGTGCCGGTGCCGGTGCCGGTGCCGGTGCCGGTGCCGGTGCCGGTGCCGGTGCCGGTGCCGGTGCCGGTGCCCATGATGGCGGCGGTGCACCTTGAGCGCAGCCCGGTCAGGAGCGCCACGATGGTGTCCGGCTCGAGATACACCAGCAGGCCCTCGGCGACGAAGAGGGAGGGCCGGTCACCGGCGTGCCCACACTCCACCAGCACCGATGCCACGTCGTCGACGCGGAAGTCCACCGGAGCCAGTGTGGGCTCGGCGCCGCCGGACCCCATCTGCCGAAGACGGTGCTCCTTGTCGAGTTGGGTCGACGGATGATCGAGTTCGAAGAACCGCACGCCTGATGATCGGAAACGCAGGGCGCGGTCGTCGTAGCCGGCGCCGACGATGACGATCTGGTCGACGCCGTGCCGGATGGCCTCGAGTACCTGATCGTCGATGAATCGGGTGCGAGCGGCCACGCGAGCACGCAGGGCCGGGTCCATCGCGGGGCCCCGAGGCATCCCGGCGCACAGTCGCGCTTGGGCGCCAGCATCTCCCCCAGGGCTGGAAGGTCGGGTCATCTCCGCCCGGACGATGGCCACGGCCCGGCTGGTCCGAGACGGCGCTTCAGTTTGGCCGCGACGCCGACCGGAGAAAGGTTTGTCGACAGGACCCATGGCCCCACCATAGTAGTACTGATGCTTGACTGTCCAGACTCTTTACTATATGGTCCGACCATGCGAGCAGATTGGTCCAACGTGGGAAGCGAGAAGCACGCTTCCGACGACCACCCTGCCGAAGGGGGTCCTGCCGAAGGGGGTCCTGCCGACGAGCACCCTGCCGGCGGACGCGGCTTGGCCGACCTGGCCATTCCCGCGCTCCTCCGTGCCGCCCGCACCACCTACGGATCGGCCATCCGAGCGTCGCTGGCCGAGGTGGGCTGCGAGGACGTGCCGCGCAACGGTATCTACGTGATCGGAGCCATCGCCCGGGGCGGCTCGCCACTCAGCGAGATCATCACCCAACTCGGGGTGTCC
>Ga0307373_10009105_pt1 | contig 14933 bp, 11 predicted proteins | sample OX2MG_FD_202534 | JGI IMG/M metagenome (GOLD analysis project Ga0307373, IMG submission 202534) | Soil microbial communities from Risofladan, Vaasa, Finland - OX-2 | ecosystem: Environmental > Terrestrial > Soil > Coastal area > Acid sulfate soil | place: Finland: Risofladan, Vaasa | collected... | reverse complement strand
CCGGCGTGGGCCACGTGTAGGCGAGCAGGTCGCGTGCCGGGGGCCGGCCCCCGATCCCCGGCCGTCCGTCGAGGGCCAGGTGGGCGGTCTGGCCCGTCCGGACCAGGACCACGTCGCCCGGCTCGACCTCGATCCGGCCGAGGGCGCAGGCAGCGTCGAGGTCCTCCGGCGCGATGGCGTACCCCGGGTCGAGGAGTTCGAGCCCCTTGGCCCGGGCCACGTCGAGCAGGAGTCCACGGGACACGAGCGAGCGGATCTGCTGGATGCCGAGGAGCGAGGCGCCGTCCTCGGTGACGGTGGAGGCGGGGTAGCCGTTGTAGAGCACGCGGCCGGCGGGGCCCGCGCCGTAGGACGCGTGGGCCAGCCCGTCCCAGTGGGTGGCGCACTGCATGGCGAAGGTCACGACGTCCTCGGAGAAGGCGACCCACCCCGGGTCGTCGCTCTGGGGGGCGTCGACGGCGACCATGGTGTGGGTGGGATTGACGCGACCCTCGATGAACCCCATCTGGATCCCCTCGGCCTCGGACATCGGGATGCCCAGGGGGAAGGCCTCGCCGTCGACCACCGAGGCGACGCCACGCAACCGGGCGGTCGTGTCGATCAGGTTCAGGGTGCCGATCCGGTCGTCGGGCCCCCAGCGGCCCCAATTGCTCACCCGCCCGACCATCTCGGTGAATTCGGAGGGGATCGACGGCGGCACAGGAGCGGGCACGCCCCCGTTGTAGCCGATCCGGGCAACAGTTTCGGCCACGATCTGCCGATGGAACGGACTGGAAGGTGCTCCGGACCGCTTGTGAGCGAGGAGCCGGGTCGGGTGAGACTCCCCCCGGTCTCCCCGGGGCACGGGAGCACATCGAGGCATCGACGGAGGACGGGTTTCCCCATGTCGTACGACACTCCAGCACCGAGCGGTACCACCGTCGGCCCGGCCCGGGTCGCCCGTCGTCGCGCCCGGGTGGTGGTCGCCGCGGCGATCGCCGTGGTGGCGACGGCGGCGCTCACCCTGGCGGCTCCGGTGGGCCCCCTGGCCCCGGCACCGGCCGGGGCCGCCGTCGCACCGATGAGCCTCGACGCCGTCCAGTCGCTCTACGCCCAGGACCTCCTCGCCCGGGCGAACGCCGAGCGGGCGGCCCGGAGTTCGAGCGCGCTGACGGTCCCTCCGCTCGGGATGGACCCGGGGCTGGCCGCGGCCGCCCAGGCCTGGTCCGCGCACCTGGCCGCCGTCGGTCAGGTCCAGGACCCGCCCCTGTCGGCCTGCGGGCCCAGCCCGTCCCCCGGCCAGCTCTGCGAGCTGGCGGCCAACGCCGGCGACTCCGGAACGGCCTTCTGGCCCGGTGACGGCTCGGACGGGATGGACAGCTCGTACATGGCGTCGGCCGGTCACCGCCAGAACATGCTGAACGCCGGGTACGACACCGTGGGCATCGGCGTGACCTGCAGCGGCGGCCAGGCATGGACCGTCGAGCTCTTCGGCTTCGCCTACGGCAACCTGGCCCCGGCCCAGAACCGCCAGGCCACCCAGAACGCCCTCCAGGGCGTCCCCGTCCCGGCGGGTCCGACCGTCGCCGGTACCCAGACCGGGGTCCCCGTGTACTGCCCGGGCCAGATGGTCGGTCCGAACGGACAGACCACGGCCACCGGTGGCCAGTACGCCTACCCCTACCCCGTCGCGCCCGTCCCCGGTGAGCCCATGGCCTCCGGTCAGGACCCGGCGGTGGGGATCGCCGGATCGGGCGGACCGGGCTACTGGGTGGCCCGCGCCGACGGCAGCGTGGCGGCCCACGGGACCGCCGTCCTCCACGGATCGATGGCCGGACTGCCCATGGTGGCGTCCATCCGCCACATCGTCGGGACGCCCGACGGGGGCGGCTACTGGCTGGTGGCCGCCGACGGCGGCATCTTCTCGTTCGGCGACGCCGCCTTCCACGGCTCGATGGGCGGCCGGCCCCTCAATGCCCCGGTGGTCGACATGGCGCCGACGCCCGACGGGGGCGGCTACTGGCTGGTGGCCTCCGACGGCGGCATCTTCGCCTTCGGCGACGCCGCCTTCTTCGGCTCGATGGGCGGGATGCCGCTCAACGCCCCGATCGTCGGCCTGGCGCCGACACCCGACGGGCGGGGCTACTGGCTGGTGGCCGCCGACGGCGGCATCTTCGCCTTCGGCGACGCCGCCTTCTTCGGATCGACGGGATCGTTCCGGCTGAACGCGCCGATCGTCGGGATGTCCCCGACGCCGAACGGGGGCGGCTACTGGCTGGTGGCCTCCGACGGCGGCATCTTCGCCTTCGGCGGCGCGCCCTTCCACGGGAGCGCCGGCGGCCTGACGCTCCAGGCACCCATCACCGGCATGGCGACCTACGCCCCGACGGGGGGCTACTGGTTGGTGGCCGCCGACGGCGGGGTGTTCGCCTTCGCCGCGCCGTTCGCCGGCGCCGGCTGAGCCCGCCGGGCCGGGGACCGGTTCAGCTCGCCCAGATGATCGACTGCAACTCCGAATACGCCTCGAGGCCGTAGTCGCCGCCGTCCCGTCCGATGCCGCTCATCTTGAATCCCCCGAACGGGGCGTCCATGTTGCGCTGGGCCGTGTTGATCCCGACGTGGCCGGCCCGCAGCTGCTTGGCCACCCGGAACGCCCGGGCGGTGTCGGCGCTGAAGACGTAGTCGTACAGGCCGAACTCCGAGTCGTTGGCGATGGCCACGCCCTCGTCGTCGTCGTCGAACGGGATGGCGACGACCACCGGGCCGAAGATCTCCTCCCGGGCGGAACGCATGTCGTTGGAGCCGGTGATGAGGGTGGGCTCGACGTAGTAGCCCCGCTCCATGTGGGCCGGCCGGCCGCCGCCCACGACGACCTCGCCCTCGGTCCGGCCCGACTCGATGTAGTCGAGGATGCGTCCCTGCTGGGGACCCGAGATCACCGGTCCCACCACGGTGGCGGGGTCGGTGGGGTCGCCCACGGTGAGGCGGGCGGCGAAGGCGGACAGCCCCTCGACCACCTGGTCGAAGATGCTGCGGTGGACGACGGCCCGGGTGGGTGCCGTGCAGATCTGTCCGGAGTGGAAGGCCCACGTGGAGCCGATGGCCGTGATGGCCGCCTTCAGGTCGGCGTCGGCGAAGAGCACGGCGGCGCCCTTGCCGCCGAGCTCCATGAGCAGGCGCTTCATGGTCGGAGCGCCGGCCGACGCGATCCGCTGACCGACGGCCGTCGACCCGGTGAAGGAGACCATGTCGACGTCGGGCGACGTCGTGAGCACCGACGCCGGTTCCGGGCCCTGTGCGCTCACCAGGTTGATGACGCCGGGCGGGAACCCGACCTCGTCGAGCACCCGGGCCAGCTCCACGACGGCCAGCGGGTCCTGGGGTGCGGGCTTGATCACGACCGTGTTCCCCATGGCGAGCGCCGGGGCGACCTTGCCGGCCATGTTGGTGAGCGGGAAGTTGTAGCTGGCGATGGCGGCCACCACGCCGACGGGCTGGCGGTAGGCGAGGGCGCTGATGAGCCCGCCCGGTGCCAGCGGGGTGGCGGCGGTGGCGATGGGCGGGAGGCTCGACTCCTGGACGTGGCGGATGTCCCGGCTGTACCGGTCGAAGCGGTCGGCGCTGATCGGGACCTGCATGCGCGACCCGACCGAGGCGGTGGCACCGGTCTCGGCGATCACCAGCGGCACGAGCTCGTCGTTCTTGGCCCGGATGGCGGCGGCGGCCGCCTTCAGCAGGGCGAGGCGCTCCTCGACCGGGGTGGCGGCCCACGCCGGGAAGGCCTCGCGGGCGGCCGCACAGGCGGCCTCGGCGTCGGCCACCGAGGCGTTGGGCGCCTGGCCGACGACCTCCTCGGTGGCCGGGTTGACGATGTCGTAGGTGCCGTCGCCGGCGTCGACCCACGACCCGCCGATCAGCAGCTTGGTCTCGTCTCGGGTGGCCTGGTCGCCCATGGGAGGGGGTCCTTTCGTCGGGGGTCGTGGTCGTGCGGACTGTCGTGGTCGTGGTCGTGCGGTCATGTCGTTCCGGGGCGGGGGTCCCGAGCGCCGGTCGGTCGGTGGGGACGGCCGGTCGCGCCGACCGGAGTGTAGGTCGCGCCCGGGACCGGCCACCGGTGCGGCCCGGGCCCGTGGCCTCAGGCCGGGGGCGCCGTGTCGACGGTGACGGTGTCCCGGCCCGACCGCAGGAGCGTGCCGGGCAGGTTGCCGGTGGGTCGGCCGTCGACCACGGTCTCGACGCCGTTGACGAGGACCCGGCGGACGCCGATCGAGTCGGCGATGAGCCGGGGGCTCCCGCCCGGCAGGTCCTCGACCAGGGTGGCCGGCTCGGAGGCCACGGTCTCGGGGTCGAACACGAAGAGGTCGGCGCGCAGGCCCTCGGCCACCCGGCCGCGGTCGTGGAGCCCGAAGAGGTCGGCCGGGGCCTGGGTCATCCAGTGGACGGCCTGCTCCATGGGGACGAGCTTGCGCTTGCGCAGGCAGTCGCCCAGGAACGAGGTCGGGTAGTTGGAGCCGCACATGCGGTCCAGGTGGGCGCCGGCGTCGGACCCGCCGACCAGGGCCCCCGGGTCCTTCCACACGTCGACCCGGGCCTCCCACGAGGCGGCGTCGCCGTCGGAGGCCTTGGGCCACAGCACCGTGCGCAGGCCGTCGGCGATGACCAGGTCGAGCAGGGCGTCGAAGGGGGCCTTGCCCTGCTCCTCGGCGATCGAGCCGACGTCGCGCCAGCTGTAGCCGGCGTTCTCGGGGGCGAACGTGTCCCCGATGATGTAGTTCGCCCAGCTGGACAGGCGGCGGAACACGCCGGCCCCCTCGGAGTGGGCCAGCTCGTCGAGTTCGGCCCGCACCGCCGGGTCGCGCAGCTTCTCGATCCGCTCCTCGTGGGGGAGGCCCATCACGTCGCCCCACCCGGGGATGAGGAACAGGGCGCAGTGGGTGCGGAAGCTCATGTTCATCGGCACCAGAGTCGGCATGGTGAGGGCGACGATCCTGCCCCCGGCCGCCGCCGCCGCAGCCGAGGCCTCGAGCTGGCGGGCGGTCTTGGCCGGCGTCCGCGAGTCGACGGTGAGGAGGTTCCAGTTCAGCGGCCTCCGCGCCGTGGTGGTCATGGCCACCATCAGGTCGATCTCCTCGTCGGTGAAGGTGTCGAGGCAGCCGTCGGTGATGTACTCGAGCGTGGTGCCGGGGTGGTCGCGGACGACCTCGCAGAAGGCCAGCATCTCGCGGCGGTCGGCGTAGCGGGACGAGATCGGGTTGCCGTCCCCGTCGGAGTGGGTGCGCGACTGCGACGACGAGAACCCGAGGCCGCCGGCCTCGATCGACTCGGCCAGCAGCGCGCCCATGGCCGCGAGCTCGCGGTCGTCGGCCACCTCGCCCGCCCGGTCGGCCCCCATCACCCAGCGGCGGATGGCGCAGTGCCCGACGAGGAAGCCGGCGTTGACGCCGAGGTTCCCCTCGAGCCGGCCCAGGTACTCGCCGAAGCTCTCCCAGTCCCACTCGATCCCGTCCTCGAGCGCCACGAGCGGCATCCCCTCGACCTTGGCCATCATGCGGCGGATGTAGTCGTGGTCGGCCGGCTTGATCGGCGCCAGGGTGAAGCCGCAGTTGCCGGCGATGACCGTGGTCACGCCGTGCAGGTTCGACGGGGATGCCGTCGGGTCCCAGAACAGCTGGGCGTCGTAGTGCGTGTGCGGGTCGATGATCCCGGGGGCGACCACGAGGCCCTCGGCGTCGAGTTCGGTCGCCCCGGACTCGTCGACGGTGCCGACGGCGACGATGACGCCGTCCCGGATCCCGACGTCGGCCCGGAACCCGGGAGCGCCCGTCCCGTCGACGACGGTGCCGTTGCGGATCACGTAGTCGAGCATGGTGGCGTTCCCTCTCTATGGCCCGGACGGTCGCCCGCAGCCGTGTGCGCATGGATGTGGTGGCGGGACGGCGGCGGTCGTCTCCGACCCTGTCGCCGGGTCCCCCCGAAACTGACTGTGCGTCAGATTATGGCATGCGCCCGCCGGGTGCGGCAGGTGCCGGATCGCCCGGGCGGGTCGCGGCGCCGACGGTAAGGTGCGGGCATCCACCACGGCTACCTCCGGGACAACCTGCTGCCGGTCATCGTGCTCCTGCTCGGTGCCGGGCTCACCGTACGCTTCGCCCACTGGGTCGGGGCCCGCCGGCGCGCCTGGATCGACCGCCAGATCCGGCGCCAGATCGAGTCGGGGATCGTCGCCTCCGAGGCACTCAAGCGCTCCCGGGCCATCAGCGAGGCCGTCGAGTGGTCCGCCGTCGCCCTGACCTACTTCATCGTGGCCATCCTGGCCTTCGACCAACTGGGCATCCCGCTCACCACCCTGGTGGCGCCGGCGACCGTCATCGGGATCGGCCTCGGCTTCGGCGCCCAGCAGATGGTCGGCGACCTGCTGGCCGGGTTCTTCCTGTTCGCCGAGCACCAGTTCGCCTTCGGGGACGTGATCCGGCTGTCGATGCCCGGTCAGAACACCGGGATCACCGGGACGGTCGAGGAGCTCACGCTCCGGGTGACCAAGCTGCGGACGCCGCAGGGCGAGCTGGTGGTGGTGCCGAACAGCGCGCTGCGCCAGGTCACCAACCTGTCCAAGGACTGGTCGCGGGCCGTCATCGACATCCCGGTGTCGGTGACCGAGGACCTGGAGCGGGTCACGGGGCTGCTGCGCGAGGTCGTGGTCGCCATGGCCGAGGACCCGGCGTGGTCGGGGCTGCTGCTGGGCGACCCGGTGGTGGCCGGTGTGGAGGCGATCGACGTCGGCTACGTGCAGCTCCGTCTCATCGCCCGGACCCTCCCCGGGCGCCAGTTCGAGGTGGCACGGGAGATCCGGCTGCGGGCGACCGGCGCGCTCCGGGCCTCGGGCATCGCTTCGCCGGGCGTGGGCGACAGCGCCACCCGGGGCGCATCGTGAGTCCGGAAGGATCGGGGGACGGCGCCGGGGCGGCGGCCGGCGACGCTGCGCACGGCGGCTCGGACGATCCCCGCCCGACCGGCGAGGTCGCCGAGGAGAAGGTGCCCCACAGCGCCCTCGCGGGCCTGATGGCCGAGCCCGTGTCGCGCTCGGTCCCCGTCCGGCGGTCGACGGTCCTGATGCTCGTCGCCTTCCTGGGCTTCGGCACGCTGATGTACCTGTACCCACCGACCACCAAGACGTTCACCACGTACACGACGAACAACCCCAACGGTCTCCCGACGGGCCTGGTACCCGCGCCCACGTCGACCACCACCACGGTGCCGCCGTCGACGACCACGACCACGGCGCCGTCGGCGTCCACCACCACGTCGAGCTCCACGACCTCGACCACGCCGGGCGTGTCGACCACGACCACGACGTCGCGGCCGGCCGCGTCGACCTCGACGACCGTGGGGAGCACCACGACCACGACGCGGGTGGGTACGGCCACGACGTCGACCACGACCACCACCTCCACGGCGCCCTGACCGGCGGACGGGCCCCCGGTCCGCCGCCCCCCGGTCAGCCGTTGACCAGCGGGAGGACCTCGGCGCCGAACGCGGCGATCTGGTCGCACAGCTCGTCGGGCGAGTGCGCCGGGAACCGGACCTGCACCTGGCCCACGCCGGCGTCACCGAACGGCCGCAGGTACTCGGCCAGCTGTTCCGGCGAGCCCTGCACCGTGCCCGGGGGCAGCTCGTTGCCGGCCGCCGGGGTCCCCAGGTAGAGGGGGTAGGAGATCGCGCCGATGTCGAGCGGCGCGCCGGCGCGGTGCTCGGCGCGCAGCTCGCGCAGGGTGGCCAGGAGCTCGAGGTTGGGGCCGACCGACTGGGGCAGCCACCCGTCCGCGAACCGGGCCGTGCGCCGCAGCGCGGCGGGCGACGACCCGCCGACCCAGATCGGGGGGCGGGGCGACTGCACCGGTCGGGGCCGCAGGCCCACGCCCGTTGCCGGCCAGCGCGGCCCGGGCAGCTCGGGGAACTCGTGGGCCAGGCCGAGGGCCAGGCCGGCCACCGCCTCGTCGGTGGCCGGGCCCCGCTCGTCGAAGGCCGGGCCCATCAGGTCGAACTCCTCGGTGACGTGCCCGGCGCCCACGCCGCAGATCACCCGTCCCGACGACAGGACGTCGACCGTGGCGAACTCCTTGGCCGCCCGGAGCGGGTGGCGCAGGGCGGCCACGTAGATGTGGGACAGGAGGCGGATCTCGCGGGTCACCCCGGCCAGCCAGCCGAGTGTCGCGATCGTGTCGTACCAGGTGGTGCTCATGGCGCCGGCCAGTCGGTCGGGGATGAACGTGTGGTCGCAGACGCCCACGTAGAAGAAGCCGGCCTCCTCGCAGGCACGGGCCACCCGGGCCAGCTCGGCCGGCCCGGCGCCGGGCTCCCACGGCTCGACGTAGATCGTCGACTGCGACTGGACGGGCAGCTGCATCCCGAACGACACCACCCCGGGGGGCAGCACGGGCACCACGTCGGCGGGCGGGGCGATGGGGGAGTCGGTCACGGGTGCACCTCACTTGCTCGGGTCCCCCGCGGGGGACGTCTCGTCCGGCGTGCGCGGCCCCGGGGCCGCCGCCGGCCCTGGGTCAGTCGGCCACCGGCGGGCCGGCCACCAGGGACTCGGCCAGGGATTCGGCCAGGGACTCGGCCAGGGACTCGTCGTTGCCGAACTGGGTGGCGAGGACCCGGGCGCGCTTGTAGGCGAGATGGGCGGGCACCTCCCAGGTGAACCCCATCCCGCCGTGGACCTGGATGCACGAGCGCCCGTTGGTGACGGCCGCCTCGTCGGCCAGCAGCTTGGCCCCCGCGGCGGCCACCTCGGCGTCGCCGACGTCGGGCTGGTCGACGGTGACGGCCGCGGCCTGCACGGCGCACCGGGCCACCTCGGCCCGCACGGCCATGTCGGCGCAGAGGTGCTTGACCGCCTGGAACCCGCCGATCGGGCGCCCGAACTGGACGCGGCCCTTGGCGTACTCGACGGCGAGGTCGCACGCCCACTGGGCCATGCCGACCTGGAGCGCGGCGGTGAGCACGGCGCCGTCCCGCCGCCACCTGGCGGCCACGTCGGGTCCGGCCACCGGCTCGCCGGCGGGCAGCACGGGGAGTGACCAGACCGGGGTGAGCGGGTCCATGGGACGCGGCAGCGGGGTGGCCTCCAGCGACGCCGGATCGAGCCGCTCGACGCCCTCGGCGGACCGCACGAGGAGCACGTCGAGATCGGCCAGGTGCTCGAGGACGACCGGGAGCGAGCCGGTGCCGACGGCGCCCGGCACCGGGCGCTCCACCAGGCCCACCACGGCGGTGCCGTCCTCGGCGCCGTCGACCAGTCCGGCGGCCAGGTGCGAGGCGACGAGCGGTCCCGGCACCAGGGCCCGGCCGAGCTCCTCGAAGACCAGGGCGGCCTCGGCCAGCCCCAGGCCGACGCCGCCGGCCTCCTCGGTCAGGCACAGGTGGAACACGCCGGCCTCTCCCAGGCGCCGCCACCCGTCCCGGTCGACGACCCGGTCGGTCGACTCGGCGCGGCGGACCGCCTCGAGGGGGAACACCCCCTCGCACAGCCTGCGGATGCCGTCGGCCAGCTCGCGCTGGAATTCCGATACCTCGAAGTCCATTCCGGCCCTAGCCCTTCGCCCCGGCGGTGACCTGCGGCTCCTTCGGGAGCCCCAGGATGCGCTCGCCGACGATGTTCCGCTGGATCTGCGACGTCCCGGCGGCGATGGTGAGCGAGATCCCCCGCAGCCAGTCCTCCACCACCGTGCCCGCGGGCAGCAGGCCCCCGCCGTCGGTGCCCTCGAGGTCGTGGGCGGCCAGTCCGGCGCGGTCGAGGAGGGCGAGGGAGAACTCGCCCAGCTTGTGGCGGGTCTCCGAGTAGGCCAGCTTGAAGTAGGTGCCCCCGACCCCGGGGATGCCGGTCCGGGCGGCCTGGGAGACGTTGCGCCGGGTCAGGGCCCACAGGGCGTCGAGCTCGGCTCTCAGGTGCCCGGCCTGACGCCGGACCCCGGCGTCGGACCACGCGCCGGTGCGGCGTGCCAGGGCCACGGTGGTGGACAGGAGTTCGATGGCCTCGAGCAGGTCGCCGACGAAGGCGGTGCCGCGCTCGAAGCTGAGCGTGACCATGGTGACCCGCCAGCCGTCGTTCTCCTCGCCCACCCGGTTGGCCACCGGCACCCGGACCTCGTCCAGGAAGAGCTCGGCGAACTCGGTGGACCCGGCGATGGTGTGGAGCGGTCGGATGTCGACCCCGGGTGCGTCCATCGGGAGGATGAGCCACGAGATGCCGCGGTGGCGGCTGTCCTCGGGCCCGGTGCGCACCAGCAGCTCGCAGTAGTCGGCCACCTCGGCGTGCGACGTCCAGATCTTCTGCCCGGTCACCACGTAGTCGTCGCCGTCGCGGACGGCCCGGGTGCGCAGGGAGGCGAGGTCACTCCCGGCGTCGGGCTCGGAGAAGCCCTGGCACCAGACCTCGTCGCCGCGGAGGATCGGGGGCAGGAACCGGGCCCGCTGCTCGGCGGTCCCCTCGGCGATCACGGTCGGGCCCGCATGCAGCAGGCCCACGAAGTTCACCCCGACGTAGGGGGCGTGCGCCCGCTCCAGCTCCTCTTTGAACACGAGCTCCTCGACCGCCGAGCTGCCGCGGCCGCCGCCCTCGACCGGCCAGTCCACCCCGGCGTAGCCGGCGTCGAACAGCAGGCGTTGCCAGTGGGTGTCGTAGGCGCGGCGCCCCGGCCAGTCGTCGGGGGACGGCTTGGGCGGCAGGCCCGGGAGGGTCGCCTCGAGCCAGGCGCGCAGCTCGTTCCGGAACGCCTGCTCGGCGTCGCTGTAGCGCAGGTCCACGTCGGTCTACTGCCCGGTGGTCACTGGAAGTCGAGGCCGAACAGCCGGATGGCGTTGCCGCGCACGACCTTGTACCGCTGCTCGTCGGTCAGGCCGGCCATCTGCTTCTCCGCGATCTCGCGGGTGCGGGGCCACGTCGAGTCCGAATGCGGGTAGTCCGACTCGTAGGTGATGTTGTCCTCGCCGATCTCGTCGATGAGCTTGAGGCCGTTGGGGTCGTCGAAGAAGCAGCCGAAGACGTGGTCCGCGAAGTAGCTGGACGGGGGGTTGGGCACCTTGTCGCCGACGCCGCCCCAGCCACGGTTCTCCTCCCACACCACGTCCATGCGGTGCAGGAGGTGGGGGATCCAGCCGATCTGGCCCTCCGAGTAGGCCACCTTCAGGTTCGAGAACCGCTCGAAGAGGCCGGACAGCAGGAAGTCGGTCATGGACAGCTCGGCGTTGATGTGGGTGAGCGAGGACCCCACCGCGGCCGGGGCGTCCGGCGAGGTCGACGGCATCTTGGAGCTGGAGCCGATGTGCATGTTGACGACCATCGAGGTCTCGTCGCACGCCGCGAAGAACGGGTCCCAGTAGTTGTCGGGGTCGTGGATCGACGGCAGCCCGAGGTAGGCGGGGATCTCGGAGAAGCAGACGGCACGCACGCCGCGCTCGGCGTTGCGCCGTACCTCGGCCGCCGCCAGGTGCGCGTCCCACAGCGGCACGATGATGAGCGGGATCAGCCGTCCGCCGGTCCCGGCGCACCACTCCTCGACCTGGTAGTCGTTGTAGGCCTCGACGCACAGGAGGGCGAGCTCCTTGTCCTGGGCCTCGGTGAAGGTCTGGCCGCAGAACCGGGGGAAGGTCGGGAAGCACAGCGAGGCTTCGATGTGGTTCTCGTCCATGTCCTCGAGGCGCTCCTTCTGGCTGTAGGAGCCCGGGCGCATGTCCTCGTAGGTGATGCCCTTCATCGTGACCTGGTCGCGGGGCACGCCCACGGCCGAGTCGACCCGGAGCAGGGGTCGCTTGAGGTCCTCGTAGTACCACCAGTCGGTCGGGTTGCCCTCGGAGCCGGGCGTCACGGTGAGCTTGCCGCCGACGAAGGTGATCTCCCCCATCGGGGCCCGCACGATGCGGGGGCACACGTCGTGGTACCTGCTCGGGATGCGGTCCGTCCAGGTGGTGGCGGGTTCGACGATGTGGTCGTCGACGGAGATGATCATCGGCAGTTCGGCCATGACGGGGAGTGTATCCCCGCTTCTGACGGAGTGTCAGGTGCGGGGCGCGCCGGCGCCCGACGGGTGCCGTGGGGCCCGGTCGGGGCCCGGGACCGCCCCTTTCGCCGGGCCGGAGGGATGCCTACGATGGGCGCGATGCGAGGTCCGGCGCGTTCCGCACTGGTGGCGCTGGCCGCCGTCGTGGCGGCGGCGTCCCTCGGTGCGACGGCGTCCACCCCCGCGGGCGCGGCGCCGGCCCGGTCCGCGCTGGTGTCGGCGGCACTGTCCGTGCCCCACGTCTACGCCGGGGGTGGCGTCCTCGGGTTCGGTGCCCCGACGGTGGGCGGTCCGATCACGACGCCGCTCAACTCCGTGGTCGTCGCCCAGGTCGCGAACCCGGCCGCCACCGTGTCCGACGAGGGGTACTGGCTGGCCTCCGCCGACGGTGGGGTCTACGCCGTGGGCAACGCCGGCTTCTTCGGGTCGTTGGGCGCGCTCCGGCTGCAGGGGCCGATCGTGGCCATGGCGGCGACGCCCGACGGGAAGGGCTACTGGATGGCCGGCCTCGACGGCGGGGTGTTCGCCTTCGGCGACGCCGCCTTCTACGGCTCGATGGGCGCGGTGCCGCTCAACCAGCCGATCGTCGGGATGGCGCCGACCGCGGACGGCCGCGGGTACTGGCTGGTGGCGTCCGACGGCGGCGTGTTCGCCTTCGGCGACGCGCCGTTCCTCGGTTCCATGGGAGGTACGACCCTCGTGTCGCCGGTGACCGGCATGGCCCCGGCCCACACCGGTGCGGGGTACTGGCTCGTCGCCGGCGACGGCGGCATCTTCGCCTTCGGGGACGCACCGTTCCACGGATCCATCGGGGGGACCCCGCTGAACGACCCGGTCGTCGGGATGACGGCGACCGCGGACGACGGCGGCTACTACTTCGTCGCCAACGACGGCGGCGTCTTCACCGAGGGGGACGCCGTCTTCCGGGGATCGCTGGGTGGGGGATTGGGGGGCGACCCGCACGTCATCCTGCCGGTGGCCGGCATCACCCTCGACCGGGACGGCACGGGCTACTGGCTGCTCGACCCGGACGGGTTCTCCTACTCGTTCTCCAACCCGCCGGATCCCGCACCGTCGCCGACGGCCTCGGCCATCGTGTCGGTGGCGGCCAGCCAGGTCAACGCGGACCCGTACACCGGTTACTTCTGCAATCCGTACGGGCCGTGCGAAGCGTGGTGCGCGCTGTTCGCCACCTGGGTCTGGGAGCGGGCCGGGGTGCCGGTCCCGTCCTACGCCTTCACCGGGGACATCTTCACCTGGGCCGCGGCCAACACCGCGGTGCTGCCCCCGTCGGCCGCCCCGCTGCCGGGCGACGCCGTTCTCTACGGCACCGGTCCGTGGTCGACGGCGACGTCGGTCCACGTCGGCCTGGTCACCCAGGTGTGGCCGGACGGCGCGGTGGTGACGATCGAGGGGGACGCCGGCCCAGCGGCGACCGGCAGTCTGGGCGTCGTCATCAACGGGCCCTACCTACCCAGCCACTCCCCGCAGTACAACGGGGTCCCGGTCTACGCCTTCGCCCGCCCGTAGGTGGGTCGGGACCGGCCCGGGCCTGGGCCCGGGCGGGGTCAGCGCTCGGCGAGGAGCGAGTCGAGCAGCCGTGCCCGGTGGTCGGCGGCCGACCCCCACGCCTCGGCCAGGGCCCAGGTGCGCTTGAGGTAGAGGTGGAGGTCGCACTCCCACGTGTACCCGATGGCGCCGTGCACCTGCAGGGAGACCCGGGCCGCCTCGGCGGCGGCGTCGGACGCCCGTGCCTTGGCGGCCGACGCGGCCCGCGAGGCGTGGGCGTCCCCGGTGTCGAGCGCCCAGGCCGCCCCGTAGACGACGGGCCGGGCGAACTCGAGCAGGACCTGCGCTCCGGCCAGCAGGTGCTTGACGGCCTGGAAGCTGCCGATGGGCCTGCCGAACTGCTGGCGGTCCTTGGCGTACGCGGCCGTCCGGGCGATCATGGCGTCGGCCAGGCCGAGCAGCTCCGCACCGGTGGCCACGGCCGCCCGGTCGGCGGTGGCGGCCAGGCGCGCCGCGGCCCCGGCGCCCGGGACGAGGACGGTGTCCGGTGACGGTGTCCACACCGGGGTGCCCATCCGGCGGGTGGGATCGAGGGACGGGACCGGGGTGACGGTGACCGACGCGGCGTCGAGGCCGTGCAGCTCGGGCCCGTCCGGCCCGTCCGCCACCAGCAGGAGCAGGTCGGCCGCGTCGGCACCGGCCACCGGCCCGGACGGCCGGGCCGGGTCGGCCACGGCGGCGACCAGGTCGCCCGCGGCGATGGCGTCGAGCCACGGCCCGATCCGGGCGCCGGCGGCGCCGGAGGCCGCGAGGTCGGCGAGCAGCGGGGCGGCCAGGCCGGTGGTCGCCACGAGCGGCTCCGGAAGGGCCACCCGTCCGGCCTCCTCGGCCAGCAGCACCAGGTCGACGAGGCCGAGGCCCAGGCCGCCGTGCGCCTCGGGCACGGTGAGCCCGGCGACCCCGAGGTCGGCCAGGGTCGCCCACCGTGGCGTCCGTGCGGCCGGCGCCGCGTAGGCGGCGCGCACGTCGTCCGGGGTGCACTCCTTGGCCACGACCTGGCGGACGGTGTCGCGGAACTCGAGCTGGGTGTCGGTGAAGGCGAAGTGCATGTCGGTCGCTCCCGCTCAGGCCCGCGGCAGCCCGAGCATGCGCTCGGCCACCACGTTCCGCTGGATCTCGTTGGTGCCGGCGTAGATGGGCCCGGCCAGCGCGAACAGGAATCCGTCGAGCCACCGGGCGTCGACCCCGTCCCCGTGGAGCTCGGCCTCGGGGCCGAGCAGGTCGAGGGCGGTCCGGTGGATGGCCAGGTCGGTCTCGGACCAGTGGATCTTGTTGGCGCTGGCCTCGGGCCCGACCGACCCGCCGTCGAGCACCCGGGTGGCGGTC
>Ga0307373_10009104_pt1 | contig 14934 bp, 16 predicted proteins | sample OX2MG_FD_202534 | JGI IMG/M metagenome (GOLD analysis project Ga0307373, IMG submission 202534) | Soil microbial communities from Risofladan, Vaasa, Finland - OX-2 | ecosystem: Environmental > Terrestrial > Soil > Coastal area > Acid sulfate soil | place: Finland: Risofladan, Vaasa | collected... | reverse complement strand
GACACCATCCGCAAGATCAAATACGACACCGCCCTGCTCATCACCATCCTCGGCCTGGAAAACCCCTCATGAACAGCACAAACAACTTTGCGGGTCACCCTGGACGAGGCATCAGCAAGAGTTCCCTGGCAGTCGCCCTATACCGGTCCTTCCCCTAACCTGTGGCCACCATGGCTGGAGCAGCGGCCCTCGGGCTTTTCCGTGAGCTCCGCACCCGACCGGTCAGGAACCGGCCACGCACGTCACGGCGGGGACAGGCCGAGCACAACCTGTAGCTACGTCTCCGGCATCAGCCAGACCTCCTCGACTAGCTCACTCACCACGTGCGACCTCGTGTCGCAATGGCGGCAGTTCCTGCAAGCTCAGGCCGCGACCACGCTCGCCGCCGGCTTCTTCCACGTAGACCGCGCGCTGACACTGCAGCGCCTGTACTGCCTGTTCGTCATCGAGATAGGCAGCCGTTATGTGCACATCCTCGGGATCACCGCGAACCCGGACGGTCCCTGGACCGTGCAGCAGATCCGCAACCTCCTGATGGATCTGGGTGATCGCGCCGCCGGCTTCCGGTTCCTGGTCCGTGATCGGGCCGGGCAGTTCACCGCGTCGTTTGACGCGTTCCTGGCCGATGCTGGTATCGAGGCGGTGAAGATTCCGCCCCGAAGCCCGTGCGCGAACGCTTATGCGGAAAGGTTCGTGCTCACCGCCCGGACTGAGGTCACCGACCGGATGCTGATCTTCGGCGCGCGGCATCTGCGGACGATCCTGGCCGAGTATGAGACCCATTACAACGGACGGCGGCCTCATCGCAGCCGCCAGCTCCGCCCGCCCCGGCCCGACCACCCCGTCGCTGATCTCTCCCAGGAGCGGATCAAGCGCCGGCCCGTTCTCGGCGGCCTTATCAGCGAGTACGAGCGGGCCGCATAGAAGCCCAGGTCAGGACTTGTGGCCGAGTTCTGGAACCCCACAGGCGGCGCTGCTATTCGTCGACGGGGTACGCCGCATCGAGGCCCGCGTCTGGATCGACGACGACGTCCCTGGCGGCGGCCCGGCAACGGAGGCAAGCGCAGCCTTGTGCGCGTCGTACGCGGCCGGGGTGGTGTGCTGCTGCAACCAGCAAGCCCACGTCGTCCTGGTCGAGACCCGGCGCGGCCTCTTCACCGTGGCACCGCACGCCAGCGACATCATCACGTGGGCCGGAGAGTACGCGGCATGCCGCACCCCTGCGAATGCGACAACGCCGCTGCCGGTCACGCTCTCCCAGGCTCTCCAGCGCCGCCTGGGCGAGGTTGAAGTGAGCACCGCGATCGCAGCACGCTCGGCCATGGCCGAGCACGGCGTGCCGCCGGACGGCGACCTGCTAGCCCGAGTTTCCTGGCTAAGTTGATCTTGGTCTGCTGAGGCGTCGGATCCCGGCGGGCTGGCCTGGGTAAACAGCGTGTTGGTGGTAACTTGCGTGTACCTGATAATGTATTACCCATATATGGCATCGATCGTGGGTAAGAAGCGCGGCGCGGCCACCTACTACTACCTGGTCGAGTCCGCCCGCGTGCACGGCAAGCCGCGCATTACATCCCAGGAATACCTGGGCACCGCCCAGGAGGTCGCGGCCGTGATGCGCGGCGGCGGGCTGCCCGACCGGACCCAGCATAAGGAGTTCGGCGCGGTCGCCGCCGCCTGGAGCCTGCTGGAGGACCTCGGCGTGGCGGCGATCATCGACGAGGCGGCCGGGGCGCGGCGGTCTGACGCAGCCGCCTCAGCCGGGACGTATCTGGCGCTGGCCGCGCTGAACCGGCTGGTCGCCCCGTGTTCCAAGCTGGCTTTCGCGGACTGGTGGGCCAGGACGGCGGCACCCCGGTTCACCAAAGTGCCCGGGGCCGTGCTCGATCACCGGCGGTTCTGGGACGCGATGCACGCGGTTTCCCTGGAGGCCCTGGACGAGATCAGCCAGGCCATCGCGCTGGCGATCGTCAGGGAGTTCGGGCTGGACTGCTCGTCGGTGGCCCTGGACATGACCAACTTCGCCACCTTCATCGACACGGCGAACCCGAAGGCGCCCATCGCGCAGCGCGGCAAGGCCAGGCAGAAGCGGTCGGACCTGCGGCTGGTCGGGCTGGGCCTGGTGGTCACCCGGGAAGGCGGGATCCCGCTGGCCTGGCGCGCCTACCCCGGCGACAGGCCCGACGTCACCCAGTTCCCCGCGCTGATCGGGGCGCTGCGGGGCCGGCACGAGGCGATCTGCGCTGCCGCGGGCGCAGCCCCGGCCCCGGAGATGACCGTGGTGTTCGATGCCGGGCAGAACAGCCAGGACAACTTCTCCTACCTCGCCGGGACCGGGCTGCATTACGTCGGGTCGGTACCCGCCTCCGGCTGCCAGGACCTCATCAGCCTGCCCGCCAGCGCGCGGTCCATCGTGGACGCCGGCCGGTTCGGCGGCCTGACCGCCTGCGACACCCGCCGGGCCCTGTACGGCACCGAGCGCCGCGCCATCTTGACTCACTCACCCGAGCTGCACGAAAGCCAGGCCCGCGGGTTCGACGGCACCACCTTGGCCAAGGCCGGCCGCAAGCTGGACGAGCTGGCCGCCACCCTGGCCCGCGGCAAGACCCGCCGGCCCCGGGACAAGGTCGAAGCCGAGATCGAGTCGATCACCCGCAAGCCCTGGGTACGCCGGGTCCTCACCTGGCAGCTATCCGGAGGCCAGCCCAAAGACCTGCGCCTTACCTGGGGCATCGACGCCGCCGCCCGCGCCGCCCTGGAAGAAGAACTGTTCGGCAAGCACGTGCTCATCACCGATCATGACGACTGGCCCGCCGCCGACGTCATCGCCGGCTACCGGTCGCAGTCCGAGGCCGAGTTCTCCTTCCGGCAGATGAAAGACCCGCATGTCGTCTCCTTCAGCCCGATGCACCACTGGACCGAGCACAACATCCGCGTCCACACGTTCACCTGCGTCCTCGCCCTGCAGATCGCCCACCTCATGCGCCTGAAGGCACGCCGGGCAGGCCTGGACCTGTCCGTGCGCGAGTTGCTCGGCGAACTCGCCGGGATCGGCGAGACCGTCCTGCTCTACCAGGGCGAGCGGGGCCGACCCAGGGCCCACCGCATGCTCACCGAAACCACCCCGGTCCAGGACAAGCTCGCCGGCGTCTTCGGCCTCGCCCGCTACGCGCCCAGGCGGTGACATGGGTAATACGCCAAACCCAGCCCGGCACAACCACTGACCAGCAGAAACAAGCCCAAGATCAACTTATCCAGGAAACTCGAGCTAGTGGTCGACGGGCCGCTGCGCGGGCGCCAGCACCTGCCACGCGCCCTCGGCTACATCAAGTCCCACCTCAGCACCTACCTCCCGCCCGACCTGAATGCGCTCGTCGGCGCGCTCCTGCCCGGACAGCGAACCCCCGTGTTCCTGATCGGGACCAACTGGGACCGGCACACCTGGTACCTGCGGCTGCCCGGCGCATCCGGGGCGCCGTGGGCAGGGGTGGTCCGCATCGAGTGCGCCGCCGACCTGGCCGTTCCGGAGGTGATCAGGCTGGCCGGCCTGAGCCAGCTGTGCCTGGGCCGGTTCGCCTCGGCTGCGTACAAGGATGCTCGCGCCCCGCAGAACCTGTACCCGATCGCCGGCCTCGAACGCGAGCTCCGCCGGCGCCTCGGGGACCCCCGGCTGCTGTACCGGGCACTACGCCGAACTGCACACAATGAGGTTTTCTCACCGACTTTCATGTGATCATTTTGAGTTCGAACTGCACCTGGAAGGACAGCCTGGGCGATCTCGCCGGGGCTTGCGGTTACCGTATGGCCATGAAGCAGGCTTCCCGCAGCGGGCAGGGCGGACCGGCCCAGATCAAGATCACAGCAGGGACCGAGGACGACCTTCTGGCGATCGTCGGCATCCTCAACTACACGGCGGCCAACTCGATCGCCCACTTCGACACTCGGCCGGTCAGCGTGGCCGAACGACGCGACTGGCTCGGCCAGTTCTCTGCGACCGGACCTTACCGGCTTCTGGTGGCCCGGGGTGGCGATCAGGTCCTGGGCTACGCCTGCTCCCAGCGCTACCGGGATCACGAGGCTTTCCGGGAGACCGTTGAGGTCAGCATCGCACTTGACGTCAGCAGCCGGGGCCAGGGCGTGGGCACCGCGCTGTATCGCGCGCTTTTTGACAGCCTGGCTCTTGAGCCGTCGGTTCATGTTGCCCTGGCTGGGATAGCCCTGCCTAACGACGCGTCGGTCGCGCTGCACCGGAAGTTTGGCTTCACCGAGGTGGGCACGTTCCGCGAGTACGCGATCAAGAACGGCCAGTACATCAGCTCGGTATGGATGCAGCGCGTTTGTCACCCCGCTCCGCCGCCTCGGCAGCAGCCGGTGCTGTGAGCCGGATAGCCAGGGTTTCCTCAGCGACTTTCACGTGATCATCTTGTGCTCGAATTGGACGAGGACGAGGGCGGCCCTGGGCGATGTCGCCGATTTTTCCGGGGCTGAGCATGACGCGCTGGAGTGTGCGCCAGCGCTGGGACATCAGGGCGAGGCCCCGTTCGCCCAGGCAGCGCAGTGAGCACAGCAGCGCGTTGCGGGTCCGGGTATTCAGGTCAGGCTCCCCGCCGCCTGTTGGCCTCTTTACCGGGACATGGATGCCGCAGCCTGCGCCTTCGTACCCGGAGTCGGCCAGTGCCGGCATGTCTTTCAGGAAGGGCCGCAAGATGGCGAGGACGTGCTCACGGGCGGCGGTGATGTCATGAACGCCGCCGGGCAGGACCGGCGAGACCCGCAGCGGGATGCCGGACGGGGTGAACAGGGCCTGGATGTTCCCGCCGAAGCTGTGCGCCTTGCCGGAGTACCACCGGTCGGTCTCCTTGCCTTTCCGGCTGATGGTCTTCTCCTTCAGCCGGTCGGCAGCGACGACCTTGCCGTCCAGGATCAGGTAGGGCAGCCCTTCCTCCCTGGCCCGCTCCAGGGCCTCATGCAGGGCGGGCGCGCGGGCCGCCACCACCGTGATGGCCTCGCCCGGGTAGCGGTAGGCGGTGGCCTGGGAGATCCCGAGCCCTTTGCCGAGCCGGGCCACGTCGGGCCGGTCCCGGAACCAGGCCAGGGCGAAGACCGCCTGCCTGTGGGGTTCAACTACTGCGCCAAAGGGCTGAGATGGGACGCGGTGCGTGGCTCGCTCATCAGTACGGCATGATCGGCAGCTGTGTCTCCGCGCCTGATCTACCTGATGTTCTGCCGGATCCTGGCCTGGCTCGTGCTCCTCGCCCGCAGCAGCGCCGCCAAGGACGCCGAGATCCTGGTACTCCGCCACGAGGTCGCCGTGCTGCGGCGGGCCGCTCCCAGACCGCGCCTGGACTGGGCGGGCCGCGCAGTGCTGGCCGCGCTCGTCAGGATCCTGCCCCGGCACCTGCGTACCCGCCGGCTGGTCACCCCCGGCACCGTCCTGCGCTGGCATCGCCGTCTGGCCGCCCGCAAATGGCGCCAGCCCCGCAGGCGCCGGGCCGGCCCCCGATCGGCGACGACCTGACCGCCCTGATCGTGCGACTGGCCACCGAGAACACGTCGCGGGGATATCAGCGGATCCACGGCGAGCTGCGCCGCCTCGGGCACCGGGTTGCCGCCGGGACGATCCGCGGCATCCTGCGTGCGCACCGCCTGCCGCCCGCGCCACGACGTGCCGGCGACCAGACCTGGCGCGGCTTCCTCCGCGCCCACGCCGACACGATTCTGGCGTGCGATTTCTTCCACGCCGATTGCGTCACCCTCAAGCGTGCCTGCGTATTCTTCGTCCTCGATGCCAGCAACCGCCATGCCCGCGTCCCGGGCGTCACCTCGCATCCGACCGCGGCCCGGACAACGCAAATGGCCCGCAATCTTGTCGCCGATCCCGGGCAGCGGGCCGGCCAGCTGCGCTTCCTGGTCCGCGACCGCGACAGCAAGTTCACCGGCTCCTTCGACGCCGTGTTCACCAGCGAAGGCATCGAACCACTCAAGATCCCCGCGCAGTGCCCGAGAGCGAACGCCTTCGCGGAGCGCTGGGTTCTCACCGCGCGGACCGAATGCACCGACCGGATCCTCATCACCGGAGAGCGACATCTGCGCGTCATACTGCAGGAGTACGCCACCCACTACAACAACAGACGGCCCCGCCGCTCGCCTGACCTACGAGCACCCGGCGACGATCAGCATGTGATCACGTTCCCGGTCCCATTCGACCGGATCCGGCGCCACGAGATCCCCGGCGGCCTGATCAGCCAGTACGAACCGGCCGCATAGCCACCCGGAAGGTCGCTCGCCCAGCCGCAGGTCAGGCCCCATGGCCGAATACTTGAACCCCACAGGCCAGGCCCAGGTCCGCCGCACCCTGCCCGGCCCATACGCCCGGCAGCTCCCCGCCCCAGAAGGCTCTCGTTGATGATTGAATAAATCAGGCGATTGCGGGTAGCTGCGGGTCGTGGCTAGATCCAGGAGCGTAGCCGGGTGGGCAATTCCCGGCATCGTGATGTTCTTCATTTGGGTTGTGTTGGTCATCCTGGCCATCATCCTGCTCGCCTTCATCGTCCACTGGGCCGGCGGCGGCGCGCTGAATCTCAGGCTCGGTCACTTCTTCCTGAATGTGGGGTTCACCTGATCAGGTAGCAGCTAGAGAACGCGCAGCTCCGGCAGACGAAAGTCCGCCGGAGCTGTCACAACCGGCGGGTGGCGCGCTCTGTCGCCTCCTCGGGACGCAGGCATAGCGCTCGACAGGATGGCGTGAACCTTGCGAATAGAGGACGCGGCGAGCCCGCTGGCGAGCATGTTCCCGTAGCCATCCTCGAGCTGCGTTGCTGGCTGAATAATGCAGTCATCGCCGTGATGCTAGCCAGCTCGGTGCCGCGCGAAGCGGAAGCGTCCGGCTGCTAGTGCCGTAGCAGGCAATGTTGGCCCTGTTGGTGTGGTGAGTCCCGCTGGCGGGGGTGCGGCTCCTTTTGAGATAGAACAATTCGGGCGTTCGCGGGTGGTGGCTCCGGGCTGGTGGTGTGCGGGTGATCATGCCGCGAGGGGTTCGGGCTGGCTGTAGCGGCTGTCGTGGTTGCGTTGTTTTTCCTGTTCGAGGTGGAAGTCGAAGTATTCGTCGAAGTCGCCGTTGCCGATCAGGGCTCTGAGTTTGAGGACGGCTTCGGCGCCGTCGAGGTTCCATCTGGCGCCGGTGACTTCCATGCGGTCCTTTATGATCCATCTGGCCGCGCCCTCGATGAGGCCGCTGGCTACTGGCCAGCCGGCGGCGAGGAACGCGGGGTAGTCGAGGTAGTGCTTCTTGTTCTCCAGGTAGTTTGCGCAGGTGTCGGCGCCCTCGCGTTCTTTCGGGCTGTAGCCGTAGGAGGTGGCGCGGCGGCGGATCCCGGCCCGGACGTCATGGGCCTTGCCGTCCAGGATCTTGGCGGTCTGGTCCCTGACCCAGTCCCGTGCGGCCGGGTCGCCGGGGTAGAAGAAACAGCCCGCGGCTTTCCGCAGATACTGGACGACATGGATCAGGTCGATCAGGGCCGGTACTTTCACCTGATACCGCCTGGCGCAGGCGGCGATCGCGTCGAGCTGGGCGTTATTGCCGTCCACCACGGCGAACCAGGGCCGGGCGTGGCCGGGGTCGCGGCGCTGGGCCTCGGCGAACCCTTCCGCGATGACCCGCGGGATCGGGTGCCTGGCCGAGGCGAACAGCGTCTTGCCCGCGGCCTTCGGCCCGTGACGGGCACGCCCGGCACCGCTATCTTCCCCGCCGGAGCCGGCGGGGCGGGGCGTCCCGAACAAGGCGGTGATGATGTCGCAGGCGGTGCGGGGGGCTGGCGGGATGTCGGCGACGCCGACCAGCTCAGCGGAGCGTTTCCTGCTCTTGCGCAGCTCGCCGGGGTCATCGGGCCAGCCGCCCGCCGCGGCTGCCCGTGCCCGGGCGGCCCTGGCGGTCGCGGGGCGCAGCGCGCCGGGCAGGACCGGGAACGCCGACCCGTCGGCGGTGATCAGCAGCCCGGTCCCGGCCGGGCACGGATCCGGCCGCCGCGCGGCGTAGAACGCCTCGAAGTCGATCACCGACCCGGTCGCCAGCTCTTCTGCCTGGCGTTTCCCGACCGTGATCGCGCCCGCCGCGCTGACCTGCGCGGCGGCCTGCCCGAACGGCACGATCCCGGACGCCCGCGCCACCTTCCTGGTCACCCCGGCCGAGAACGAGTGCAGCGCCGCCCAGTTCAGGTCCGCGTCCTGCGGATACAGGTTCGGCTTGCCGCGCCGCCGGTACGCGATCCGGGAGGTCCGGACCGGCCCGTACACCATGATCCTGGTGTGTTCCTGGCCATCCTCGGCGGTTGCCCGGGCGTCCCCGCCGGAATCGATCACGTCGGTGCGGCGCTGTTCCCGCGCCGTCCGCAGCGCCAGGTGCGCCTCGGTGAAGACCCGCATCGCCTCGAACCCCCCGGTCAGGGTCCGCGACTCGAACTGATCATGGGCCAGGCCGAGCGCGTCCTCGCTCTTAGCCCAGCTGATCATCGATTCCACCTGCTCGCGCAGCCCGCTGAACAGGGCGTCCTCAAGATCCGCCGCCGGAACCTCCCCTGCTGCCCCGCATCCCGTTCCTGCCTGTGCCATGCTGGCGTCCACGGCCACCGTCTCCGCTCTTCGTGTGAATAGACGCCACAAAGAATGGCGGCGGTGGCCTTCCCCATGCGCGAACCCGGCCAGCCCCCCTCACGCCGCAACCGGAACAACCGCCCCCGCAAGCCGCTTGCCTGCGCAAACACCACACCGCAACGACGCCGATCACACGCAACGCAACGACACTCCCGAAATAGCCAGCTAGTCCCCGATCACACCAGAATCGGTTATCTCAGCGAGAGCCACACCCCACGGCCAGCCAGCACAAGCAGCAGGTGATGGATGGTCCACACACCTTCGTAGAGGTTGCCGAACTTGTCGGCCTCACCGCCCGGACGGGCACTCACGTTGCCGCTCCAGGCTTGATCGGCTCGCTTGATTCGAAATGGTTCTGCATACTGTTAACAACCTCACACCGATGCGCACCCGACTCCGCAGCGTATTACCTCATGGCCAATTATAGATCATCGAGAACTTCCGTGTTCTTAGTGAAGCGCTTTACGGCGTTAGGGTTAGCGACGCTACGTGCGATAGCAGCAGCTTCGTCATGTTGTAGACGAAGGCTGCGTCCCGCTGATCAACCGGGAATTCGCCCGCCTGCTCGACTCCGGTATTCGGCACGACGTGCCGACCTGAGTGAACGTACTTACCGATCTGCTTTGTCAGGTCGTCGATGGCTTCGTGCTTCTTGCCTCCCGGCATTGCGTCGAAGATGCCGGTCTTGTTGCCGGGAAGCGCATCAATGGCGGCCCGGCAGGCACCGAACACGCCGGGCGGATGGCCTTGGACGAGCGCCCGGAGCGCCGCGTCCATGTGCCCGAGCGTGGCCTGCCAGGTCTTGACGCTGTACGGAAGGTAGAGCGGTGTGATCAGATAGCTGCCGATACCGAGCTTCTCGACCACCTGCTCGTACCAGTCGCTGCGCGCGACCTGGACTTCTAGGTCCGTGCCACCTGTCTCACCTATCGACTCGAAGTGCCAGATGTCTGGTTCCCCCAGCCCTTGCGCGTGGGCGTCCCCTGGCGGGTAGCTGTGCCGGTAGCGGATCAGGCCCTTGAACGCCAGCGTCAGGGTTATGCGCCCTTGCGGTGGCGGAGGGTTGAACAGGTAAGCGAGCGCCGCCTGCGGGCAGGTTGCCTTCGCCGGTATGTAGCTCTCGTCGGTCCGCAGGGACGTGTATGGCCCAACTTCTCCTTGACCGACCAGCGTGTTGCCGAGCTTGAGGTCGAAGCCCACGCGAAGCAAGTCGATCTTGATGTCCTGCTCGGTAACGCGAGCTTCGAGCGGGATGGTGATCTGGGGCAGTGGACCATCTGTCGCGCTGAAGGGGTTGGTGCCGCTGCGGAGGATGAGCCACTGCCGGTGCGAGCCGCTGAGGTTGATCGAGAGCTGCGTGGACATAGGGAGATTCTCCTGCAATGGGCCGACAGGCTGGGGGATGCACGGCCGGGCGTCGTGCTGGCCCGATCTACGATTGGGCGCGCTCCTTGATCACCAGGGCCAGGCCGAGCCCGCCGAGCAACAGCCCGACGACGCTGGCGAGGATCGAACTCTCCAGGATCGTGACGATCGCGATGTTGCCGGTGCTCCTGGCATCCATCGCGAGCGCCAGCGTGGCGTCGACGAGGATCACGAGCAGGAAGAAGCTGGCCGCGAAGAGCGATCCGACCAGCAAGGTCCGGGCATGGGCCAGCTTCGGCTCGCGGCCAGTCGGGTCCGGTCGAGGCCCGAACGCCGCCAGGATCGCGACCGCGGCGAGCGCGAGACCGAGCAGGGCGCTCGACGACCCGGTGAGTGAGCCGTAGACCTGCTGCCGGGCGGTGAGCGGTGTGCTGGCCATGAGGGTCGGCGAGTGGCTCTTCTTGGACCAGGCAAGCAGTCCCGCCTCGGCTGCCAGGAACACTAGAGGCGGAATCGCCCAGAGATGCTTATCCAGCCAACTGGTCAGGCTCATTAGCTTTGCCCGCGGGGACCAGTGCTACCGGGCGCGAGTGGCCTGGGCTCGTATGGCCCGCTCGAATTGGCCGTCAGCCTGGAAGGTGATGTAGCTCTTCGCGAGCAGGTCGAAGACGAGCTGCTCGTCGGGCAGGGCGGGAACGTCGCGCCGCGGCGCGACGTCCACCTTCTCCTGGAGCCGCTCGTTCAGAAGGTTGATCCGCTCGGTCTTGCCCGTCCGCCGGTTCCGGCCGGCCACGACGAGGCGATCGACGTAGTCGTGCGCATCCTCGGCGATCTGGAACACCGCCTCCTCGGTCGCTCCGTCGATAAACCGGTCGCGCGGACCGCGGCGCCCCATGCCGAGGTGGACGCTGACAGACGGCACTCGCTGGCCGTAGACGGACGGGATGAGCGTCGCGAAGGCACCGCGGTCATCCGCGATGTATTCAGGGCGCGTCATGCTCAGCTCGACCAGCCGGATCTGCCCGCGGAGCTGCTTGAGCCGTTCGAGCATGTCGGCCTGATACAGCGGCTCGAAAGCGACATAGGCGTTGACCTGGTGCCGCAGGTAATACGAGAGGCGGCCGAGGCGGGGTGCGTTGGCGTGCAGATCCTGCGCGGCGATGCCGTCCGGCCACATCATGACGTGCGTGACGTCGGCCGGGTACTGATCGTCTCGGAGCGGTAGCGGGCCGAGCGGTTCGCCGGGCTTCCACCGGGACGGGCGGCTGTCGGGGCCGCGGAGCGCGAGAAGCTGGACCTTGGCTGGCTCAGTAGGCGAGCCGGCTTCAGCCACCATCGTGGCCGTGGTCACCTCGTCGTTCTCGACGATCGAGGAGTCCGGATCGCGGGTGATCTTGGTTTGCAGGTTGCTGAAGACGCTCCCGGGCACGAACGGGGGCCTGCGCTCAATCGAGGTCCAGCGGTAAAAGACGAGCTGTCGGGTAACCATGCCGCCCAAGGTTAGGCGGTTCTCGGCCGATAGTGGTAATCGGTGATCGGATGGCAGAGCGTGTTATCGTGATCATAAGGTTATCTAGTCAAGAAGGGCTAGTACTGGTCCTAGTCACTCGCCCTGAACGATGTGACGCACTCTGTCGGCATCAGGGCAGTTTGCCCTAAGAAGCAGCGTCAGCGCCGGTATCACCTGGTCATGCGGCTAAACGCCGCGCGCGATTCGTGCTCTAATACCTAGACTTGGTAGAGTAATTCCGCTCCCAGCGAATGGCTGTCGTTGAGGCGCCCATATACCTCCGAAGGTTATTGACAGGACAAGCAGGTTTGATCACCAAGGTGAGGCGTGAGGTCTCCCCGTTCCGGCCAGGTGTGGTTGAAGTGGTGCCGGAACCGGTGCGGGTACACCTCCACCCCGCACCGCCGGCCCCGGCGGGCGATCATCTGGTAGGTGATCCCTGCGGCCAGCGTGGCCGTGCAGATCCAAGCCAGGGCCGGCGCGCTGCTGGCGTCAGCTCTTCGCGATGCCCCGGCCACGCTGGCAGCCCCCTTAACCTGGATGCCGTGGCAGATCTAAAGAGTCTGGCGTCGGCAGCCATCAGAGAAGGCTGGGCATCAGGACCTGGCGATGTCGACGCAATACGGCAGCAGGCAACATCACTGGGCTGGACCGAGATCGCCCCCCGACGAGGTGATCCGACTGTTTCAGTGCTGCGCCCGACCGCTGCGGATGTGGCCCGTCCCAACTCGCTGAGCTCGACATACGGACTCGGGCAGCAGCCCCTCCATACCGACGGCGCACACCTCAGCACCCCGCCTGACATCGTCGTGCTCATCGCCGGAGGACCCAGCCCGACCACAACGCGGACCTGGTCGTGCCCCGACCGGCCGCCGCGAGGAGCGCCAAATGCAGCCTTCTGGAATGGCATGTTTCTCATACGCAACGGTCGCGATAGCTTCTACGCGCCAGCCCTCTCCGAGGACCTCCGGTATCGGTATGACCCAGGCTGCATGACGCCTTGCGACGCGCGTGCGCGTCAGGTTGCCCAGTACTTCGACGAACAACTCGGCAACGCCACAACTCACGAATGGCGGACAGCCGATCAGCTGCTCGTCATCGATAACCGCCAGACCTTGCACGCCCGCTCTGCTGTTGCCAACGGCGACCTGGGGCGAGAGCTGATCCGCATCGCATTCCGGATCGGATCCGCCCTATGATCGAGCCCTACGACTACCAGGCGCTATGGGCCAAGGCTAAGGTCTTCCTGAACCGGGCAATGGACTCAGGACCCGAGCGGGCATTCGACGAGCAGGCTCTTTGGGCTTCGGCTGCGCTTGAACTGCTCGGAAAGGCCGCGCTCGCCCGGGTATCGCCGCTGCTAATCGCCGAGCCCACCGAAGACGGCGCGAATCTGCTGATCGCCACTGGGCTGATCGAAGGCACGGCCCGATTCACCGCCGTCAGTGCATCCACGATCTTCAAGAGATGCCAGAAAGCCTTCCGCCCCTTCAGTGCTGACGCCGCGCTGAAGTTCGCGAACGCCCGGAACGAATACCTGCACGGTTCCTCGATCGGATTCATGACCTTGCCTCCCGAAGCGTGGTGGCCGCGGTACTGGGCGCTAGCCGCTGTTCTCGTCGCTGCCCTAGACCGCCAGATAGAAGATCTAGCCGGGCTAGACAGGGCCACGGTTGTCGAGCAATACCTCAGCCAGAACATCAAGAACATCGAGGACCGCGCCGAGACCCTGGTCTCCCGCGCCAGGCAACGCCTAGCCCAGTACCGGGCTGGCACGCTGCCCGCGAAGATCCAGATGGAGTGGCAGGCCAGCCCGGACTTGACGATCGGGCTCGCCTACCACGGGCCAGCGAACTGTCCGGCATGCGGTGGGATGGGACGGCTCGAAGGCGAAGAATCCAGCGACATGGACTACGACTACGACGTGGACCGCGAAGGCGAGCCGATCAATGCCTGGGCAACGATCCACGTGCCTGCCGAGTACTTCAGCTGCCCTACCTGTCACCTCGTCCTGGACGGATACGACCTGATCGACCACGTCGGCCTTCCGGACACCTTTGACGTCATCGACAACGACCCGGAATGGCCCGAACCCGACTACGGCAACGACTGATCGCCAGCTGCAAGGCAGCAACTTCGGCGGCCAGCCACTTGAAGAACTGCTGCAGCCCCGCGGAACTGGTTGCTGGCATAGGCGCTGGAGTACCGCCGAGCAGCCCGACCGATCCAATGAGCCGGTGAGTTGCTCGCCTGGTTCCTCCTAGTCCCGTGCGATACGTTGACGGATCGGTTCACACACAGCCGCTTCCGCGCAGATCAGGCCGTTTTGAGGTCAACCAATTGTGACTGGTCGGCGTCATATTGCTGTGATCGGAGGTTCCTCGACATGCGCAGCAAGATCGTCCCTCTCGCCGTAGGTACCGTGCTCTGCCTGGCTGGGCTCTGCCCGGCTGGCTGCGCGAATAGCGCCCCTGGCACTACGGCATCCGCAGCTGCCGATGCATCTCCGGCCAACCCCGCCACTTCGCCGCCGGCCACAACACCCCCGCCTCCATCACCAGTGTCTACTAATGCGAGCCTTAAGGGGACATGCGTGATCGGTTCCATACCCGGCGGCCAGGGGGCGGTCTTCGTGGCCGGCGCTCCTCAAGACCAAACAATCCAAGGCACCTACTACCCCGCCACTGTCGGATATCAGCTCACCGTGACCAACAACTCGGCGAATACCGCTGACATTAACGGCTTCGCTGTGGTCTTCTACGACAGCACAGGTTCCGAACTGGGCTCCGACCGGGAAGACGTCACCGAAACTTTCCTGACCACCGGGCAGTCGCTGACCTGGACCGAGTACTCCGCTACCGACACGCAGGGAAACGCAAGCAACCTCGGCCACGCGAACATTCCAGCTGGATCCGCGACATGCCAGATAGTCGAGTGGTACCACCCCTGATCACCCGAGCCCGCCACCCGCCGTCAGCCGAACAAGATCTCGGCGGAAATCCAGTCCCACCTAGCGCTGAGACGTTTCGGCTCTTTTCTCACGGATTCCGTGGGCAGAAATCTCGGTAGAAATCCGCTCTCGCTCTGAGGCTGTGGTGACGGGTGGAGGTTATTCCCGCAGGGTGGACCCCCAGGGTGTCCCGCAAAGTCTTTTGCGCTGGTCATGAGGGGTTCTTGAGGCCGAGGATGGCCAGGAGCAGGGTGGTGTCGTGCCTGATCTTGCGGATGGTGGCGGCGATCTTCGTGTATCCGGCTTGGCGGATGAGCCCGATGGCGAGGTTACGGAGGGTGGCCATGATGCGGGGGCGGGGGCCGGTCCGGACCCGGGACGCGTCCTCACGGAATGTGACATCACGGACCCAGTGGACCTTGTTCTCGATCGTCCAGTGGCCGCGTACGTAGCCGGCCAGGTG
>Ga0307373_10009102_pt1 | contig 14938 bp, 16 predicted proteins | sample OX2MG_FD_202534 | JGI IMG/M metagenome (GOLD analysis project Ga0307373, IMG submission 202534) | Soil microbial communities from Risofladan, Vaasa, Finland - OX-2 | ecosystem: Environmental > Terrestrial > Soil > Coastal area > Acid sulfate soil | place: Finland: Risofladan, Vaasa | collected... | reverse complement strand
CGCGATCTCGCCGGCGACCGCTCGGCGCTGGAAGGCGCCGGCGTCGAGCTGCTCTTCGCACCCGACGCGGACGCGATGTATCCCACCGGTTTTTCGACGGCGATCGATCCGGGTTCGGTCGGCGAGGCCTTCGAGGGCGCGATTCGCCCAGACCACTTTCGTGGCGTCGCAACCGTCGTGGTGAAGCTGCTCGATCTCGTGACGCCCGACGTGCTCTACGTCGGGCAGAAGGACGCGCAGCAGACCGCGGTGCTGCGGCGCGTCGTGCGCGACTTGAACGTGCCGGTGGAGATCGAGATCGTCGAAACCGTACGCGAGAGCGATGGGCTCGCGCTTTCGAGCCGCAACGCGTATCTGAGCGGTCAGGAGCGTACGGCTGCTCCGACGCTGTACCGTTCGTTGCGCGAGCTTTTGGCGGTGCTCGAGCGCGGCGCGAGCAAGGCTGAGGCAATCGCCGTCGCGCGCAGCGCGCTCGCACCCGCGGCATCGCTCGACTACTACGATCTGGTGGACGCCGACACGTTCGAGCCGCTCGAAAGGCTGCGGCCGCCAGCGTTCGTGCTCGGCGCTGCGCGCTTCGGCAGCACGCGCCTCATCGACAATCTCTGGGTACGCGGATGAAGGGGCGGCGGATTCTCCTCGGCGTGACCGGGGGCATCGCTGCCTATAAAACGGCGGCGCTCGCCTCGACGCTCGTGCAACGCGGCGCCGTCGTCGACGTCGTCATGACCGCCGAGGCCGAGCGGTTCGTCGGCGCGCTCACCTTCGCATCGCTGACGGGGCGCCCGGTCTACACTTCGCTCTGGGATGCACCCGAAGAGATTCCGCACATCCGGCTGGTGCGCGAGGCGGAGGTTGCGATGGTCGTTCCGGCGACCGCGCACGCGATCGCCAAGCTCGCGCTCGGACTCGCCGACGATCTGCTCTCGACCGCGCTGCTTGCCGCGCGCATTCCCATCGTACTCGCACCGGCGATGAATGCGGCGATGTACGAGAATCCCGCAACGCAAGCGCATCTTGCGACGCTGCGCGAGCGCGGCTATGCGATCGTCGAGCCGGAAGAGGGCTACCTCGCCGAGGGCGAGCACGGCGTCGGGCGCCTGGCGTCGGAGGAGCGCTTGATCGCCGCGCTCGAGCGATCGCTCGCGCCGCAGACGCTCGCGGGCGTGCGCGTCGCGATTACCGCGGGTCCGACGCGCGAAGCCTTCGACCCGGTGCGTTTCGTCAGCAACGCAGCGACGGGGGCGACCGGAATCGCACTCGCGCGCGAAGCGGCGCGTCGCGGCGCCGACGTGACGCTGATTCTGGGCCCCACGCTGCTCGCGCCTCCGGCGGAGGTGCGCGTGCTGCGGGTGACGAGCGCGCGGGAGATGCGCGACGCTGCCCTCGCGCACGCCGTCGGCGCGGACCTCACGATTGCGACCGCTGCGGTAGCGGATTGGCGGCCCGCGGAGTTCGCGGCGGAGAAGCGCGCGAAAGGTGAGGCCGAGCTCGATCTGCGCTTCGAGGCGAATCCGGACATTCTGGCGGAGCTCGGCGCGCGCAAAGGGAAGAGCTTTCTCGTCGGGTTCGCCGCGCAAACGCACGACCATGAAGCGCGCGCTCGAGAGAAGCTGCGGCGCAAGCATCTCGATGCGATCGTCGTCAACGACGTGGGCGGCGAGCGTGGATTCGGAATCGGCGAGAACGCGCTCGTGCTGCTGTGGGGGGAGAGAGAGAGAAAGGACTTGGGCAAGGGCGGGAAAGCGCTGCTCGCGGCGCGGCTGCTCGACGCGCTCGAAGAGCTGCGAGGCCGCTGATGCTGCTCGCGATCGACGTCGGAAACACCGAGACCAAGCTTGGCTGCTTTGCCGATGGCGAGGATCGGCTGCGTCACACGTGGCGCCTAACCACCGAGCCCCGCCGCACGCCCGACGAGTGCAGCGCGCTCTTCCTGCAATTGTTCGGGCAGAGCGGCATCGCTGCAAGCGAGGTCAGCGCGATCGTGATCGCGAGCGTCGTGCCGAAGCTCGACGCGTCGCTCGAGGTTGCCTGCGAGCGAAGCTTCGGCGTCGCGCCGGTCTTCTTCGAACCGCATCGCCAAAGCCTCATTGCCGTCCGTACGGAGCGGCCGGAGGAGGTGGGCGCGGATTTGGTCGCGATGGCGATCGGCGGGCGCGCGCGGTACGGTTCGCCGCTCATCATCGTCAGTTACGGAACGGCGACCGTCTTCATGGCGATCTCCGCTACCGGCGAGTACAGCGGTGTGGCGATCGCGCCCGGGATTCAAGTCTCGATCGACGCTCTCGTCGGCCGCACTGCGAAGTTGCCGCAGATCGCGCTCGAGGCGCCCCACACGGCGCTCGGCCGCAACACGATCGAAGCACTGCAAGCCGGAATCGTCTACGGCTTCATCGGCCAGAGCGAGGCGTTGATTGCCCGCATGCGCGAAGAGATGGGCGTGGACGCGCGGGTGATCGCCACCGGCGGCCTCGCCGACGTCGTTGCGCTCCACTCTACGCTGATCGAGCGGGTCGACCCGTACCTCAGCTTGGAGGGCCTTCGCTTATACCATGCGGCAAATCGCCGTTAGCGGCCGAAGGCTTGCGAGGGGCCGTCGCCCCATAAAAGCTTGCAAAGCTTGGCCATCGCATAGTAGACTGGTCTTGGAGACTAGTCTACTATGAAGCAGATCGGCGCCTACGAGGCCAAGAGCCACTTTAGCCAGATCCTCGACGACGTCGCCGCCGGTGAGACCGTGACGGTCACGCGGAACGGGCGTCCCGTCGCGCGCATCGTACCCATCGAGTCGCGCGCCGATCGCGTTACACGGCTGCTTGGCGAAAGCCGCGCCCTCCGGGAGCGAGTCAACGGCCGCTTTACCGCCGAGGAACTGAAGGACATGGCACGCGAGGGCCGGCGCTAGGTGCTCGTCATGGATTCGTCAGTGGTTCTCGCATGGCTTTTGCCCGACGAGCATAGTCACGATGCGGAGTCCATCCTCACGCGCATGCGTGACGAATCAGCCGCGGCACCAGCGCTGCTGCGGGTCGAGGTCGGCAGCGCTTTGCTTGCCGCCTCCCGCAGGGGAAGAATCTCCGATGATTCGCTTTCCGAAGCGTTTGTGAAATTCGAAGCATATCCGATCGACATCGTGCCGATAGAAACCGAGCACGTTCGCGAGGCGATGACCCTCGGCACGCGGTACGCTCTCACGGTCTACGACGCGCTCTACCTGCGACTCGCTGCGGCGCACCAGGCCGTCTTGTGCTCGTACGACGCGGCCCTCTTGGCAGCCGCATCCCGTCACGGCGTCGCTTGCGGCTAGGATACGACGAACGTGGGCCACGCCGTTTCTCCGTTGCGTATCGGGCCGATCGAGGTCTGGCCGCCGCTCGTTCTCGCGCCGATGTCGGGCGTGACCAACCGCACGATGCGCGCGCTCTACAAGCCGTTCGGCCTCGGGCTCACCGTGACGGAGTTCGTCTCGTCCAACGCGCTGAAGTTCGGCAGCAAGCGCACGATGGAGATGATCGACCAGCACGGTATCGAGAGACCCGTTTCAACGCAACTCTGGGGCGACGATCCGCAGGCGATGGCGCACGCGGCGAAGATCGTGCGCGAGTGCGGCGCCGATATCGTCGACATCAACTTCGGCTGCCCGGCGCCGAAGGTCACGAAGACGAACGGCGGCTCCGCCTGCCTGCGCGATCCCGACCGTTGCGAAGCGATCATGCGCGCGGTCGTCGCCGCGGTCGACTGCCCGGTGACGATGAAGATGCGCCTGGGCTGGGGCGAGGACCGGCTCGTCTACCTGGAGATTGCCCGCCGCGCTCAAGATGCCGGCGTTCAGGCGCTGACGCTGCACGCGCGCACCGCGAAGCAATTCTATAAAGGAGATGCCGACTGGGAGCACATCGCGCGCCTCAAGCGGGCGGTCGAGATTCCCGTAATCGGTAACGGCGACCTCAACGACGCGCACGTTGCGATGCGGCGCATGCGGGAGAGCGGCGTTGACGCAATCATGCTCGGGCGCGCGACGCTGGGCAATCCGTGGCTCATAGCGCAGATCCGCGACCTCATGGAGGGACGCGAGGCGCAGCCGTCGCCGAACGCGCCCGATCGCTTGCGCTATGCGATCATTCACTACCGCGCGATGCTCGACGAGTTAGGCGAGGCGCGCGCGGTTCCGCAGATGCGCAAGCACGTCGCGCTCTACTTGAAAAGCGTTCCCGGCGCGGCGCAACTGCGCGAGCGTTTGATGCGGCTCGACCGCGCCGACGACGCGATCGCGCTCATTGAAGAGACGATCGCGCGCCTCGAATCCAACCTCGCAGCATAGGAGAAAAAGAAGAGGGCCGGATACCCGGTCCTCTTCCGTGTAGCTCGCGGATGCGAGCGCCGCTCCGACTAAGCACCTCGACTCTAGCGCGGGTGACCAGTCCGCGTCAAGGTGCCTAGCCATCGGGAGCGCGCGCCCGGCGGGACTCAAACCCGCATCCTCCACTTAGTCGGAATGGCGCTCTGTTCGATTGAGCTACGGGCGCCATCGGCCAATACCGCGGCGTGAAGCAAGAGCGAGGCCCTCAATAGAGAATTCTCGCCGGCGATCATGCCTCTCCAGGTCGAGCTCGTTCCATTGCTGCAGCGCGAGCGGGAACTCTACGCCGTTCCACGCGGGCGCGAGCGTTTCGATGCGTACGTCAAAGCGATGACGGACGAGACGGGCGAAGCCGTGTTGCCGTTGACCGTGCTCAACCCGATGGGGCGCGAGCACGTTGCCGAGCTGCTCGACCGCATGATCGATCTCGGCGTGGAGCGCGTCGCCGCGCAAGCCGCCGCGCAGGCGCAGGAGCGCCTGGCCGGCGTGGACGACAGCGTGCGCGTCGCGATCGCCGTCGCGGACGATCTCAAAGGCGGATGGACGAATCGCTACTTCACCGAGATGGCAAACCGCTTCGAGCGACGGTACGAAGTCGCGCGCGGCTGGGCGACGGTACTCTTCTGGACGAGTGAAGAGCCGACGCTGGAGCACGCACGTCGCGAGACGCTCGGCGCCATCTGTCGCACGGTTCACGAGCGCAAGCACGGCCCAGCGCGAACGCTGCGAGCGATGATGGAGCAAGAGGGCGAGGCCGCGCACTTTGCCGGCGAGCGCGTGCACCTCGACGACGCAGCGCTGCGCGACGCGCGACGCATCATCGAGCCGCTCCGTGAATCGACGGCGTATCCCGCGATCGTAGCGGCGCTCTACGGCGACGAGGCTGCGGCGTCGCTCGGATATCCGCCGCTGGGCCTCCCCGCGCGGGCCGGCTACGCCGTGGCGCTCGCGCAAAGCCGCGATCGCCCTTCGACAAGCTCAGGGTGACAGCGGGGAGACGGCGAAAAGGCCATTGATGATCGAGGAACGCGACGCGCTCTACGGCGCGGCGACTCCGGCAGAGCTCGCCGACGAGACCTACGAGAACTACCGGCGCTACGTGAACCCGCCGCTGGCGCGCGTCATGCGGCTCTCCGGCAGTCCCGTGGAGACGCGCGCGCACGGCTGCACGATTTGGGATCAGAACGGAAAGGCGTATCTCGATTTCGCGGGCGGCTACGGCGTCTTCACACTCGGCCACACGCACGTACGCGTCGTCGAGGCGGTTCGCGCGCAGCTCGATCTCATGGCGCTCTCGGGCAAGACGATGTTCGACCCGCTGCTCGGCCGCGCCGCGAAACGCCTTGCCGAGCTCGCCCCCGGCGACTTGCAGATCTCGTTTTGGTGCAACTCGGGAACCGAAGCCGTCGAAGGCGCAATCAAGCTCGCGCGCGCTGCGACCGGCCGCGCGAAGATCGTCGCGACGCATGGTGCGTACCACGGTAAGACGCTCGGCGCGCTTTCAGCCAGCGGTCGCGACGCGTTTCGTGCCCCGTTTGCGCCGCTGCTCGCCAACGTCGAGCACGTACCCTTCGGCGACGAAGAGATTCTCAAGAGCGCGCTCGACGGCGCGGCTGCGTTCATCGTCGAGCCGGTGCAGGGCGAGGGCGGCGTCAACGTTCCGCAGCCGGGATACCTGCGCGCTGCAAAGGCGGCGTGCGAGAGTGCGGAGGCGCTACTCGTCGCCGACGAAGTGCAGACGGGGCTCGGCCGCTGCGGCTTTCGCTTCGCCTGCGAGCGCGACGGCGTCGTGCCCGACGTGATGACGCTCGCGAAGGGACTCTCCGGCGGCGTGATCCCGGTAGGAGCGTTCATCGCGCGACCTGCGGTTTGGGAGCGCGCCTTCGGAAAGGCGCCGCTCCTGCACACGTCGACCTTCGGCGGCAATCCGCTCGCCTGCGCGGCGGCGCTCGCCGCGATGAACGTGCTCGAGGAGGAGCATCTCGTCGAAAACGCGCGGATTCGCGGCGAGCAGCTTCTTGCCGGGGCGCGCGCAGTCGCGGCGCAGTTTCCCGCCGTAATTCGCGAGGTGCGCGGGCTCGGGCTGCTCGTCGGCGTCGAGCTCACGAACGAGGGGTATGGCGGCGCGATCATTCCTGAGATGCTGCAGCGCGGCGTTACGGCCGCATGGACGCTGAATCAGCAGCGCGTGATTCGCTTGGAGCCGCCGCTGGTCGTCAACGAAAGCGAGATCGCGCGCGCGATCGACGCATTGCGCGCCAGCATTGCCGCAGCCTACGAAAAGCTCGGCGACCTCTAAGCGCGAATGCCGTTCGTCGAGACTGCGATCACGGTGACTGCGCCAGCGCGGGTCGTCTACGAGCTGGCGAAGCAGCAGGATCGCTTTCCGCAGTTCATGCCCGACGTCGAGAGCGTCACCATCCTCGAGCACCGCGCCGGCGGCGTCGTCTCCCGCTGGAAGACGCTCGTGGAAGAGGCGCCCATCGAATGGACCGAGGAGGACCGCTTCGACGACGACGCGCTGCGGATCGACTACAAGCTCCTGGAAGGCGATCTCGACACGTTTGAAGGAAGCTGGACTTTCACCGAGCGCGACGGCGCGACGCACGTGGTGCTCGGCGTGGAGTACGACTTCGGGGTTCCGACGCTCGCCGAGCTCATCGGACCGACGCTCGAGAAGAAGGTGCGGGAGAACAGCGAGATGATGCTGGCAGCGTTAAAACGAGAAGCGGAGCGCTTGTGATCGCATGAGCGTTCCGAAGTTTTGTTTTGTCATTCATCCGGTGAGCCTGGATGACGTGGCGCGGTACGAGCCCAGCGCAAAGGGTAAAGGCGCGCCGATCGTGCGCAAGATCCTCGAATGGATGCCGGCGTGGACGGCGGTGCACGTCACCGGCGTGCGCACGCCGGACGGGCGCGAGACCGAAGGCTGGTTCGTCGCCACTGGGTTGCTGCCCGAGCAGATGCTCGAGCTGCCGCGCGAGGACGTGTATGCGCGCATTCTGAGCGCGATCGATCTGGGCGTCGAGCTTGGCGCACAGATCGCGGGCCTGGGAGCGTTCACCGGCGTCGTCGGCGACGGCGGCGTCACGATTGCACAGCGCGCGCCGATTCCGGTGACGACGGGCAACTCGCTCACGATCGCCGCGGGCTTGCAGAGTCTCCTGCGCGGAGCGCGCGAGATGGGCGTCGAGCCGGCGGAGTCGACGGCGGTCGTCGTCGGCGCGACCGGCTCCATCGGAGGCGCCTGCGTTCGGCTGCTCGCGCCGAGCGTTGGGCGCGTGATCCTCGTCGCGCGCAATGCGACGCGCCTGCGCAAACTGCACGAGCAGATCGCGGGCGAGCTTGCCTGTCCGTCGGAGGCGACGACCGACGTCTCGGCAGCGGTGCGGCGCGCGCAGCTCGTGCTCACGGCAACTTCCTCGACGCAAGACGTGATCGAGCCGGAGGATTTGCAGACCGGCGCGATCGTCTGCGAGCTGTCGCTTCCGCACGACGTCAGCCGCCGCGTCGCGGCGCTGCGCCCCGACGTGCTCGTGACGGAAGGCGGCAACATGCTCGTTCCGGGCGAGCCGCGCTTCGAGCGCGTGCGCGAGCCGGGCAGCGAGTTCGATCTCAATCTGCCGCCGCGCACCGCGCTCGCGTGCATGAGCGAGACGATGGTGCTCGCGCTCGAGCAGCGTTTCGAGAGCTACACGCTGGGGCGTGGCATCGACCTCGCAAAGGTCATCGAGATGCAAGCGATGGCGGAGCGCTGCGGATTCACGCTGGGTGGCATGCGCGCCTTCGACGCGGCGATCACGCAGGAGAAGATTGCCGCGACGCGCGCGGCCGCGCGCGAGCGGCGCGCCCGGGTTCCCGTATGACGCAACGGTTGCAGCGCTGGCTGCGCTTCGACGCGCAGCGCGTGCCGGTCGTCGAAGAAGCGTACCGCGACTTCGTGCGCCACTCGAAGCCCGGCGTCGCTTTCTTCATCGCGCTGCTGATCGCGATCACCGCGGCGGTGGGCCTGGGCGTCGTCCTCGTCGCGCGGGGCTGGGCGCATTCGCGAACGATGGGTCCGGTCGTCATCACGTTCAGCACCGTTTTCTACGGATCGTTGTTGTTTGCCGTGGTGCGCTCGCCGTTGCCCGTGCTGCGAACGATGCTTGCCGGCGCCGTGAGCTGGCCGCGCGCGTCGCTGCTCGCACTGGGCCTCGGTCTGGCCTGCGTGGTGGTCGAGCTTGCGATCGTGAGCGTGCTCGTGTTGGCATTGCACCTGCGCAGCCATTCGGTCACCATCGATTACTTCAGCGGCGGCCTCATCGCGGGGATGCTCGTTCTCGCGCTCGGGGCGCCGGTGGTCGAAGAGTTTCTGATGCAGGGTTGGCTCCAGACGCGCGTGCAGCGCCTGGGCCCGTTTTGGGCGGGCGCCGTGACCACGATCGTTTTCGTGCTGGTCCATCTGCCGACGTCGTTTCTCGACCTCGCGCGCGGCGTCGCGCTCGGTACGGCGGCGTGGTTTCGCGCGACGACGCGCTCGATGCTCGCGTGCATCCTCGTCCATGCGACAAATAACATCGCGATCGCGGGGCTGCTGCTCGCCGCGCGCGTCTCGGGGCATCGATGAAGACCGTCGTCTCCGTCTCGCTCGGCTCCTCGAAGCGCGACCATCACGCGCGGGTGACGCTGCTCGGCGAAGAGTTCGACATCACGCGCTCCGGCGTCGACGGAAAGCTCGACGCGGCGATCGCGAAGGTTCGCGAGCTCGACGGAAAGGTCGACGCCATCGGGCTCGGCGGCATCGACGTCTACCTGTATGCGGGAACGAAGCGGTACGCACTTCGCGACGGTCTGCGCCTGCTCGACGCGGCGAAGATCACGCCCGTCGTCGACGGCAGCGGCTTGAAGAACACGCTCGAGCGCGAAGCGGTACGGTTCATGCGCGAAGAGCTCGGTATCGAGCTACGCGGCACGAAGGTGCTCATGGTCAGCGCTCTCGATCGGTTCGGCATGGCGCAAGCGCTCGTCGACGCCGGGGCCGACGTCCTCTTCGGCGATTTCATTTTTGCGTTGGATCTCGACAAGCCGGTGCGCGATCTCACGACCTTCGAGGAGATGGCTGAGAAGTATCTCCCCGACGCGTGCAAGCTTCCGTTCCAGTTCTTCTATCCCACCGGGAAGAAACAAGACCAGCCGCCTGAGCCCAAGTACCCGCAGTACTACGAAGAGGCCGAGATCATCGCCGGAGACTTCCACTTCATGCGGCGCTTCATGCCGCCGCGCCTCGACGGTAAAATCGTGCTGACGAACACCGTGACCGATGCGGACGTCGAAGACCTAAAGAAGCGCGGCGTCTCAACGCTCGTGACGACGACGCCGGACTTCGGCGGGCGTTCGTTCGGGACCAACGTCGTGGAAGCCGCGCTCGTCGCGTTGCTCGGCAAGAAGTGGGGCGAGATTCGTGCGCAAGAGTACGAGCGCGTGCTGCACGAGTTGTCCCTCAAACCGCGTGTCATTGACCTCCACTAAGCCTCGGCGGCTGCCCCGCGTCCTGGGGTTCTTCGACGTCTCGGTACTGTCGTCGGCGTCGATGGGCCCGGCGTACTCGCTCGCTGCAACGACGGGGCCGATGGTTGCGGCCGCGGGCGCCGCCGCGCCGCTCGCGCTGGGCGCGATGACCGCGATCATGCTCTGCATCGCCGTGAGCTACGCGATGCTTTCGCGCGTCGCGCCGAATGCGGGGTCGGCGTATTCGTGGGTGCGAGAGTCGTTCGGGCCGTATGCCGGCGCGTACGCGGCGTGGCTGCTCCTGCTTTCGAACTTCTTCGCCACGCTCGCGACCGCGGTGCCGGTCGGCTTCTACACGCTCGCGCTCGTCGCGCCCGCGCACGAAGCGGATCCGCGCTGGTCGGCGGTCGTCGGCGCGATCTGGATCGCCGGCAGCGCGATCTTGCTCTACGCGGGCATCAGGCCGACAGCAGCCGTTACGCTCGTCGCGCTGCTCGTCGAGATGGCGGTGCTCGCAGCGAGCGCGATCGCATCGTCGTTCCTTCCGCCGCCGCACGCCGCAGCCGCGCACGCAAGCGCCGTGCCGGTCACGTTCGCCGGCGTGCTCGCCGCGATGACGCTCGCGGTGTGGATGGTCGACGGATGGGAGCTCTCCGCTGCGACGAGCGAAGAAGTCGCCGGCGACGCAAGGGCATCCGGGCGCGGCGGCATCACGGGCCTGCTCGTTACCGCCGCCGTCCTCGGCTTGTGCATGGTGGCGTATCTGCACGCGGGCGGCGTTGCCGGTCTCGCCGCACATCAAACCGACGCGCTCGCGTACGTCGGCGATCGTCTCGGCGGCGAAGCGTGGCGCGTCGCAATCGTCGTGACGGTGCTGACCTCGTCGCTCTCGGCGCTGTGGACGACGATTCTCTACCTATCGCGCTCGGTGTACGCGATGGGGCGCGACGGAGTGCTCGCGCGCGCCTTCGGCGGCTTGGACGACCGCAACGAGCCTCGCTGGGCGCTCGTGGCGGTCGCCGCGGTGGCGACGCTCTTCGAGCTCCTTACCGGCTTTTCGTCGTCGGCAGCGGACCAGCTGACGCTCGTGCTCGACGGCAGCGCGCTCTTTCTCGGACTTCTCTTCGGGGTGAGCGCGCTCGCCTGCGTGCGCCGTTTCCTCAGGGTTCGCGCGGCGCTCCTCGCCGGCGTCGTCGTTCCACTGGCCGGCGCGAGCCTGCTCTTGGCGGTCCTCGGCTTGTCGGTGGTGACCGAGAGCGCGCAGCTGCGCTCGTACGCGCTCGTGGGGGTGCTGTCAGGCCTAATTTTCGCCCTCTGGCGGGGCCGTCCGGCGGCCGAGGCAGGGTAAGAAATGGGCCTCCAGAACAAACGGCGCCAGCGCCCGGGCGGGCGCGTCGACTTTTGGGGCTTTCGCATGGTGCGAGGCCCCACCCTGAGGTGTTGCACTTGAACGACAAAGAGATCATCTTGACCGCCGAGGGCCTCACGAAGCTCCAGCTGGAGCTCGACGAGTTGAAGAGCGTGCATCGCCGCGAGGTCAACGACCGCATTCGTCAGGCCAAAGAGTACGGCGACCTGAGCGAAAACGCGGAGTACGAAGATGCAAAACAGGAGCAAGCCTTCATCGAAGGCCGCATCTTGCGCATCGAATCGATGATTCGCAACGCGCGCCTGATCGAAGAGACGGAGTACGCCGCCGGGGAAGTGCATCTCGGCGCGGTGGTCAAGGTCAAGGACGTCAAGAGCGACGATACGTACGAGTTCACGATCGTCGGTTCGGCGGAAGCCGATCCGCCCAAGCAGCGCATCTCCAACGAATCGCCGCTCGGCGGCGCGCTCATGGGGCACAAGAAGGGCGAGACGATCGACGTCACCACGCCGCGCGGAATCGTCAAGTACCGCATCGAGCAGATCAAGACCAACGGGGCGAAAAAGATAAAGAAGGCGTCCTGAGCGTGGCGCCCACGTCGAAGAGCTCGGGGTGAGGTTCGTCCAATCTCGGAACCGCTCGTCGCTCGTCGTCCGTGACTCGCTCCTGCTCGTCGGCCTCGTCGCTCCCGACGTCCTGTCTCCGCTCCTCGGTCCGACGTTCCTCAATCGGACGAACCTCAACCCGCGCTCGGACGTTCTTCCACGCTTCGAGGATGCGTTCTCGAAAGGGGAAGTAGCTTGGACTCTGGTGGCGTAGGCAAGACCGAGGCTGCGCTCGTCGCTGCGAGGCGAGAGCACCTCGAGCGGCTGCGCGCGCGCAGCGGCGACCCGTTCGCACAAACGCGCTATCCCGTCGATGCAACCGCTGCCGAGTTGACGGCGCGCTACGGGTTTTTGGAGAACGGGCAAGACGCCGCAGCGGAGGGCTGGAGCCTCGCGGGACGTCTGCTCGGAAAGCGCACGATGGGCAAGAGCATCTTCGCGGATCTTCAAGATTCCGCTGGCCGGGTGCAGCTCTATATAAAGAAGGACGACGTCGGCGAGCAGGGCTTCGCCGATTGGGACGATCTCGAACGAGGCGACCTCGTCGGCGTGCGCGGGTACATGTTTCGCTCGAAGATGGGCGAGCTGACCCTGCGCGTGACGTCCGCGACCGTGCTGGGAAAATCGCTGCAGCCCCTTCCCGACAAATGGCATGGCTTGCAGGACGTCGAGAAACGCTATCGCCAGCGCTACGTCGACCTCATCGTCAATCCGGAGGTTCGGGAATCGTTTCTGCAGCGCAGCCGCATCCTTTCGGAGATGCGCCGCTTCATCGACGCGCAGGACTTCTTTGAAGTCGAGACGCCGACGCTCTTGCACGTCGCCGGCGGTGCGGCGGCGAGGCCCTTCCTGACGCACGTCAACGCGCTCGACCAAACGATGCAGCTGCGCATCGCAACAGAGCTGAACTTGAAGCGCCTGATCGTCGGCGGCATCGATCGCGTCTACGAGATCGGGCGCATCTTTCGCAACGAAGGCATCGACACGACGCACAACCCGGAGTTCACGATGCTCGAGCTGTATGCCGCGTACTGGAACGTGCACGACATGCTGGAGTTCAACGAAGCGCTCCTCGCGCGGCTCGTCGAGGTCGTCTCCGGCGGGGCGAGCGAGCTGAAGTTGGGCGACCGCACGCTGTCGTTCGCGCGACCTTTCGCGCGCATCGGCTATTTCGACGCGCTCGCGCAGTACAGCGACGGGAAGCTGACGCAGGAGCGCCTGCTCGACGCAAAGGGCGCGGCAGCCGCGCTCGAGGAACTGGGCCTGCCGCCGTCTCCGGCGCACGGCCACGCGCTCGACAAGATCTTCGACCGGGTGGTGCAAGACAACTTGGTGCAGCCCACCTTCGTGATGGACTATCCGGCGGTGATCTCGCCGCTCGCCAAGCGCAAAGCAGGCGATCGCGAGCTCGTCGATCGCTACGAACTGTTCTGCGCGGGCATGGAGATCAGCAATGCCTTCACGGAGCTGAACGATCCCGACGATCAGCGAGCCCGCTTCGAGGCGCAGGCCGCACAGCGTGCTGCGGGCGACCAAGAGATTCCCGAGCCCGATTGGGACTTCGTGCGGGCGCTCGAGTACGGCATGCCGCCGACGGCCGGCATCGGCATCGGCGTCGACCGGCTCGTGATGTTGCTCACGAACAACGTCTCGGTGCGCGACGTCATTCTCTTCCCGCTGCAACGCCAGCACGGGTGAGCGTGTTCCCGGCAGTATGGATCTAACAAAAGAATACCCCCGCAGCGTGCACGAGGAGATGCTGGGCCTCGTCCAGCTTCCGCGCACGATTGACAAAGCCAAAGCCGTCGTACACGGGAACGTCGGCGAATACAATTACGATTGCCCGATGGACCAAGGACTCTTCGAGTTCCTCGGCGTCACGGGTGAGGAGTTGCTCGACGTCGTGCGCACCGCAAAGGGCGATCGCGAAATCGAAGAGCGGCTCGCGCCAATCGTGCGCAAGAAATCGCCCGCCGAGATCGAGCGTTGGAATCGCGACTGGCTGAGCCATCGCCCCGAGGGACGCTCCTTGGAAGGATTCCTCACGGTGCGCAATCGCGTCGCACCCGACCGCGAGGACGTCATGACCTGGCCGGATCTTCTCGACCTCGACGAAAAGCGCGAGGTTCCCGTTCGCGTGGGCGTCTGACCGCGCTGCGCTGCACCGTCGAATACGACGGTACGGAGTTCCACGGTTTTCAGCGACAGGCGTCGGTTCGCACCGTCGCCGGCGTTCTGGAGGATGCGCTCGCCAAGATCTTTGGCGAGCGCATCGCCGTAACGGGGGCTGGGCGCACCGACGCCGGCGTGCATGCAACGGGGCAAGTGGTCTCGTTTCGCACTCCGGGTGCGTTTCCGGCCGAGCGGCTCGCCGTCGCGCTCAACGCCGTGCTCGACGACGACCTTGCGGTGCGCGACGTTGCCGAAGCCGGCGACGATTTTTCGGCGCGCCGCTGCGCGTTAGAGCGCACGTACGTCTACGCGATTCTGAATCGCGCCGCGCCCTCGCCCTTGCTGGCCCGCTACGCGTGGCATGTCCGGCGCGCGCTCGACCTCGACGCGATGATAGCGGCTGCGGCGCATCTAGCCGGCGAGCACGATTTCCGCTCGTTCTGCGCGCTGCCGGAGAACGGCCGCACGGTACGCAGGCTCTCCGAGTGCGCGCTCGATCGCCGTGGCGAGCTCGTGCGGCTGCAGGTGAGCGCAGATGGGTTTCTTCATCATATGGTGCGCGCGATGGTCGGCACGCTCGTCGAGTGCGGCGATGGGCGCCGCGACCCGGCGAGCCTGCTCGCCGTACTGGCGGCCCGAGAGCGCAGAGCTGCGGGCATCACCGCCCCCGCCCGCGGTCTCTACCTCGCCGGCGTTCGCTATGCGGGGTACGACTCGTACGGCGAGCCGTGGGTCGGGGAGGTGCCGCCCGCTCGCCCGCCGGAACTGCGCTAACGTTGGCGTTCCATAACGCGCGCGCGTCTGCGTTTCTCATTGGGTTGCTCGCGTCGGCCTGCCTCGTCGCGGCATGTTCGCCGCACGACGCGTCGGTGGAGCGCGGCGTCGCGACCCACGATCCGCTGGTCACGGTCTTCCGCGCCGACCGCGAGACCGCGTGGCGGA
>Ga0307373_10009101_pt1 | contig 14939 bp, 14 predicted proteins | sample OX2MG_FD_202534 | JGI IMG/M metagenome (GOLD analysis project Ga0307373, IMG submission 202534) | Soil microbial communities from Risofladan, Vaasa, Finland - OX-2 | ecosystem: Environmental > Terrestrial > Soil > Coastal area > Acid sulfate soil | place: Finland: Risofladan, Vaasa | collected... | reverse complement strand
CGACCCCGAGGGCGGGGTCGGTGGCCGGGCACGACACCGGGGTGTGGGTGCCCGGGGCCAGTCCCGGGTGGAGGCGACCCGTATAGAAGCATTCGAGATCGGTGGCCACATAGCTGGCTGGGTCCGATCCGGCCACGAGGGCGGCGCCACGCGAGAAGGGCTCGTTGTACGGGTCGTAACCCACGACCCACGGGTTGTCCCGGAAGGTGGAGGCCACCGTGGCCCAGACCTGGTCGAATTGGCCCTGGAGATTCCCGACGACGTTGTTCTGCCAGAAGTGTCTCTCGGCGATGTTCAGGCTGGCGCTGGCGTAGTTGCGCGACCACCGGTCCGGGAGCACCTGGATGGGTTGGCCGTCCGTGCACACCGCCCACGGAGGCGCCCCCTCCCCTCGGAACGCTTCGGCGTAGACGTCCTGGTGCATGTCGAGAAGCGTGTGGATGTGAAAGCGGCCGAGAAGATCGACGACACCGACGACGCGGTCCAGATAGGCGTCGGCCGTGGCCGTCGAGAAGCGACCCGGTTCACGGGGGGCGCCCGGCGCACAGACGGCGGGGGCGTTCGGTGCGCCGCCCGGTTCGAGGCCCTCCCACAGGATGCCCAGCCGGACCATGTTGAAGCCGGCCCCGGCGATGGCGGCGGCGTCGGCGGCCGAGAAATCGAAGGCCTGGCCGGGAGCGACGGCGAGTTCGTAGGGGGCGTGCTTGTAGACGGCGTTCACCCCGTGCAGGGTCACCACCCGTCCAAAGCTGTCGCGGAGATACCGTCCCCCCGGCGCCGCCATGGACTGGGGATCCCAGGGTGATCCGACCACGGAGGCCTGGGCGGCGATCGCCGCTGGCGTGCTGGCCTGGACACCACCCACGTCCGGTACCGGTGGCGACCCCGGGGTCTGCGGGCCGGCCAAGGCCGGGGTGCGGCCGAGAAGGACGGTGGCGGCGGACAGGGCGATGGAGGCCATCGCCATCGCCACCCCCCTCTTGTGGTTCACGTCTCCGACGGTAGAGCCGCCGCGGTGGCTATTTCATTCAGGGCCGGTTTCATTCAGGGCCGGTCCACCACCACCGCCTTCTACCATCGGGGTCCGTGTCGAAGAACCTCTGTGTCGTCCACCATTCCCGCTCGGGGTCGACCGCCGTCCTCTGCGACGCCGCCGTGGCCGGCGCCGCCGAGGTGGTCGGCAGCACGGAAGAGGACGTCGAGTTACGGGTCCGGGGCGCTTTCGACGCCGACGCGCACGACGTCTTGTGGGCCGACGCCCTTCTCTTGGCCACCCCGGCCCGCTTCGGTTCCCTGTCGGGCGCTCTCAAGGACTTCTTCGAGCGGATCTACCACCCCTGTCTCGAACACTCGGCCGGCCGCCCCTACGCACTGATCGTGAAGGGTGACACCGATGTCGACGGTGCCGTGGCCAGCGTCGAGAAGATCGCCACCGGCCTGCGCTGGCGGTTGGTCCTTCCCCCGGTGACGGTGGTGGGCGATATCGCGCCCTCCGACCTGGAGGCCGCCGCCGAGTTGGGGGCCACTCTGGCCGCCGGACTGGGAGAGGGGATGTTCTGAGCGCCGGTCCGACGCTTCCGATCAGCGGCGTGGTCCGATGCGTCGGCTACGCCGTCGGCTGACGGGGCTCGAGTCCGGCGGCCCGGTAGACGGCGTCGATGACGACCATGTTGGCCATGGCGTCGTCGGGGCCGGTGAGGACCGCACCACCGCCGGCGGCGGCGCGTAGGAATGCCTCCAGTTGGAAGTCGTAGGTATGCCGGCGGGTGAAGTGTTCGACCTGCTTGCCGTCTTTCGTCCGCACCGTCAGCCGGTGGAACCGGTCGGGGGCCAGGGGATTGAGCACACGGATCTCACCGTCGTCGCCGCGCACCCGCAGGCCGATCCGCAGGAACTGTGAGGAGAGCATCGAACAGACGATGCGTCCGGTCACGCCGCCGGCGAACCGGAGATCCGCCTCCATGAAACGGTCCACTCCGGGCGACCGCAGCCGGGCCCGTGCGGAGCTGACCTCGGGCTCGCCGTCGCCGAGGTGCCGGACCATGTGGATCGGGTAGCAGCCGGCGTCCATGGTGGCGCCCCCGGCCAGGGCCAGATTCCAACGGATGTCCTTGGTCGACAAGAGAGGGAAGCACAGCCAGGCCTCCAGGTGCCGCACGGTGCCCACGGCACCGCTGTCCATCAACTCCCGCACCCGGGCGAACAAGGGGTGGTAGCGGTAGTGGAAGGCCTCCATCAGCACCACGGACGAACCGGCGTGGGCGGCGGCCACCGCTCGGGCCTCCTCGGCGTTGGCCGTGAAGGGCTTCTCGCACAGCACGTGCTTTCCCGCCGCCATGGCCGCCATGGTCCAGCGGCCGTGCAGACCGTTCGGCAGCGGGTTGTAGATGGCGTCGATGCCGGGGTCGGTGACCAGCTCCTCGTAGGAGTCGACGACACGGGCTATGCCCTGTCTGTCGGCGAAGGCCCGGGCGCGACGGCGGTCACGGGCGGCGATCGCCACCACCTCGACACCCTCCACCGCCCGGGCGGGCCGGACGATGGCGGCGGGGGCGATCCGGGCGGCGCCGAGCACACCGATGCGCAGAGGGGCCATGGCCGCCGAGGTTACCGACCTGGTCGGACCCGGGCCTCCCAGCGTCCGGTGAGCGGCACCGTGCTCAGTACGGCGCCGGCCCGCAGGAGCCAGGCGAGTTGATCGGCGTGGCTCACCTCGAGCGGCACGAGCACCACCAGGCCCCGTCGGGGATGGTCCTGGCGCCACCGCCAGCCCGGGGGCAGCGGTACGTCGAGACCGGCCAGCCGGGCCACCACCTTCGTCCCCGTGTTGTGTTGGATGCCCAGGGAATCGGGTTCGACCCCCCGGCGACCGTCCTTCCCCGCCGCCCACGTGCAGATGGGTATCTCGTGGATGGTTCCGGTGAACAGGGTGCCGAGCCCGACGGCGGGATCCGGTTGATCCTCCTCCCGGACCTCGGGAACCAGGTTGATCCATCCCTTGTGCCGCGCGCCGAGACCGTCCATGCGCGCCACCACCAGGCCGGGGTCATCGGGCACGAAGGTGAAGGTCTCGTTGTCGCCGGTCACCGACCGCCCCCGATCAGTGGCGCGTCACGGACCGGCCAGGACCGGACCGTCGAAACGGTCGACGGTGGCGAAGTCGGCGACCGGGGCCCGGCGGAGCTTGGTCGGTTGATGCACCGGCCGGCCCAGGGCCAAGACGCCGGCCACGGCCAGATGGGCGGGCACCGACAGAAGGCTCCGCACCTCGTCCTCGTGCAGAGTGGTCATGGTCGTCATCACACCGGACAATCCTTCGGCGCGCCCGGCGAGCAGGATGCTCCAGGCGAACGGATAGATGGACGCCCCCCCGACCAGTGTGTAGCGGTCGAGATCACGGTCGACCGCGGCCAGGGCCCGCAGATCGGCCAGGAGCACGAGCAGGACGGGAACGTCTTCGAGATGCTCGGCGAACCCGCCCGGTCCGGCCGCCGCCGTCTCGGCCATGGCCGACGCCGCCGTCAGCGCCTCGCTCTCCGCCTCACGATCGGTGAGCGGGGCCCAGGGCACCAGACCCGCCGCCCCCATGGCCAGGTACGGATACCAGCCCTTCAGGTAGATCTGACGCAACCGGAGGCGGGTGTCGGGATCACGGAGCAGAACCACCCTCCAGGCCTGCCGGTTGCCGCCGCTCGGAGCGAAGCGGGCCGTGTCGAGGATCCGGGCCACCACATCGTCGGGGACGGGATCGGGGCGAAAGTCGCGCACCGCTCCCGTCGTCCGCAAGGTCTCCACCAGCTCCACGCGATGCGACCGTAGCGCCCGACGGGTGCCCTGACGACAACTCAGCCGGCCTGGGGCCAGAGATCCTCGGGCTCGCGGCCCTTCGTTTCGGGCAACCTGAGGAACAAGACGGTGGCCACCAAGACGGGGAGGAAGGTGGTCGCCGCCGCCCGGAGCCCGTCGAAGTGGGTGCCCACCTGGGCGATGGCCCCGAAGGCGACGAGACCCACCACCGCGCCGAGAACGCTGGCGGCGATGTTCCATCCCGCCACCGAGGCGCGCACCGACGTGGGGAACAACTCATTGACGAATGTTCCGGCCGCCGGGGCGAAGGTGGAGGCGGCCAGGACACCGAGCTCGTAGCCGATCAACAGGGCGGGCCGCGACCCGCTGTAGGTGAACACCCCGGCTACGGCCATGGCCACCATGGAGGCGGCCCCGGTCGGCCGTCGTCCGACATGATCGGCCAGCCACCGGCCGGCCAGCAGTCCCCCCAGACCGACCACCCCGGCCACCACCACCATGGCGGCGGTCACCGCCCCCGACAGGCCGAGAACGTTCTGGGCGTAGACGAAGATGAAGCTGTTGGCCGGTCCGGTGATCACCGAGACGGCGAAGACGAGGGCCGTGACCACGAGCAATCGACGGCGGAAGGCCGGGCCCACGGCCCCGAACACGGGCACCCGATGGCCGCCGGCGGCCCGGGCCACGGTGAACCGGTGGGGTTCGACCAACCAGCGCCGGATGAAGAAGACGGACGCCAAGGGCACGACGGCGAGGACGAACAGACCCCGGAAGCCGAGACTGGATTTGGCCAGGCCGTGGATCACGGCGGTCAGGCCCGACCCCACCCCGTAGCCGGCGGCGACCAGGGCGACGGCTTTGGCCCGGTCGCGCGCGGCGGTCTCCTCGGCCGCACCCACCTGGGCCACGGCGTTCGTGGCGCTCAGCAGGGGTCGGCCGAAGGCGAAGATGACGACGAACCACCAGTAGCCGGGGCTGGCCGCCGCCGCCACCGTGAAGGTCAGTCCGAAGGCGCAGCTGGCGATCAGGGTGATCCGGCGCCCCACCCGGTCGGCCAGGCCCGACAGGGGCAGGCCTCCCAGCGAGGCCAGCCGCAACACGGCCAGGCCCACGCCGAGCTCGGTACCGGAGAGCCCCGCCTGCTGGATGGGCGTGCCCCCGGACGTCACCTGACCGAAGCTCTTGGCCACGTCGCCCAGGGCGGCCACGGCACCGAATTGCCCGAACCCCGAGCACAGTGCCATCAGGGCCAGGCCGACGATGGCCCGGTCGTGCCATCCGCGCAGACGCAGGCTCTCGGTGCCACCGGTCAAGGCGGCACCGCCGCATGGCGAAGAGGCACCCGCACACGGTGACACGGAACCGGTGGTCGTGAACGGAAAACCGCGTACCGACACGAGAGCACAGGCGGTGTCGACGACGGCCGGCCCTACGATCAGGTCATGACCCGATCACCGATGTTCATCGTGACGCAGGTCGCTCCGTATCCTGACGGCCCTTCGGGCGTCCACGGAGTGCTCAGCCAAGCTTCCACCGCGCTCGGAGAACTGGCCGGACTGGCCGGACTCGAGCCCGTCACCGTGTCCGACGTCACCGACATATCGCCGGCCGACCTCGCCCATGGTGGTGTCCTGTCGTTGTTCACCATCGGCGAGACCCCGTGGTCCACCGCCCAGCGCGACGCCATCACCGACAGCGTCCGCCGCGGTCGGCTGTCGGTGGTCGGCCTCCACTCGGCCACCGATGCCTGTCGGGGTTGGGACGGGTACGCCGCACTGGTCGGGGCCCGCTTCGACGGCCACCCCTGGACCCAGGAGTTCGAGATCGAGATCGCCGACCGGGTCCACCCCGCCACCGCCCATCTGAGCTCACCGTGGCGCTGGTACGACGAGGTCTATCTCTTTGGCGCCCTGCGACCCGACGCCCACGTCCTTCTGCGTGTGGCCCACGGTCAGCTCGACATGAGCCTGCCCGATGCCCGGGTACCGGATTGCGGCTTCCCTCTGGCCTGGTGCTTCACCGAGGGCCGAGGCCGCGCCTTCTACACGTCGCTCGGACACTTTCCCGCGGCCTGGGAGAACCCGACATTCCTTCGCCACGTGGCCGGCGGCCTGTCCTGGACGCTTCACCGGGACGGGGCCCATCAGGACAGGTAGGCCGACTCCTGTTGCCAGGTGAAATCGAGGGCCGGGGAGCCCGATGAACCCACCAGGAGCTCGGCCCAACTCGGTTGGCCCTCCCAGCCGTGATCGTCGAAGCCCGTCCCCATGACACAGGGAGTGCAGGTCAACGAGAGCAGGATCTCGTCGCGGTGTCCCCAACAACCGGAGCTGTTTCCCGGCGTGCAGTCGGCGTTGGCCGAGCCGGGTCCGTCGTTGTACATCCAGTAGTAGATGGCCTCGAGGGGATTGCCCACGCCGCCGGCCCAGTTGCCTCCCCATTGCTCGTAGGGGAATCCGCCCGGCGGAGAAGGATCGGCTCCCGTCGCCGCCCCCTGGGCCGAGGCCTGGTCGAGAAGAGTGGCCATGGCCGACAGCGCCGGCAGGCCCCGCACCGTGCGCTCGAGGTTGGTGCCCACGTAGAGCTGCTCCTGCGGGGTGAGCGCACTCCAGTTGCTGGGCAGGCTCATGCCCGGGAGTCCCTCGACTCTCCGGGCGTTGTCGATGGCGGCCACCGTGGCGTCGATGCAGCCCGACGTGTTGTCGTCCCCTGAGGACGAGCAGGACGACAGGAAATTGGGTTGGGCGGCGATGTTGGCCGGTGGGTTGTGGGGCGGCAGGATCCCGTGGGCCGGTGCCGGGGGAGCTGGAGGCGGCGGTGTGGGACGAGGTGGCGGCGCGGCAATGCGCGACGCCGGCGTCGTGGGGGCGGGGGCCGGCGCGACGGTCGTGGCCGGCGCAGTGGTCGTGGTCGGCGGCGGCAGTGTGGTGCTCGTCGGCGCCACCGCCTGCCGGCCGACGTTGGACGGTCCCCCGTCGGCGCGGCCGCCGGCGACGGCGTCGAGCCGTGCTGTCGCGGTGCGGGAGTGACCGGCAGGCCGCGGGACCACCACCAGGACAGCCAGTGCCGCCACCTCGACGGCGATCACCACGCAGCCGAGGCGGAACCACGCAGGGCGCCGACACGCGCCCTGCACCGTTTCACCCCAATGGCGGTCTTCACCCAAATGGCGGTCTTCACCCAAATGGCGGTCTTCACCCAAATGGCGGTCTTCACCCAAATGGTCGTCGCGCATCCCTCGGATATCGGCGCGAAGCGCAGGTCACCTAAGAAGCTCACCCTCCGCGGGACCCTGTGAAAAGGCCCCCCCACCCCTACTTGTGTTCTCAGTCACCTGGGCCTCCCACCCGGAAAAGGTGGGCCCGCTACACTGAATGGGCAGGTAGGGGGCAGTGTCAGGCGACACCCGGGGGGAGGGGGGTAGGGGCGGATGGAGGGGCGGGCGCCAGAGGCGTCGTCGACGACGTCGGGTTATATCCCCGCGCTCGATGGCCTGCGTGCTTTCGCCGTTCTGGCCGTCATCGCCTTCCACACCAACCTGAGCTCGCTGCCTGGCAGCTACTTCGGCGTCGACACCTTCTTCACCTTGTCCGGTTTTCTCATTACCTCACTCCTCGTGGCCGAGTGGACCGGAAAAGGTCGCATCTCGCTGACGTCGTTCTGGGCCCGGCGAGCCCGGCGGCTGCTTCCGGCGCTCTTCGTGATGCTGACCGCGGTCGGGGTCATCGCCGCCCTCTGGCCCCAGACGCTCGCCAGCCCCCAACTGCTCGGCGATGCCATCGCCACCGTCTTCTACTCTGCCAATTGGCACCTGATCGCCGAGCACTCCAACTACTTCGCCGCCACCGGACAGCCGTCACCGTTGCTGCATACGTGGTCGCTGGCCATCGAGGAGCAGTTCTACGTAGTCTGGCCACTGCTCGTCCTGTTCGTTCTGCGCGGTGGGATCCGACGACGCGACAGAGCCGGTCACGACTCGGCGCTCACCCGTCGGCACCGGCTGTGGATCCTTCTGGCCGTCTCGGCCGGAGGGGCGGTGGCATCGGCGGTGTGGATGGCCGCCATCACCCATCAGGGAAGCGACACGGCGCGCAGCTACTACGGAAGCGATACCCGGGCCCAGGCCATCCTGGTCGGCGCCGCCCTGGCTGTGGCCACCGCCCTGCTGCCGCGGGCCGGCACCCGGCGGGCCAAAGGGTTGTTGGCTGCCGGGGGACTGCTCGGACTGGCCGGTACCTCGGCGTTGTGGGCCCACGTCCCCGAGACGTCGCTGCTCGCCTTCCACGGCGGCTTCTTCCTCGCCGCGCTGAGCACGGCGGCCATCATCGCCTGCGTCACCCAGATCCCCGGCACGGCGCTGGGCAACTTTCTCAGTGTCCGACCGCTGCGGTACCTGGGCCGGATCTCCTATGGCATGTACCTCTGGTACCTGCCGATGGCCCTGATCCTGTCGGGACCCCGGACCCACCTCGAGGGCTATCCCCTCTTCGGCCTGCGCATCGTGGTCGTGGTGGCCGTGGCCAGTGTCTCCGCCTACGCCGTGGAGATGCCCATCCGCCGCGGGTCGTTGCGGTCGTGGCGCGCCACGGTGGCCATCCCCATGGCGGCCGCCGGGGCGGTGCTGACGGTCTTCTTGGCCGGTGTCCTGCCCGGCGCGGCCGATGCCGCCACCTCGATCACCCCGCTCCCCCGCCACGTCATCCACGCCGTCCACGGCCCGAAGGTGAAGGTGCTCGTGGTCGGGGACTCGGTGGCGGGAACCCTCGGCGTCGGCCTCAGTCGGGTGGCCGCCTCCTACGACGCCGTGGTGGTGAACGAGGGAAGCCCGGGGTGCTCGCTGTCCATGGACCAGTCGTTCCAGGCCCTCTGGTCCACCGTTGCCCCCGGAACCCCGTGCCAGTACGGCAACCCCGACGGCCTTCTGGCCCGGTGGCGGTCGTGGGTCGATCGGTGGAACCCCGACGTCGTCGTCTACGTCGCCCGTGGCGAGGTCTTCAACCAGGAGGTCGCCGGCCGGTGGGAGCACCTGGGCGACGCCGCCTTCGACTCCTATGTCACCGGTCGCTTCGAGAGCGCCGTCTCGGTCCTCGGCTCGCGCGGTGCCCACGTGGTGCTTCTCACCTCGCCCTATTACGACAGCGGCGTGCAGGTGAGCGGCGCGCCCTGGCCCGAGGACAACCCGGCGCGTGTGGCCATCGACAACCGGATCATCGAGAGCGTGGGCTCGGGTGCGGCGTCGGCCAAGCTGGCATCGGCCGATGTCCCCGACGTGGGTGGCGGGGTCACCGGCGGGGTCACCGGCGGCGGCGCCGTGAGCGCCATCGCCCTCGGCCGGTGGCTCTCGCCCGGGGGCCGGTATGCGGCGGACGTGGGCGGGGTCAACGTGCGCTGTGGCGACGGTGTCCACTTCACCGTGGCCGGGGGCGAATGGGTGGCGGCGCGGCTGCTCCCCCAGGTCGTGGCCATGGGGCGCGTGCACCAGTCGGTCTCCGCGGCCGGCACCTGGCCCACGGTCCTGCCCCAGCCGCCGCCGGCCTGGTACGCCAAGCTCCCCTGCGGTTCGGCCTGACGGCATGGTGTCGGCCGGGTCCGGGGCAGCCTCCTGCGGTCGCCTCCCTCTGTCGCCTCGTCGCTGATGACGAGGCATGGCCGCGCCCGGGTGTCCGTCGTCACCCGGGTCGTCGCCGCCGGCCTCGTCGGAGTCGGCCTGGCCGGCCTGGCCGTGGGTGCTGTCCGCGGCGTCCGGGCCACGGCGGCCCGGGCCGATCCGGCCGAGGTGTCGGCCTGGCGGCTCGATCTGGCGTACTACGACTGCCTGTCGGCGCAAGCCCACAGCCTTCTGTACCGGGGTGAGACGGTCGACGTCTCCATGGCCGATCCCGGGTCCGGGGTCACGCTGGCCAAAGTGGTCGCTCCCTTCGCCGTGATCAGCGATCGTCGCTCGGGGCATGTCGTGCTCACACTGGTGGCGCGCCCGGGGCCGGGGAGCTGTCTCGGCTCGGTGGTCGTGGCCCACGATCCCACGGGAGGGGTACGCACCGGGGGCGACGGTTCTCTCGGCGGCCGCCGGAGTCCCCCGGCCACCCCGCTGTGAACGTCCCGCTGTGAGCGGCCTGCTGTGAGCGTCCCGGTCGGAGCCGTGGTGATGGTGATCGTCCTGGCCGCCGCCGGGGCGCTTCCGGTGCTCGCTCTGGTGGGCTTCCGTCTGGTGGCGGTGCCTCTCGTCCCCCTCGGAGGTTCCGTCCTGGCCGCCGTGGCCACCGCCGGATCGGTGGCCGTCGGCGGGACGCTCGAGGGCTGGTTCGTGGCCCTGGCCCTGGGCGCCACGACGGTGGTGGTCGCCTTGTGGCTGCTTCGTCCGTCACGTCGTCCCCATCGGCGTAACCCCGAAACGCCTTCGGTCCTCGACCGGCTGACCGGGCTGGTGGCACTGATCGGCATGACGGTCGCCGCCGGATGGTCCCTCATCGCTCTGCGCACACCATCGGTGGGCTTCGACGCCCGGACGATCTGGATGCTCCACGGGCGCTGGTACGAGCAGGGCCACGCCGTGTCGCTGGCCGCTCTGCGCAATACGGCGTTGCCCTTCGCTCATGCCGGCTACCCGCCCCTGGTCGGAGGAACGGTGGCTCTGTCATGGGTGATCACCGGGAACCACACCGACCGCTTCGGGGTGGTCGTCGTGGCCCTCTTGAACGCCTGTGCGGCCATGGCGGCGGCGTGGATGCTCGTCGATCTCGGCCGTCGCGCCGGGCGGTGGGTGGCCGATGCCCGGGGTCCGGACGCATCGGCCACCGTCGGACTCGGAGTGGGCACCGTTCCCTGTGTGGTCGGCGCCGGGAGCGCCGTTCTGCTCGTGCTCGTCGCCTTCGGCGTGGCCGGTCCGTTCGCCACCAACGGGTACGCCGACATGCTGTGGGCGACCAGCGCCGTCGGCGCCGTCGGCTTCGGCCTCGTCCTGAGCGGACGGCGAACCGACCTCGGCGCCGCCGTGGTGCTGTTGGCGGTGGCCGGGTTGACCAAGGACGAGGGCTACGTCACGTCGATGGCCATCGTGGCCCTGGTCGCCCTGCGCGGCGCCGTCTCGTCCCCCGTGGGCGAGACAGGTCGCTGGTGGCGGCCGATGGCGGCTGGCGCCGCCGGCGTCATCGGTCTCGGGTTGTGGCCTCTTGTGACCCGTGTGCTCCATGCGGCTCCGAATGCGGCGGCGCCGGGTCCCCGCGACGGCAACGATGTGTCGCGTTTGCACGACAGCGTGGTGTCGATGGCCGCACACCTGCATATCCTGCTGCTGGCGGCACCCGTGGCCCTGGTCGCCATGATCGTGTTGGGCCGGGCCCGTCGGGCCATGGGATTCGGTTCCGACGCCTGGACCTGGGCGGCGCTGCTCGCCGGTCTGGGGTTCATTCTCGTCGTCTACGTGACGGGCCCGGCCAACATCGAATTGTGGTTGCTCACCTCTACCCACCGGACCACTTTCTATGGGGCCCTCCTGGCCTGGTGGGTGGTGGGAATCTGGGCCGTGATCGGCTCAGCCCACGGCGCCAGTCAGCGGGGGGTCAGACGGCGGGGGCGGCCGACGGGCACTTTGCCTCGATCCGCTTGATCAAGGCCTGACCCTCGCTGTGAAGCTTCTGGAAACCGCTGACCTTGGCCGTGGTGTGGGTGGTTCGCTTCGTGGCGTGCCGAGACCCGCTCGACTGCTGGTGCGACGCCTTCGCCTGCTGACGCGACGCCTTCGCCTGCTGACGCGACGCCTTCGCCTGGTGGCGGGTCATGCGCTTGGCCGCCGCCGACTCCGCCTGCTTCACCCTCTGTACCTGCTTGGCGGCGTGAGCACAGCTGATGCCGTGCCGGGGTCGGACGATCCTCCAGATCTCGGGGCCGGTGAGGACACGCGGGGGTGCCGACGTGGTGGAGTGCGAGCCGGACGGCGTCGTGGTGGAGGTTGCCGTGGTGGAGGTCCCCGCCGTCGATGAGGTCGGTGTCGCGGAAGCGACGCCCGCCAGCCCGAGCGTCAGGGCGACGCCCACCAGGCCTCCCACGGTGAGTGTACGGATTGTGGTCATGGCCGCCCCTTCCGAATGATGTGGAACTGTCGGCGTCTGGAGACGCTTCGTCCACGATCGCTCAGGGCCGTGACGGCCTCGTGACGACGGTGTTAGGAGAGTGTGAGGTCAGGGGGCGGCGAGGCGTTCGGCGCGGGCCCGGCGCGACGCCTTGCGCAGGCGACGACGCTCACGCTCGCTGGTACCGCCCCAGTAGCCCACCAGGTCGGGGTCGGACAGGGCGTAGCGCAGACAGTGGAGCCGAACCGGGCAGCGGGCACACAGCTGCTTGGCCCGGGCCGAGGGGCCTCCGCCGTCGGTGATGAAGAGGTCGACCGACTCATCGCGGCAGGCGGCGTGCAGCTGCCAGTTGGGACGACGGGCCAGCTCCTGGATCAAAACGAGGTCGTCGACGGCGGCACCGGACTCTGCAGCGGTGAGAATGCTCATACGTCAGCTTTCGGCAGCCCACCCCCCCGCCTTGAACGGTGAGTCCCGAAAAACCACAGGTCGTGGCCTATCCGGGTGATTCCTCCCCGGTCCCCACCGTCGGTGACAGCCTCGCCGTCCCGGGTCCCTGGAAGGACGAAGTCCTGGGCGCCGTGCCTGGCGCAGAGCCACGACGACTACGACGAGAGCGCTGCCAGGAGCGACTCGGCCGAACTGACACCGAGACCGCGCTCGGGCTCGACGAAGAGGGCGGTGACCGTGCCGTCCTCGATGATGGCCCCGTAGCGCTGGGACCTCGTCCCGAGGCCGACCCCGCTGCCGTTCATCTCCAGTCCGACGGCCCGGGTGAACTCGCCGTTGCCGTCGGCCAGCATGACCACCGAATCGGAGACCTTCTGATCTTTGGCCCAGGCTCCCATGACGAAGGGGTCGTTGACCGACAGGCAGGCGATGGTGTCGACGCCCTTGGCCCGGATCTCGTCGGCTCGGAGAACGAAACCCGGGAGATGATGGTCCGAGCAGGTCGGGGTGAAGGCACCGGGGACGGCGAAGAGAACGACTCTTCCCTTGGCGAGGACCGTGGCCGCCGACACCGGGGCGAATCCGCTCCCCCCCTCGGTCACCTGCCACAGATCGACATCGGGGATGCGGTCACCAACAGAGATGGTCATGAAGCCCTCCGGAGTAGAGACGCCGGTCACCTTACCGGGGACGTCCATCTGATCCTCCCGACACTCTCCGGTGCTCGAGGTCCGGTCTCCCCGGCGACGGTGGTGGCGTCACCGGGGACCGGACCCGAGGGTTCGTTCCTCTAGGCCGTGGGCGTCCGGGCCGCACGGCGGCGACGGACGGCCCCGAGGCCGAGGAGCGAGAGACCGAAGGCCAAGACGGCCAGGACGTAGGGAGTCGAGCCGGCGAAGGGCTCACCGGTGTGGACAGTCGTTGCCCCCTCGATGACACCGGCGGCTGCCGTCTTGATCGTGGTGGTCGGGACGGTGGTGGGGACGGTGGTCGGCGGGTTGGACGCCGTCGGCGGGGGCACCGGGTTGTCGGTGGTGTTCGTCGAGCACCCTCCGGCCGTGGTGCAACCGGGCTCGGTGAAGACGCCCGTATTCAGAATGTGGGTACCACCCGTGCCCGGATTCACCTTGACGGCGAAGGTGAGGTCATAGGTGGAACCGGCGGGCAGATTGGTGACGACCCAGGAGACGTTCGAGCCGGAAACCGACACCGCGCAGGTCGACGCCGTGGTGGCCGGACAGGCCGGCGCCGGCGTTGTGAGCGTGGTCCCCGTCGGGGCCGAGTCGGTCACGGTGAGGGAACCGGGACCGGTGCCGACGTTCTTGGCCGACAGGGTGTAGGTGACGATGTCGCCCGGGTTGACCGAGTTCGAACCGGCGCTATCGGACTTCGAGACGGTGAAGTTGGCCACCGTGATGGTGACCGTGTTGGTCTGACAGGTCGTGGCCGGTGCCACCGCCGTGCAGTTCCCGGTATAGGTGGCGTTGTTCGGGATCGAGGTGGTGTCACTGGCGTTGACCGTCCCCTGGAAGGTGACGGATTCGCTTGTGTGGCCGGCGATGCCTGACCCCAGGGTGAAGATGACGGTCTGGGTGGTGGCATCGAACGCCGTCGTGCAGGCCGGGGTGCTCCCGCACGAGGCCGAGCCGGCCACATAGGTCAGCCCCGAGGGGACGACATCGGTGATGACCGTCTGCTGGTTGGTCGGGACCGTCGAGGTGTTTGTCGCCGTCAGGGTGTAGGTCACCGGTGTCGTCTGTCCGGCCGTGACCGCGGCCGTGTCGGCCGTCTTGGACACGGTTATGGCCGGGTTGACGGGGACCGATGTGATGGTGATGGTCACCGTGTTGGTCGAGCAACCGCCTTGCGTGGTGCAGCCGGGGCCCGTGTAGAAGGCCGTGTTGGGGATGGTCCCGGGCGGAGCGGAGAGGTCGACGGTGACGGCGAAGGACACGGAATAGGTGGCTCCGGCCGCCAGGGGACTAGCGATGGTGAAGGTGGCCAGGCCGGCCGATTCATTGGCCGTACAGACCGGGGTCGCACCCGAGAGGCAGGTGGCAGAACCGCGAACGTAGGTGGTGTGGGCCGGGATGGCGTCGGTCACGGTGATGGCCGAGGCGGTGTCGAGCGCCCCGGTGTTGGTGATGTCCAGGCCGTAGACAACGTGGGTCGGCGAACCGGCCACCAAGGAAACGGGGGTGGCCGGCGAGAGGATCGACTTGGTCACCGAGAGGCCGGGCGGGAAGCACCCGGTCGGCAGGGTGACGCTGTTGGTGACCGTCATCGTGTAGGGGCTCGGGTTCGGCCACGTCCCGGTCACGGAAATGGCGTCGCTGCCGCTGGCCGTGGCCGGCAGGGTCTGGGTGATCGTGTTGGACGTGAGGTTCGAGGTGGAGCCCGGGCCGATCACCACGGAACTGGAAGACAGGGTGCCCAGGCCACCGGTCACCGAGTTGACGGTCGCCGTCTCGTTCTCGTTGTAAGGATCCACCATAGGATAATACGCGCGGTGTAGCCTTGTCATGTGGAGGCCAATGCCGAGGAGCTGGACTGGTTCTTCGAGACTGTGCTTCCCCATCTGAACGAACGTCAGCGCCGTGTCGTGGCCGGCGC
>Ga0307373_10009100_pt1 | contig 14943 bp, 12 predicted proteins | sample OX2MG_FD_202534 | JGI IMG/M metagenome (GOLD analysis project Ga0307373, IMG submission 202534) | Soil microbial communities from Risofladan, Vaasa, Finland - OX-2 | ecosystem: Environmental > Terrestrial > Soil > Coastal area > Acid sulfate soil | place: Finland: Risofladan, Vaasa | collected... | reverse complement strand
CTGGCTGCCGTCGGGGGCTTGGGCTCAGGCCGCCGGCAACCAGGCTGCCGGGGACCAGACAGCACAGACGGGCGCGGCCGCGGGTGCGCTTCAGGAGGTGGTGGTCACCGCCGAGCGCCGGGCGACCGATATACAGACCACGCCGATTTCAGTCGTGGCAGTTTCGGGCGACCAGCTGGCGGCGCAGCAAATTACCAGCGTCCAAAACTTGCAAGCCATCGCGCCAAACTTAACGGTCTCTGGTGGCGGCACCAGCCAACAAGTCAACATTCGCGGTATTGGCATCTCACCTGTGGGTGGCGACGGCCAGAATGGTGTCGCCATGGTTCACGACGGGCTGTCCAATAACGAAAACGGTGTGGGGCTCAATGCGCCCTATTTCGACATTGCCGATGTCGAGGTCCTGCGTGGCCCGCAAGGCACCTTCGCTGGCGTCAATTCGACCGGCGGGGCCATAGAGGTTACCTCGCAGAATCCTAATTTCCGCGGCTACAATGGTTATGCAAATGCCAAAGTGGCTACGTACAGTGATTTCAGATTCCAGACTGCTGTGAATCTACCCGTGAATGAGACCCTTGCGCTGCGTCTTGCCCTCAACACCGAGACGCGCGGCAGCTTTTTTTACGACGCAGGGGCAGAGCTGGACGGCCCCTATTTGGGCGGCCCACATTTCCTCCCCGGCACCTCTGGCACGTCGACCAAGGCAATAATCGATCCGGGCAATGTTGATAATAAGGATGGGCGCTTCAGCGTGCTCTGGAAGCCGACCGACAATCTCCAGTCGCTGACGAAGATCGAGATCAATGTCGTCGACTCCCAGGGCACACCCGCGCAACCCGATATCAATTTCTTCTCACCACTGCCCGGGGCGGCTTGCCCCAAGGGGGAGCAGTCACCGGTGGCAGGGAAATGCTGGGATCGATATGCTTCAGGCTACTCGGGGTCCCCATATGTGCTGAATAACTGGGATACCGGTCTACTCGCCAATCAGAACATCGATTTCTATAGTGAGGAACTCCGCTACACGTTACCGAGCGGTATCGTGTTGCGTTCGATGGGCGGTGACCAGGAAATTAACGTCTACACGCATTCAAATCCGACTAATGACTCGATAAATCAGGGTTACTCCAATGGAACCCAGACAGTTCATACCTACAGCGAGGAAATCGACGCAATTTCGCCCACGACTGGCGAGTTCAGTTGGATAACTGGCGCAGCTTGGTCCTTCAACCGCGAAGAGTTTGTTAGCTTCGGCGAGAGCTACGGTCCCCCGTTCACGCCGGCAGCTCCGGCATATACTCTATGGAACCGCGAATTCCTCTGGATCCGCACAGAGGGTGTGTTCGGCCAAATGACCTGGCAGTTCACTCCCACGCTGCAGCTGCAGGTTGGGGCCCGCGAGAATTGGGACAGCGAGCCCTCCCACCTCGGTGGAATTGAGGCGGTCCGGCCACCACCCTATCCCGCGGCTGAAACGCATAACCAGATCGGCTGGAGCGACGGGCCCACGCCAACCGGTAAGGTCGGGCTGAACTGGACGCCGCTGCCGGGGCAGTACTTTTATGCCTTCTGGGCGCGTGGCTACAAGCCGGGCGAAAATAACCTTGGGAATGCGCCGCCTGCCAACAAGGAGAGTACCCACGACTATGAGTTCGGATGGAAGGGCCGGCTGGCCAATGGGCACGTACTGACGCAGGTCGGTGGGTACTATACGCAGTACTATGGCATGATAGAGAGCATCTTCAACCCGTACAACGCGACAGCTTCGACGGCGTCGAATATCCCTTTCTCCATCGTCAAGGGGATCGAAGCCTCCGCGCAAGCGCAGGTGGGACACCTTAGTGTCAACCTGAGTGGAGCCCTCAATAAGTCAATACTGGGACCGCTCATTGATGCTGCCACCTACAAGTTTCCGACAAGCTACGGGATTACGAACCAGTGCGTGCCCGGTGAGGTTCCCAACGCGACGAACAGCAACTGTACTAACTATCTCCCGTACTTGGAGAACCTGAGCGGCGAATCACTGCCGTATGCGCCCGTGTTCGCCGCTCATGCGACCATTCAATATACGATTCCTCTTGGTAACATGTCCTTGCAGCCGCGCGTCGTGTACTCGTACCAGGGCAAGAGTTATTCAAGCCTGTTTCAGAGCGACAACTATTTCCTGCTGCCTGCCCATTCCGTATGGGACGGGTATCTGGATTGGACTGCCGGTCGGTATACGACGACGCTCTTTGGAACCAATCTCGCAAACGCGGTATATTTGAATGGCCCTGGCTTTTACAGCGATCCGAGACAATTTGGTTTAGAGGTGAACGCAACCTTCTGAGGTGCAGTACAGCACCGGAGCCGGCATCGCATAAGGGTTCGGCGAAGGGGCGCCCTACGGGATGGGTCCTGCGAATCTCGTAACCGGAGACTGCAATGGCTGACGATAGCGAGAAGGTAAGTGACGGTCCGTTGCTGCCGGAGGTTACGCGGCGACGTTTTTTGACCGAGGCTGCTCTCGGCGGCATCGTAGCGGCAGCGGCGCCGGTTGTGGCCTCGGCTGCGCCGAGCCCAGCTGGCGGGCCCACGGCGAACGGCGACAGCTACGCTGAGGCGGGCGAGCCGTGGGCGCCCCGGCCGCCCCTGACGTTCTCCAGCTGCGGCGGCGACTACATGACCGACGTGATCCGTGGCATGGGCATCGAGTACTTCGCCGCAACCCCCGGCAACACCTTCATGGGGCTGCATGAATCGATCCTCAATTACGGCATGGTGACCGAGCCCAAGATGCGCTCTGTGCTGACCTTGCACGAGGAAGCGTCGGTGGCGATGTGTCACGGCTATGCCAAGATCGAGGGCAAGCCGATGGCGTGCGGCATGCACGGAGTCGTGGGCCTGCAGCACGCCAGCATGGCGATCTACAATGCCTACGCTGATCGCGTGCCCATCTATATGATCACCTCGGCGGCGCTCGACGCCACACGCCGGGGTGCAGCCGTCTGGGATCACAGCGGCACGGACGCCCCCGGAATGGTCCGGGACTACGTCAAGTGGGACGACACCCCGGGTTCGCTGAGGCATTTCGCCGAGTCGGCGACCCGCGCATACAAATATGCAATGACCCCGCCCTATGGGCCCATCCTGCTGGCGTTGGACACGAACATGCAGGAGGACGAGATACCGGGCGGCAATAAAGGCCGTCCGCCCATCCCCAAGCTGCCGCGCATTTCGCCGCCGACGGCCGAGGAGGCCGTGGTCGAAGAGATCGCCGGCAGGCTGGTCAACGCCGAGCATCCGGTCATCTATGCCGATCGGATGGCACGCACGCCTGAGGGGCTGAAGAGCCTGATCGAGCTCGCCGAGACCCTGCAAGCGCCGGTATGCGCGGGTCAAAGCCGGATGAATTTTCCCTGGCGTCATCCACTGAACCAGAGCGCGCGCCTAGGAAGCTTGCTGCGCGGGGCCGATGTGCTGCTGGCACTCGAGCCCACCAATCCCTTTAACCTGGTCACCGAACAGGACCGCTCGGGTAACTATCTACCGGTCCTGCCGGCGGGCAGCACGTCGATCAGCATCTCCGCGAGTGAACTGGCGCCCCGGGGCAACTATCAGGAGATGCAACGCTATGGGTGCAACTTCACACTGGCCGTGGAGGCGGACTCCGAGGCCACGCTCCCATCGTTGATCGAAGCGGTGAAGCGCAAGCTCACGGCGAGTCGCCGCTCAGCGTTGCAGGCGCGAGGACGGGCCTTTGCGCAGGCCCATCTTGAGGACCTCAATCTGGCCAAGCAGGCCGCTGTTTACGGCTGGGACGCCAGTCCTGTCTCGGTTCCGCGGATGTGCCAGGAGCTCTACTACGCCATCAAGGATGAAGACTGGTCGCTCGTGTCACCGACGGCCTTTCAGGGCGGCTGGCCGCAGAGGCTATGGACCGCCGATCGCCACTACCAATTCATCGGCGGCTGGGGGGCGGCGGGAATCGGCTATATAACGCCTGCGGGGCTGGGGGCCGCATTGGCCAATCAGAAGTATGGCCGCTTCACCGTCTCGATTATCGGCGACGGCGATCTGATGTTCAGTCCCGGTGTCTTGTTTACTGCGGCGCACGAGCGCATTCCGATCCTCTACGTGGTGCACAATAACCGTTGCTACCACGAGGAGCTCATGCAGCTTCAGTACATCGCCAACCGTCGCCAGCGGGGCATCCGCAGGGTCGGAATCGCCTGCGACATTACGGACCCGAACATCAACTACGCCGAGCTGGCCAGATCCATGGGCGTCTATGGCGAGGGCCCGATCGCAGATCCCAAGGATCTGGGTCCGGCGCTCAAGCGTGCTGTCGCCCGGGTCAAACATGGCGAGCCGGCGCTCGTCGATGTGGTCGCCCAGGGTCGCTGAGGAGAAGGCCAATGCCACGACTGATTTACCTGGCGGCGAGCCTGTGTGTCATCGGTGCCGGGGCCGCCGCGATCGTATGGGCGCCGGTGAGTGCCCAGAACGCGCAGCCGTCGGGCAGCGCGATACGCGGTCAGCACCTGTTCGCCGTCGATGGTTGCTACGAATGTCACGGCTATCAGGGCGAGGGCGGCACCGGTGGCGGACCCAAGCTGGCACCTGATCCACTGCCTTACGAGGTGGTCCTAGGCCAGCTGCGCAGGCCAATGCGTCGCATGCCGGTCTACACCAGCCAGGTGCTGCCCGATCGCGACGTGGTCGACATCTATGCGTATTTGCGCAGCATTCCTGCCGCTCAATCGGTCGCGGACATCCCTCTGCTGCGCTGTGATCCGGGCAGTTGTGACCATACTCGATGACCGGTGCGCAAAGCGGGCCGGGGCGACTTCCAATCGACCCCGGCTCGAGCCCACCGTGCATGCGGCGATGGGATTTGGCCGTCCAGTCGGCCCATGAGCCTCGCTCAGCCGCCCGGCGGAGTTACCTGCCCGCGGATCTCGCCGCCCGGATGAGCCTTCGTGTGTATGTTGATGTACCACCGGCCGGCCTCGAACTGCTTCGCCTGCGCTGCGGTCAGTTTCGCCTTACCCTTGATGGGATTGTGAACCGGACTGCCGCGCTTCGTGAGCCACAATGCGACCTTGGCATTCTTGCCCTCGGCCGCCGGCCCATGCATGTGCGCCATCAGCACCGGACCGGACAGCATGCTGTACGTGATCGTCCAGCTGAGCATCCGCGTCGACGGGTTAAAGGTCAGGTCCGCAGTGCCCATGCCGTCGGTTGTTACCGCCGGCGCCTGCTGGGCACCGGTCAACTGCACCTGAAAGCTTTCCGGAGCAGCCAGTGTCGGCCCCGCCCACAGCGCGACCCCCATCAGGGCCAGCGGAATAACGAGCCGTCGAGATATCCTGATGTTCATTGTTCTACTCCTCACCTAGCCGAATAATTCGTGAATTAAGCAAACGCCTTTGCACGGATGACCATAGCACATTTCGCTTGCACCATCGGTCAGCCGCCGCCATGAGTCTACTCGCATCTGTCGCCCGCCGAATTGCGCGGCCAGCGTACAAACCCAGGCAGACCCACCGCCACCGGCGGCCGGCAGCAATGCCGGCGACGAACAGAGCCGGAGACAGCTTGCTCTTCCAGTCGCCACCGACTGCACGACGCAGCACTGACTGCGGACCGTGGGACGCGATGATGCAGCGCTGGAGAATCCAGTAGGCGACGGCGGCCATGAACAGCACCGCGCCCTACAGCTCGGCCGGAGCGGCGGCGAAGTGGTTCTCTCCAAGCCAACCGGTCGTGAAGGGAATCAGAATCAGCGGCAGCCAGAACAACAGGTGCAGATTCGCCCACAGGATCCTGCCTCCGACACGGCTGACGGTGTGGAACAGGTGATGGTGGTTGTTCCAGTAAATGCCGATGTAGACGAAGCTCAATACGTAACACAGGAAGACCGGGTAGACGCTGCCGAGCGCGCCGAAGCTCGCGCTCGGCGGCAGCCGCAACTCCGGCAGCATGACGGTGATAATGATCGCCAGCACGCCATCGCTGAACGCTTCCAGCCTCCCCCTGCCCACTACGCCTCCCAGGCTTTGTCACGGGCTTGGGTGAGCGTCAGGTCTAGTCAGCGCGCGGCACCGGCTGGTGGTAATGCCTCCGGCACCAGGTTCGAAATGGGCCGCAGCGTCCTCAGGTACGCAAATATCGCCTCGAGATCCTTATTCGACATCTTGCCGTAGTAAGCCCAAGGCATCGGGGGCAATATCGGCCGGCTGATGCCCATATACTTACCCGTGCGAAAGGAATTGATGAACATGTGCACGGTCCAATTTCCAAGTCCCGTCGGATCGGGCGTGAGGTTGGCCGCGAAGCTCGTCCCCCAAGAACCCACCCAGGCAGTCTCGTCGGCGATTGTCACTGCGCCCCATCCACCTGGGCCCAACAGGCCGGCTGGCAGCGCCGGCAACCGCTCGTTGGCCGGATGGCCGGACAAGAGCCGAGTCGTGTCGACCTGGGGGCCCTGCGCCGTCATGATTTTCGGGGAATGGCAGTCATTGCAGCCGCCCACGGTAACCAGATAGTGGCCGCGAGCGACGGCGGCGGCGTCTTTTGACGGCAGCTGCTTTGCCGGCTGCTGGGCCATCGCCACCGAACACGTGCAGCACAGTGCAATCAGCAGCAGTGAATTTCGCATCGATTCTCTCCCATGTCAGTTGACCGATTTGCTGTCGCTACGGCTCTATTTTTCTCGTAGCCGTGGACAGCGGCTATCCACGCCAGCAGCGCCCTGGAATGATACCGCTGCGGCTGCCGCGATGTCCCGCTTCACCGCACAACAAGCCCGGCACGACGGCGTAGAGGCCCCCGCCGCGGCGGTCGACCACCCGGCTCCACTCCAGCGTGCCGGAGGCCCCGCGGATCCGCCGGCGATGGTTTAATAGCGCGGTCATGGCAATTCTTGTCTCCCCCGGCGATCGTTATAGCTCTTCACAGTCTGAGCGCAAAGCCCCGCTCGCGGGCGCGCTGCGGGCGATGGGCTTGCTGCCGGAGGGAGCGCGGTTCGTGGCGCAAAGGCTTGCGGGCGGGGTTTCCTGTGATGTGTGGAAGGTACAGATGCCGGGCCGCGATGCCATCGTGGTCAAGCGCGCGCTGGCCCGGTTGCGGGTAGCCGTGGAATGGCGCGCGCCGCCGGGACGCGCGTCGGCGGAGGTGGCGTGGCTGCAGCTGGCCAGGCAGATCGATCCGGATTGCGTGCCCCGCGTTCTGGGCGAGGACCGCCGGCGCCATGCGTTCGCGATGGCGTATCTGGATCCCACGCGCTACCCGCTATGGAAGGCGGAATTGGCCGCGGGACGGGCGGATGCGCGCTTTGCCGCCCGCACCGGCGAGAAGCTGGCGCGGATTCATGCACGGACCGCCGGGCGCGACGATATCGCGCGCGCCTTCGCCCACGATGCGCAGTTCCGCGCGCTGCGGCTCGAGCCGTACCTGCTCTACACCGCAAGCCGCCACCCCGACGTGGCACCGCTCATTCGGGCGCTGGCTGACGGCATCGCTGGCGCACGCATCGCGCTGATGCACGGCGACGTCAGTCCCAAAAATATCCTGTGCGGCGCAGATGGCCCGATATTCCTGGATGCCGAGACGGCTTGCTACGGCGATCCGGCCTTCGACCTGGCGTTCTGCCTGAACCACCTGCTGCTCAAGTGCGTGTGGCATCGGGAACATGCGCGCGCCTATCTGGATGGCTTTCGGGCGCTGAAGGATGCCTATTTCGCGCAGGTTGATTGGGAGCCGGCGGTGGGGCTGCAGTCGCGCGCCGCGCGGCTGTTGCCGGCGTTGCTGCTCGCGCGCGTGGATGGCAGATCGCCGGTCGAATACCTGACCGATCCGCGTGACCAGGAGCGGGTGCGGCACAGTGCCGCAGGCCTGTTGAAATCGGGTGACGCCAGCCTTGATGGGATCGCCGGGGCCTGGGGCGGGATGGTGACGGGCTGACGGACCCGTTGCGAGGCCGGCGGACCTGCGTCGCTGCGCGGCCTGGCACCGATCGCCGTGGCAACCACCGCCGCTACACATGTACCACCACCGATGTCGAGCCGGCCGGCGCCGCCTCCGAGAACGCGACCACGCGGTGCTCGACGCGATGAAAGTGCAGCGTGACGCGGCTGGCGCCGACCGCAAGGTTCTCGACCGTCAGGTGATCGATCCCGGTCGGCAATCGCGGCCGATCGATGCATATCTCACCACTCCAGCCGTCGATGGATACGCCGAGGCAGGCCTGCAGCAGCATGAACGAGGAGCCAGCCGCCCAGGCCTGTGGCAGACAGGCGACCGGATACGCAATCGGGGGCTCGCCGGCGATGCGCGGGAAGCCACAGAACAGCTCAGGCAGGCGCATGCCGAAGTGCACGGCGGCCTCGAATACTTGGTCGGCGAGCCGGACCACCCCGTCGCGCTCGCCATAGCGGGCGAAACCGGCCGCGCACAGCGCGGTGTCGTGGGGCCACACCGAGCCGTTGTGGTAGGACATCGGGTTGTAGTGGGTTTCGCCGTCGGCGAGTGTGCGCACGCCCCAGCCGGAGTTGAAACCACCGGACAGTAACTGCGCGCACACGGCCTGCGCGCGTGCCGGCTCGGGCAGCCCGACGAACAGCAGGTGGCCGGCGTTGGAGGCGCGCACGCGGCACAACTGCTCCTCCCCGTCGATTGCGATGCCGTAGAAGCGCTGCTGCGGCATCCAGAAGCGCTGTTCGATCTCGGCGCGCAGCGCATCGGCGCGCATGCGCCAGCGCATCGCCGCCATCGCCTCGCCGCGTCGCTCCGCCAGCCGCGCCATGGCGTTCAGCGCCGCATAGACATAGCCCTGGACCTCGATCACCGCGATCGGCCCGATCGGGAAGCTCCCGTTGGCATGAAAGATCGAATCCTCGCTGTCCTTCCAGGCCTGGTTGGCCAGGCCGCTGCGCTCCGCGCGCGCGTAGCTGAGCAGTCCAAGCGGATGCGAGTCGCGCACCTGTTCGATCCAGGCTACGGCGGCGAGCAGTGCCGGCCACAACTGCTCGATCAGGGCCAGGTCACCGGTTCGATCGGCGTAGGCGCCGGCCAGCATGACGAACAGCGGTGTGCTGTCGACGCCACCGTAATAGCGGCCGAACGGAAGCTCCCGCAGCGCCGTCATCTCGCCCTTGCGGGTCTCGTGGATGATCTTGCCGGGGGCGGCGTCCTGAAAGCTGGAAGTTTCGGTGGCCTGGTGATTGGCGAGGAAGCTCAGCACACCGCGCGCGATGCCGCTGTCGAGCCACAGCGTCTGCAGCGCCGTGACGATCGCATCGCGGCCGAACGCTGCCGAAAACCAAGGAATCCCGGCGTACGGGTAAGGCCCGGTGGGCAGATCCGACGTGAGCATGGCCAGGTCGGCACCCGACTTCTGCAGCCATTCATTGAACAGGCGCGCGGAGCTGTGCGGCCGCGAGCCGCGCCGCATCCGTGTGCGCATCGCGCGCCTGGCCTGCGCAGCCGCGTGCCGGAAGTCGTCCCTATCCGCCGCTGCCGCATCGGTCCGGGTACCGATGCACAGGAAGATCTCGCGGCAGGCACCCGGCGGCAGCTGGACGGTGAAATCGGCGCGCTGCGCCTCCAGCAGATCGGGTGCGATGGAAAAGCTGATCACGGTGGTGCGCAGGATGCGGTCGAGCCCCTGGTAGCGGAACGTCACGCGCGCGGGCGCGACTTCGGGCGGCAGCAGCATGCCGCGTGAGCTGCGGGTCCGGCCACGCACCTCGAACATGTCGCGGAAATCGGCGTCGAAGTGCAGGCCGAGCGGCACCAGGGCATCACGGTTGCCGTAATTGACCAGCTCGATGTGCTCATGGAGCCGCTCATGGCGCAGGAAGCGGGTCCGCTCGAGATGGATGACACCTTCGGGAATCGAACGGCCGCCCAGCGGCGGTAACGGCCGATTGGTCAGGTGGGAGACGAAGAACACGTTATCGCGGCTGATCGCGGCCGACAACAGCGATGGCGCCGCACCGGCGAGCGTGAGCCGCAGCTGCGAGAGGATACGGGTGTCGTTGTGGAACATGCCGTCGCTGTCGCCGAAGATATCCCCATAGGCGTCGGCAACGATGAAGGTGTCGCCATCCTTGAGCGCATGCAGGCGCTCTGTCAGGCGAGCCCTGGGGTGCTCCACCGGGCTCGGCAGCGGCGCGGGAGCGGAAGCGGAAGCACTGGATTCAACCATGCCCAATGCCACACGGTAGCGTCACGCCGCGTCTTCTACAGGATGGTGCGGGCAATCGCCGCGGCGGTGCCGGCCGCGACCGCAACGGTGCCGCCCGCGACCGCAACGGTGCCGGCCGCGGCACTGCCCGGCAGCACTTCAAGGGACTTGCGGCGCAGCACGTGACGATAGATCTCCAGATAGCGTCGTGCCATCGTATGGGCGCTGAAGCGCCGCTCGCACACCTCGCGGATGCGCACGTGATCGACACTGCGGGCCCAATCGATCGCGATCACCGCGGCCTGATCCGAATCGACGATTCGACCGGTGATACCGTCATCGATGACTTCGGGCACCGAACCGAGGTTCCATGCAATCACCGGAGTGCCGCAGGCCATGGCCTCGATCATGACCAGGCCGAACGGTTCGGGCCAGTTGATCGGGAACATCAACGCGAGGGCATTGCCCAGGAACGCGGCCTTCTGATCCTCACCAATCTCACCGATGTACTCCACCAGCGGATGATCCAGCAGCGGCCGGATCGTCTGGCGGAAGTATTCGGCGTCGGCCCGGTCGACCTTGGCCGCAATCTTGAGCGGCACGCCCGCCAGTCGGGCGACACGGATGGCCACATCGGGGCGCTTCTCCGGGGAAATGCGGCCGAGGAAGGCGAGATAATCGCGGTTGGCGTGCGCGCTGAACGGGTAGGCGGACAGGGGAATGCCGTGTGGCACGGTGCCCACCCAGTGGGCGCCCGCGAGCGGTGAGCGCTGCCGGTGCGAGATTGACACCAGCGGATACTGCGGCCAGGCCCGGTACAACGGCGCCAGGTCCTTGCAGTCCTGCCGCCCATGCAGTGTCGTGAGGGTGCGATGCGCCACCTGCTCGAACAGCGGGAAGTGCAGCGCCTCCATGTGAAAGTGCAGCAGATCGAACTCGTGCGCCAGCGAGCGCACCTGTTTGAGCATGGTCAGGTGGGCTGCCAGCTCCGACGTCAGTGGATCGGTATCGAGCCGGATGGCCTGGTCGCGCATCGCAATGAGACGCGCGCGCGTACGCGCCTCGGCGCTGGCGAACAGCGTGACCGCGCAGCCCAGATCCACCAGCGCGTCGGTCAGGTAGGCCACGACGCGCTCGGTACCACCGTACGTTTTGGGTGGTACTGCTTCGCATAGCGGTGCAATCTGCGCAATTCTCATCGGCGGAACCCCTCGGTGCAAGGCAGCGCATGGAGACTCGTCCCCCTCTTCAAATGCCTGTTCCACCGCAAGCCTGTCAATAGGATTGCGCTGATCCGGGCAAGCCACCGCGCCATCCGAATGTCCTGCGTGCTGTCCCGTCACGGCACAGCGCCAGCCGCGGCCCGGCGGCCGGCGCCTGCAGCTCTACAGGGTCTGGACGCCGTCCGCGGTGCCAACCAGCAGCAGGTCGGCGGGCCGCGCGGCGAACAGCCCGACCGTGACGACGCCCGTGATCTGGTTGAGCGCCGCCTCCATCAGCACCGGGTCGGGGAGCGGCAGGTCGTGCACGTCGATGATGTGGTTGCCGTTGTCGGTGATCACCCCGCGGCGCCAGACCGCCCGCCCCCCGAGCGCGCCGACTCGTCGCTCGACCTGGCGACGCGCCATCGGGATGACCTCGAGCGGCAGCGGGAAGCGGCCGAGCGCATCGACCAGCTTGCCCTCGTCGATGATGCACAGGAAGCGTTCGGCCGCGGCGGCGACGATCTTCTCGCGCGTGAGCGCGCAGCCGCCGCCCTTGATCAGTTGCCGTGCACGCGTGGCCTCATCGGCACCGTCGACGTACAACGGCAGCTCCGGCACCTCGTTCAGATCCAGCACCGCTATGCCAGCCTGCCGTAGCCGCTCCGAGGTGCGCTGCGAGCTGGATACCGCGCCGCGCAGGCGCGCGGCCTGCGCCGGCAGCAGGGCGATGAATTCATCGACGGTCGAGCCGGTGCCGACCCCCAGAATCATGCCGTCGCGAAGATATTGAAGCGCCGCATGGGCCGCGTGCTGCTTTTTGATGCGGGCGGTGTCGCTCATGCTCCGGCATCCGCGCTCGAGCCTGACGGTGAGAAATTCAGCCGGCGAATGCGACAGTGCCCGCTTTCGCGGGCACTGCTTTCAAGCTTTGAAGTACGGCGAGCGGGGAGTTCATCCACGCCCGCCGTTGCTGAAGGCCCTACTTCTTTTTCGAAGCTTTCTTCTTGGCCTTCTTCTTTGCTTTCGCCATGACAGATCTCCATATCAGGTTAGTCCGGGGCCCGAGTATATACACGCATTGCAAAATTACAAGCAAGCGACTATGGGCCAACGCGATTGTGACGTCACTCACATCTCATCACGCGCTCATGCGCGCACGCATGCGCCGCCGATCAGAGCCGATCAATGTGTTCGAGCGAGGGGAAGAGGGCGTCACCCGCAGATGCCGGTGCGAGCCGTTGCTCTCGACCGGAGCAACAAGTGGAGCCGCCTGGGCCAGGTAAGGCTTTCTGCTACGAGGCAGACCTGCACAATGCTGGTCGCAAGGCAATTGGCTCCGTGGGTGTTTCAATTAGGGTCGAGAGGTAACCCAGCCCACTTATCGAACACCGCAGGCGACGCTTGCGGCCACTGTACACCAAAGCGGATGCGCCCGGACACGAGGCCGGAACGCGTCTACGAGCGCAGCGTCACAGCTCGAGCTGCTGGCCGTTGTCCAGGGCGGCTTCGACCCGTTCACGCAGCGCGCGCAGGCGCAGGCTGGTCTGCTGCTCGGAGCCGTGATCCTGCGAGCGCAGCTTGATGACCTCGTGCGCCAGGTTGAGCGCCGCCATGACCGCGATGCGGTCCAGCCCGACGACCTTGCCGCTGTCGCGGATCTCCTTCATGCGGACAGTGAGCAACTCGGCACTATCGAGCAGCGCGGTGCGTTCCTCGGCCGCGCAGGCGACGAAGTACTCCTTCTCGAGGATGCGTACGCTCAATGGCCGTGCCGGCTCCCGCTCGCTCATGCGCCATGCTCCATGCCCTTGAGGCGCCCGATCATCGCCTCTACGCGGGTGCGCACCTGCTCATTGCGGTGGAGCAGGGAAGTCTTCTCGGCCGTGAGCGTGTCCTGCCGCTGCCGCAGCGCACGATTTTCTTCCTTGAGCCGCTGGATGGTTTCGACCAGCTGTTCGACGCGCTTGTCGAGGCGTTTGAGTTCGGTATCGATCGCGGACGATCGGATTGCTTCGGCCATTGTAAAACTATAGTTCCCGGCGGACAGGCAGGTCAATTCATGTCGGCGCCGGTGCGCGGGTCGGTGCAGGTCGGTGCGAGGTTGCAGGCGCGGCACGCGCTGCCATACCATCGGGCGGTGCCTACGCCACACGACTATTCCGAGATTCAGCGCTCCCTGGTGGACTCGCATGCGCTGGCCGAGCCTGCCGAGGCGCACGGCACACTGGTCGGTGCGCTGTGCGCGCTCGGGCCTTACCGGTTCGAGGACTGGCTGGCCGAGATCCTGCCCGACGGCGCCATGGTCAGGCCGCCCGAGCCGGCTCTGGCGATGCTGTATACGCGCACCGTCGCCTCCCTCAGCGGGCGCGACATGGATTTCGATCTTCTGATTCCGGACGATGAGCGTCCGATCGAGGAGCGCACCCGCGCGCTGACGGCATGGTGTACCGGCTTTCTCTACGGCCTGGGTACCAATGGCGCCGCCGATCCACAACGCCTGCCCGCGCAGCTGGGTGAAATCGTGGGTGACCTGGCCGAGATTACGCGCGCCGGTGTCGACGCCAGCGACAGCCTCGAGGCAAACGAGTCGGCGCTGGCCGAGCTGGTGGAGTTCGTGCGCGTGGGCGTGCAGCTGCTATTCGACGAGCTCGAGCCGCTACGCGACGGGGAGCCGCCGCCGGCGTTGGTGCTGCATTAGACTAGCTGTCCCGCAGTCATTTCGAGGGCAGCCATGGCCGATCCAGCTCAGGTCGAATTCGCGCGCCGCCGCGCTGCGCTGATGCGTCTCATGGGGGCGGACTCGATTGCGATCCTGCCGGCAGCGCCGGTGCGCCAGCGCAATAGTGACGTCGAATACAACTTCCGCCAGGACAGCGACTTCTGGTACCTGAGCGGCTTTCCCGAGCCCGAGGCGGTCGTGGTGCTGGTCCCGGGTCGTCAGGCCGCGCAATACATTCTCTTTACCCGCGAGCGTAATCCCGAGCGCGAGACCTGGGAGGGCCGGCGGGCGGGTCCGGCCGGCGCGACGGCGCAGTACGGCGCCGATGATGCCTTTCCGATCGGCGACATCGACGAGATTCTCCCGGGGCTGCTCGAAGGCCGCGAGCGGGTGTTCTACACCATGGGGGCGAGTCCGGAGTTCGACCGGCGCGTGATCGGCTGGGTCAACGGCCTGCGCGCCCAGGCCCGCAGCGGGCTGCAGGCGCCGCAGGAGTTCGTGGCGCTGGATCATCTGTTGCACGACATGCGCCTCTACAAGAGCCGCGCCGAGCTTGCGCTGATGCGCCGCGCGGGCAAGATCGGAGCCGACGCACACGTGCGCGCGATGCGCTTCTGCCGTCCGGGTCGCATGGAGTTCGAGGTGATGGCCGAGTTGCTGCACGAATTCCACCGCCATGGCGCTGATATTTCCTATCACCCGATCGTCGGTGGCGGCGCCAATTCCTGCGTGCTGCACTATCACGAGAACAGCTCGCGGCTGAACGAGGGTGATCTGCTGCTGGTGGATGCCGGCTGCGAATACGGCTATTACGCCTCTGACATCACCCGCACCTATCCGGTGAGCGG
>Ga0307373_10009098_pt1 | contig 14945 bp, 12 predicted proteins | sample OX2MG_FD_202534 | JGI IMG/M metagenome (GOLD analysis project Ga0307373, IMG submission 202534) | Soil microbial communities from Risofladan, Vaasa, Finland - OX-2 | ecosystem: Environmental > Terrestrial > Soil > Coastal area > Acid sulfate soil | place: Finland: Risofladan, Vaasa | collected... | reverse complement strand
CCCGATACGCGAAATCACAAGCGACGACCTCGTCTACGTCATGAGCAAGCAGATCGAGAACAACTTCCAGAACATCTACTCGGTGATTGAAGAGCTCGCCGGCGAGAGCCAAGCGAAAGAGATCGCGTACCAGGTCGGGCTGCGCTACGGTGGCGCGGGCTACAGGAAGGTGCTGGAGGCGAACGACGCGGTCGATGGCGGCTCGCCGCGGACGATGGCGCTTTACCAAGATCTCGTGCACTACATTCGCGGGCCCAAGCACATAAGCGCCTTGTTCGCGGAGTACGACGAAGAGCGCTGCATCGTGCGCCGTCGCGAGTGCCTCTACTACAGCGAGGACGTGCCGAGTAACGGCAAGTACACCGGCGAGTTCGAGCGCGGGGCCTGTGACGGCTACGCGTCGGTCGATGCAAATCTCGAACGCACTGAGGTCCTTACGTGCCGCTGGCGCGGCGACTCGAACTGTGAGATGCACTGGGTGTTCCGTCCCAACCACGTGGCCGACGAGGGTCAAGCGGGCAGCGAAGGCCCAACCACGTGAGCGCCAAGGGACTAGATATCGCGCAGCACCAACATGAGCACGGGCAGGTGTCCCGAGTGCTTTCACCGGAGGGATAATGGACTACCGCACAGCTGGCGTCAAGTTCGCATTGAAACTCAATATGTACGGCCATCCCGTCGAGACGCCGTTTTCGGAGTTCCTGAGGATCGCCCAGGCCGCCGAGGAACTCGGCTTCGACGCGGCGTACACGATTGACCACCTGTTCCTTCCGCCTGACCAGGTGGCGGGATTCTCGGATTACTCGGATCCCGAGCGGCCGTTCTTCCCAGACGCCTGGACTGCGATGGCTGGGTTCGCCGCGACCACGAAGCGGTTGCGTATAGGTCCCCAGGTGACGCCGATGATGCGCTACCACCCGGCACTTTTGGCTAAGTTCGGCGCGGGCATCGACTGGATTTCGAACGGCCGGTTCGTGCTTCAGGTCGGTACGGGCTGGAATCCGGAGGAATACACCTCCTACGGCCTGCCATATCTGGAATCGTTCGCGGCACGCTACACCCAGCTCGTGGAGGGCGTAGAAGTGGTGGACGCGCTATGGACTCGCGACGTGGTGGACTACGAGGGCCAGGTTTACCGGCTGCAAGGTGCGACACTCTGGCCAAAGCCGGTGACCAAGCCCAGGCCGCCAATCTGGGTCGGCGGAAGCGGTCCCTCGACCCGTCGCCTCGTCGCACGCTTCGGCGACGCGTGGACGCCGGCGGCTCCCCACTACACCGGGCTTGACACGGAATTCTATAGAGAGTCGCTCAAAGAGATTCGACAAATGGCCGCCGAGCAATACGGCCGGAGTCCGGAAGACATCCTCGGCGCCGCGCTGTTCTTCGTGGTCATCGACGAGACGTCGGCGGCCGCAAGCGAGGCGGCGTCTACTTTGCGACGTCGTGACGCGTGGAAGGACTTGTCCGTCGAGGAGATGGGACAAAAGGGGATCGCGCTGATCGGTGACGGGGAAGCGGTGACGCGGTTCCTCAAGCCCTTCGTGGACGCCGGGGCGAGGTACTTCACGCTTGGGTTTGTGCCCATCCGCAATGCCGACGAGACGATCAGACGCATGAAGATCTTCGCCGAGACCGTCATGCCCAACTTTCGTGACGAACACAGGGCGTGAGTGACATGAGCATCCGGGTGGGGGACCAACAGCTCGAGACGATCGACATCGAGCGTCGCCAGGACGTCGTCGTGCTTACTTTCAACCGGCCGGCTTCTTTGAACGCGCTCAACGACACCTCCTTTGTCGAGATCCAAGAAGCCCTGGCGAGAATCGCCGCCGACGACTCGGTGCGGGTCCTGGTGCTGACCGGGCGCGGTCGGGGATTTTGTGCGGGCGCCGACGTGAAGGAGGTCTTGGTCGCGCGGGCTGAGCCGTCACGGTCGCCCACCATCCCCGAGCCGGCCGGCCGCGAGTGGACGATCGGGCTCAGCGAACTACAGATTCCGGTCATCGCGGCGGTTAACGGGCCGGCCGCGGGTGCTGGTTTCGGCATCGCGCTGATGTGCGACATACGGATTGCGGCCGAGAGCGCCTTCTTCGTCGAGGCGCATGTCGCACGAGGGCTGACCCCGAGCATCGCCGCGTGGTACCTCCCACGTGTCGTGGGACTCACGATGGCGAGCGACCTCCTCTTGCGCGAGCGACGCGTCCATGCTGCGGAGGCGCTGAAAATTGGACTCGTTTCCCAGGTAGTGCCCGACGGCGAGTTGATGGAGGTTGCACTCGCCATCGCTGACGAGCTCGCGGACAAACCGCCCTTTGCTCTACGTACCGCGAAAGTCGCCATCGCCCACTCACTCGACCGTCCGCTGCTGGCCGTGCGAGAGTTCGCGGGCGCGATGGAAGCAATCTCCAAGCTTGTCTTTTCCGAGGCTCGCGAGGGCCATGAGAACTTCTGAGACTCGCGTGACTGTGCGCGCTGCGTCACGGCCCGCCGAACCCAGTTGCACGTCGCGGGTGTGTAGCCCGTCTGTGGGCGCAACGCGCTGGGGTCGCAGCGCCCGCGTCAGGGATCGGTCACGATGACCACGGTGACTTTAGAGCGCCCTGCAGCGGGGCTGGCCGTTGTGACACTGAACCGCCCGCAGGTGCTCAACGCGTTCAATGACGAGATGCTGAAGCGCCTGGCCGAGGTGGCGGTGGAGATCAATGAGGATGACTCCATCAGTGCCGTCGTGCTCGCCGGCTCGGGTGGGGCGTTTTGCGCCGGGCGCGACCGAAACGAATTACGGATGATCAGCGAGCGCGAGGCACGCCGGCTGGTGCCCGAGCCGGGCAGCTCCGAGTCCTCCTCGGTACGCTCGATGCAGCCCGTTGTGATCGCCGCAGCACGGGGCGCGACCGTCGGCGGCGGCCTCGGACTGTACATGCAGGCCGATGTGCGCCTGGCGAGCGACGACGCCTACTTCGTCGACGGCCATGTGGCGAACGGCATGATCCCGAGCAGCGAGGCCTGGTATGTCGCACGGCGCGTCGGGATGAAGCGTGCGCTCGAGTTCAGCGTCCTCGGGCTCCGGCTTTACGCAGCCCAAGCTCTCGAGTGGGGGATGATCGACGAAGTCACGACCAGTGATCAGCTCCTGCCGGACGCGCTCGCGCTGGCCGCGCAGTACGCCGCGATCCCGCCGGAGCTCGTGCGCCACACCAAGAGCGTCATGCGCTACTCGGAGTCGGGCACCTTCGCCGAGTCAATGGATCTCGTCGGAATGCTGCGGTCGCTGCGGCGCCGCTCGGGCCACGAGGTTCCCCCGAGCGCGACGCCAGATTCGTGATGACCACGCTCACGCCACTGTTCTTCCCGCGCTCGGTGGCGATCATCGGCGCGAGCGACGACCCGAAGCGCATTGGTGGCCGGCTCCTCGCAAACCTGACCAAAGGCGGATTCGAGGGCTCGATCTACCCCGTCAATCCGAACCGTGAGACGGTGCAAGGCGCCAAGGCATATCCGAGCATCGAAGATGTCCCTGAAATCGTCGATCTCGTTGCCGTCGCCGTCGGGGGAGTGGAGGGACTGAACCAGGTGCGCGCTTGCTGCGAACTCGGCGTCGGAGGGGTGATCGTGTTCGCCTCCGAGATCGGCGCGAGCAGCGGCGAACTTTCCGAACTGCTCGCGGCGGGGCTCCTCAGTCAGTCGCCCACGAGGATTATTGGGCCGAACAGTAATGGCATCATCAATCCGGCGATCGGGCTGTTCGCGTCGTTCACGTCGATGCTCGACCGCGGGCTGCCGATCGCGGGTTCGATCGGAGTCGCCACGCAGAGCGCCGGCGTCGGGGCCTCGTACACCCTCGAGTACTTGCGCCGCCAGGCGCTCGGCATCCGGTTCTGGTGCCACGTCGGTGCCGAGGCCGATGTGGGCCTCGACGAGCTGCTGACTTTCTACGCGTCCGACCCCGAGATCCGCTCCGTCGCGATCAACTTCGAAATGCCGCAGCGACCGAGAAAGTTCATATCGGGACTCGCGTCGCTGCGCAGTGCAGGCAAATACGTCGCCGGTTTCCACGCGGGCTCCTCCGCAGCCGGGCAAGCGGCGGCCGCTACGCATACCGGAGTGCTCACGAGCGTGCGCCCGCGCGTGCTCCTTGGCGTCGCCGCACAGCAGGGCCTGCAGAGAATGAAGAGTCAACGTCGACTGTGCAATGCCCTCGAGGCCCAGAGCTACCTGGTGCACGAGATGCACGGGTTGCGCCTGGCGATCATCACCTCCTCCGGTGGGGTCGGCGTCTCACTCGCCGACTCGCTCGCCGAGGTTGAGGAAGTCAGCCTCCCGTCACTGAATGACCGGCTCCAGGGCGAGGTGCGACGCCTCGCACCTTTCGCTTCGCCGGGCAATCCCATTGACCTCACCGCACAGGTGATCAATCGGCCCGAGCTCATCGCGCAAGTGCTGGATGCTATCGAGGATGCGGGAAGTGGCTTCGACGGCGTCGTCGTCTATCTCCCCTCGGGCGAGCTCGGCGATGTCGTCGCCGACGCGGTCGCCAACCGCCCGCAACGGGAAGACGCGAAACGTGTTGTCATCGCCGTAGGGCTGGCGTCGGACGCAGCACGGGCCACGCTCCACCGCGCGGACGTGCCGGTATTTGACGAGCCCGATGATCTGCGCGAAGCTCTGGCATCCTGGTTCGCCGGACAGGCAGCGATGGAGACAGCCAGCCTCGACGCGCCGCGCCTGGATTCTGAGTCGGCCGAACGAGCACGCCAGGCGGTGCGAGGACTCCGGCACAACGCCGTGCCCGCCCTTGGTGACAGCGGCGCCACGCTCGTGCTCGACGAGGAGTCATCGAAAACCTGCCTCGCGCTCGCCGGGCTCGACGTGCCGAGGTCGTCACGGGTCGAATCACCGGACGATGTCGCTCGCGCCGCGGAGGAGATGGGCTTCCCGCTGGTCATGAAGCTGCTGTCACCGGGCGTGTCCCACAAGGCTGCTCGAGGTCACGTCCGCTTGTCGATCCGCGATCTCCGCTCGGCGCTCGATGCCGCCGCGGAGCTGCTCGCGGCGCGTGACGCAGACGGCGGTGTCGTCGTCGTCGAGCAGATGATGCTCGGCATGGCGGAAGTCTTCGTCGGCGTCAACCGCGACGAGGAGTTCGGTGCGCTCGTGGTGATCGCACGCGGCGGCGTCAGTGTCGAGAGTCCCGAGAGCATGGCGACGGTGTGCGCGCTTCCGGCGACACGGGCCGACGTCTCGCGGATGCTCGAGTCGATTGGCCTCCCGCTGCCGAGCGGTCCCGCCGGCGAGCGGGTCCGCGCCGAAATCACACGGCTCGTCGACACGCTCGACGACCTGCTCGCCGCGGGGGAGGCCGAAGGGCTCGATTCGGTCGAAATCAACCCCGTCGTCGTCGGCCGCGACGGCTCGTGCGTACTCGTCGATGCGTTACTCTCCTTCAAGTGAAAGCGGACCGAATATGGGGGCGAGACCAGGGGTTTTCGACCCCACCGCCAGTCGTGCAGTGCTATCGGGTTTCAAAGAACGTGAGGTCAGGAAATGTCCATTGATTCGCTGTCGCTGAATGACATCCCGGTTCTGACGCAGGACCATCTCCTGTTGCGGGACTCCATACGCAAGTTCGTGGCGAACGAGATCGTCCCGATCGAGGGCGAGCTTCGGCGCAACGGCGCCCAGGAGATCCCGGCGGAGCTGCTGGGGCCTATCCAGGAGCGTGCCCGGCGTTCGGGTCTGTGGTGCTTCGAGACGCCCGAGAAGTTCGGGGGTGCCGGGATGGACCCGCTGGCGCTTGCGGTGGCCTACGAGGAAGGTGCGAAGCACACCTACAGCTCGCCGGACATCGGCTGCGGCGCCTTCGGCTATGACCCACCGAACATCCTCCAGGCGGGGACGCTCGAGCAGCAGGAGAAGTACATCCCACCTGCTGTGAGGGACGGCTCACAGTGGTTCATGGCTGTGACCGAACCCTCGGGCGGTAGCGACCCGGCTCGCAGCATCCAGACGCGTGCGCGCCGCGTGAACGGCGACTGGGTGATCGATGGACGCAAGATGTTCACGAGCCGGGCAGATGTCGCCACGAACGGCATCATCTTCGCGCGCACCGGTGAGGGTCGCGGTGGGATCAGCGCGTTCATCGTGTCCATGCCGCTCGAGGGCATGTCGATTCGTAAGGTGGACGTGATCCGCGACCACCACACCACCGAGGTCACCCTCGAAGGCGTACGCGTCCCCGCCGAAGATCTCCTCGGCGAGGAGGGCGGAGGCTTCGCGCTGTCCCAGCGCTGGTTCAACCATACGCGAATCAAGATCGCCGCCCAGGCGATCGGAATGGCCGCAGCGGCAATGGAGATCGCCGTCGAATATTCGAAGGAGCGCAGTACCTTCGGCCAGCTTCTCGCCAGTCGCCAATCAGTCCAGAAGAAGATCGTGGACTCCTACATTTCAATCCGAGCTGGTAGATGGTTGATCTACGAGGCGGCCCTTAGGGCCCAACGGGGAGAGGACCCGAGGAACGAGGCGTCGGCGGCCAAGATCTTTTGCACCGAGGAGGCGTTCCACATCGTCGACCGGTCGATGCAGATTCTCGGTGGCATGGGACTGGCCCGCGAGATGCCCTTGGAGCACTGGCTGCGCGCGATCAGGGTGCTTCGGATAGTCGAGGGACCCACCGAGGTGCACGAGATGGTGCTCGCGCGTTCGCTGCTCGGACGCGCCGCGACGGACACGGCGTCAGCCGGGGCCACGAAATGACGGGCGCTTCTTCGAAGCAGCGCTCACACAGATCGCACGGCCCGCAAGCGCCTGTGCTAGAAGGAGGACAATTCGATGGCTGAAGCGCACACGGATGAAATCAGACTCGGACTGCTCTTGATGACGCCGCCGTTCGTCGACGCCGAGCAAGTGCAGTCGCTCCTGCGCCTCGCACGCGAACTCGACGAGACGTCCTTCGACGCGCTCTTTTTCGTCGACCACATGTTTCTCGAGGGCGACCGCTACCTGGCTGCCGAGCGCGACGTCGAACGGCCCTACCAGCTGGAGTGTTACACGCTGCTTGCGGCGTGCGCCGCGGTGACCAACACCGTGCGGCTCGGGACGCTCGTGACCCCGTTGCCGCTGCGCGAACCCGCCCGGATCGCCAAGATGGCGGCCACGATCGACACGGTGTCCGGTGGCAGGGTGATCCTCGGAGTCGGGACCGGTTGGCCGGCGCGCGAGTACGAGGCCTACGGGCTGCCGTTCGAGTCTTCGCACAGCAAGCGATTGGCTATGGTGAGCGAGGCCATCGAGCTGATCCGCGAGCTCTGGGGCTCCCCGGACCCCGTCGACTTCCGGGGCGAGCACTACAGCGTCACGGGTGCGCCGTTCTACCCCAAGCCGGTGCAGGGTGCCGGGCTGCCGATCTGGATCGGCGGGAGCGGCCCATCGAGCCGCGACTTGGCGGCAAGGCTCGGCGCCGGATGGACGCCAGCCGCCCCGCACTACAACGCGGTCAGCCCCGAGGTGTACGAGGCGGGGTTGGCCGATGTGCGTGCACGGGCGATCTCCTATGGCCGGGCGCCCGAGGAGATCGTGCCTGCCGTGCTCATCAACACGACGATCGGCGAGACGCGTGAGGCCGCGTGGGACGCGGCGAGCGTCAACACGATGCGCAGCGACTGGAAGGACATCTCTCTTGAGTCAATGCAGCAGTCCGGCGTGCTCGCGGTGGGTACCGCCGACGACTGCCTCCGCCAGATCGAGCGGTACGTCGCGGCGGGAGCGCGCTACATCACCGTTTGTCCGGTCCCGATGACCATGGACAACGCGAGACGCACGGTCGAGCTCTACGTGGAGGGGGTCTTACCCCGTCTCGGTGAGCTTTCCACCGGCGCGTGAAACGCTACGGCAGAAGGACAAGACGACGTGGCTGGAGACGGTGATCGGACTCGACGATTACTGGGATCGCTGCGACGTCGTGATGTTCGACCGAGGCGTGCTTGTGGCCCGGCTCCACACGGACGGGAGCCACTCGCGTGGGGCGCACCGGCGGTGCGCACGAGCAGCTGGCCGAGGCGTTCGGATGCGTCGCACGCGACATCGATAACCGGGTCGTCATCATCACCGGGACGGGGGACTGCTTCTGCGGGCCGCGAGCGTCGGCGGCGACCTTCCCAGAGTCGACGGTGAAGGAGTGGGAGAATCGAGAGAGGAGCAAGGATGCAAACGACCGAGGACCAACTGAGCGAGGTACTTTACGACGCCAACGGGCCGATCGTGACGCTCACGCTCAATCGACCCGAGGCGCGCAACGCTTTCGGAGCCGGAGTCCAGGCAGCGCTAGCAGTTCGGCTCGAGCAGGTGCGGTCGAATCCTGAGGTTCGCGTCGTGATCTTGACGGGAGCTGGAACTGCGTTCTGTGCCGGTGGAGACCTCAAGGGTATGGAGGAGCGCGCCAAGACCGACCCCGGTGCGGTCGCGGAAATCGGCTGGCACCGTCAGCGGGCGCTGCACGAGCTCCTGGGAGTCCTGAACGACCTCGAGAAAGTGACCATTGCCGCGGTCAACGGACCCGCCATGGGACTCGGATGCGACCTCGCCCTGTGCTGCGACTTCGTTGTCGCGGCTCCCACGGCCCGCTTCAGCATGAGTTACATCCGTCGCGGGTTGATCCCCGACGGTGGAGGCTGCAACTTCCTGCCGAGGCGGGTCGGTTTGGCCAAGGCGAAGGAGCTCATCTTTACCGGTCGCGACGTCGGTGCCGAGGAGGCGCTCAAGCTCGGCATCGCCGATCGCCTCGCTGGCGGGGACACGATGCTCGCGGAGGTGCGCGAGTGGGCACAGCAGTTCCTCGGGCGCTCGCCCATCGCCATAGCGCTGGCAAAGATCGCCTTGAATAGGACCTTCGAACGCAGCCTCGAGTCGACCTTCGACGCCGGCACGGCTGCGCAGGCCATCTGCTACACGAGTGAAGAGCACCGTCGCGCGGTCGCTGCGTTCTTCAGAGGCGAGCGCTAAGCGATTATCCTTCGCCGGGCCGTGGACGGACTCTTCGGCGTAGGGACCCTCGGTTATAAGATGCCCCAAGAAAAGCTCGCCGAGTTCGTTGTGCATAGCTCTTGCCTGCGCCACAGTTCGTCTCACAACTGTCCATTAGGCTGAGAATGCCGGTAGGACGGTAGTACGCGTCAGGCCCCACTACACCAGTCAGACGTGCGCAGAGTGTGTCCTTCTGGACCCGTCTTTAATGCGGGTCGGATAGTCTGCATTGAGCAAGATCCGCAAATACGCACGTTCGAGCGACAGGGTCATGCGGATTGCCATTTTGTTGATTTGGCGCTACCGAATGGTGAAAGAATTTTTCAAACGTCATAGAGTGACGGGAAACCCTTCACGGGGCCTGGAGCGGATGCTCCAATTTCAAGTCATTCGAGAAGAACCCGTAGGCTGAACGGTTTCTGTAAAGCGGTAGTAAGACAACATTCTGAGAGCCACCCGGATTCCGATCCCGGCGAGACCTCGACCTTTATCAGGTTGTCCGTGGCCATGAGAAAGTATCTGCTGGTGGCCAACTGAGGTCCCCATTGGTGGCCACGAAAAGTCCCCACTGGTGGCCAGGAGAAGTCCCCGCCCTTCATTGAGCATCCAACCGCAGTGCCCCCTGACCGGTGACGGTGGTAGTTCCACACCAACCACATCACCGACCAGGAGACACCTCAATGAAATCAGTCAGGGAACGCATGGACATACTTTCTGCTTATCGAGAGGTCGGCACCTATCACGGAGCGGCCAAAATCTGCTCGACCACGCCTAAGACGGTGAAACGCGTCGCGGAAGTGGCCGAACGCAGTGAGCCCCGGCCCCCGCCCGCGCACAACTACGACGAGGTCGCTGACCTCGTTGCCCAGCGCGTCGCGAAGACCAAGGGCCGCATCAGCGCCAAGCGGCTCTTGCCCGCAGCGAAGGTCGCCGGCTACAGGGGTTCGGACCGGAACTTCCGCCGACTGGTCGCTGACGAGAAGCGCAACTGGCGCATTGATAACCATCGCGGTCGACGACCGGGCGTGTGGGAGCCGGGCGACGTGCTGGCGATCGACTGGGGCGTGATCGGCACGCTCCACGTCTTTTGCGCGGTGCTGGCCTGGAGTCGGGTGCGATTCGTGTACTTCGCCGACAACGAACGCGCTGAGACGACGCTGGCGGCCCTCTGCGCATGCTTCGAATACCTAGGTGGGGTCCCCAAGACCGTGTTAGCGGACCGGATGGGGTTTCTGAAGGGTGGCGTCGTCGCCAACGTGGTGATCCCGTCACCGGCCTACGTGCGCCTCGCGACGCACTACGGCTTCGCTCCGGACTTCTGCGAAGCGGCCGACCCCGCCTCCAAGGGACTCGTCGAGAACCTCGTTGGTTACGCCAAGAGCGACCTCATGATCCCCGAGGAACTCGACGCCCGTGATTTGCGTCGCGCCAACGAACTGGCGCATGACTGGATGGAAGAGATGAACGCCGAAGAGCACAGCGAGATCTGCGCGGTGCCGAGTGAGCGACTTGAGGTCGAGCTCGAACTCCTCGGGTCCTTGCCCCAGCTACGCGCCAACACCGCCAAGGTCCTCTACCGCAGCGTCGACAAGCTCAGCTGCGTGCGCTTCGCCTCGGCGCGTTACTCGGTGCCGACCGCGCACATTGCCAGCGTCGTCGAAGTCCGCGTCTGCGATGGGCACCTGACGATTAGCCACCTCGGCGTGGCAATCGCCGAACACACCCTCGTCGCCCCTGGTGAGACCTCGATACTGGATGACCACTACGGCGGGCCGAGACCCAAGCCCCGACGCGCTGCGACCCCGCACGCCCAACGAAGTGGCTTTCGCAGCACTCGGTCCGGTCGCCGAGAGCTTCATCAAGGGTGCGGCGGCCGCCGGGATGACGTCGCTCAAGAGTGACCTCGAGGTCCTCGTTCGCTTAGAGCGCGCCCACGGACGTGACGCCTTCTTACGAGCGCTCGCTCGAGCCATCGACTTCGGTCGTTACCGCGCGCACGACGTCGAGTCGATTCTCTTAGCGGGTGACGGCGTGGCTCGACCCACTCAGGCCGGCCGGGCGCTCATCGTCGAGTTGCCCGTGGTCGAGCGTCGCTCGCTGTCGGACTACGCGCTCGAAGTGAACTCGTGAGCACGGCGGCCGCGCCCTTGGCGGGCGATCTCGACGCGGCGCTTCGACGCCTGCGCCTCTCGGCGATCCGTCACCTCGCACCAGAACTACTCGTGACGTCCAAGACCCAGCGCTGGAACCCCGAGGAGTTCTTGCGCACGCTGCTCGAGGCCGAGATCGCCTCGCGTGACGCCAGCAATGCTCGAGCTCGCCTCAAGCTCGCGGACTTTCCGGTCACCAAGACGCTCGAGGAGTTTGACGTCACGCAGAGCTCGGTCCCACTCGCGACGTTCAACTACGTGGCGAGTCTCGAGTGTATCAGGGCCAAGGAGAACCTCTGTCTGGTCGGACCGGCCGGCACCGGCAAGAGCCACCTGTTGGTTGCCCTGGGTCACGAGGCGGTCGAACACGGACATAAGGTGCGCTACTTCTCCGCGCCCGCTCTCATAGAGACCCTCTACCGAGGGCTCGCGGACAACTCGGTCGGCAAGGTGATCGACCAGGTGCTGCGCGCGGACCTGATCTTGATTGACGAGATCGGTTTTACCCCCATGGACGACACCGGAGCCCAGCTGTTCTTTCGACTCATCGCCGCCGCTTACGAGCACCGGGCCCTCGGCGTGGCGTCGCACTGGCCCTTCGAGGAGTGGGGACGGTTCCTAACCGAACACAACACGGCCGTCAGTCTGCTTGATCGTCTCGTCCATCACGGCATCGTGGTTGTCACGAGCGGCGAGTCATTCCGGATGAAAGAAGCCAAGGCGAGAGGAGGTCAGTTCTCGTCAGGTCAGAGTCTCCAGGAAACCCAGGCCGGTTCACAGTGAGTCAGTTCGATTCGCCCCATTGAACAACCCGAGCACATTCGTGATTTAGTGGCTGGAGTGCGTCGGCCTGGGATTCCCGTAGGCTTTGAGCTTGGAATTCTCAGGCGAGTCAAATTCTTGCTGGCACTGAATGCGTCTCAACTTCAGCATAGGAGACTCAACCAGTCTCGAACTAGCATCACAGTAGTTATTGCGACCTAGCCAAAATATGTCTCCACTTCTTTTGGTGAATGTCAGAGCGAACAGAACAATGGCGAGAAGTGACGCGCACCGAGCGTCTCCCGTGCTGACGAGGTGGTGCCGATGGGGAGTAGATGCGAACTACAGCGAGGTTTCCCACCGACCTCGCACCAGAAAGCCGCGCAGGGCGGGTGAGCAGGCATTTCGCACGAATCACCAACGACGACTCCGGGGCGGGTGGCGACGGGGTGTCAATCAGCGGCATTTGGAAGACATATGTCACCGGGAACGAAAGCACGGCGGTCGTAGAGGACATCACTTTGCGCATCCGTCGAGGTCAGTTCGTGACGCTCATCGGGCCGAGCGGCTGCGGCAAGTCCACGCTGCTGCGTATCGTCGCCGGCCTGCTCACCCCAGATCGCGGTTCGGTGTCAGTCTTCGGCGAGACCGTCAGTCACGCCGCCGAGTCGAAGCACATTGGTTTTGTGCCGCAGACGCCGGCCCTATTGCCCTGGCGAACAGTGATCGAGAACGTCGCCTTGCCGCTCCAGGTCAATAGGCACGGCAGCAATGAGCGTGACCGACGATCGAGCGACCCTCGTGAGCTGCTCGAGAGTTTCGGGCTGGGCGGTGTGATGGACCGCCGGCCGTACGAGTTGTCAGGTGGCATGCAGCAACGGGTCGCGATCGCCCGCGCCTTCGTATTTGACCCGATGATTCTTCTCATGGACGAGCCGTTCTCCGCGCTCGACGAGTTCACTCGCGAGGCGCAGCGACGTGAGTTGTTGGAGTTGTGGCAGTCGAACCAAAAGACGGTTCTGTTCGTCACGCATTCGGTAGCTGAGGCAGTCGAACTCTCCGACGTCATTGTGGTGATGTCATCGCAGCCGGGCCGCATCCAAGCAGTGATCCCGGTCGATCTCCCGCGACCGCGTGGCAACGTCGTAGAGAACTCGGACGCATTCCACACGGTAGAGGTCGAGGTACGGAGCGAACTCCGACGTATCTGGGGTAGTCCCGAATGACGAGTAATTCGGGGAGCGACCCGCGGGGCGTGCCGGGGACTATCAGAAAGAGTAGATGGCAGGCCCTGGGGATGGAGATGTGGGTGCCTCCGCTCGTGGGCTTCGGACTCATCGTTCTTGGCTGGCAGCTCTACGCAGTCCACAATCCGTACGTCATACCGACCGTCCCGCAGATTATCGACCAGCTTCGCACCCACCCGGGCTTGTACTGGCACGACATGCTGGTCACGCTGCAAGAAGCGGTCGTCGGTGCGTCCTGCGGCATGGCCGCTGCGTTCTTACTCGCAGTCCTCATGAGCCACGTTCGCGTCCTCGAGCGTGCTCTGATGCCGCTCGCCGTTGTGCTGAACGTCACCCCGATCATCGCGATCGCGCCCGGTCTCGTGATTGCTTTCGGATTCGGATTCACCCCGAAGTACATCATCGCCGGCGTAATCGTTTTCTTCCCATTCCTCATCAACTCCCTGGTCGGCTTGCGTTCGCCGAATCCGGAGGTCCTCGACGTCTTCACCACACTTCACGCCTCGTGGTGGGAGGTACTGTGGCGCCTCGAGTTACCGAGCAGCCTGCCGTACCTGTTCGCCGCCGCGAGGATCTGTCTGCCATTATCGCTCATCGGCGCGGTGGTCGCGGAGTTCTCCGCCGCTGGTCAGACCACCGGTCTCGGATCGCTGATCGAGACGTCGGCGAACCAGGCGGATCTCAAGGCCGTCTACGCCTCGGTCGCTGTGCTCGCGTTGCTCGGCATTAGCCTGACGTTCGTTATCATCATGCTTCAGCGTCGGCTGCTCAATTGGCACGAGTCGGATTGGGCGAGGTCACAGTGAAGATTCCACCGTGGCGATGAGCGGCGACTGAAGGTCATTGCACCGGACGCTCGATTCGGTGCGCCCCAGGTTAGCGAGTCTGCACGCTTCGCAACGGGGTGTTTCATATTAGCCAAGAGAATCATGTCAAGGATTACAAAACACAACGAGAGGAAATCCCATGAAGGGAAGTGGCCGGACAAGAATGGCTTGGGCGGCGATATGCGCACTGTCGCTGACCGCGACCGCGGCGCTCAACACCGCGACGACCGGATCAGTGGGCGCGGCCTCCACACGACACAGCGCGAGCATGGGAATGCTGAGCGCGTCGCAGTGCGCAGCGAACAAGGCGGCTGGAACGATCACTTACGTCTCACCATTTGGTTTCGACGCATCCGCCGGTATCATCGACGTCTTCGCGGCCGAGAAACTTGGCTACTTCGCCGACATGTGCTTGAACGTGGGATTCGTCACCAATGCGACCGACGTCAACGAGCTCGTTTCGTCCGGTAAGGCGCAGGTGACGAATGAAGGTAGCGCGGCCGACACCCTTCAGGCGATCGCCAGCGGTGCACACATGGTGGGCATCGAGACCTCCGGTAACACGAGCGACTACGCAGTCATCACGAATCGGTCAATCACCTCACTCAAAGAACTCGACGGCAAGACCCTTGGCTACTACTCGATCCTGCCGGTCGCGATCCGCGAGATGCTCACCGCTGCGGGCGTCAACATCTCGACAGTCAAGTTGATTGCCGACACGAACTACAACCCAACCCAGGTGGTCCAGGGCACGCTCCAGGGCCTCCAGGCCTACCAGTCAAACCAGGTGATCACCCTCAGGGCCGCGAACGAACCTTTCAACGAGTTCACGCCGCAGCAGTTCGGGATCACAGGGACCTACAATGTGATGACCGTGAACGCTACCTTCCTCAGCCGGCACCGCCAATCCGTTGCCGACTTCATGCGGGCGGACCTGC
>Ga0307373_10009096_pt1 | contig 14946 bp, 10 predicted proteins | sample OX2MG_FD_202534 | JGI IMG/M metagenome (GOLD analysis project Ga0307373, IMG submission 202534) | Soil microbial communities from Risofladan, Vaasa, Finland - OX-2 | ecosystem: Environmental > Terrestrial > Soil > Coastal area > Acid sulfate soil | place: Finland: Risofladan, Vaasa | collected... | reverse complement strand
ACTGAAACTGGCGCCGCCCGGAGCGGTGAAGGTGACGATTGGCAAGCCGGTGACGTTTGCGGCGAACGCGGATGCCGAAGAGATTGCGCAGGAACTGGAGAAAAGAGTGAGGGAATTGTGATGGCGACGATTCGAGGTCCAGCAAAAACGTGGGCGACGCTATGACTACTTTGCGCGGGTGAAACGCGCAAAAGGAAAAAGATTTATAGAAGCGTTTATGTCGCAGCTGAAGCTGCTACCCACAAAACAAACCGGCTTCGGCACAATGGTGGCCAGATTAAGACACATGCCCAGACTCTTTGTTCCCTCCGCGTGAAGGTTCAAAAGCCCGTTTACGATGGAAGAGAGGACGTAGCCGAAGATTGGAGCAAAAAACTGCTGCGCAGGTTCTGCCGAAGACGCTACTGGTACGCCGCGCCCGTGCTATATCCAATCGCGACAACCATCAATATTGCGAGAAGAATCAAGAAGAGGGCGTCACGCAAGGTTGGGCAGCGATAAGACTACATTCTGGCCGTCAAACTATCGATCCAGGAAATCGGCCCATTCTTCCGCGATTCCGACGCCGATGATCCGTTTTTCTTCCCTGTAGATACTCCCGCAAGTAGAAGTTGCCATCGAATCGTAGCGAAAAGGCAATACATCGCGCGGGTGAAGCACGCGATAGGAATAATCTTCGAACTACTGGCTTATGTCGCAGCTGAAGCTGCGAACCCCTAAAGTTCCTTCCTTGTCGAAGCGAGATTCTTGGCTGCACCCCGATTGAAAACATCGGGGATCGGCTCAGAATGACGCCGTAAAGGAAGTGCAAAGGCCGCAGGGCTTCGAAATGCGAAGCCCTGCGCTACCGAGATGTGACTAGGCGACGCTAAATTCTATTGACGGGTTTGGTGGTCGGCGGCGGGGACTTCAGAACGCAGCAAGTTTATCCAGCGGCCATTGCGGAAGGCGTAGACGGATTCGCCGTGCATGTAAGGATGCACAGGCTGGCCGCCACAGATGGCGTGCTGCTCGGCGTCGTAAAGAAGGATGGCGGCGTTCGCGTCAATGGAGATGACGCGGGGATTTGTGAGCGCATAGCTTGCGACCTGGCAGGATTTGACGGAATCGCGCTGTTCGGCGACTGATTCGGCTTTGCCGGTGGTGCCGTAGAGGCCGAAAAATACAGCGTCATCGGCCAGGGCGGAGGCGAAACGGTCGGGCTGCTTGTTCTTCCAGGCCTCCCAGAATACGCGCTCGGCTGCGAGGAGCTCGGAGGTAAGTTTCGCGTCCGAGGCGCTGGACATTTGCGACGGCATGCGCGATGGCAGGCTTCGGCGATGCGAACTCGGGGCTGCTGAAGCGAGACACGCCAGAAGTGCAGCTGCGGTGAGGATAGGCAGAGATTTCATTGGTTTTGTCCTTTCAGGCGCCAGATGGCTACTTGCGATGAACGGTGCCCGCCCGATTGCCCGTTTCCGAGGAGACTGTGAAGTGGAGACGGTATCAGAGACGGCGCCGCAACGGAAACGAATCGGCCTGCGGCGCAGGCCGCGGCCCGTCCGATGACGGCCCCTACAAGGGCTAAGGCAAATGCCGCAGCGGGGAGAGAGAGCGAAAGCTAAATGCGCAGGCGGGACGCGAGGAGTTGTGCAAGAATGGCGTCCGCATTCGGCGGTGAGGGGGAGACATGAGCGGGCGGCGCGGAATTGGCATTTTAGTTCTGGTTGTTGTCATTATTTTGGCCGTTTATTTTGGCGTACATGATGGGGCGCGCTTCTCGCACGCTCCGGCCGGCCGAGTTCACGGACCTGTGCACGTGGCGCAAGCGCCAGCGCTCGGAAACAGCCAGGTGCTGCCGACGGGAATGACGATTACTCCGATGGCAGCGCGAGGAGCGGCTTTTGTGCCGCTCAATCCAGGGTTGCCGGGGATGCCTTCGTTTGTGGCGGGTCAGCCAGTGACGACGGCGGTGAGTCCGGATGGCGCGACGCTGCTGGTGCTGACGAGCGGATACAACCGGATGGACGATGCGTCTGGGCGCGAGGTCAAGGCGGATTCGAACGAGTACGTTTTTGTGTTTGATATTTCGCAGGACAGACCCCAGAAAACGCAAGTGCTCGAAGTGCCGAACACGTTTGACGGCATTGCGTGGAATCCGAATGAGGAGGAATTTTACGTTTCGGGCGGCGTCGATGACGATGTGCATATGTTCGCGAAGCAAAATGGAAAATGGGCGGAAGCGGCCGCGATAAAACTTGGTCACAACCACGGGTTGGGGATTGACGTGAAGCCAGAGGCGGCGGGCATCGGCGTGACCGCGGATGGAAAGAAATTGCTGGTGGCGAATTTCGAAAATGATTCGGTGAGCGTGATTGATTTGGCGGCGCGGAAGAAAATTGCGGAGCTGGATTTGCGTCCGGGGAAAAGCAGCGCGAAAGAGGCGGGGGTGGCGGGCGGGGAATTTCCGTTTTGGATTGTGACGAAGGGAAATGACACGGCGTATGTATCGAGTCTGCGGGACCGGCAGATCGTGGTGCTGGATATTTCCGGCGAGCCGAAAGTGAAGGCGCGGATTGCCGTGCCCGGAGAGCCGGGTAAGATGATTTTGGACCGCGAGCAGAAATATTTGTATGCGGCGCTGGCTACGGATGATGAGGTGTCGGTGATTGATACGACGTCGGGCTGGTCGTTCGGGCCGATCAGTACGACGGCGCCGCACGCGATTTTCTCGAATCCGCAGAAGCTGATGGGCAGCAATCCGAACAGTTTGGCGCTGTCGCCTGATGAAAAAACTCTTTACGTGACGAATGGCGGGGCGAATTCGATTGCGGTGGCTAATCTGCAGGGAATTTTCACAGACCGAACCTCCACGCCAGCAAAAAACGCCGTGACGGGGCTGATACCGACGGGATGGTATCCGAGTTCCGTGAGCGTGAGCCGCGACGGGAAGATGCTTTACGTGGTGAACAGCAAGAGCGTGCCGGGGCCGAATCCAGGGGGCTGCCGGAGGACTACTTCAATTGCGCGAGACGCGTTGGACACGTGCCGAGGCAACAACGAATACATTTTGCAACTCAACAAGGGCGGGTTCGAGGCGATTCCGACGCCGCAAGAAAACGAACTCGCGTCGCTGACGAAGCAGGTGGCGGAGAACAATCACTACGTAAGCGACGCGCAGCACGCGGCGAACAAAAAGACGATGGCTTTTTTGCGCGCGCACATCAAGCACGTGATTTACATCATCAAGGAGAATCGCACGTACGATCAGGTGCTCGGGGATTTGCCGGAGGGCAACGGGGATCCGCATTTGACGCTTTTTCCGCAGGCGCTCAGCCCAAATCATCACCGGCTGGCAGAGCAATTCGTGGACCTGGACAATTTTTACGACAGCGGAGACGTGAGCGGCGAAGGATGGAACTGGTCGACGGCGGCGCGCGAATCGCAGATGGTCGAGAATACGGTTCCAATCAACTATGCGGGCCGGGGAATGACTTACGATTTTGAAGGGGACAACCGGAACATCAACGTGGGGTTTGCGAGGCTGGCCGACCGGCGCGCCGCCAATCCTGACACACCGGATGACAAGGATTTGCTGCCGGGACCGGCGGACGTGGACGAACCGGATGGGCCTGGCGGCGATGCGGGAACCGGTTATTTGTGGGACGCGGCGCTGCGAGCGAAGTTGAGCGTGCGGAATTACGGCTTTTTTGTGGACGGCGAGCGCTACTTCGCGCGGAAGGGCGGAGTGGCTCCCATACCCTTGATTCGCGATCCATACGCTTCGAAGACGCGAGTGGCGTTTGCGGACAAGCCGGCGCTGATAAAAATCACGGATCCGTATTTTCGCGGGTTCGATTTGAAGTTTCCCGATTACTGGCGCTACACGGAATGGGATCGGGAATTTCAGGGCTACGTAGCGAATGGCAATCTGCCGAATCTGGAACTGGTGCGGCTGGGGCGCGACCATTTTGGGGATTTCGCAGGCGCAATTGACGGAACGGGCACCGTGGAAGCGGAGATGGGAGACAACGATTACTCGATTGGGAAGCTGATCGAGCAAGTGGCGAAGAGCCCCTACGCCAAGAGCACTGTGGTTTTTATCGTGGAAGATGACGCGCAGAACGGGCCGGATCACGTGGACGCGCACCGCAGCCTGGCGCTGATCGCGGGAGCGTACGTGAAGCAAGGCGCGGTGGCCTCGACGCGCTACACAACCGTGAACATGCTGCGCACCATGGAAGACATTCTGGGCATGGGGCCGATGGGAATCAATGACGACGTGATCGAACCCATGGCGGATGTGTTTACGACGCAAGCGCACGCGTGGACTTATACGGCGATTGTTCCGCAGATTTTGCGAAGCACGAAATTGCCGGTGCCGGGAGCGGCTTCGGCGAGCAGGGGAGCTTCAAGCAACGATTTCGCATACGCGAGTCCGCGGCACAGTGCGGCGTATTGGGCGGCGAAGACGCGCGGATTCGATTTCAATGTGGAAGATCATATTGACTCGGCGAAGTTCAACCGCATTTTGTGGCGCGGGCTGATGGGCGCGAAGGTGGCGTATCCGACAATGCGCAGCGGGCGAGATTTGAGGGAGAACAGGAAAGAGCTGCTGAAGAGAGATTCGATGGAAGCGGAAGTGGCCCTTAATAAACGCGGCGGACGGTGAGGCTAGAACGAAAAGCCCCACGCTCACAAACCGAGCATGGGGCACCCTCCAAATCGATTCTTGCTAATCTCGGCGGCAATTGTGGGGTGCGAAAGATGAGAGCCATGAGAGTTGCAGCGATTTTGTGCGTCACGGCGGTGCTGATGGTGCTGTGCATGGGACCGCGACGAGTGCGAGGAGCGCAGGCGCCATCTGGCTTAATTGACGTGAGCCAGATCTTTACGAAGATGGACGCGATGATTCCGATGCGCGACGGCGTGCGACTGCACACGGAGATTTATGTGCCGAAGAATCCGACGGGGAAGTTGCCGTTCCTGATTACGCGCACGCCGTATGGAACGAACGACGATGAAAAGGGCTACAGCAGACTGTTTGATATTTATCAGGAGATGATTCCGGAAGGTTACATTTTCGTGATGCAGGATATTCGCGGGCGATATGGGTCGGAGGGGAAATTCGTGATGCAGCGGCCGCCGCGCGATCGAAAGGATCCGAAGTCCATCGATGAAGGGACGGACACGTACGACACGATCGACTGGCTGCTGAAAAATGTGCCGAACAATAATGGGCGCGCCGGGCTGCTGGGGATTTCGTACGGCGGCTGGCTGACGACGATGGCGCTGCTGGAACCGCATCCGGCGCTGAAGGCGGTTTCGGAACAAGCGTCGCCGGCGGACATGTTTTTGGGCGACGATTTCCACCACAACGGGGCTTTCCGGCTGAGCTACGGATTCGAATATGCGGCGATGATGGAGACGGGAAAGACGAATTTCATTTTTCACTTCGACAAATACGACACGTACGAATGGTATCTGGCGCTGGGGCCGCTATCGAACGTGGACAAGAATTATTTGCACGGCGAGCTACCCACGTGGGAAGACTTCGTCAACCATCCGAACTACGACAGTTTTTGGCAAAAGCAGGCGTTCTACCCGTATTTGAAGGACATGCATTTGACGGTGCCGGATTTGAACGTGGCGGGGTGGTGGGATCAGGAAGATTTTTACGGCCCGGTGAAAATTTACGAAACGCTGGAAAAGCATGACACCGATCATCTGAATTATCTGGTGGTGGGGCCGTGGAATCACGGCGGATGGGCGCGCAGTGATGGAGAAAGTCTGGGTCGGGTGAAATTCGGGAGCGCAACGAGCAAATATTTTCGCGCGAATGTACAGGCAAAATGGTTTGCGTACTGGTTGAAGGGAAAGGGCAGCGTGCCGTTCAAGAAGGCGCTGACGTTTCAGACTGGAACGAACAAATGGGTGCCGTTCGATGCGTGGCCGCCGACTGCGGATGTGACCGAGAAGAAACTTTACTTTCAAAGCGGAGGAAAATTGTCGTTCGATGCGCCGGAAGAAACGGGAGCGGAGGCTTTCGATAGTTATATTTCCGATCCGGCGCACCCGGTGCCGTACCGGCATCGTCCCATCGAGGAAACGTATGGGCCGGGCAGCCATTGGTATACCTGGCTCGTTGAAGACCAGCGCTTCGTCGATTCACGGCCGGACACGGTGAACTGGGCAACGGGCGCGCTGGATCATGATGTATGCGTGGCGGGGGATATTACCGCGCATCTTTATGCTTCGACGACGGGAAGCGACAGCGACTGGGTGGCGAAGCTGATCGATGTGTATCCGGAGGATTATGCGGCGGAGCCTTCGATGGGCGGATACGAGTTGATGATCGCCGATGAAGTGTTTCGCGGGCGTTTCCGGAACAGTTTCGAGAAACCGGAAGCGATCGTGCCGAATCAGGTGACTCCGTACACGATTGATTTGCACACCAACGATCACTGTTTTTTGAAGGGGCATCGGATTATGGTGCAGGTGCAGAGCACGTGGTTTCCGATTATCGATCGCAATCCGCAGAAATTTGTGCCGAATATTTTCAAGGCAACGGCGAGTGATTACATCAAGACGACGCAGCGGATTTATCGTTCCAGGAAATATCCGTCGAACGTGGAGATACCGGTGGTGCAGCGGTGATGTACGTTATCGTGGTCCAGGTTTCCGATCAACATGAAAGAGAAAACGCAGATTCCTCGCCGAATGCTGATCGCATTCGCTCGGAATGACAAATGGGGAGATAAGGAGGCAATGTGAACGGACGAGTGGATATGGGCATGGTGACGAACGCGTTCGAGTTACCGGGATACCGCATCGTGCGGTCGTTGGGATTGGTGCGCGGGATCATTGTGCGTTCGCGAAGCATTTTCGGGAATATTGGCGCTTCGCTGCAGACGATTGTGGGCGGGAACATCACGCTGTTCACGGACATGTGCGAAAAGACGCGGGAGGACGCGCTGGAACTGTTGATGGAGCATGCGGCGGAGCGCGGCGGGAACGCGATTATCGGCGTGCGCTACGATGCGAACGAAATCATGCAAGGCGTGACGGAAGTGCTGGCGTACGGAACGGCGGTGGTGGTGGAGCGAGCGGCGTAAAAATGGCGCGCGAATGAGGATCGCGGCCGATGTGCTAAAATGTGGGCAAGTTATAGGCCCGTAGCTCAGTTGGTTAGAGCGCTACCTTGACACGGTAGAGGTCTGCGGTTCGAGTCCGCACGGGCCTACCATATTTTTCAACAACTTAGAAACCGTGGTTCCGTTTTACGTTGCTCCATCTTGCTCCAACAAGAATCTACCTTGTTCTATTCCTTGTTCTATTCCTTCAGCAAACCGGACTCCGACGGCCGCAAACGCACGGCGAATCGTGCTCATTGAATGTCAATCTGCGATTCGCACGCAACCAGGGGTTCCGGTGCATCGGCCTCCGGGGGGAGAATCATTTGGACTACGCGCTGCTGCGCTTGGCGCTTGGCCACGATTCGCGCCTGGGAATAAACTTCAAGTGTACAGCGGCTGCTAGCATGCCGCATCAATTCCTGAACGACCTTCACGTTCTCTCCGTTGGCGATGAGCAGCGTCGAGAAGTGTCGAAAGGTATGCCAGCCAATTTTTTTGGTGATCCCGGCTCGCAATGCCGCCGGGCGAATGATCTTATGCAGCAAGGCATCTGGCCAGAACGGATGCTTCCCCTGGTTACGGGGGCTCGCGAAGATCCAGTCGTCGGGTTGCCGATACTCGGTGTTTTCCTTCCACAGCCAGAGGTCCGCAGCAACGCGATCATCCAGAGGGACCGGCTTGCGCGATGCTTCCGTTTTGCAATCCCCGACATGCCCCAAATAAATGGAGCGCAAGACATCGAGGCGCAAGTTGGAGAAATCAACATCGTTCCATTTGAGCGCAAATAGCTCGCTTCGACGCAGTCCCGTCGTCACATCCAGTAGGACCATTAATCGAAAACATGATTTCAGTTGCAGCAAAAGGCTTTGGATTTCACTTGGCTCCAGCACTTCCGGCGTCCGCATGCGCTTTGCACTCTGACGGACGAAGGTAATTGGATTTCCCCCCTGACCCAGCCATTCGTACCGAATCGCGTGATTGAATAGGACGCTCAGCAAGTTTCGAATCTTCGCCTTGGTTGTGTTGGCGAGGGAAGCACCATCGACACGTTGCAATCCTCTCAGCCAACGCTCAACCGCTATCGTTCGGACGGACCGGATGCTCACTTTCCCCCAATGTGGTCGTATCCATCTTGTTAGATATTGCCGGTACACGATTCGCGTTGCGTGAGAATGCCAGCCAATTTCTTCGGAGAGCTCCGTCTGTAGATAGTGATCGACCAAGTCCGCGACAAGGATGTCGTGCCCTGGTTGGCGAAGGCGATCCTCGTTTATTTGAATTCTGAGCCCATTCACTGCCGATTGGGCTAACTCCCTCGTCGGATACTGGTCCACGGTCCCTATTACGGTAGTTCTGCGTACGCGCTTCCCGGTCACATCGTCCTCCCGCCAGAGATACTCCCAGCGGTCTGGTCCAGCCTTGCGTTCTGTGCGCCTGAGACACCCTCGTTGGTAACATTGCCGCATACTTGAGCCCTCCTCTTCTTCCAAGATGCCAGAGGGTGTCCTTACCAAAACGTCGTTCTGTTTGGAGCGGTTGAAACTGCAAAGCCGTGGAGTGCGGGCTGGTGCTGCCACAATCGGGTCTGTTCAACGCGGTTCAAGTTCGCACGGGCCTACCATATTTTTCAGTGGGTTAGCATCCACAACCTCACTCGGCAAATGGTTCCATTAAGGACGCCGTCCGCAGCCAATTGGAATTTGCAGAGTGAGCCACTGGAGGCCCACCTTTGCTAAGCCGCCGCCAAACTTCAAAACAAATAACACACACCCCTCCCACCTGGGCCTCAGGGATAAACAATTGTATTCACGTGTGCGTCGGCGCAGTTCTAAGGCGTCCGCCCTGCTGTTCCGATCACCTCGGAATGAGGGTCTCGCATTTAGAACACTTCGGCTCATCCTTACCTCATGGAGGCCCTCTCGTATGGATACTCTTTGTTGTACAGCGCGAATTGCGCCTCCGGACTGAGCTGGGTCCCTCCTGATGAGATTCCGAACTGGACGGCCTTGCATTCCGAATTGGACGACCGTATACTCCGAAACAGCCGAAGGGTGGATGCTCGTTGACTGCTCCGACTGCAAAACTATTCCCAAGATTCGCGGCAGACCGTGTGGCAACCGCACTCAAGGACACGCCCGTCGTGATGGTCAACGGCCCGCGTCAATGCGGCAAGACTACGCTGGTTCGCGAGTTCGCAAGCAGGAATCGGACCTATATTACCCTGGACGACGACACAGTACTGGAATCCGTTCGCAATGACCCGAGCGGGTTCGTGCGTGGTCTGGACATGGCCATCGTGGATGAGGTTCAACGAGCCCCGGAACTATTGCGCGCCATCAAGAAGTCCGTCGACGCCGACCGCCGTCCGGGACGCTTCCTCCTAACCGGCTCTGCCAACGTCCTGGCTTTGCCCCAAGTGTCTGAAAGCCTTGCGGGACGAATGGAAATCATCACTCTCTTTCCGCTGGGTCGTTCCGAAATCCTTGGCAAGCCCCCTACGTTCCTGGAAAATGCCTTGGCGGGTAAGATTGCCAAACCAATCGAGATCATCATCGGCGACGATCTCGTGGACGCAGTGTTGGTTGGAGGCTACCCCGAGATGCTTCGGAGAAAAAATCAAAAGCGCCGCCGCGCTTGGGCACGCGCCTACGTCAAAGCGATTGTGGAACGCGACATCCGAGACATTGCCGACCTGGATAAACTTGCCCAGATGCCGCGGTTGCTCCAAGTTCTCGCACACTACTCCAGCCAACTGACCAACTTCTCGCAGCTCGGCGGTCAGATCGGCCTCGATGATAAGACCACCAGAAAGTATGTTGCCATCCTCGAACAATTGTTCCTCGTGCATCGCGTCGAGCCCTGGTTTCGTAATCAGCTCAAACGACTGGTGAAAACGCCCAAGCTTCACTTCATCGATTCAGGGCTGCTCGCGGTCACCGTGGGGGCGACCGAAGAGCGCATCGCAAAAGACCGTTCTATCCTTGGCCCGCTTCTTGAGACGTATCTCTTCTCCGAAGTCATGAAGCAGGCGTCCTGGCTTGACGAAACCTGCACACTCCACTACTACCGAGACAAGGATCAGGATGAAGTGGACATCGTTGTAGAGAGTGAGAATGGAGCCATCGTGGGCCTTGAGATAAAGGCCACGGCGACAGTTAACGCGGATGATTTCCGCGGACTGCGTAAATTATCGGAAGCCTCCAGGCGCAATTTCAAACTCGGCTTGGTCCTCTATGACTCCGAGAACACCATCCCATTCGGGGACAACATGTTCGCTGCGCCGATCTCTTGTATTTGGGGATAAATAGACTCGCAGCATTGGATTGATTTGGCCGCAGAATATTTTGCCATGAAGAACACGCGCTTCAAAATCGTTCGGTCTCACGTCACTCCGGTGTTGCACTAGCTGCACGCGATAACTTGTGGGCGATCCACGCGCAGATATGACGGACCAGAACACTCTCGCAGAACATCTGAAATCAGCACAAGAGGAGCGCGACCGACTCCGCGCAGAGAACGCCCGCCTCCGAGCGATGCTCGGCATTCAAGATTCGGTATCAAAGGAACCGAGTCCTAATTCAATTCCTACTGTAGACGTGTCCGACCGCCGCATCGCCGTGCCTTCCACGCCTGAGAAGAAGATTTCTCTTTTTCGAAGCCTGTTTCGCGCTCGAGAAGACATTTATGCCATGCGCTGGGAAGGAAAGGGTGGCAAGTCTGGATATTCTCCCGCTGGCGTCATGGACTGGCGCGCGATTCATGCGGCAAAACCAGAAGAACGAAAGAAGGTTGCACGGAAGACTCGAACGCTTCAACCACTCACCGATAGAGCAATCCGCGATCACCTCACTGGGAAGCAAACCATCGGCGTCTACCCCCTACTCCCGGACGAAACTTGTTGGTTTCTTGCTGTAGATTTCGACAAGAAGTCTTGGATGGCAGATGCCGCAGCTTTTGCTTCCACATGTCAACGGTTTCAGATTCCCGCGGCCGTCGAGCGCTCGCGATCAGGAAACGGTGCCCACATCTGGTTTTTCTTCGACCGCCCAGTGCTCGCTACCAATGCCAGACAGCTTGGTTGTGCCTTGTTGACCCGGACGATGGAAAACCGCCATGAGATTGGATTGGGCTCTTATGATCGTCTCTTTCCTAGCCAAGATACGTTGCCAAAGGGCGGCTTTGGAAATTTGATAGCTCTACCACTCCAAAAACGCGCCCGAGAGCAAGGCAACAGTGTATTCCTTGATGAACTCTTCCAGCCTCATCCGGACCAATGGAAATTCTTAGAGTCGGTTCAAAGAATCCCGACGGAGACGCTGGCACGAATGATTCAGGAAATAGCGCCCGGCGGAAACACGATTGGAGTGCATCTTAGCTTTCCCGAAGAAGGGCGGGACGAGGTTCCCTGGCTGTGGAGCCCATCTCGCAAACGGAAAGATAGACGAATTGCAGGTCCGTTGCCATCTACAGTCCGCGTGGTAGTGGGCAATCTTGTCTACATCGAAAAGAAAGATCTGCCGTCTGCCATGCTGGATCGCTTGATTCGCATCGCCGCATTTCAGAATCCTGAATTCTACCGAGCCCAGGCCATGCGACTCTCGACCTATGGTAAGCCTCGCGTCATATCCTGCAGTGAGGACTTCCCCGAGCACATTGGGCTTCCGAGAGGATGTGTTGATGAGGTGCTTGCAGAATTCAGATTCCACAGGGTGAACGTGGAGTTGCAGGACGAACGAACTATGGGTCAAGAAATTAGATTCTCTTTCAATGCTGAGTTGCGGCCTGAACAACAGGAAGCCGTAAATCAAGTGCTCCTTTACGACCAAGGCATACTCAGTGCTCCGACCGCGTTCGGAAAGACGGTCGTCGGTGCATGTCTGATCGCCATGAGGGCAGTCAATGCGTTGATTCTGGTGCACCGGCGCCAGCTAATGGACCAGTGGCGTGAGCGATTGGCTGCCTTCCTGGATACGCCAATTGGAAATATCGGTCACATTGGAGGCGGAAAGATCAAGCGAACTGGCGTGATTGATGTTGCCGTGATCCAGAGTTTGCAGCGCAAAGGAGATGTCGAAGATTTCGTCGCGGACTATGGCCACGTCATCGTGGACGAGTGCCATCATTTGTCCGCCGTGACTTTTGAACGAGTCCTCCGTCAGGTTAAAGCAAAGTATGTTTTGGGTTTGACCGCTACGCCGATTCGAAAAGACGGCCACCACCCAATCATTTATATGCAATGCGGCCCCATACGGTTCCACCTCTCAGCGAAGAAAGCAGCGCAGGCGTCGCTCCTCGAACACAAGGTCATCCCACGTTTTACTAACTTTGGTTGGGACCAAACAGATGACGAAACCACAATACAAGATCTGTACGCTGCACTCGTCGGGAACCAACACAGAAACGAGTTAATCGTACGGGATCTTCAGAATCTCATATCGGCTGGGAGGTCACCGCTCGTCCTGACGAGCCGGACAGATCATCTCGACTTCTTGGCCGGAGAATTGCACGGGTCACGTTCGCACGTCTTCATCATGAAAGGTGGAATGGGCGCAAAACAAAGAAAGATACTGACCGAGTCTATTGCCGCCATTCCTCCCGAGGAGCCTCGTGTCATTCTTGCGACGGGAAGCTACCTTGGTGAAGGTTTCGATGATGCGCGCCTCGACACACTGCTTCTTGCGATGCCAGTTTCTTGGAAGGGAACTCTGCAACAGTACGTTGGCCGACTCCACCGTCTCCATGAGAATAAGAAGGAAGTCCAGGTTTACGATTACGCGGATGTGCTGGTGCCAATGCTAACTCGGATGTACAAGAAGAGGCTGGCAGGCTATGCCGCACTAGGTTACACCGTTGTGGAAAACTCGAATACTTGAAGCCCTGATCTTCCTGATCGAACGTGGCATTCTCATCGGAAATGTTCACGCCACGCTGATTGATGGAGAACGCCGGAAATCCATATGCGCGATTCCACAAAACGCAGCTCGCTACGAAACCACGCCCGCAAAAATCTTCGTCGAAATAAGGCCTATCTTGATGCACTCATCGCGGAAGTGATCGTGGACGCGTACAACGAAACCGAGCAAACTGTCGGATTTTATACAATGATGGAGAATAGTCTTGCTCTGCCATTTGTGATTGAGATTCTGGGGATAAAGGTAGCCGTGGAGCAGATCGATATGAATGAGGACAACGCAATCGTTGCTGTTTGCCGGCGTGGCGGCAAGCGGCAGAGAATTCCAATTCTGGATCTTCCGTTACTATCGCCAACGCCAAGAGGAGCTGAATGGATTGCAGCTTATCGCTACTGGCGAACGGAGCGCACGTGAGCGAGTATCTGTACTATGAATTTAGAGCCGTGGATCGCCCTTTAACTCACCGTGAGATCCGGGAACTCCGAGCGCTCTCGACGCGCGCTGAAATCACCGCAACGAGTTTCGTAAACACGTATGAATGGGGAGATTTTAAAGGCGACCCCAATATCCTGATGGATAAATATTTCGATGCCTTTGTCTACACGGCAAACAGTTGCGTGTTCCAGCTGGTATTGCGGCTCCCAAGGCGAGTGCTGGATACGAAGGACGTGTCGGCCTTTTGTGCCGGAGAAAGTTTGCATATACGCAAGACAAAGAACTTCACGATTCTCGAATTCATCTCGGAAGGTGAGGGACGAGATTGGGAGGACTGCGAAAGATGGATGGACTCGTTGATCCCGCTGCGCGCAGACCTGATACGAGGTGACCTGCGTGCCCTCTATCTGGGGTGGCTCTTCTGTTTGCAGAATCAGGAATTGAGCCCGCATGCAACCGAGCCTATCGTGCCGGATGGCCTTGCCACGCTACCGGCCCCTCTTCAGAGCCTTGCACACTTTCTAGGACTTGACGGGGACTTGATCAAGGCCGCTGCAGAGCGCAGTCGTAAACTTTCTGGTTCGAGCCCCTCCCGAGCAAAGCTTGCCGCATGGATTGCGGCTATGCCAGAAGCGGAGAAAAACGCCCTCGTGCTCGCGATGGCCGAGGACAATGATTCTTGCTCAAGGAATGATCTGCTACGGCGTTTCAATCAGTACCGCTTGCCGCCCATGTCGAGAGCCGAGCGCGTGGATTCTCAACCGCGAACCGTTTCACAAATCATGGCTTTGGCTCAAGTGCACACTGACCAGAGAATCCGGCGCGAAGCCGAGCGCAAAGCTGCGGAACAGGAGAAGCAGGAGCGGGCGAGAACAGCCGCGCGAGTGAAATACCTGGACAAATTAGCCGGTCTGGAAACTCAAATTTGGGAACAGGTTAATGCGCTCGCCCAAACGAAACAGCCGAACAACTATGACCGCGCTCTCGGTCACATCCTCGATTTGCGCGATCTGGCTTCCCGTCGTAACCAGCAGGCGTATTTTGACTCTTCCCTTGAGCGGTTGCGATTGAGCCACCGTGCCAAACCAACATTTCTTCGCCGTCTTTCACAAGCCAACTTATAGGTTTCGTCGCCGGAAAGCAGCATAGACAGACGCTTCTTCGATGGCTATTTCCAACCCACACTCCAACCCACCGAGTGCGATGTCTTGTACGACTTCCGCGTATTTTGGCAGTCCCCGCGGTCTTCTAAGTTGTTGTAACACCTAACGTTGCTACCTTGACACGGTAGAGGTCTGCGGTTCGAGCCCGCACGGGCCTACCACTGCAGCATCGATCACCATCTTCGATTCCAGCGGGTTTATCCCGGGTAATCTCTACGACAAGATTCACCATGAATTTCCCGGCGTCACGTTCGTGGACCATATCGGAGGGGATGGACGAATAAAGGCCGAGTTCAAACCCAACGCGATTCTTTTTTCAGT
>Ga0307373_10009095_pt1 | contig 14946 bp, 12 predicted proteins | sample OX2MG_FD_202534 | JGI IMG/M metagenome (GOLD analysis project Ga0307373, IMG submission 202534) | Soil microbial communities from Risofladan, Vaasa, Finland - OX-2 | ecosystem: Environmental > Terrestrial > Soil > Coastal area > Acid sulfate soil | place: Finland: Risofladan, Vaasa | collected... | reverse complement strand
GAGATGTCGCGCCACGTGACCCGCGTGGTAACGGTCACGACCAACAGATGGGCGGCCTACCCGTCGTTCATCGTAAGGAGGAGTCACACATGGCAATGACGATCGACATTGATCCACTCGATCTCATCGATCCATCGCACTACCAGCGCGACGGCCGCCCGCACCAGCTATGGGCGCGGCTGCGCGCCGAGGCTCCGGTGGCGTACTTCGAGCCGCCCGGCTACCCACCATTTTGGGCCATCACCAGGCATTCCGATCTCGTTCAGGTCGCCTCGCAACCCTTGGTCTTCTCGAGCGCCAAGGGGATCACGCTCGAGCGGGGAGCGGAGGAAATCGCCGAGGCGATGGCCAGGTACGAGATGATCGTCTTCCTCGACCCGCCGCGGCACGGTCCCGTGCGACAGCTCGCCAACAAGGAGTTCCTGCGGAGCCGGGTCCGGGCGCGCTTCGACGACATCGGACGTATCGCCTCGGAGATCGTCGACGATGCCGCCACGGGCGGCGAGGTGGCCGAGTGCGACTTCGTGAACAGGTTTGCAACACGTCTCCCCCTCGAAGTCATCGCCTGGGTGCTTGGGGTGCCGCGGCCTGACTGGGAGCGCTTACTCCGGGCCACCGACACCGTCATCGGCAAAGAGGATCCCGAGTACCGCCTGCCGGGCGAGACCCCGGACGAGGCCGCGATGCGGGCCCAGATCGAGATGCACCAATACTTCCAGGGACTCATTGACGATCGGCGCAGTGACCCCCGACACGACCTGGTCACTCTGTTGGTGCAGAGCACCATCGACGATGTGCCCTTGACCCTCGAGCAGCTGACCGGTTATTGCGAGCTGTTGGTCGAGGCAGGCAACGAGACCACTCGCGACGCGATCGCCGGCGCCATGCTCGCCTTCTGCGAGAACCCGGACCAATGGGAAATGCTGAGGGCTCATCCCGAACAGCTACCCGCCGCCGTCGAGGAAATCCTCCGTTGGGTGACCCCCATCAACTATTTCGTGCGCACCGCGACCCAGGACTACGAGTTGAGCGGCCAGACCATCCATGCCGGCGACAAAGTGGTTCTCTTCTGGGCCTCGGGGAACCGCGATGAGGAGGTGTTCAAGGACCCGTTCGAGTTTCGGATCGATCGTCACCCGAATCAGCACCTTGTATTTGGCTTCGGCCCACACCTGTGCATGGGGGCGCATCTCGCTCGGGCTGAACTAGAACAGATGTTCAGACTCTTGCCGTCCCGGATGACGTGGTTCGAGAAGTCCGGGCCCGTCGAGCGCATGAACTCGTCCATCAACGAAGCGATCAAGCACCTGCCTATCCGGTACCGGTTGGTATAGAGGCAGAGGAGGCGAGTTGGTGCAGCGACCGCCTTGTCTCCGTCCGCAGACATTCCTGAAAGGAGGACTCGCCACAAGAGTCGGGAAGCGACGGACACGTGGCGATCGGCGCGGCTCCGGCCATGCGCCACCGAGAAGGCCCTCAGGCACCGAAGGTGTGTCTGCTGGCGCACAAGGCATAAGGAGAAGACTCGAATGAACGCATCCAGCATCTATTCCTGTGATGATCACCTGGACCTCAACGCCGTACCGACCGACGTATGGTCGTCGCGGCTTCCCAAGGACCTCGTTGAACGAGGTCCGCACGTGGTCACCCGCGATGGAGCACCCACGTGGGTTTCTGGGGATCGCGTGCATGGGCGGAGTGGACGGCCGCCAGGCGCAGACAACTTGAAGGCGCTGAGTGCCATCGGACGGGCCGGCATCGAAGACGACGGATACCGCGCCGGAACACCGAAATTGCGCCTCGAGGACATGGACCGGGACGGGATCTGGGCCTCGGTGATCTACGGGCCGATGCCCTTGACGCTCTCGATCCCCGAGCCTGATCTCCAGGACGTCTGCTACGCGGCATGGAACGACTGGGCGGTCGAGGAGTTCAATGCGGCGGCCCCAGATCGGCTGTGTGCGCTGGCATTCCTGCCGAACCATTCACCGGAGGCCGCCGTCGCCGAACTCGAGCGCGTTGCCGAGTTGGGACACCGTGGCGCGATTCTCGACGTCTTCGAGATCAACGCCACCGAACAGAAGTGGGATCGGCTGTGGGCGGCGGCTGAGAGCACCGGGCTTCCTCTCAGTTTCCACATCAAGGGTGGTGCGTCACCGCGGCTCAGCTACGAAATTGGCAAGTGGCAATCAGCGGCGTTCGCATCACTCCTCCCGCTGCAGATGGACGAGGCGCTCGCCATCATGATCTTCTCGGGTGCGCTCGAGCGGCACCCTGGATTCAAGCTGGTCCTGGCCGAAGCGGGCGTCGGATGGATCCCCTACTACCTGAGCCGTATGGACATGGAGTGGAACAACCTCAAGGATGCGATCGACTACGCGCCGAGCGTTCCGCCAAGTGAGATCTTCCGGAATCAGATCATCACCACCTTCGAGGAGGAGGAAATGGCCCTACATGCCATTCCGTTCATCGGCTCCGAAGTGTGCATGTGGGCATCGGACTACCCTCACACGGACAGCACATTCCCCGAATCACAGCGTGCCATCGACGACACGCTGGGGGCGCTGCCCGAAAGCGACCGTCGAAACGTCACAGCACTCAATTGCGCCCGCCTCTACGGGTTCGAGTATGTCGCCTGAGGAACCCGCGGGGAGCGTCGTCGGCTTCGACCACGTCGCCCTCCCGATGCAGGATCCAGAAGCAACGATCGCGTTCTATCGGGCCCTCGGCTTGGAGGTCAAGGAGAACGAATATCTGGTCCAGGTGTATATTGGAAATCAGATGATCAATTTCCATCGCCCAGAGGTTTGGCAGCGGGAATTCACACTTCGTGCACCCGCCGCCAAGCCACCCTGTGGTGATCTTTGCTTCGTGTGGGCCGGTCCCGCGGCAGGGCTGACGCAACTGCTCGATCGGGCCGGCGCACAAGTGGAAGAGGGTCCCGTGGAGCGCGAAGGCGGCCGGCAGTCGGTTGGCTCGAGCGTCTATGTGCGTGACCCCGATGGCAACCTTTTGGAGTTCCTGAGCTATGTGGAGGATGGGTCACATGTCAGCTGACGTGGTAATTCGCGGTGGGACAGTCTACGACGGGAGCGGTGGGCCGGGACGCCTGGCCGACGTGGCGATCAGTGGAGGCGTGATCGAGGAGATCGGCCCGAACTTACAGGGAAAGACTGAGTTGGATGCATCTGGCTGCGCTGTCGCACCGGGGTTCATCGACATCCACACGCACTTCGATGCGCAAGTGTTCTGGGATCGCCAGCTGAAGCCCTCCTCTTACCACGGCGTCACGACAGTTGTCGCAGGGAACTGCGGCTTCACCATCGCTCCCTGCCGACCGGAACACCATGACGTGATCGTGCGTACGCTCGAAGGCGTCGAAGGGATGGACGCGAACTCGTTGACGGCGGGGATCGTCTGGGATTTCGAGACCTTCCCCGACTACCTGGACCTGGTTGCACGGCGGGGGACCGCCCTCAATTTCACGGCATACATCGGCCACAGCGCGTTGCGCCTCTATGTCATGGGCGACGCCGCGTACGAACGCGCCGCCACAGCCGAGGAGATCGATTCGATGTGTCGGCTCGTAACCGAGGCAATCGGCATCGGCGCTGCCGGCTTCTCGACCAGCTTTTCGTTTGCCCATCGCGGGGTGGACGGCAAGCCCGTTCCGAGCCGTTTCGCCGAAATGGACGAGGTCGAGGCACTCTTCATGGCCGTGGGAGCGACCGGCAAGGGTGTGGTCCTGACGACACCGGGCTGGCAGTGCGAGTACCCCGATGTCTGGAAGTGGCAGCCCCGCGTCGGTCGACCCTTCACCTGCCCGCTCTTCAGCTCTGCCGGTGGCGCACACCTCGAAGTGGTGAAGCTCCTCCAGGAGGGGAATGCCAATGGTGCGAACGTGTGGCCGCAGGTCACGCCTAGGCCCCTCACCATGCAGTTCACCCTGGAGGACGCCTACAACCTGAATACCGGCGAGGTCTTTGCCGAGCTGATCAAGGTCGGTCGCGATGTCCGTAAGGCAGCCTTCCGCGACGCGGAGTGGCGAGCCCGCGCCGACAAGGACTTTGAGGCAAGCACCACCGGAATGAGACCGCGCTGGGAGACCTTTGAGGTGTCCGAGTCGGAGATGTTCCCCGAACTGCAGGGGCGGCGCGTGGCCGATCTTGCCCGGGAGCGCGGCGTCTCAGCGTTCGACGTCATGTGCGAGCTCTCGCTGGCCGAAGACCTGAAGACTCGCTTCCGCGCCTACATCGCCAACGACGATCCCGAGGCGGTAGGTCGTCTGCTCAACGAGAAGCACACCGTGCTCGGCCTGACCGACGCCGGTGCTCACGTCGACCAGCTCTGCGACGCCCCCCTGCCGACCGACCTCCTCGGCAACTGGGTCCGCGAGCGCGAGATCATGTCGCTCGAAAAGGCCGTACGGAAGCTGACCGGCGAACCTGCCGACATGTTTGACTTCGCCCGGCGTGGCTATCTCCGTCAGGGCTATTTTGCGGACGTGTGCGTCTTCGATCCCAAGACGGTGGCGCCTGGAGCGGTGCGGCGGCTGCGCGACCTGCCCGCCGACGGTGAGCGGTTGACCGCCGAGACGCCGAGTGGCATGCGGCACGTGCTCGTCAACGGGAGCTCCATCCGCAAGGACGAAGTGCAACTCGAGCTCGACCTCGAACGGCTTCCCGGCGTGCACGCAGCCTTGGGATAGGCCAGTATCTGCCCAACCGGGTTCGACCGAATGGCGTCGGACAGTGACCGAATCGAGAGGAACGCCAGTGGGATCATTATTGGAGGGAAAGGTCGCGATCGTCACCGGTGGCGTTGCGGGCATTGGGCGAGGGACCGTCGAACGGTTCATCGAAGAAGGAGCCCAGGTTGTCATCGCTGACGTGGACGCCGAGCGGGGCGTGAAGCTTGCTGATCAGCTGGGGGAATCCGTTGCCTTCAAGAAGACCGATGTTGCCAGTCCCGAAGATGTCCAAGCCGTCGTTGACTTCGCGGTGGCCCGTTTCGGTGGCCTTCATGTGATGTTCAACAACGCTGGGATCCCATCCCAGCTGGGCGGATTCCTCGACAATGACCTCAAAGATTTCCGTCGCGTCATGGATGTCAACCTGTTCGGGGTACTGATCGGTTGTCAGTTCGCGGCGCGCCACATGAAGGAGAACGGCGGAGGATCCATTATCAACACCTCCTCGATCGCCGGGATCATGGGTGGCGGAGGCGTCACCGTCTACCGCTGCACCAAGGCGGCCGTCGCCCACATCAGCAAGTCGATCGCCTGCGACCTGGGACCGTTCAACATCCGCGTGAACTGCATCGCCCCGGGGCATATCCCCACGGAGATCACGAGCTACGACATGGAGCCGGTCATCCGCCTGACGCAGCCATTCCCCCGCCAGGGCTCGACGCTGGACGTGGCGAATACCGTTGTCTACCTGGCCAGCGATCTGTCCGCGCAGGTAACGGGCGTCATCATCCCTGTTGATGGCGGGACGGCGGCCGGACCGCCGCCCAGTCAGATGCAACAGCTGCTGGCAAGGGGTTAGGCAGGCTCAGCACGGCCCACCTCGGCTCTCAGGCGAATGCCCCCGGGGTGGGAATATCCGGCGACGTTCTGCGACCTCGGTCAATTCGTCCTCGGCGCTGAGGGGAAGGGTCCAAGCGTCCATGGCGTCGATGGTGGAGAGGTGCCCCGCGATCTCCTCCACCGATGGCGGGGTGGTGCCCTCCGCCATCCAACCCTCGGTCACGCCGACGAACACGCGGGCGTAGCGACCTCCAATCACCGAGTAGATGCGGTGCGACACGTCACACTGCTCGCTGCACAAGTAGACGAGCAACGGCGTGACGAATTCAGGAGCGAGAAAGGAGTCCATGAGGCCGAACATCTCCCGCAATCGGTCATTCGAAGGTACCCGCGCCCCTCCTCGTACCTCGATGTTCGTCTTTCCACTGGGCAGTATGACGTTGGCGAGAATTCCCGATTTCATTCCTTCCAGTGAGACGATGTTCATCAGTCCCAATAACGCCGTCTTGGCGATTGAATACCCACCCCCGCCGACCCGACCGAAGACGCCGGCCGAGGAGCTCGTAAAGACGATGCGCCCATAACCATTCCTCTCCATGTGTCGAAAGGCCTCCTGTGTTGCGGCGAAAGGCCCTCGCAGATGGACATCTAAGAGGTCGTCAAGGTCCGCGAGGGCGTGCGACGTGAAGTCTGTCATCGTGGTGAATCCCGCGTTATTGACGAGGATATCGATTCGGCCGAAACGGTCCACCGTCTCCTCGATCAACGTTCGGGCCACTGTGGGATCTGCAATGGACCCCAGGTGGGCGGTGGCGGTGCCACCCGACGACGCGATCTCCCCTGCGACAGACTCCGCAGTGCTCAGACCATCGGGCGCACAGCCAATATCGTTGATCACGACTATGGCGCCCCTGCTCGCCAATTCGCGCGCGTAGGTTCGACCGAGCCCGTGCCCTCCACCGGTAACCACCGCCACTCGATTGGCGAACTGAAGGTTCACGTTGCGGTTCTCCATTCATGGCAATGAGCGAATCCAAGGAACACGATGGTTGCGCCACAGCTGACCTTGCCCGTCACCGCCCGGACTCCCTTCAACGACATCCAACGGCAGGTGCGATCTTCGATTCGCCGATCGGTCGCCGCCGGCCGCCTTCCCTATCCCTTCGCCGGGGTGAACTCGAGGTGGAGGTTCGTCAGGCCCTGGAGGAAGTAGGTCTGGATGTAGTCGTAGCGCCGTGCACCCGCCGGGCCGTGCGCAGATTCGGAGATCGTGATGTCGGCCATGCGATCGAGGAAGCGCTCAATGGTCACCCGGGCCTCGGCCCGGGCCAGGGGTGCTCCGGCGCAGGTATGGATGCCGTGGGCGAAGGCCAGGTGTTGGCGGCCGTTTGGTCGGTCCAGCTCGAACTCGTCGGGATGCTCGAAATGGCGAGGGTCGCGGTTAGCCGCACCCGGAGCCACGAACACCGTGGTGCCTGCGGGGAGATCGACCCCGCCGACCGACGTGGTGCGTCGGGCCAGGCGGAACGAACCCTGGATCGGCGTCTCGAGGCGGAGCATCTCTTCGATGAAGTTGGGGATGCGATGACGCTCATTACGGAGCAACTGTTGGAGCTCGGGACGCTCACCGATCATCCGCAAGGAGGCGGTGAGCAGACGCACGGTGGTCTCTTGCCCGGCGGCGAACAGGTTGGCCGCGATCAAGGCGACATCGTGGACAGGGGGCGTCGACCCGTCAGGGAACGTGGCGGTCGCCATAGAGGTCATCACGTCGGCCTGCGGGTTGCGGCGTCGGTCCTCGATATAGGCGGTGAACTGGTCGTAGAGGTACTCGAGTGGTTTGTGGTCGTGCTCCCCCAAGGACCGTTCGGCCGGACGGGTGGTCATGCGGGAGCGGATCCTGGCAAAGTCGCCCTGGGGCACGCCGAGGAGATCGGCCACGACAAGAAGGGTGTAGGGACCGGCGTACTCGCGGACGAACTCACATGTGCCCTGGGCCACGAACTCGTCGATCTGGCGATCGGCGAGGCCCCACATGAACTCTTCGTTCTCCTTCATACGCTTCGGCGTGATCAGGCGCATCAACAGTCCACGTTGGACGGTGTGAGTGGGGGGGTCGAACGAGGGAAGCTGATCGCTGAAGGGCAGCTCGTCGCGATGCTGGTCGATCAGGTCGCTGACGTCATCGCCCACGAGTGGGACCGGGAACCCCGGGCCGGCCACCGTGTTGCACGACGACCAGGTCATCGGATTCGAATAGACCTCGAGCGCTTCGTCGAAGCCGGTCACCATGACCACGTCATGGAAGGGCTCACGCATCACCGGGCATCGGGCCCGGATGTCGTCGTAGTAGGGATGGGGATCGACGAAGAGATCTGGGTCCTTGAAAAAATCCCTGGACTCCACATAGGCATCTGTGTCCGTCATTGTGCCCTCCCAGCCACTGGTATCCCTCTCACCGTCTCTTCGCCTACGGCACGCAGGGGGCGATCCGGAAATCCCATTTATACTAACGGCAATTCCGAAACTTCCTCAGCACCGATACACACGCTCGGCATTGCTGGCGAACAGCTTCTCCCGGTCATCACCATCCAGATCAGCCGTCAGCGTGGCGTACGTGGTGTAGAGCTGGTCGAAGGTGCTGTGGCCGCTATCGGGCGGGAAGTTACTGCCGAAAAAGCACCGGTCGACCCCGAATTCCTCAAGGGCGTGCGCGATCCAGGGCTTGAAGACCTCCGCATCGGTCGTTCCGAGCGGCATGGCCAGGCCGGAGAGCTTGCAGTGGATATTCGGGCTCAGCGAAGCGAGGGCGGAAATTCCCGCTTTCCACATTTTGAATTCGTCGTCCGAGTTCGATCGCGGCCAGCCCGTGTGTTCGAGCACGATCGTCAGGTCGCCCCAGTCGGCCAGCGACTTGGTGGCCCCTTCCAATTCGTCGGCGTGGGCCATGAGGTCGAACACCAATCCACGCTCCAGTAGGGCACCGAGGATGTCGGAGTTGAGTACCGCACCCTCCAAGACGCTGCCCATTGGCCGTACGCCGCGGAAGCGGGTCGAGGCCAACTGCTTGTCGAGTTGTTCGACTGCCACCGCCACCGGCTCATTCCCGTCGACGCCCCCGATGATTGCGTCGGGATGACCGGTCCGCTGAGCTTCCTCGTCCTTTTCCAGGGTCTCGGCCACGAAGTCCGTCGCCGCGGCAACGTGGACGAACTTCTGCACGTTCCAGTCCGCCGATTCGGTGAAGTAGATCGCTTGGTCGAAGTAGCGGGCCCACCCCGAGATGTCACCCATGTCGAGCTCTCGGAGGCCGGTGAGGTAGGGATACCAGTCGGTGCGTGCCGGGTCCCACAGGTGGACATGGGCGTCAACAATCCGCTCGGGCTTGGTTATCATCAATTCCTCCTTCGTAGCGGCCGACAACGCGTCGGAACCGCCTGATGTGGGTTAGGCGGGGCTTCCGGTGACGATCCTGCGCAGGGTGGCGTCGAGCCAGTCGGGAATCGCCGGACCACCAAAGGAGATCGTCGCGGCCGGACTCGGGTGGCTGCGCAGGCCGAACCACCCTGACGCCGCCACCAACTCCGCTCCCGACAGGGCGCCGCTGTCGGCATTTCCCACCAGGTGAGCGACCAGGTCGGCGACCGATCGACCCTCGGACTCTTCTGCCGTCTCGACACCGATCGCAAACGCATCGACACGGCCCGAGCTGGCCATGTGCCCCGCCCGGGACAGCTGCGCCGCAGCCTGCGCGCGACTCCGCCCGGCTGAGGACGTCGCGTTGGTGACCGTGACGATCCGAACGGGCCGGTCGGCCTGCGCCGAGTAGTCCGACACGGCGCGGACCCATCCGGCATCAGTCCTGATGTTCTCGGCAATGCCCTCGTGCTCGTCGAGGACCTGCTGCCATCGATCGCCGGCGCTTCCCCGCTCATTCCCGTCGACATCCCCGACAAGGGCGACCACGACAGCGTCAATGGGGCCGTTGTCGCGAGCCGCCTGAGCTATCTGCTCAGCGGCCGCTGCGAATCCCTGCGCCGGCTTCGTACCAGCTCCGACGCAGGTGACGCCTTGCGCCGTGAGCGCCTCGCCGATCACCGCACCCCATTTGTCGTCATCGGTGACGATCACGCACGTGCGAGCTGGACCCGCGTCGTGTTGCGCCGCGGGCTCCTCGAAAATGGGACCATAACGAGGGTTACTGCCACCATTCGTGGCTTGCGCGGCCTCAGCTGTTGCAAACGCGACGGGAAGCACCGTCTCGAGTGCGTGCGGGAGCGATGTGACATTTGCAGTCCGGGTGACTTCGAGGAGCCGCGGTGGAGCGAGGAGCGCGAGTTCGGATCCCCCCGAGAAGATGATCTGCCCCTTGCACCAGCCGAATTCCTCGCTGGCCAGATAGGCACCAACCGGCCCGAGATTCTCCGGCGGCGGCATGGAGCCCAGGTTGAGCCCGCCGGTGTCCGTCGTCGAACCCGTCTGTCGGGCCGCCGCGGCCGGCCGGCCGGCCCCTCCGGTGACCATCCGGGTCGCGGCGATCGGCGAGAGGGCATTGACGGTCACACCCTCCGGCGTCGTCTGGCCGATCTGCCATGTCAGCGCGGCAACGGCGCGCTTGGCGCAGCCGTAGGCCCCGACGTTCGCCGGACGCCAACCTGAACCCGAGGTGACGCCGAGGATCCGTCCGTGTCCGGCTTTGGCCATGATGGGCAGCGCCGCGCGGAGAACATTGAGATACCCGTCGAGATGGACATTGAGCACTGCGGCCCAGTCCTCTTCGGTTCCGGACGCGAAGTCGGTGACCCGGCTGATGCCGGCCACGTTCACCACGGCGTCCAGTGAGCCGAATTCGTCTACGAGCCCGGTAAAGAGGGACTGGACCGCCTCGCGGTCGGTCACCGACGTGTTCGATGCCCGCGCCGTTCCCCCGGCCTCGATGATCCTTTCTGCTGTCGTTTGCTCGGGAGAGTCGATTCGAGTCGACCCGTCCACCGACACAACCGGATCCAAGGTGACGACGAACGCTCCGATACGGCCCAACTCTTCCGCGATGGCCGCGCCGATCCCGGCCGCTCCGCCTGTCACGACGACGACGCGCGGCTTTCCCGCTACCTGTTCAGAGGGCAACGCTCCTCCTCCCGAATCCTGCGGGGCTGCCCCCGTCTCCTTTGACCGACTCTCCACCTGATTCCCCCCATCTCCTTGTCATCTCACTGCGTCCTCGGACTCCCGCTGCTGTATTTCCAATTCCAATCCGACGAAGTCACCCTGATCACGCCACTCGGCAAGCAGCTTGCAAAATCCCAAGAAGTCCCCTCGACCGCCGCCATAGGCGCCGCTCCGGGGATTCATCGCCCCAGGGTCGCCCTCGAAGTTCAGCCTCGACGGCGTGCAGGCGGCCATGACCGAGCTTGCGTCCACATAGCAGCCGACGATCTGCTCGACATAGTCGGCCTCGGCGTCGGGGTTGACGTCAAAGATCCGCACACTCCGGTCTTCGAGCAACTTCACCGTCGCCGCAATATGTTCGGCCCCCACCGTGTTGATCAGGGTGATGTTGGCGGTGATCACCGCCTGCTGCCCGGGCGCCGGCATGATGAACATGTTCGGGAAACCGCTCGTCATCATGCCATGCAAGGTGGCGACGCCCGGCTCCCACTTGTCGGCCATGCGGACACCGCCTCGGCCAATGATGTCGTGTCCTGCCCTCCGGGGGAAGGGCGTCACCTCCGCCTCGAAGCCGGTGGCATACACGATGCAGTCGAGCTCGAATTCCTGGCCGTCACAGATGAGGCCGTTCTCGGTGACGCGCTCGATGCCCGCCGGGCAGTCGATCAGAGTGACGTTCGGCCGGTTGAACACGGGAAGATACTCGTCATGGAAGCACGGGCGCTTGCACAAGTAGCGGTAGTAGGGCTTCAAGATCTCAGCGATCGCGGGATCTGAGACGGTCTCGTCGATACGCGCCCGGTGCTCCTCCATGATGGCGAAGTCTTCCTCCTCCGCGCGCAAGATGAACTCCTCCATCGACATTTCCGGTTCCATACGTGGGTTCCAGACCTTGGCCAAGTGATGGGTCCAGCCGTCATCGATGAGATCGGTCTCTACGACAAGGCCGTCCAAACTGGCTTGGAAGTTGACCATGCGCTCGCGGTGCCAGCCTGGGCCGAGGTCGTCGGTGAAGTCCTCAGGTGTCGGGCGATTGCCCCGGACGCCGACGGCCGAGGGGGTGCGCTGGAACACGAAGAGGCGCTTCGATGACTCGGCCAGAGCCGGGATGAGCTGAACGGCGCTGGCTCCAGTCCCGATGACGCCGACGACCTTGTCGGCCAGATTGGTCAGGTTCCCATGCATGTCGCCGCCGGTGTACTCGTAATCCCAGCGACCTGAGTGGAACGACTTGCCCTTGAACAACTCCATGCCCGGAATATCCGGCAGCTTTATCAAGTTGAGGATGCCCACGGCCATGACGACGTAGTGTGCCCGTATCACGTCCCCACGGTCGGTGTGAATGATCCACCGGGCGCTGTCCTCATCCCACTCCGTCGACGTGACACCGGTGTGGAACAATGCGTCGTCGATCAGGTCGTACTTACGCGCAATCGCTTCGAAGTGGTGACGGATTTCGTCACCGAAGGCATAACGACGCGTGGGGATGTACTCCATGTCTTCGAGCATCGGCAGGTAGACGTAGGACTGCACGTCGCACATCGCTCCTGGGTAGCGATTCCAGTACCACGTCCCGCCGACCCCACCGGCTTGATCGATCACCCTGATCCGCTCCACGCCGACCTTCCGCAGGTGAGCTCCGGCTATGACGCCCGACATTCCAGCCCCGATGATCGCCACTTCGACCTCGTCAGAGATGGCATCACGGTGTTCAAAGGGAGTGAACGGGTCCTCGCGATACTTCGTGAACAGGCTGTCGCCGGTCAGGTCCCTGATGGCGGCCCGGCCCTCGATCAGTCGCTTGTCGCGCTCCTCCAGGTACTTGGCATGGACTGCTTCTGGATCGAAGCGCGGTGACTCGTCGGCGGTCTTCACGAGATCCAACCTAGCAAAATTCGCTCAGTTTCTCCTGAGCGAATGCGCCGATGGCTTCCCGGCTGAGGACGTCCCTGTCCTCCGTCCGATTCCGAGGGTCCGGCTGCGCTCGGCCGCCAACGCGTGAATACACGTCGCACTTGTTTCCTCCCTTGGATCGTTGTCATCCAGCGCGGTTCCTTCGAACAGCCGTCATACGAATGGAACTTCTGTCTCGTCTCACGGCCAAGGAGGCAAGCCTCGACCATCCGGGCCAGGAGCGGTGGCGGGCCGGACTTGCGCGGACCTCGGCAATTCCTGAACCCATGAGGCCGCACCGGATTACCCCGGCCCGATCAGCCATGTTCGTCCGTTCCCATCGACGTCGTCGGTCGGGTCTGGCATCGACGCCCCGTCCTACTGAGACACTCCATGATATATGCGATACGCATTCTCATTTCAGTCACGCGGCCGGGATCCGGCCTGTGTACCGACGACTCCCCGGCGCCCTCTCCCCCTCCGGACAGGCCGTATCCGGCTTCGCCCGCCCTGCCACAGGGGCTCCCGGCCCGCCGCTGGACGCACCCCCGGCAAATGTGTTTACCATTCACCCGCCCTCATTGAAAACGGGTACTACGAATAGGCGCACAAGAGGGGGTCCGCGAGCGGATGAAATTCGGTCTGGCAGTCTCCAACATCGAGCCCTTTGCCGGGCCGTTGGCAGCCACCGCGTTGGCCGTAGCGGCCGAAGACGCGGGCTTCGAGTCGCTGTGGACGGTCGATCACGTCGTGATCCCGGCCGACTACCGCTCCGTCTACCCCTATGACCCCTCGGGACGCATCGGTCCAGACGACACCGTCTTTCCCGATCCGTTGATTTGGCTGTCCTACGTCGCCCACGCCACCTCGACGCTGCGCCTGGGGACGGCCATTTTGATCCTGCCCCAGCGCAATCCGGTCCTCTTGGCCAAAGAGCTGGCCACGCTCGACTTCCTCTCGGGCGGCCGCGTGATCCTCGGGGTCGGGGTCGGCTGGCTCAAAGAGGAGTACGAGGCGCTCGGGGTTCCCTGGGAGGGACGCGGCGGCCGGGGCGAGGAGTCGATCGGTGCCATGCGGGCGCTGTGGTCACAAGAGCGGGCCAGCTACGACGGCGCCACCACGGGCTTTGCAGAGTGCTACCTGCGGCCGCAACCCGTGCAGGGGACGATCCCCATCCACATCGGGGGCCACAGCCCCACCGCGGCGCGGCGCGCCGGGCGGCTGGGCGACGGCTTCTTTCCCTTCGGGGTCAGCCGCGGCGAGGTGCCGGCCCTGCTCGAGGTAGTGCGCCAGGCCGCACGAGAGGCCGGACGTGACCCCTCTTCGATCGAGGTGACGATGGACAGCTTGGTCACCAACGGCGACGAGGCGCTGGCCGACGTCACCGAGCTCCAAGCGCTCGGCGTGTCACGGGTCCTCATCCCGGCCGGGATGTTCGGGAGCGATCCGGCGCCGGCACTCCAGCGCTACGCCCACGATGTGATCGCCCGGGTCTGAGCATCGCTGCACACCGCGCGGCCGAGGTTCGTGCCCTGGCGCGACGACTTCGACGAGTAGCCAGATGGAGACACGGTTTCTTCCCCAACCCACACAACCGATGATGTCAATGAGCTGGGCCGTATTGTTTCTCTGCTCTAATGGGTGCATGGTGCAACTTCTTGAGGAGACCGAGGCCCCGCGTCGGGGCCGGCCGCGGCGATTCAGCTCGCATACCGAGCGCCAGCTTCTCTTGGACGCCGCGGTGCGGGTGATGTCGGAGAACGGCTACGACGGGACCTCGGTCAACGATGTGCTCGAAGAGGCCGGACTCTCGACGCGGGCCTTCTACCGGCAGTTCGATTCCAAACAAGCGCTGTTGACGGCGCTGATCGAGCGGGAACGAGACCGGGTGGCCTTTCACCTCGAGAAGGCGGCCAAGAGTGCCGACGATCCGCTGGCCGCCGTCGAGTCCTGGATCGACGCCTTCCTCGACCTTCTCTACAACCCCGAGATCGCCCCGACGACGGCCATCTTCACCGCGCCGTCGGTTCTGGCCTCCTACACGCTCGCCACCTCCTTGCCCGAGATGCAGCGCATGTTCTGCCCCCCGCTGATCAAGGCGCTCCGAGCGGGCCAACGGGCCGGGGTCTTGAAATCGAAGACCCCCGTGGCCGACGCCTACTGCATCCACGCCCTGGTGCACGCGGCACTCGACGTGCACCATCGTCCGCGCCCCAAGCGTCCCGTCGTCAAGGCCCAGATCTTGCGCTTCGCCTGGCCGGCCCTCGGCATTCGCGTCAAGCGGACCTGACGACGGGCACCGGCTCAGCGACCCGGCACCGGACCTTCGACGGCACCGGGCACTGCGGTTGGGG
>Ga0307373_10009094_pt1 | contig 14948 bp, 11 predicted proteins | sample OX2MG_FD_202534 | JGI IMG/M metagenome (GOLD analysis project Ga0307373, IMG submission 202534) | Soil microbial communities from Risofladan, Vaasa, Finland - OX-2 | ecosystem: Environmental > Terrestrial > Soil > Coastal area > Acid sulfate soil | place: Finland: Risofladan, Vaasa | collected... | reverse complement strand
AGAAGGTTGTCGCAACCTACCTGGCGCGGTATCAAAGCCCTCTTTCTCCACCATTGGTTACAAAAGAAATTTATATCATTCTGGCAACCTCCGGGTTCGTCAATGGTCATGGACAACTGGCTCTTCCCTTGCCGGAAAGCACACGCACTCCCGCATCCCTCGTGAGTTTGCTCGAAAGAAACTATATCGAGGGCGTCAAAAAGCGATTAGGTCCTTCCACCTCTTCAGAGATGGAGGCAACCCCATCAGAACTCGGAACAACTGGTCTGGTTCAGCGTTTTGCAGGAGGCAAAGACGATCCCGTCGGAGCCTCTGTGTACTGGAGTCAACGCTACGGAGCCTATCCAGTCTGGGGAGGGATTGCACGATGTTACGAAGGCTTTGGCGGAACAGGCAGTCGATTGGGTTTTCCTATCTCCTCCGAATTATCGGCAGTCGCCTCTTCGCAAGGAACAACAGGACAAGTACAGCGTTTTGAAGGCAACGGTGATGGGGCTAATCTCTGGGATGAACCAAATCAAGTTCTCATTGGCGTCTCCATCTACAATAGTCGCCACGGAGCTTATGCTACGTGGGGCTCGATTGGGCGCTGTTATGAACATCTTTACGGAACAACGAGCCGACTTGGATTTCCCGTTTCTCCTGAACAAGAAACGCACCCCTCATCTCGAGGACGTACCGCAAGGCAACGTTTTGAGAGAGGAGAGATTACCTGCGAATGGGGAAGTGATCCTGTCGTACATACCTGAAGCTTGGATCGATTATGAACTCATCACGGCAATTTATCCATATCACGTCCATGCTCATTTTGAATCATATCCGGTCCTCAAGTACACTTTTTGTGGGGCAAAGAACAAAGCCTTCGTTTTTTATCGGCAGACACAATTGGGGCCACTTAGTGGACATGGCCTCCTGCAACGACGTGGAACAGCCAGCGTGACCTGGTTCACGGTCTCGCCGCAGCCGTTGGTGACGGTGATGGACAGGACCTCAGTGAAGGGCAAAGTATCCTTGCTCGGCATGATACGCGCCTGCACGCCCAGGCAGACCGGATCAATGGCCGCGTGCGCGACTGCGGGACGGGCCAGCAGTGCGGCTCCGCTCAGGAGAATCGCGAAAACGATGAGGGCTGGGATGAGCATCCTGCTCAGAATGCTAACTGAAGTACGCTGGTTCATGAAAACCATCTCCTTTGCTTGTTGATACGCTTTTCTCACAACAGGACGGCTTCCGTCGTCTGCTGAACCGCCGTCCTGACATGAAGCCTGCAAGCAAACGCTTGCTGCACGGCTGCAATTACACGCTGCTGCTCTCTCTCGGACAGTTCCGGGTAGATGGGCAGGCAGGTGCCGCAAGCAGCCAAATGTCGCGTCACGGCGAGATCTCCGGCGACAACGTAGGATAATTGCCCGGACTGATAGACCGGTTGATCGGGCAACGCCAGCGGGTAATAGTGTTCGGTTTCGACCCCAATCTCGCGCAAGCACGCCTCAATACGCTCGCGTTCTGCCGATGTTCCGACCACGATCACGTACTTATACCAGCAAGGATCACTGCCATCTGGCACGACCGGGGTGATGAGCGGCAACCCGGCCTCGTTGATGGCTTCGGTGTAACGCACGGCAATCTCCCGCCGCTGTCGGTTCCATGCGTTCAAATGGCGGAATTGCACGATCCCGCCTGCCGCTGCGAATGAACCCATGCGCCCGCGCACGCCGGGGACGTGGAAGCCGTAACGGTCTCCCGGTTTTCTGCCCAGGTCGCGCCACATGCGCAAGAAGTCGGCCAGCGCCGGATCGCGTGTGAGGATGCAGCCGCCGTCTTCGGCCACGCCAGCATTCTTCACGCCGCTCATGGAAAAGCAACCGGCATGCGAGAGCGCTCCGGCAACATAGGCCTGGCCCTCCACCGTGAGCGTGGCGCCGTGCGCCTGAGAGGCATCTTCAATGACTTTCCAGCCTTCCTCACGCGCCAGATCGAGAAGCTGAGCCATCTCCGGCATGATGGCTCCGTAGAGATGCACGGGAATGATCGCTTTGATACGAGGACGCAAATCGTCCCGCTCAACCAGCAGCTGGTTCACCGCATCGAGCGAGAGCGTCCAGGTTCCCGGCGTCACATCGACAAAGATGGGCGTTGCCCCAACCCAGGCGCAGGCCAGCGCGGTTGAGATGAAGGTCATGGCCGGCACGATTACCATGTCTCCCGGCTTGATCCCACATCCCACCAGCGCTCCGTAGAGCGCCGTGGTGCCGGAGTTGACCATCACGGCGTGCAGAGGATCAGTTCCGGGCGTGGCCCAGGCTTGCTCCACCATCTGCTCGAACTGGCGCACCGCTTTGCCCAGAGTATACGTTCCGCTTTCCACTCCTTCGTCGATGGTGGCACTCCACGCAGTCAAGAGTTCCTCGCGCAGAGCTGCCATGCGCCGCCCGTTGCCTTGCGCCGGGATACGGCCAACGCCTGCTGAAATTGACGCCAGCGGTTCGGTCTCCTGAGCGCGGTTGGCAGCAGCGAGCGAGCGCAGCGGTTCCGTGTCTTGAATGCAACCGGCGGTGAAATCATCTCCCGTGTTCGATTCGGCCACGGCTACGCGGGTGGTTCGCGGCGAGGCTTCGGTCGGCGCGCTTGCCGTAAAAATATTCCCGGCAGTAGGATCGAGATCCCAGGTTGGATACATTGGCGCGGGCCTCGGCGTCGGATGCGGGATGCTACTTCCATCCTGCCACGGTGGTGAACTTCGATGCATCACAGAGACTTCCTTTCCAAACATGGCTTGCGCCCCACGCCGGGAAAGGGAACGCGGGGAAGCGGCGCGCTCCGGCAACACCGGCGGAACGCGGCAGCTTCTCTCTTCCCCTCCCCGCGCAGACGCACAGTAAAGCTGTTTCGCGCGGTGTCTGGCGCGCGGAGCCTCGCCACTCGGCCTTTTCGCTGCTTCATGGACCTGCACTCGCAAGCGAAGTCAGGACACCGCTCACCGACAAGTGTAGTGGCTCGCTTCCTCCTTTTGGGGGCGAAGATGCACAGGATTCTCTATGCATCATGCATAGAGAATCCTGTGCATCTTCGCCCGCCATTCCAGCGTTTTTCCTGCTACCCTTAATCGCAGAACCGCGCGGAGCAAGCGGCACCGTCCCCGCTTTCGGCGCGGCGATCTCGCATTGTTGGCATGTCCTCTCCATTTCAGACGAAAGGAGCAAAAAATCTATGGCTTTTCCCATTCCCACCACCTTCGAGGTGAAGCCAGGCGATCTCGGCCCGGCTCGCATCGCCGCCTGGGTCTTCCCACCCCACCACGTCGAGGCGGGCGCGCCGCCCCTGTGGGTGGTGTGTTTCCCCGGTGCCACCTACCGGGGCCTGGCCTACTACGATACGCAGGCTCCTGGCTGCACACCCTCCACCTACAGCATGGCCCGTCACCTCTCAGCGCAAGGTGTGGGCCTCGTGGTGATCGACAACCTCGGCACGGGCGAGAGCCGCGTGCCGGTCTCCGGCTGGAAGCTTGATCGTCGCCTGTTGGCCGCTGCCTACCGCAATCTGATCGATCAGGTGCGCGACCGGCTCGTCTGCGGCATGCTTCTTCCTGGCCTCGCGCCGCTAGACGACCATACCCTATTCCTGGGAGGCATCGGCCACTCGATGGGCGGCATGTTGCTCAGCCACCTGCAAGCGCACCACTCGCCATTTGATGCCATCGTGGTGCTGGGCTGGGCCACGCTGACCATGCTGACCCAATTGCCCGGTACCTCGCCTGACCTGTTCGAGCGGGTCGCCGCCGCCATCACGCCCGACGGCTCTCTTCCGACCTCGCTGCGCCCGCTCATCCGTCCCTGGTTCTTTTCGCCCGCGGTTCCAGAGGAGATCATCGCCGCCGATGAGGCCGATGCCACCATTGCTCCTGCAGCTTGGCTCGCCGAGATGCAGCCGCGCGCGCTCATCCAGGAAGCGGCGAGCATCACCTGCCCGCTCTTCCTCGGCTTCGGTGGCATCGATGTGACCGCCACGCCCCACGAGGAAGTGTCAGCCTACCCGCAGGCTCCATCCATCACGCTCTTCGTGCAGAAGGATTCGCACCACTGCGCCAACGTTGAGCCAGGGCGGTTTGCTCTCTGGCAGGCGGTGACCAACTTTTTGCACGCTCAGGCCGCACAGGCAGCGTTCTCGCGGTATGAGGCGGTGGATGCTGCGGCGACGCAGCCGCTCGTCCTGTGAGAGGCGCGGCGGAGGGAAGCGTCGTGACCTGGCTTTCGTCGCCGCATCCTGGCGCAGCAGACCGGAACCGTCAGATGCGCGAGGCGGGTCTGCGGCTCGCGGGGTTACGCCACCAGTACGGCTGGAAACAGCAGCAGCTTGCAGACCAGATCGGAACCACAGAGGAGACCGTGAGCCGGTGGGAACGCGGTCTGACCGTCCCCGAACCCTATGCGCAGCAGCGACTGGCGAAGCTCTTTGGCCTGGCCCCAGCCGACTTTGGCTGGCCGCAGGAGAGCCGCAGACCGCTTGCGGCGAAGCAACCGCCTGCGGCTTGCGAGCCGAGCGTTCCCACACCGCCGCCTTCTGTTCCCGCGAATCCTTCCAGGTCGAAGGCCAGCGGAGCGCCTCTCCCGGTGCGTGCGCGGTTGCGGGCGGTCATGGGAAGTGTGACGCTGCTCGTGATCGTGGGCGTCCTCGTCGTACCGCTCTTCGTCTACCACGCGCCGCCCCCCATCCCTGCTCCTTCGGCCAGTTTCCTCGGCACGGTCGCCTTTGCAAGCTCTGGCGTCCAGGACGGCAACAGTGCGGGAGGCATGAATGATCGCATCACGATGCGCCTGTCGCTTCCTCGTCCAGACACCGACTCCGGCTACTACGCCTGGCTTGGGGGAGACAGCGGGGGCAGCGAGATCCACTGGTTCCCGCTGGGGTGGCTCACCTGGCAGTCCGGCACCGCCACGCTCACCTATCGCGCGCCCCAGCACACAAACCTCCTGGTGCAGCAGAGCCACTTTCTCATCACACAAGAGTTCATCCCGATTCCGCCGGTGCAGCCGTCCTCCACCTGGATCGCGCACGTATCCATCAGTGACACGCCCACCCCCGGCGATCCCTCTCACTACTCGCTGCTCGATCATCTGCGCCATCTGCTGGCCGCCGATCCGTCTCTTATGCATCTGGGCCTGCATGGGGGATTAGCTGCCTGGCTCGCGCGCTCGACGCTCTCCGTCGAGGTGCAAGCATCGGGGCTGGTTTCTGACTGGTACGAGCAGCGGTTCCCCGATCTGCGCGCCCGGCTCATCCGCATCCTGGACTGGCTCGATGGGAGTCCCGAAGTCGGTATGGATGTCCCGCGTGGAACGCCGCTCCTGATCTCGTCCCCCACGGATCGCGTGGGGCTGCTCACCCTCTCCCCAGATGAGAATCCCCCAGGGGATGTGGTGCATGTCGATATCCACCTGGAGGGCGTGGCTCGCGCGAGCGGAGCAACACCTACGCAAGAGCGGCTGGCAGAAGAACTTCGTGCGGCGATGAACCCGGTGGGACTCGCGCTCTCGAACGCGCGACACGAGGCGATCCCTCTGCTGCACAGGACGAACACGCAACTGTCCGCCTCTTCTACGCTTCCCCTGCTCGCAGAGCTTGCGCAGAACGCACAGGATGCCGAGAGCGGCCCCACCGGCACTGCTGGCGTCCGGTGGATCGCGCAGCAGATACAACAACTCGCCAGCTTCATATGGAAACCGGCCTGATCCCGTGCCGGCACCCAGAAAGGTTCTTTCTTCACCCTTCTCTGTTCCTGGTTCTCACGCAAGCACATTCCTGCCCTCATCATCTCAGGCAGGAAGAGGCGGCATCATCTGTCTGAGAGGGGATCATTCTCCCTCCCGATCATCCAGAAGGCATGTTGGATCAGGCGGCATCGTGATGACGATCACTGATCCGACACATGCCGGATCAGGCGGCATCGACGACATGATGGGTGAGCATGTCGTCGATGCCGTTCCCTTTTCCCCTCGCTCCGGCTACCTTTGAGATACGCCCTGCTCTCTGGCAGGGAGATCTCTTTTAGGAACAGGAGCAAGCCATGCGAACATCCATTCGCGGAGCAATTGGTCTGATCGTTGGTATCCTGGCAACAATGGCAGTCCTTCTGGGGTTTGTTGGCTGTGCCAGCCCAAAGGAGCCATCGGCCTATGTCTGGACGGACGCCAAGCATCTCGTCACGCTCACCTGGAATGAGCAGAACGAGAACCTGTCGGGCGACTCTACCAGTATCTCGTATTCATCCGTGGCATTTCCTTCCTCTACACAGCCGGATGTGGTCATGGTGGCTTTTAGCGGCTCCGAGTTGGGCAATTCCGTGACGCTGGACATTGGCGGCGAGCATGTCACCGGCACGCTTGCTCCTGATGCCGGTCAACTTTCCGTGGCCTTCGCTCTGTCCGCATCTGGACAGATTGTGCATCAGACCTGGGTAGCCGTGGCTGCTGAAGAGCTGACGCAGCTGGTGGCGGCATTCTCTGCCTATAACCTCGTGCAGGGCTGGCTCGATGGAGCGAAGCGGGAAGCCACCGAGTCGCGCATGTGGAGCGATCCCAATACGGAGTATCTCGCTCAGGTGCAGCAATCGGAAAGCCTGCAACAGAGAGAGCTTGCCGCGATAGCGACAGCGCCGGACGAAACGACGCGCTGCTGGGGTGTTGCCCGATTCCAGCCCCTTGCAGCATCGGCGTTCACGCTGCCCGAAACGGTAGCGCAGGATGGGACGCTGCATGATGTTGCCATGCTGGATCGGGCATGGCAACGGGCGCAACGGGTGGTGATTCCACACATCACCGGCCTCACGCTTCCCTGGGTCATTGCCCCCTCGGTTTACCAGCATGAGAACGAACCGGTTGCTGCTCTCGTTGCCCATATCCAGGCATCCTACCGGCAGGATGGGGCAACAATGCAGCGCCTCCAGATGCAGGATCAGCACATCGCGCAGCAGGTGACGGTGTTGGGGAGAGGATGCCCGCCGATGCCGGCATAACCAGGTACAGAAAGGAACGGGTTTCGATGATCATCAAACGAGCGCTTGTCCATCTTCTCATCGCCATCGTGTTGCTCTCGACCGGGCTGGTTGCGTTCTCCGCTGCCTCGCCGGCCCGAGGGCGACCGCTCCCCGGCTCGCTCTCACGGGACCTCTTGCCACCGGCTTACTTGAAGCAGGAAAGCGGCCTGGGCGCCGGCGATGTCCCATCTCAATCAGCGTCGGCGCTACAGACAACACAGCCTGCCGGATGCAGTCTCTTTGATATCAACTGCTGGGCGTTGTCGGCGCTCACCACGATCTTACTGGATGGGGCCAATCCTGTGCAGCAGTTCGACCAGGGCGTAGTCTCCGGCTTCGGGCAAGGCAGCTTTCTCACGCAAACCCCGTTGTGCGTTTACCCACTCGATGGCTGCGACAACACGCAGCCCATCGACGGGACCCTCTCCGCCTTCATCGCCTGGGCGCAACTGGTCGCGGTGGCCGCGCTTGGCTTCATCGTCATCATCGGCGGGTTCAACCTCCTGCTCGGGCGGCAGATGGGAATGCGCGTGCATGATCTCGGGGAATTCATCCCGCGTGTCATCTTGACCTTCCTGGCAGCCTGGGTTGCACCGATGATCGTGCAAGCATTCATCGACTTCAACAACGCCCTGTGTCAGGGTCTCTTCTCGCAACTTTCCACGACCGCCTTTCCGGCGCTGCTGGGGGCGCTGGTGAAGATCGGCCTGAATCAGGGCTGGCTCATCTTTGTCTTTCTGGTGATCCTCTCTCTGCTGGCGCTGGCATTGTCGGGACAAATGCTCTTCCGTCTGGCCTTTGTCGCCTTCCTGGCGGGTCTTGCCCCCATTGGCCTGCTCTGTTTTGCCCTGCCGCAGACCCTCTCGTGGGGACGGCTGTGGCTGCGCAATTTCAGCGTGAGCATCTTCGTGCAATTTTTGCAGGTCGCCATGCTGGCGGTCGGCGGCTCCATGCTCACCGCGCTCGCGGCCCTTGCCAGCCCGGCGTATGGGTCACTTGCCAACGCCAACACGATCTTGGAAATCGTCCTGTCCATCATCCTGCTGTACCTGACCATTCGCCTGCCAGGGATGCTGCTTGGATGGGCGCTGCGCGCGACTGCCGAGCAAGTCGGCACGGCCACCATCGAAGGGATCGGCTCGGCAGTACAGGCCGTGGGCAAGGGGGCAGAGGAACTGGCGGCGATGCTGGTCTAACGAAAGGAGACGGCCATGAACAAATGGATCGGTGGATGCCTGCTGGCCAGCGTCGTTCTCGTCCTGCTCGGTGTGTTGCTCTTTGTCTCGCTGTTTGCCGCCGTCCTCGGCGCGATGGGCAGCGACTTCGGGACAAGCGGCAACCCGTCCTGCCAGATGCAGCCTTCGCCCACGCCCACCGGCCACCACGGGGGAGCCAGCGCGCTCGCTCGCACCGCATCCACCGGGTCGCCGACCTCTGTAGGAACGCCCGGCTGCGCGCCGCCGAACCAGATTGCCGCCGAAGTGGTAGTGCTGGCACGGCAAATGGCCGACGCGCTGTATGTGAACCCAGCCTGCGGCGGCATCATCAGCTATCCCGACTGCTACTTTACGTGGTACAACGCGTCGTTTCCGGCCTCGGTCATTGCTTACGGCAACGAGGTCTGTCCAGGGTGCTACGCCTGGGCGAATGGCACGTTCCAGTGCGTCAGTTTCGTGCGCGGCGCGTATGGGCCGATCGACCCAATGGTCTGGACGGCCAACGCTTTCGATCTCTACGCGCTGTATGCCAATAAACCCGGCTGGCAGGAAATCCTATCAGCCGCCGCGCCACCGGCACAACGGGGAATGCCGGAACCGGGTGATGTGATGGTGTTCAAAGACAGCAGCATCGGGCATGTCGCCATTGTGATGAGTGTCGTCCCGCCAAAGAGTGGGCAGAACGGTTCTCTTACGTTCGCCAACGCGAACAGCGTTTCGCCTTACACCACGATGCCCCTCTTGCCGGACCTGTCGGTCGATGCGTCCAGTTGGCCGGGCTACAGCGTGTGGGGCTACATCCGGCCAGCGTTGCCACCGGCCACGCCAACCCCGTAAGGAGATCTTGCCATGAGTATTCAGCAATTTTTTAGCAATTTAACCACCGATCTCTTCGGCTTCATCCTGACCGCCAGCATTTTCGCTCTGGCCTGGGCCGCGTTTCTCTACATGTTCAGCGGCGAGAACGAGCGGCAGATCCAGCGGGCCAAATTCTGGTTGTATGCCGCGATGGTGGGGCTGGCGGTGGCCTTGCTTGGACCGACGATTGCGGGCTTGATCAATACCGCCGCCGGCGGCGCAGGGCATTAAGAAAAGAAGGCGTGCCATGAATGAACAGCCCCCTGTCAGTGCTTCCCTGCCGGCTACGCATACGGTGCCGACCCATCTAGCGAGTGTCGATACGGTGCTGTCGCTGGGATATCTGTCGCTCTCCTCGCGGCAACTGCTCTTGCTCCTCGTGGGCGGGAGCCTCTCGGCCTCGCTCTGGACGCATACTGCCGCGCTTGTCACCGTGCTGCCGCCGGTGGGGGTCGCATTGCGCCTTGCCCTCGTGATCCTGTGCGCGGCGGTCGCGCTGGCTCTCACCTTCGGGCAAGCACAGGGGCGCCCCCTCGACGTATGGCTCATCGTTGGGCTGGCCTATCTCGCGCGCCCGCGCCTGTACCTGTGGCGCCGCTCTTTTGTGACAGAAGGTTCCGAGACGGGACGAAAGGATGAAGGTGCATGAGAGTTCCTGCCTCGCCTCGGCCATGGTCACAAGAAAAAGCCGGCAGGGTCCAACAGACGATCGCGCGGGTGCGGCAGATTCGCGACGGCGTGCTGTACGTCGCACCGCGCTCGGTGCGAGGAGCGGCGCACCCTCGCCCGCATGGCGTCGCCGTGATTGAGGTGGCTGGCACCACGTTTGCGCTGCGCTCGGAAGATGACCGCGCTGCCCTCATTCTGGGCTATCAGGCGCTGGTCCGTGCGCTTGCGCCGGGCCGCAGCATCCAGATGCTCATCCGGCGCGTGCCTTATGACCTGTCCGGCTATCTGGCGCGCCTGGATGCGGTCGTGAGTGACCGGACGGCGTCCCCCGTGTATCGCGAGCTGGCCGCGGCCCACGCCGACCATGTGGAGCGACTCGCGGGCGACCGATCCCTGTATGCCTCGCGCTGCTATCTCATCTTCAGTGCGGAGGAACCGTCGCGCGCCTCGCTTGCCGAACGGTTCGGTGCCCGGCGGAGAGCCGCGAAACACGCGCGGGACCATGCCGCGACCCGCAGCGATCTCGACATCCAGAGCGAGCGGTTGCTTGCTGCGCTGGCCGAGATGAATCTCTCCGCTCATCGCCTGAGCGACCGCGAACTCTTGCAGCTGGTTGCCGGTTGCCTCTCTCCTGAGCACCTCACACGCCACGACGTGCCTGATCCGGCGCACCTGGCTCTCGATGCACCGGTCTCGTGTGTGCCATTGCCGACGCCGGGGGCGACCTCAGTGCCGAAGAGTTTACGCGCCGCGCCCCGGCCTGATCGGTCAGGAAAAGGAACGCCTCGACGGAAAGTGGGAAACGTAGCTGCCGACCAGCAGCCGGGCTTCCTGCGACTTTCCGATCTCGTCGCTCCCTCGGCGGTGCTGGAGACAGCCGATCATCTGCTGGTGGAAGACGAATACGCGCGCAGCCTCGCCGTCGTCGGCTATCCCCGTGAGGTGACCATGGGCTATCTCACGCCGCTGCTCACCCATGACGATCCCATCGACATCAGCATCCATGTTCACATGCAGGATCCGATCGCTATGGTGCGCCAATACCAGCGTCGCAAAGCCGAGATTCGCGCCACGAAGCGTATGGCTGTGAAGAAAGGATGGGTCGAGAACCCCGATGAAGCGATCGCACAGTCGGATATTGAACGGCTCTTATTGCAAGTGGCAAGTCGCGAAGAAGCGTTGTGCGAGGTGAGCATGGTTGTCCAGGTGCGCGCCGATTCGCTCGCGGCCTTGAATGAGCGCACGAATCGCTTGCTTTCCGTGCTAAAGAACCTGTTTTTGGCCGCTCATCCCACGACATTTGAACACCTGGCTGCCTACCAGACGATGCAGCCCTGGTGCGATGATGCGCTGCGACGCACTCAGCTGCTTGATACGATGAGCGTGGCGTATGGCTTTCCGTTTGTGTCCAGCGCCCTCACCATGCCGGGTGGGGTGCTGGAAGGGGTGACGAGTTCGGGCGAGCCGGTGATCATTGACGATTGGGCGGACGAACTGGACAACCCGCATCGCTTTATCGGCGCCATCACCGGGGCAGGCAAGTCGTACGACTGCAAGCTGAAGATGCTGCGCGAGATACTGTTGCGCTATCACGAAGGACTCCAGGTAGCGGTGATTGACCCGGAGCGTGAATACGAACGACTCTGTATCACGCTCGGCGGAACCTTCGTGCGATTGGCTCCGGGGTCGCCACAGCATCTCAACCCGTTCGATCTGATCCCACAGGGCATGGCGCTCTCTGCGTACCTCGCGGATCACCGCCACCGAGACCGCCTGGCTGAAAACGTACAAGGCTTGCACGCGCTCTACGATTTCATGCTCTCCGATTACGGTCCTACCGGCGTGACGCTGCTCTCGACACGGGAAAAGGGGCTGCTGGATCGAGGGACGTATGAGGCATACCGCCGTCGTGACATCACCGCCGATCCGGCCGCGCATGGGAACGCGCCACCCACCTTGCACGACTTGTATGACGTGCTGGCATCAGGTGCCGTGGGCAAAGATGAGTACGGCCTGTGTGACCGACTCTATCGCTATGTCGAGGGATCGCTCGCGGGCATATTTTCTGCCCCAACTGACGTGCAGTTAGACAACCGCTTTGTCGTCTTCGACGTGCGCGACATGAGCGGGGAACTGCGCCCCATCGGCATCTTCCTCATCGCCAACTTCATGTGGACGCAGGTGTTGGCCGACACGCGACCGCGTGTGTTGTACATCGATGAAGCCTGGAGCCTCATCCAGCACCCCGAAGGTGGGCGCTTCCTCGCTGATCTGGCGCGCCGCGCACGCAAACGCTACCTGCGCCTCGTCACCATCACGCAGTCACCGGAGTTGTTTATCGCCGATCCACACGGGGCGGTGATTGCCGGCAATGCCGCCACCAAAATCTTGAAGAAGCAAGATCGCACGTCGGCTCCGGCCATTGCCAGCCGCTTCGGCCTGACCCTTTCGGAACGACAAAAGTTGCTCACCTTGCAAAAGCCGGAAGCCTTATTGCTCACGGGCAGCAGCCGGCTCATTGTGACGGTCGAGGCCAATCCACTGGAACATGAACTTGCGACCACCAACCCGCGCGAACTGGCGGGACGAACGCTCGCCCCGCTTGCCTTCTCGAAGCCGTCGGGGATGAACGGTACCGCACGTCATCTGCCTGCTCCGCGCGGGTAGGCGAAGGGAAGACAGGAAAGAGCCAGAGGAGGAAACAGCGATGCAGACAAAGCAGAGAAACGAGACACGCACTCCATCCGCGGAGCGTTCGGATGCTGTTCGCGTGATCACGCGTGGAGTGACGAGCAGGCCCCCTGCGGCTGTCGCTTTCGCGATGGCAACACTTGGCCTGGACAGCAGACACCCCCTGGCTCTGGAAGTGGCAGGCGATGCGCAAGGCGTGGGGTATCTGCTACGCGGCGCGGATGCGGAAACGCTCTCCCACGCCTGCCGCGAGATCCAGGCCCTTTACCCGCAAGCAGAGCTGCGCCCCTGTGTAGGTCGGGACGATCCCATGCACCTGGACCGAGATGAAGCCATGACGGTGGTGGAACTGGTCCCGCGCGGCCAGCCGTACCTCTCCCTGCGAACGCCGGACGAACGAGCGTGGAAGTCCGCTGACACAGTAGGCGACGATCCCTTGCTTGCCGTGCTGGGAGCCATGCAGGGATTGCCACCGGGATATCGCGCCATCGCACAACTGGCTTTGCTTCCGGCCTCTCCACAGTGGGTGTGGCGTTGGAAGCGCTATGCGGTCGAACATCCCCTTGAGCCAGAGCGTACACGCGAACGGCGGCAGATGCAGCAACGGAACAGTGCCGCCCCGTCGATGGGAGCCATCATCGCGCTCGCTGTCGTGGTCGCTGTCGCTCTCATCGTTCGCCGGTTCGGCCATCGTTTGGCGCCGCTGGTTCCGGCATGGGTCAAGCAGGATATCCCGCTGGCCTTGCGCGGGCAGCTGCCGCCACTCACCCCACCACAGATCATGCAGGTGGGGGCCGTCGTCGCTGCGCTCTTCCTGCTCGTCTTTGCCGCTTCTCGTCTTTTCCACTCGCGCCGGGACAAGACGCCACTCTACGACATGAAGCAGGTCAACGAGAAGCTGCAACGAACCGCCTACCGCGCCCGCTTGCGCATGGTGGTAATCGGCCCGGTCACTCACGCGGGGCGGAGCAGCGGCGCGAAGCCAGGACTTCTCCCTGCTCTCGCGCGTCTCCTACGCTCTTGTCGCGCACGACAAGACGCAACGGCGTGCCGCCGCGCCATCTCGGCGCGGATGGCGGCCGCCTACCGCCAGTTCTCCAACCCAACCGGGACAGTTCTCATCCCACGCCAGCGACTCTTGCGTCGCGCGCATCTGGTGGCGTATGGCGCCTCGTGGAAAACGGCGCCGCGCGCTCGCCGTCTCGCGCGCGTCAGCCGACGGCGACATTCCAGGCTACGCCGCGCGTCAGGCAAGCGTCGTTGCGCCTTCACCGCCCGCGCAAGCTGGCTCAGACTCGTTGCTGTGATGCGCGCTCTGGTTCTGGGGAAAGCGACCTGGCAGCATGGCGTGAGGCGGTCGAACCTCGTCGTGTCTGACAAGGAAGGGGCGGAGCTGTGGCACCTCGTCCCGGAGCAAGACGCGCGTGACGTGGCCGGTCTCGACCGCCGCCTCGCACGCAGCCGACCCCTGCCGCCCGCGCTTGCCACCGCTCGCGCCAATGAGGTAACGCCATCCCTGCTGGGACACTGCACGCACGCCGGAAAGCGCTGGCCGGTGTACGCACCACACACTGTCTTCCATCAAAACAGCCTGGCCGTCGCCGCCACCGGCAAAGGCAAGTCCACCCTGTTTACGCATCTGGCGCTCGCGCATCTGGCCGCCCATCTCTCCGAGGGTCTGTTCTTCCTGGAGCCCCACGGCGACACCATCAAGATGCTGCTCGGCGGCATTCCCGCCCACCGGCGCGACGATGTGACGCTCATCGATCTTGCTGACGAGACGGCCATCTCGGGACTCAACCCGCTCGATATGACGCAGGGACGCTCGCGCGACAAAACGGTCGAGAATATTCTTGCGGTGTTTATCGCCTTTTGGCAAAAGCAGAAGAGTTGGGGCGCACGTACCGAAAATATTCTCCAATTTGCGCTGCTCGCTTTGGCCGAAGCGAACCTGCGCCGTCTGGAACGAGATGGCGAGGAGATGGACGCGTTGGAGCAATATACCTTGTTGGATGTGGTGCCACTCTTGCAACAAGCCGGCTTCCGGGACACAGTTCTCTCGGACGTGCGCGATCTGGTGGTGCTGGACTGGTGGAAGAAGTACTACGAGCCGCTGCGCCCCTCCTTCCGGGATGAAATTACCAGTTCGATTATCAACAAAATCTCGAAGTACGCGGCAGCGAGAGTGTCGCGCCGCCTGCTGGGACAAAGCGTGGCGACGGTGCGCCTGGCTAACGACATCCGCGCTGGACGCGCCATCCTGGTCAACACCGCCTCTGGCGTGGTAGGCGAAGAGGTCAGCGCGCTCATCGGGGCAACGCTGGTGGGCCTGTTTCAGACTGCGCTGGCCGAACAGATTCGCCTGCCGGTTGAGGAGCGCCGCCGCTTCTGGGTGGTAATCGACGAGTTTCAGACGTACCTGGGCATTGACTACAACACTATGCTGGCCGAACTCAGGAAGTATGGCGGCTCGTTCGCGC
>Ga0307373_10009092_pt1 | contig 14949 bp, 13 predicted proteins | sample OX2MG_FD_202534 | JGI IMG/M metagenome (GOLD analysis project Ga0307373, IMG submission 202534) | Soil microbial communities from Risofladan, Vaasa, Finland - OX-2 | ecosystem: Environmental > Terrestrial > Soil > Coastal area > Acid sulfate soil | place: Finland: Risofladan, Vaasa | collected... | reverse complement strand
TGATGCAGCAGGCTGCGGAGGCGGTACCGACCGTGCCCCAATACCGCATCAACGTGGTGATCTTGGATATTGCCCTGCAGGATCCGATACTGGCGGAGCAGGACCTTCAGAAGGTGGCGGCTCTGAATCGTCTGGGAAACCTCAGCCCGGTCGTGGACGACCTCAAGAAGCGCATCGCGGAACTCAAGGCAGGCGCTGCCTTGCAGCCCGACAAAAAAACCTCATCGCATAAAACCCACCCATCCGCGGCCCATGCGATAGCGTCGCGTCACTCGTGACGGCCGGTACGGTCCCGGCGTCCCGGCCACTCGCGCCAGCGACGAACATTCCTTTCGCTGCGGCACGTCCTGCGTTCGTCGGCCTGTCAGTGGACGCTTCGCGTCTACAATCGACGCCTCCTCCACAACGACTTTACGCCCCGGCGCGGCCTTCGCACAACGCAGACGCTGTGCTTCGCCCGCTGGGGCTACCGCAGGCTCCTCACCTCGGGCTTCGCCCTTCCCTGGTTCGTCAATTGAATGATGCTATATTGCCGGGCTATCAGCGACCGGAGCCATTCCCATGCCGGAACCATCGCAGTCATTCAGTATCATTGTGCCCGCCAAAAATGAAGCCGCGGCTCTGCCGGAATTGCTGACGCGTCTCCGTAACTTGTACCCGCAGGCCCAACTGATCGTGGTGGATGACGGCTCGACGGATGCCACACCGGCCATCGCCTCTGCCCATGGAGCCTGTCTCATACGCCACCCTTATTCGATGGGTAACGGCGCCGCCATCAAGTCCGGAGCGCGCAAAGCTACCGGCAGTGTGCTGATATTCATGGATGCAGATGGTCAACATGCCCCGAACGATATCCACATGCTTTTGGAAAAGCTTCAGTCTGGATATGACATGGTGGTGGGGGCGCGCAACAGCGGTTCCCAGGCTTCCCTCGGCCGGGGCCTTGCCAACCGTCTATATAATGGGTTGGCGAGCCTGGTAGTGGGGCACCGGATTCAGGACTTGACCTCGGGTTTCCGGGCGGCCAGAGCGGCGTATTTCCGGGAATTTCTGCATCTTCTGCCCAACGGTTTTTCCTATCCCACCACCATCACCATGGCCTTCTTCCGGGCTGGCTACGGCGTGGCCTATATCCCCATCACGGCGGGCAAACGCAACGGCAAAAGCCATATCCATCCGCTACGGGATGGCGTGCGTTTCCTGCTGATCATCTTCAAGGTCGGCACCTTGTATTCCCCGCTCAAGATATTCTTTCCCATCAGCGTGGTTTTTTTTCTGCTGGGACTTGGCCGCTACCTTTATACTTTTATCGCCACGCATCAGTTCACCGTCATGAGCGCTTTGCTGTTCATCACGGCGATACTGGTATTTCTGATCGGCCTGGTATCCGAGCAGATTACCAACCTGCTGTTCACCACCCGGCAGCAACGCTGATGCAAGGCAAATAGCGCCTACCCAATATCATTATCATATTGACCGCCAATACTGACTGGAGATCACCTCATTGTCACTAAAGTCTGTTTGCAGAATAGCTGACCAAGCCATCAGCAACGATAGCGTCGCGTCACTCGTGACGGCCGGTACGGTCCCGGCGTCCCGGCCACTCGCGCCAGCGACGAACATTCCTTTCGCTGCGGCACGTCCTGCGTTCGTCGGCCTGTCAGTGGACGCTTCGCGTCTACAATCGACGCCTCCTCCACAACGACTTTACGCCCCGGCGCGGCCTTCGCACAACGCAGACGCTGTGCTTCGCCCGCTGGGGCTACCGCAGGCTCCTCACCTCGGGCTTCGCCCTTCCCTGGTTCGTCATGAGATTTGGGGTCCCCAGTGGATGGGAATGGCTCCCCAAACAAAAACATGTTTCATGAAAACAACATCTTTGATTCTAATGTTGACAGATTATCCGGCCCGTCTCACGCATGAGGTCAGCCAATGAAAGCAGTCATCCTCGCTGGTGGTCTCGGCACGCGGATTAGTGAAGAAACCGCCACTCGTCCCAAACCCATGGTCGAGATCGGCGGCATGCCGGTATTGTGGCATCTGCTGAAAATCTATTCGTACCATGGGATCAATGACTTCATCATTTGCCTGGGTTACAAGGGCTACATGATCAAGGAGTACTTCGCCAACTATTTCCTGCACATGTCCGATGTCACCATTGATCTGTCCACGAATAAACTTGAGGTACATCACAAGCACGCCGAACCCTGGCGAATCACTCTCGTGGATACCGGCGATCAGACCCAGACCGGCGGGCGCCTGAAGCGCGTGGCGGATTATCTTGACGGCGATACATTCTGCTTCACCTATGGCGACGGCCTTGCCGATATCGATATCACCGCAGAAATCGCATTTCACAGGACCAAGGGCGGTTTGGCGACAATGTGCGCGGTACGGCCACCGGGCCGGTTTGGCGCGATTGACATCGAAGACAATCGCATCGTTCGCTTCGAGGAAAAACCGTCCGGTGACGGCTCCTGGATCAATGGCGGCTTCTTCGTTCTGGAACGCGGCGTGCTCGGCTATATCGAGAACGACTCCACGGTATGGGAGCGCGGTCCGCTGGAAACACTGGCGCGCGATGGCCGGATTTCAGCCTACATCCATCAAGGATTCTGGCAACCCCTGGACACGCTGCGCGACAAAATCAAGCTTGAGGAACTTTGGCGCAGCAGCCGTGCGCCCTGGAAGGTCTGGTCTTGAACAAACTGTTTGGCGGCACCTACGCCGGACGCAAGGTTCTGGTCACCGGCCATACCGGCTTTAAGGGTTCGTGGCTATGCCTGTGGTTGACCAAGCTCGGCGCACAGGTCACCGGTCTGGCGCTGGCGCCGGATACCGAGCCTGCGCACTGGATTTTGCTGGGTTTGAACGAGGTACGCGACCTGCAGGTGGATTTGCGTAATGGCGATGCCGTGCGCCGCACGCTTGAACAAATCCAGCCGGAAATCGTCTTTCACCTGGCCGCCCAACCCCTGGTGCGGCGCGGTTATCGCGAGCCGTTGCTCACCTTTGATACCAATGTACTCGGCTTGGTGCATCTGCTGGAAGCGGTCCGCGGCGTACATTCGGTACGCGCACTGGTCAACGCCACCACCGACAAGGTTTACCTGGAACATTCCACCAGCACCGGTTACCGTGAAGATCATCCGCTGGGCGGACACGATCCTTACAGTACTTCAAAAGCCTGTGCGGAACTGGTGACCGAGTGCTATCGCAAAAGCTTCTTTGGCGATTCGGGACCACGCTTGGCCACCGCCCGCGCCGGCAACGTCATCGGCGGCGGCGATTGGTCGGAGGACCGCCTGGTGCCGGACCTGGTGCGCGCAGCCTCCACCGGTAAAGTCGCGCAGATCCGCAACCCCGACGCCGTTCGTCCCTGGCAACATGTTCTCGATCCACTCTCGGGCTATCTGCGGCTCGGCCAGAAGCTACTCGCCGGCGATCAGGTGGAAGGCCCCTGGAATTTCGGGCCGGCGGCCGATGCAGCATTGCCGGTACAGGCACTGGTAGCACGGATGCAGGCTCAATGGCCGGGTCTGCGTAGCGCATATCATCCGGGTCCACATCCGCATGAAGCAGAAGTTCTGCGGCTGGATTGCTCGAAAGCCGCAAACAAGCTTGCCTGGCGGCCGGTCTGGAATGCCGATGATACGCTGCAGCGCACCACCCGGTGGTACCGGACCTATTACGAGCACGGCCAGTTGCGCAGCGAGGAAGATTTGCGCGACTACGTGGATGCCGCTCATGCCACCGGACTGGAGTGGACCGAATGATAATGCACGGCACGCCGCTGGCGGATTTGATGCTGATCGAGACCGCGCCAATCCAGGACCAACGCGGCAGCTTCGTCCGTATCTTCTGCGAGACCGAGTGCGCCAAGTTGCGGCCAAACCTGCACTGGGTGCAAATCAATCTTTCCAGCACCTCCCTCCAAGGCACGATACGCGGCATGCACTTCCAATCTCCGCCCGCGGCCGAAGCCAAATTGATCCGTTGCCTGCGAGGCCGTATCTTCGATGTCGCCGTTGACCTGCGGGCCGGCTCGCCAACCTTTCTGCGCTGGCACGGCGTCGAATTGAGTGACAACAATTTAATGCAGCTCTTCATACCTGAGGGTTTTGCACACGGGTTTCAAACACTTACCGACGATGTGCAGTTGCTGTATCTGCACACCGCTGCGTGGAGCCGTGCGCACGAAGGCGGCGTGCGCCATGACGATCCCGCACTGGCTATCGCCTGGCCGTTACCGGTGACGCAGGTTTCCGGCAAAGACCGCAATTTTCCATTGCTGTCTGCGACATTCGCCGGGATCCGATTATGAAGTGCCGCTTCTGTGGAACACCGCTGCAGGATGCATTTCTCGACCTCGGCAGCGCGCCGCCCTCGAATGCTTTCCTGTCGGCAGATGCGCTCAACACACCGGAACTCTGGTTTCCGTTGAAACTGTTTACCTGTTGGAAATGCCGGCTGGTGCAGGTCGATGAGGTGCAGTCGCATGCGGCGCTGTTCCCTCCCGATTACGTTTACTACTCATCGGTTTCACGCTCATGGCTGGCCCATGCCGAACGCTACGTCACCGACGTCATACCCCGTCTCGGGTTAAACCGCACTAGTTTGGTGATGGAGGTCGCTTCCAACGACGGCTATTTGCTGCAGTATGTGGCGGCTCGCGGCATTCCCTGCGTCGGTATCGAACCCACCGCCGGCACCGCCAGGGTGGCTAGGGAAAAAGGCATCGAGACATTGGAACATTTCTTCGGCCGTGAGCTTGCCGGCGAATTCGTGCATGAACGACGGCCGGCGGACCTGATCATTGCCAACAACGTGCTGGCACACGTGCCCGATCTCAACGACTTTGTCGCCGGTCTCGCCACGGCCCTTGCCGAGCACGGCACGATTAGCGTTGAGATTCCGCACCTGATGGAGCTGGTGTCGAAGCGCCAGTTCGATACGGTCTATCACGAGCACTTTTCCTATTTTTCATTTCATACCGTGCAAGAAATTTTCACAGCGCATGGTTTGCGGGTGTGGGATGTCGAGCAGTTGCCCACACACGGAGGCTCGCTGCGCATCTGGGCCGCGCATGAACACAGCCAACACATCCAAACTCCCGAAGTCGCGGCATTGCTGGCCCTGGAAGTGCAGGTAGGCATGCGGGCCGCGGCCTATTACCAAGGCTTTCAGGCACAGGCCGATGCGGTCAAGAACGGTTGCCTGGAGTTTCTCCTGGAGCAACGACGGGCTGGGCGCAAAGTAGCCGCTTACGGTGCCGCGGCCAAAGGCAATACGCTGTTAAACTACGCCGGAGTAAAACCCGATCTGCTTCCTTACGTGGTGGATGCGTCGCCGCACAAACAGGGTCACTGGCTCCCCGGTTCGCGGATCCCCGTCGTCGGCGAATCCCGGCTCAAGGCAGACCGGCCTGATTTTGTTTTGATCCTGCCGTGGAACCTGCGCGAGGAAATCATCATCCAGCTCGGCTACATTCGGGAATGGGGGGGTCAATTCGTGGTCGCTGTCCCCCAACTGGAAATCCTATGAATGGCGACAAACCCAAGCCACGCATCCACTACACCAAACCCTCCATCACCGAACTGGAGATTCGCTACGCGACGGATGCCGCCGCCAATGGCTGGGGAGAGCACTGTTACGATTATATCCGTCGCTTTGAAGCGCTATTCGGCAAACATCTCGGGGTCAAACATGTTATCGCCACGTCCAGTGCGACCGGCGCTCTGCACTTGGGTATGGCCGGAGTTGGGATTGGTCCAGGCGACGAGGTTATCCTTGGGGATATCAACTGGATAGCCTCGGCTGCACCGATCGTCCATCTCGGTGCAAAACCGGTGCTGGTGGATGTGCTTCCCGATACGTGGTGTCTGAATCCAGCTGAAGTGGAGGCCGCGATTACATCTCGGACCAAGGCCATTCTGGCAGTGCATCTGTATGGCAACCTTTGCGATCTCAATGCACTGCTGGAGATTGGAAAACGCCATGGAATCCCGGTCATCGAAGATGCGGCGGAAGCCATTGGCTCAATCTGGCACGGACATCGTGCCGGGTCCCTAGGCATCTTCGGGGCATTCTCATTTCACGGCACCAAGACCATCACCACCGGCGAGGGCGGTATCTTCGTCACCAACGACGATGGTCTCTATGAACGCGTACTGACATTATCCAACCATGGCCGCGCGCGGCGCGAGACACGGCAGTTCTGGCCAGAGCGTATCGGATTCAAATATAAGATGTCGAATCTGCAGGCGGCAATTGGCTGCGCCCAGATGGAGCGCGCGGAAGAATTGATTGCCGGCAAGCGCCGCGTCTTTGAGTATTACAGAACAGCCCTCTCCGATTTACCAATCCGCATGAATCCGGAATCAGCCGATACCACCAACGGCTTCTGGATGCCGACCCTGGTAGTAGATCAAGGCGTGGCTTTCGACCGCGAGGCATTGCTAAGCAGGTTCAAGGCCGAGAATATTGACGGCCGCGTATTCTTCTGGCCATTATCCATGTTGCCAATGTTTAAGCAGCGACCTCAGAATCAGGTAAGCTATTCAATTTACGGGCGCGCAATCAACCTGCCCAGCTATCATGACATTCCGAATGCAGACCAAGATCGCGTGATTGATTGCGTAACCCAGTTTGTTTGTGCCAAGCAATGAAAGATGTCATTTTTTGGGGAGCTACCGGTCAAGCCCGTGTCCTGCGCGAAGCTTTGGCTTCATCCGAGTTTCGGCTAGTTGCTGTCTTCGATAACCGGCCGTTGCCGTCCCCATTTGCGGATGTACCTATTTATCTTGGCAAAGATGGATTGGCATCGTGGTTGGCAGGCATATCTGCCTCCGGCGATATTTATACTTGCGTGGCCATCGGTGGAAACCGTGGTAATGAGCGTCTTACAGTGCAGCAATGGCTCCAAAAGCAGGGTATACAGCCACTGACTGTAATACACCCGAGGGCTTTCGTAGCGAATGACGCCGAAGTGGGGCTCGGTTCACAGATATTGGCGATGTCGGCTGTTTGCACGAACGTAAAACTCGGTGATGCGGTCATAGTGAACACCTCAGCCTCGGTCGATCACGACTGTGTGATCGGCAGCGGCGTGCATATCGGGCCGGGCGCACATCTCGCCGGTGAAGTACATGTCGAGGAGCATAGCTTCATTGGTACCGGTGCTATAGTTCTGCCGCGGTTACGAATCGGCCATGGTGCAATCATTGGTGCTGGCGCTGTAGTCACTCGTGACGTTTCACCAGGCCAAACTGTAGCTGGCAACCCAGCAAAACCGCTTGCCAGTTAGCTGGTAACATGCAGATTTAAAATAACCAGAACTGGCAGCAGTAAAGATGGACCCCATAAAACAATTTGAACAAGAGCGTCAGACAAATATTGCTGATTTGAGCCGAGATCAATCTTTGAGAACACTTTCTCTAAAGTGGCTCCAGGATTCACTTCGATATAAATACTCGTACAATTTTTCATACCTTGATCGACCTATTATTCAGTACCCACAGGACATGGTGGCGATACAGGAGCTAATCTGGGTAATCAAGCCTGACATCATCATCGAAACCGGCATCGCGCACGGTGGCTCATTAATCATGAGTGCTTCCATGCTGGCCTTGCTTGACTACTGCGACGCGGTGGAAAGAGGGCAAACACTGGACCCGCACGCTACCCATCGCCGCGTGCTCGGAATCGATATCGATATTCGCGCGCATAACCGCGCTGCGATTGAGGCACACCCGATGTCGCACCGCATCGATATGATCCAGGGCTCCTCGATCGCCCCGGAAGTAGTCGCCAAGGTCCATAAAGCTGTTGCTGGCTATCAGCGGGTATTGGTCATACTTGATTCAAACCACACGCACGATCACGTACTGGCTGAACTTGAGGCCTATGCACCATTGACCACGCCGGGCAGCTACTGTGTGGTATTCGATACCGTCGTTGAGGACTTGCCCGACACCATGTTTCCGGAACGTCCTTGGGGCAAAGGCAACAACCCAAAAACAGCGGTGTGGGAATATCTGCGAAGACTCAAGGAGGAAAAACGCACGGCGGCCGATGGTAACCCCCTGACACTTGAAATCGATTCTGCACTGGAGAGCAAGCTACTGATCACCGTCGCTCCCGACGGCTATTTACGGCGCGTCTAGAACACGCCTGTGCCTGTGTTACGGACAAATATCCTCGCCAACTATGCCGGACAGGTATGGATGGTGCTGATGAGCGTGGCCTTTGTGCCGCTCTACATCCGTGTGCTCGGTATGGAAGCCTTCGGTCTGGTTGGGCTGATGCTGAGTATCCAGGCGCTTTCCATGTTGCTCGATCTCGGCATGGGTGGTGCGTTGAATCGGGAATTGGCGCGCCGTGCTCATAACGCCGACATGGCCGGTACCATTGGCAACCTGGTTCGTACCTTTGAATGGCTGGTCTGGCCAGCCGCCCTGGCAATAGCCGTCGCTATATGGCTTGCCAGCGGTCCATTGGCAAATCATTGGCTGCACCCGGTTCATCTGACTCGCGCGGAAACCGCACATGCCATCGCCATCATGGGATTGGCGGTGGCGCTGCAATGGCCCAGCGGTTTCTATTCCAACGGCCTTTCCGGACTTGAACGGCAACCGGTGCTGAATCTGATCAACGCCAGTTTCGCCACCCTGCGCGGTGCCGGCGTACTGGCGGTGCTTTACTGGGTGTCCCCAACGATCACAGCATTCATGTGGTGGTATGCAGCCATGGGGGCTTGCCAATCGCTGGTGTCGGCCATTGTGCTGTGGCGTTTGATACCCACTGAAACGAATCATCGCCCACGATTTCTCTCGAAAGAACTTCGTGCCACAGGCCGCTTCGCCGGCGGACTCGTTGCAATCACTGTACTATCGGTCGCGGTCACACAGCTCGACCGCATCGTACTCTCGGCCATGCGCCCATTGGTGGAACTCGGTTACTTCAGCCTTGCGCTCAGCGTGGCGGCCGGAATGGGCCGCATGATCCAACCTATGTTCAACGCACTTTACCCGCGTTACAGCAAGCTGGTCTCCCTCGGTGAGGATAAAACGCTGACTCATCTCTACCATCTGAGCAATCAGTATCTTTGCGTGGTGGTAGCAGCGATATCGGTTGTGCTGATGGTTTTCTCCAGGGATGTGATCTATTTGTGGACTGGTGATGCTGCTACGGCACTGAAGATCGCTGTACCCCTTTCGATTTTGGTCGCTGGCACGGCACTCAACGGGCTGATGAATCTTCCCTATGCGCTGCAACTAGCACATGGCTGGACGCGACTCACAATCGGTGCCAACCTGGTCGCGCTGATTCTTGGCATACCCTTTTGCATATGGGCTGTTGGTCACTATGGCATTCTCGGTGCCGCCTGTCTGTGGCTCGCGATCAATCTTGGTTTTGTCGTTATAGCAATACCATTGATGCATCACCGCTTTATGCGCGGCGAAATGGGCAAGTGGTATCTCCAGGATATATTGCCGCCTTTCATTGCCGCAGCCACTATTGGCCTGTTCATGCGGTGGTTGATCCCAACCCTATCGCGAAACCTGCATGGTGTTCTTCAGTTGGCTCTAATCAGCGGCATTACTCTTTGTGCGGCTGCGATCGCATCACCAGCTGTGCGCTCAATTGCAAGAAAGAAGCTGCTTATAGGGTTCCAATAGCAGCGAAGTGACGCTTCTTAAAGGTATCTTGAAAAGTGACCATACTTTCTTCGTAGTGCCATTCGTTTATAAACAAGTATTCGCTCAGCCCAATGATATGCATACGAATAACATGACTGTACTGGGGATAATTTACGACAAACTCTTGTGAGTCCGTTGAGTACAGCCGCCCGCCAGTTATTCTGAAAATACTCGGAAAGAATGGATGCCGCACCGCTGCTAAAATCATAATCCTTCTTGGCTAATGCTGCCGCACCGCGCCTGAACAACATGCGCTGCGCATTAGAACGCAGCCCATGTGCTACCGCGATCCTATCTTGGTCGCTTAACCCCGCTGTCTTGTTCACATTTAATAGCATCTCCTGCCATCCCGGCCAGAAGGAACTTAATGAAGATGTTTCGCTATAAGATGCCGGATGGAGTAAAAACAGTGAGGCGGGATACTTTGATATGACGAATGGATTTTTAGCCGCATTTCTGAGGAGATATTCAATATCGGTAGGTCCCAACAATCGTTCATTCAATGCGCCGACTTGGTCTATGACAGCTCGCTTAAAAAGTATGCTGGTCCAGCATGGCATGCTGCCTTTAATCATTTGCAGCAAACCTTCCGGCAGCGAATACAAGCCAGTTCTTGGCCAATCATCGATGCGAGCGGTATAGACGGTGCCATCGGGTGTCATTGATATTGTTACTCCACACCAGAATGCCGCCTTGGGGAATGCCTCCAAATCTTGGATTGCTGTTGCATAAAACCCCGGTAGCAGCACATCATCATCAGAAAGGAAAGAGAAGAATGGTGTCGCAACGCGTGAAAGACCATATTGAAAGTTTGCAATACCACCAATATTATTTTCGTGACAAAAATATTTTACGCGCGAGTCTTGAGCAGCCAGTTGTGCCACAATACTGGCAGTCGCATCATCCGATGCATTGTCGTATACACAGACTTGTAACGATGGGCCCTGCTGTGAAAGTGCACTCACTATTGCGCGGCGCAGAAGTTGCGGTCGCCTATAAGTTGGAATTATCGTAGTGATTTCTGGTACTGTTGGTTCTGACATACGAATGATTATTTCCGCGTGGCTGTATAGTTAACCAATGCTAGTAAGAAGCTGACTCTACCCAATCGCTTCGACGAGAGTCAATCAGTGCATCCAGCATTTTCCATATTAGTTGGTAAGTTACAAATCATGTTTTTTAATAGTTAATTAAGTCGCCACCCATCACGTATGCCTGTAAACATACTTCGGATCTGCGCGTAACGTTCTCGATCAAATAATATGTGTATTAGGATGGTCAGTAGGAGTTTTGCCAGTGCCCAGGTCTTCCATATCCGCGGCACATAGTTCCGTCGCATCAACCTCATAGCGTTACGGTACAGATAATAGTGTCTCTGTGGAGAACGATACGGCCATACCCGCCATCCAAACCACCAGAAGCGAAAGCTGCGCTCACCCATCCGGTGGCGGAAGACAATATTCGGGACACCATATAACTTGTAACCAGCGGCAACTACCCGGAATGACCATTCCGTATCGACATGGTCAATAAAAAGATCCTCCTCAAAACCATTGAGATCTTCAAAGAGCGCCAATGGCATCAGCGTCCCGCTACCGTTAAGGTTGGCCAATGGCGCAGGCGTTTGACTGTGTGGATCAGGAAAGCATCGCGACCAGCGCCAATGTCTGATTTGGTGAAATCCGTGATCAAGCCCGGTGCAGACATCCACCAGCCGAGGTCCGATGCAGCAGGCTTTGCCATGCACTGCTGCAATCTGGTCATAGCTCTCTACCAGCCGCTCCACATTCCCTGTGCCCGGTTCAGTATCTTGATCAAGTAGCAGCAGAAACCGGCAAGCAGGCCGTGTTTTTTGTGCATAGCGCGCACCCTGATTCAGCGCGGCCGGCAATCCCATGTTCGTTTCGTTCTGAAGCAAAATGGCTGCGTACTTTTCAACCACCAGACCCACTGCGCTTCGCAGCTCTGGCCGGGAATCGTTATCCACCACCACCTTCAGCGCAGCGCGCGGCAGTTGGCTGAGTTGCCGGTCAAGAATTTCGATATCCGGATTAAAAGTGACGGTGATGACCGCGATACTGCGATTATCGTAATTGGCTATAGATTTAACCGCATCCGCAGTACTGGCAGTCACAGATGGCTCCCAAATAGCAAAATGACGCTTGCCCGCTATAGTGTTTCATAATCTGTAATGATAAACACGGCTGCATCAGCAAGATAACCCAATTAAACCGATGGTTATAGGCGATCTATTCGTGTTTTTGAATCACAGACAGCCTCTGGAATATTTGCATGTAGCGCTGGCTTACAGCGTACCAGTCAAATCGCTGTATCAGATGCTGTCGATTACGAATGGCAGCCTGGCTGTATTTATCAGGTGCAGATAGCGATTTTTGAATTGCAACTACCAAAGCGGAACTATTCGCCTGCGGCACGCAAATAACGTCTACACCATCCGCAAACATGTCCCGGCTCGTGGCTAAATCGGACGCAATAACTGGACAGCCGCAACCCATAGCCTCGATACATACTAGCCCCAAACCCTCCTGATCACCCGATGCTGCCCGCACGAACGGGGCTACAAACACTGCTGCACGGCGATACAAGGCGGGTAAAGCAGTTTGTGCCACGGCGCCGATGAAATTCACTTTTTCGTCTATGCCAAGTGCTTGCACTTGCGATCGCAATGCCGCTTCCTCTGGCCCGAAACCCGCCACTGTTAGATAAGCATTCGGTTGATCCGCCAGTATGGATGGCATCGCCTCTATCAAATAACGCAAGCCCTTTTTTTCAACCAGTCTGCCCACGAACAGTATTTCGTCCTGTGAGCGGACTAGCGATGGGTCTGGTGTAAAACGTTCGGACAGATCCACACCCATTGGCTGAATCTCAGCTTTGACGACATCAGCACCGATAGCTGCCAACTCTGTTCGCATGGCGCTGCTGACCACCGTTACTGCGGTCGCTCGGCGAACGACAAAACGCTTTAATGCGTTCAACCCTCTTCCACGCAAGGCAAACAGGTCAGCACCATGGGAGGTAACCAGAAACGGCGGCGTACGAGGTTCAATTCGGCCGAGCATGGCGATCAGTAGGCCTTGTGGTAATAACCAGTGCGCGTGAATGACATCTGGGCGCAAGCATCGGATCAAGCGCCACGTCGCCCATGCTTGCTTTAACAGAAAGCCTGGTACCAGCAGCCACTTCCAAGGCTGGCGTCTGAGGTTGGTGACAATGCCGCCATCATTAACCAGAGTTTCCAAACCCGCCGGTGCATAACGGTAACGTCGCACGTGTACTCCATCCATGATTTCCACGGTCGTTGCACCAGGCGCATGGGGGCTAAGTACGGTAACATCAAAATTATCCGTCAGGCGCTTGCACAGCTCATGTACGAAACCAGGTTCCTGATCATCCGGCCAGCGCGGATAAGTGGAAGTCAGAACCAGTAGGCGAGGGCGAACAGTCAACCCTGTTCTCCGCGATGAGTACATGATATCGATATGTTCATTATCCGATTGTTTGTTTTCCGAGTTCTCAAAGAACCCTAAAATCCAGGATCGCACCCGCGCAGATGAGCCTGCCAAAAAGCTGCACCAAGTGCACATTTATCCAGTGTGTTCCAAATGAAGCGGGTTTTCATTAATCCAATCTGCAAATGACATCAATATAATCTCTCCGCCAAATATGCCCAACTTCCGGATATCCAGAATCCGCGTAATTCGATACGGAATAAGCAGCTCGTTTGACAATTCGCACTCCCTGTCCGAACGTCAACCGTAGCGTGTCACGAATCAATATTTCAAAGCTGGACAAGTCCACTCCTTAAAATTCACGATACTGGACTAGCTGGCTAGTATGAGGTTCCCAGGTTCACTTGGCTGACATGACCGGCCCCGGCAAAATTCAGTTTCTTTCAGCGGGACCCAAAGATGGGGTATCAGGATACCAGCCTGACCGGGCCCTCCGGCCAGTCGCCCCTCTTCAGGTCCGCCTCCAGCTTTAAACCGCAGGCCCCCGCCATACTTGGACATTTTCGGCCGATACACTACTATCTTAGGTCCACGGCCCAGGGTTTTGGGCTCGCGGATACCGAGGGATGGGGATATGGCGACAACTACCGTCAGAGTAAACCTGACCGGTCTGCCCCGCAGACTGGTGGCTGATGGCGTGCTCAACGAGGCACAGGCCCTGGACGCCCAGCGGCAAGCGCTTCAGGAAAAAATGCCGCTGGTTTCCTATCTGGTGCGCCACAAGAAACTCAATGCCCGCATGATTGCGACGACCGCCGCCGACGAGTTTGGCGTGCCGGTGCTGGACCTGGATGCCGTGGATATGGTCCACGCTCCCCTCAAGGAAATGGAGGCCCAGCTCATCGAGAAATACCACGTACTGCCCCTGTTCCGCCGCGGCCGCAAGATTTTCGTGGGGGTTTCCGACCCGGCCAACCTGCCGGCCCTCGACAACATCAAGTTCCAGACCGGACTCACCGTGGACGCGGTGGTGGTGGAAGAAGACAAACTGCTGCGTGCCATCGAAAAGGCCGTGCGCTCCATGGATACCGGCGTGGGTGATCTTGATGATGAGGTCAACAAGCTGGATATCTCCGCCGGCGATGAGGGCGCAACCAATCTCGATGAAGAGAGCGCCGATATTGACGATGCCCCCGTAGTCCGGTTCGTCAACAAAATCATGCTCGACGCCATCAACCGAAATGCGTCCGATATCCATTTTGAACCCTACGAGAAGTTTTACCGCATCCGCCTGCGCCAGGACGGCATGCTGCATGAAGTCGCGCAACCGCCGGTGGTGCTGGCCATGAAAATCGCGGCGCGTCTCAAGGTTCTGTCGCGCCTGGATATTTCCGAACGCCGCATCCCCCAGGATGGCCGTATCAAGCTCAAGCTCTCCAAGACCCGTGCCATAGATTTCCGCGTCAACACCTGTCCGACCCTGTGGGGCGAGAAGATCGTGCTGCGCATCCTGGATCCCGCCAGCGCCAAACTCGGCATCGATGCGCTCGGCTATGAGGATTTCCAGAAGCAACTGTATCTGCAGGCGCTGGCGCGCCCCTACGGAATGATCCTGGTGACCGGTCCGACCGGCAGCGGCAAGACGGTTTCCCTGTACACCGGCGTCAATATTCTCAACACCGCTGATCGGAATATCTGCACGGCGGAAGACCCGGTGGAAATCCAGTTGCCGGGCGTCAACCAGGTGAACGTGCATCCCAAGGTGGGGCTCACCT
>Ga0307373_10009090_pt1 | contig 14950 bp, 12 predicted proteins | sample OX2MG_FD_202534 | JGI IMG/M metagenome (GOLD analysis project Ga0307373, IMG submission 202534) | Soil microbial communities from Risofladan, Vaasa, Finland - OX-2 | ecosystem: Environmental > Terrestrial > Soil > Coastal area > Acid sulfate soil | place: Finland: Risofladan, Vaasa | collected... | reverse complement strand
GTGCCTGACGCCGAGCGTCGCGCAGAGCCGCGCGGCGAACGCGAGTTCTTTGACGTGCCGCTGCCCGTAATCGAAGCTCAACGCATGAACGTCGTCAGAACGTGATGACGCAGCATCGTTGCTGACCTTGTACAGGGCGGTCGCGCTGTCCATCCCTCCCGAGAGAACGATCACCACTTTCATCGTTACATGTCCTTCTCGTCCGTCATGCCGCATCGACTGGAGACAATAGCGGTGACCGATTCACCAGATTGGAGGCCAATCCATGAACGACGCAACAGAGTCCCCTGGCGATCCGGACCTCGCTGACGGCAGTGAGGATGTCACCGCCCCTGAGGCTGCTGACACCATCCCCGACGAGAGCACCCTCATGGGCGTGGTCGGAGTCGAGGCAGAGGTGCTCGCTGAACTGGCGCGCGCGGAGGGGAAGATGAGCGACCCGTCAGCGCCTGATGATCCCGACGCCGAAGGGGCACAGGTGTAGGTCGGCAATCCGTGTCCGGGTCGCGGCGTGCTACTCGCTCACCAGCTCGTAGTCGGGATTGAGGATCGCCAGCCGGTGCGACCACGACCCGACCATGCCCTCGACGATGAGCCGCGCTCCCGGCTCGATCCCCGGAATCCTCGGGCGTCCCTGGAATACCAGGAGGAGCTGCCCGGTGTCGTCGGTCATCACGCATTCGAGGTTCGTCGTCCCGCGTGCCGTCTGCACCCGCAACGATCGGATCCTGCCCGCAACGCGGACGCGCTGACGCCATGCGATCGCGCTGACCGGCACCGTTCCGGTGGCGCGGCGCTCCAGCTCGAGATCCACACCGGATCGGCGGGGCTGCTTGCGCGCGGGCGCGTCCGTGTGCGGCTCGCCGGACCCACTGAGACCATCGGCGTGCGTCTGGACGTTGAAGGGCGCGATCGTCGCTGCCACATGCGGCACAGTCCCCACCGCGGATGCGATGAGCTCGGCGCTCCGATCATGCAAGGCACGCTCGAAGCGCGAGCGAAGCAGCCGGCGCGGCAGCAGCACCGTGCACTCCGTCGTGCCGTCGGCCGCAATGTCTGCGACGTACTCGATGGCGGCGCGCTCCAGCCGGCGGTCACGGCACTCAACGATGTCGAGCGGCAGATGGCCCAGTTCGTACCTGCTCCAGGCAACTTTCAGGAGCTCTGTGGCGGAGGAGTCGAGGTCGAAGTGCACGTAGCGCACCAGGTCAGGACGGAGCGTGCGCGCGTACTGAACAGCGCGGGCAGTCGGCATGTCGAGGCGGCCGACCACGACGACAACGGCGTGCCGGCGCAACACCGGCGCCTCGGTCGCCGCGACTGCGCCAGTCTCGAGTTGTTCCTCCTCCTCCACATACTGGCGATGCAGCCGGATCAGCCCGAAATACATCGGAGGCGCCACCACGGCAACGATCCACGCCCCTTCCAGAAACTTGGTGATCAACAGGATGAGAACGACGCCGAGCGACAGCACTCCGGCGAAGCCGTTGATGACAGTGCCGAGTCGCCATCGCCCCGACTGATGTCTCAGGTGATGCTTGACCATGCCAAACCCGGCAAAGGCGAAGCCGGTGAACACACCGATGGCGTAGAGGCCGACGAGCGCGTTCAGCTGGGCCTGGAACACGATGATGAGGAGGATCGCCACGGCGGCAAGTACGAAGATGCCGTTGGAGAACGCCAGACGGTGCCCGCGTTTCGTCAGCTGACGGGGCAGGAACTTGTCGCCGGCGACGAAGCTCGCGAGGTACGGGAAACCGTTGAAACTCGTATTCCCTCCCGTGAAGAGGATGAGCACCGTTGCTGTCTGCACGAGGAAGAAGATGGCGGTGCCAATCCACGTTGAGCCGAGGACGAAGCGCACCTCCTGCGACACCACCGTCGGCGTGCCGATCTGATATGGCACCGCGTGCGTCCAGTGAGCAAGGAGCGACGTGCCGAGGACGAGGAATCCGAGAATCGAGCACATGATGAGGAGAGCGATGCGACCGTTTCTGGCCTCAGGCTTGCGAAATGTCGAGATGCCGTTCGAGACGGCTTCCAGCCCGGTCAGCGATGCGCCGCCGTTTGCGAATGCTCGCAAGCAGTAGAAGATGCCCAACCCCATGAGAAATCCGGTCTGGTGGCCCGGCGTGTATCCAAGAGCACTGGGGGTCGGCAGTGCGTGCGCGTGCAGTCCCCCCAATGCCGCCTTCACCAGCCCTGTGATCACCACGAACGACAGCGAGACGACGTAGAAATACGTGGGGATCGCGAAGATCGCGCCGGCTTCACGAATCCCGCGAAGGTTGCCGACGAGCATCACCAGCACAACGAGGACCGTGATCGGCACCGTGTACGGCACCAACGATGGAAGTGCCGACGTGAGCGCGGCCGTCCCCGCGGAGGTCTGCACCGCAACGGTCACGGTGTAGTCGATCAGCAGCGCAACCGCGGCGATCTGCGCGATGCGTGGACCGAAGTTGTCGCGCGCAACAACGTACGAACCGCCGTTGCGCGTGTACACGCCGATGACCTGCATGTACGAGGTCATCACGAAGAGCATCACCGCGAGAATCGCGAGCGTGACCGGAATCACCATCGAGAAGGCGGCGACACCGATGATCGGCACCATGATCAGGAGCATCTCCTCGGTGCCGTAGGCGGAGGACGAGATCATGTCCGGGGCAAGGACGCCGATCGCGACCGGGGTCGCCAGGCGTTCCTGCGAAAGGAGTTCGGACACCATGGGCGGGCCAAGGATCCAGTTCTTCAGCTTGTATCCGAAGGACTCGGGATACCCCTCCCCTCCGGCGGATCCCTCACGTTCAGGGGCCAGCTGCCGCGACCTCGGCAGGGTCGGCGCCTGAGGGTCGTCCACTGCCGCCAGTATGGCCCACAGCGTTCGTCAACCGACTCAGTTCGGCGCAGTCGCACCCGCCGCGTCCTTGCGGACGTATTCCACCGCATGTCCCACTCGCCGACCCAGAAGTCGAAGCTCGTCTCGCTCATGCGGTATCTCCGACGACACGTGGCAGCTGATCAGTGGCCGCCGGCCCGGGCGAGCAGAAGCCGCCGACTGGTCGTTCCCGTCTTGCTGAACACCGATTTGAGGTGATCCTGCACGGTGTTCTCGGACAGGAACATCTCCGCAGCTATGTGACGGGTGTCCAAGCCCGTGAGCAGGTGACCGAGCAACTCCAACTCGCGGGCACTCAACCGGCACGCGCGGCCGAACAAGCTGGTGCGCTCTGCCGGTGACGCGATGTCGATCGCAACCGCGATGTCCTGCTCGGCAACCGGCCCCGCCGTATCGATGCGCCCAGCGCGAAACGTCAGCCAGACTCCGTTCGACAGGTGGACTCGGGCGGTTGGTTGGTGGTGGTCGACCCCGGCCTCCGCCGCGAGGAGTTGAGCGCCCACGTTGTAGGCGCCCGCGGGAATCGGGCGTTGGTCACCTCCTGCCGGGACCAGCACCTTCAGATACTCGCTGGCCTCCGGCGTCTGGGCTCGGACGTCGAGGTTCGGCGACAGCACGAGCACGACGGGTCCGATGCGGACGATTGCCGGTGCAGTCAGCGCGAAGGTGTTCGCCGCGCACCGGCGGAGCGCCTCGGTGACCGGCTTCGCGAGCGTCGCCAGGAATCCGGCCTCCGATGGCGTGAAACTGCCCGCGGAGCCGGACCGCCAGAGGTCGAGGAATCCCCAGCAACCGTAACGACATCTGAAGGCGAGCGAGGCCACGTCCGTGACCCCGTGGTCCGCGAGTATCTCGCGCCAGACCAGGCTGCGCTCCAACCGGCCACCCGTGACTGCGGAGAGGAGTCCGGCAGCACCGTCGAGACGAGTCCAGCGGTTGATCGGTGTCAGGTACTTGAGCCGGATCAGCCGTGGCAACTCCGGGAGGCAGGGCACGTCGGCGAGCGGGGCCGAGCCAACCTCGGTCTCAGGATCGGTGAGCAACCACGCGTAGGCGTCGAACGCGACGACGCGATGGATCTCCTGGAGCACGGCAAGCCGCAACGAGACCGCATCGGCGGTCGTCGCAGCACAGATGCGGGCGATCCGGTCGATCGCCCGTGACTCTGCGTTGGTTCCGGTCACCGACCGATCGTACGCGCACCCGACTCAATGATCGACGACATCGGAGATCCCATGTTTCTGGGATGGCGGGTTGCCGAAGCGTCAACTAGTCTCGGAGCACGAACCGCGAAAGGAGAACACCATGGCAACGCTGCACATCCAGCATCCGATCACCGACTTCGAGACATGGACGGCTGCCTTCGCCCGCTTCGCCGACGCACGGCGCGGAGCGGGGGTGCGCGCGCAGCGAGTCCAACGCCCAGTGGACGACTCGAAATTCGTGGTCATCGACCTCGACTTCGACAGCGCCGCCGAAGCGCAAGCGTTTCGTGGCTTCCTGACCACGCAGGTGTGGGCCAACCCAGAGAATGCGCCAGGTCTGGCCGGAACGCCTGCGACGATGATCCTCGAAACGGTCTTGGTCTAGGCGCTACCGCGACATCGTCGGCGTGCCGTCCTCGGCGATATCGACAATGACCGAGTCCGACTTCTCGCTCGGTCCGCCCGGATCCATGATGATCTTCGCCGTCGAGTGACTCGGCACGTCCGCTTCCAATGTCAGGTAGTGCGCGTGAGGCGCACCGGCCGTGATACCGGTCGTGAGGTCATAGATCTGTCCCGATCGGCTTTCCGCGCCTTCGATTCCGCCGGTGACCGTGAGCCCCGGCGGCACGTCGCGATCGGAATGGACGGTGTAGTGCACGCGATACAGGACACCCACAATATGTTCGACGTTGGTGATGGCCACGCTCAACGAATACGCCTGAGTGTCATCAAACGCTTGGGCGGCCGCGACCCGCCCTGCAATCTCAAAGGGAACGTCGTCGCTGGTCGCAATGACGTCGCCGGTCGTCTCATCCGAGACCGCCACCCACACCTTCCACGAGCCCGGGTCGACCTGGATGGGCCACTGGCCCTGATGCTCCTCCCCCGGCGCGAGTGAGACCAACAGATCCCCGGTAACGTATGCGGCGGTCTCGGCGGTATGACCGGCCGGCAGGACATAGAAGCCGGTGAGCAACGAACGCGCGTCGATCTGCGTCGTTCCCGAGTTCGTGACGCTGTACTTGACGATGACCGCCGTCGTTCCGTCGCTCGTAGCGCGCGCCTCCGCAGTGGGCACGCCAACGGTGACCTGCCGGGCTGCGGGCGTCGCGGCTGTCGATCCGGCTGTGGCGGCGGCGCCGGTCTGCGCCGGCTGCCATTGCGTGCCATCCCATCGCCACTGGCCGTCATCAGAGAGCTGCCCGACCGTCTCCGCCGGGGCTGCCGAGGCCGCGCCCTGACTCTGCGGTGCATCGGTCGCTGCGGCGGCCGGATGCCCGGTCACCGGCTGCCATTGCGATCCGTCCCACCACCACCGACCGTCCTCCGATCGCGGTGCGTCCGCCGGCATATCCGTCATGGCTCTGACCCTCCTTGGAACCAGTCCTGCAGCGGGAGTCTGGCTGACAACGCAGCGAAATTGCCGTCATCGCGGATTGACATGGCCGCATCGGCCATCGCGCGGACGGCAACCCAGGTGAGGCTGCCGCCGACGCTCACGCGACGCGCGCCGGCAGCGGCGACATCAGACAACGAGAGCCCCGGCACGGCAAGCACATTCACCGGCTTCGCAACCGCAGCGCAGAGTGTCCGGATTTCGTCGAGCGTCCGCAATCCGGGTGCATAGAGGACGTCAGCCCCGGCAGCCGCGAACGCCTGGAGCCGGTCGATCGTGTCGGCGAGATTCGGATTGCCTCTGATGTGGTTCTCCGCGCGCGCCGTCAGCGTGAACGGAAAGTGCAGCGCACGCGCGGCCTCGACCGCCGCGGCGATCCTTTCCACCGCCTGGGGTATGGGGTAGATGGCGCCGGACGGATCGTAATCCTCGATCGACCCCCCAACCGCCCCGGCGTCCGCGATGCGCTGGATCGCCAGCGCCGCATGCGCCGGCTCCGATCCGTATCCGTTCTCGAGGTCCACGGAGAGGGGCAGATCCGACACCCGGCTGATCGCCGCGGCATGCGCGACCACCTCGTCGAGCGTCGTCGTGCCGTCGAGTCGCCCCAGGGTGAACGCGAACCCCGAGCTCGTCGTGGCGAGCGCTTTGAATCCGAGCGCGGACAGCACCCGAGCGGACCCAGCGTCCCAAGGGTTGGGGATTACGAAGGCCCCGTTCTCATGGAGCGCCTGAAACGCCGCCCCCTTCTGCTCCTGACTAGTCATGCATTCGGAATACCGCCTGCCGTGCTTCCCGCCTGCCGTGCTTCGCTCGAACGCTGCACGCGACACCGCAAGTGTGAACGTCGCGTCGACGTCGGGGTGAAGGTCACCGGCATCGGCCATCGGTGCCAGTTCGAGGGACTGAACCGAGGCCCGCTCCTGAGACCGCGATCGCCACGTGATCGTCACGGAACCGTCCGGTCGCACCGCGTCCCGGAACTCAAGCTGAGGTTCAGCGCTGTGGCTTCCGGCCAACGCGAGAAACCCACGTACTGGGGACGGGATGCAGTTTCGACGCTCGCGGAAACGCCTGGATCCGGGTCTGTGGAAGCGCCACCCGGCGCTGAGCCGCGCCCTGCGCGCCGCAATCGTTGTTGCCCCGATCGGCGCATCCTTCCTGATCGCGGTTCTGCTCAGCCATCTGCTGCCTCACGCCACCAGCCCATTGACGGCGACATTCTGGATCGCGGTCGTCATCGGCGGCTCCATGCTCACACTCGTGGTGTTCGAGCGCGCCGCGCGCCGCTTGCTTCCCATGGCCGCGCTGCTGAACGTCTCCCTCATCTTCCCAGACAAGGCTCCCGCGCGGTTTGCCGTGGCCCGGACCACGGGGAGCCCCAGTGAGCTTCGGGCGCAACTCGAGCGAGCCCATGCCGCAGGACATCAGGACGACGCCACGAGCATGCAGGCGGTCATCGAGTTGGTCCTCGCGCTCAGCGTTCATGACAAAGCGACGCGCGGGCACTCAGAACGCGTCCGGGTCTTCACCGACATGATCGCCGACGAACTCAAGCTCGATGACGACGCCAAGGGCAAGTTGCGGTGGGCGGCATTGCTCCACGATGTCGGAAAACTCGAGATCGCGCCGACGCTGCTCAACAAGCCGGGCAGGCCAACCGACGCGGAATGGGTCGTGATTCAACGCCATCCCGCGGATGGGGCGCGACTGGTCGCGCCGTTGCTCGCCTGGCTCGGTGAGTGGGGTCGCGCTGTCATCGAGCACCACGAGCGGTGGGATGGGACAGGCTACCCCCTCCACCTCAAAGGCGCTGAGATCTCGCTCGCCGCCCGGATCGTGTCCGTCGCCGACGTCTACGAGGTGATGACGTCTCCCCGCCCGTACAAGACCATCATGGGTGTCACGGCGGCTCGCGTGGAGCTGACGCGTGTCGCGGGAACGCAGCTTGATCCGGCGATCGTCCGGGCGTTTCTCAATATCTCGATCGGCCGTCTGTGGCGCTCGGTCGGCATCGGCGCGTGGATCGGGCTCATACCGGCCATCGGGCGACTGTGGTCGGAATTCGGCAGCATCGGAACGTGGGCTGGGAGCGGCGCCCTCACCGCCGTGACCGCGACAGTGGTCACGGTCGGCGGCTTCGCCCCACCGACTCCGTTACCCACCGCCCAGAGCGTGCCACCTGCGGCATTCAGCGTTCCCAGCCCTGCCTATGCATCGCCATCACGTGCAGCAAGCCCTCCGCCGCAAACGTCCGTGAGCCCTGCGCCGACGGCCGGCACCATCACGTCGCCGGGCTCGACAGCGAAATCGGGGCCTGTACCGACCGCAAAACCCACCCCGAATCCCACAGCGGGTCCGACGCCGCCGCCTGATTGGACGACCTGCGCGACCTGCTACGCCACCGCGAACACGAAGTGCCCCCATAACTGCTCGAACAGCAGCCTGCCGAACTGTACGACGTACTGCGAGGGCAACAACAACAGTAAGTGTGTGACCTATTGCTACGGGGCCAACAACCCAAAGTGCACAAACTATTGCGTTGGCGGGAACAACCCGAAATGCCATCAGCCATCGTTCTGCAAGGCGAGTAGCGCGATGATCGTGCTGACGCGCTGGAACGGGCCAGGTCGTGCCCTGCTCGCTGTGGGACTGCTGTCAGGTCAAACCGGAGCCGTCCCAACGGGAGCGAGGGCGCCGGAGCAATGGGACGCAATCACTCTGATCGGGCAACCCTGGCCCCATGCTCCGGGCTGACCTGCCAGTGTTGACGTGCTGATGAGCTCCACGAGTCCCATACCGCGCTTCTGCCGGCGTGAATCCTTAGACAGCCCCTTCAGCATCGCCGGCGACGCGAACGTTCCTCTCTTCTCGAATATGTGACCAATGCGACGTCCGTCCAGTCTTCCGCGGAGTTGGAATGCGCAGCGACAAATGACGACGGTCTCAACAGAGGAGGCATCACCATGGAAATGGACGCTAGCGAGACACCGAGAGCGCAGGCTCACCACGTCGCTGATTCACTGGTCGAGGTCGACCTCGTCGCAGAATTGCAGGCGCTGCGGGCCAGCGACTCATACCAGGCGGCAGACCATGCCGCCAAGACGATTGCCAAGCAGCCCGGCGTCCGCGTGGTGCTCATCGCCCTGAAGCCCGGAGGGCGCATGCACGAGCACCACGCTGACTGGGCGATCACCGTGCAGGGTGTCCACGGCCACGCCGAGTTCAAGGTGGCCGACCGTGGGGTCGAGTTGACGCCCGGGCGCCTGCTGACCGTTGCGGCCGGCATACCCCACCAGGTCACGGGTATCGACGAGAGTGCGGTGCTCCTGACGATCGGGGGAGCGCACTGGCCGACGTGACCCGGATGCCGGGGAATCCCGATACGCCAACTGATGCGATGGCGGAGGAGTACGGCATGTCGCGGGCCGTCTCTCCGCGCTTCGTCCGCGATTCTCTGCAGTGTGGAACACGCCGCTTGATGCCATCGCGACGAGTCGACCGATCGCGCCAAAGTTGACAAACATCCCTTACGCCCCGTACGCTCACTGAGCCGAACGCCGGCAGGCAAAGGAACCGCGTGGGGACGCGGCTTCACGTTCCGACGACTTGGGGGGCTTTCACGGTGGGTGGGACATTCACGCCTACTTCTCTTCGGCACGGCTGCCGGACCGGGGGCTGGCACACTGGTTCCATTCGACTCATCCCTCAGGTCGCTCTGCATAAGTCAGGAGCATCCGCTCCGTTCAGGGGGATCTAGGTGGTGCGTCGTAATCTCAAGGTGTCCGCGCTCCTCGTCGTCGCGGCGGGTATCGTCGTCTTCCCGCTGCAGGCAAGTGCCAACACCAAGACCGTCTCCGTCGACGCCGGTGGGAGGCTGACGACGCCAACCACGAGCGGCAAGATCACGTTCACGGATCTCGCGCCGCTCACGACGTACTCCGGCGTTGACGCCATCGAGGGACTTCCGGACGGCAACGGGTTCGCCCATGGCCGCTACACCATCAGTTGGGGCCACTGCGCGCACGGATCGGCCGTGGGAGGCAGCTTCAGGATCGAGTCCGGTGGCTCCTACCCGCACAAGCTGCCGAAGACCGAACCCTCTCCCACGCCGATCAAGATCAAGACCAACGAGGACGGGGTGTTCAGCTGCACGTACACGCTGGCCTACCCCGCCGGCAACATTCCCGTGAAGGCCGTCCGCGTGAAGAACGACTTCTGGATCGTGAACAAGGACGGCACGATCGCAACCGAGGTGGACTCGAAGTCCGTCCTCCCTGGTGCCGGTCCTCCCGTTCCCGAGGTTCCGCTGGCGATCCTCATCCCCCTTGGGATGGTGCTCGTGATCGCCGGCTACGTCCTCTTCCTTCGCCGGCGTCAGACCATTGCAGCACCCGCTCCTGCCTGATCCAGCGTAGGGAAGCAGCCGCATGATCGCGAGCCGCAGGTCGGCAGGGACACCTCGGCCCGCGCCAGGCGATGTCGCGCCAATGTCGCGCCGCTCGATCCTCGAGCGCGGCGTGGGCTGGTTCGACGACGCCGTGCACGCGACGGGTTTGTGGCGCGCTGTAGCCGTGGTCGTGTGCGTGGCACTTGCCTACAACTACTCGCTGCAGACGCTGGTCCAGGAGATGGGCCAGCAGACGCCCCTTGCGTATCTCGGACTGGTGCCCCTCATCGCACTGTTGCTCGGAGTCGTTCTGGCACAGCGTCGCTCGGGTGCGCCGGATATCCACGATCGCTACCTCGACTACATGGTCGGCATCCCGCTGCTCACGCTGGCGATGGGTCTGCTGATCGTCGCGCCGGACGGACTGCCGAGCGTGTACTGGCTGCACAGACTCGACCTGCTCTCATTGCCGCTCTTCGCCGCAGGCGCCATATCCCTGGCATTCGGCGTGCGGGCTCTGGTGCGGGTGCGCGCGGCGGTGCTCTTTCTGTTTCTCGCGTGGCCCTATCCATATGTCGTACTCCTCGATCACGAGCTCGCCTGGTTCACCGACACGACCGCGGCGGTGGTGAAGGCCGTCCTGCACCTCGTTCCGGTGGCGTCGGTGGCGCCCAATGGGGACTTCCTCGTCGCACACGCCACCGGCCTGAGTCAGAGCTTCACCGTGTCGGTGAGCTCCGCCTGCTCAGGGATCAACAGCGGCCTCGGCTTCCTGATCGTCGGCGCCGCTGCCGCCATCCTCATGCGCGGCCGTCTGGCGATGAAGGTGCTCTGGCTTGTGTCCGGTACGGCCCTCCTGTTCGTCGTGAACGTCGGACGCATCGTGCTGGTCCTTGCAGCTGGCGGGCTGTGGGGCGAGCACTTCGCCATCGACATCCTGCATCCGCTCATCGGCCTGGCGACGATTCTCGGGGCCACTCTGCTCATGCTGCTCTGGCTCCCGCACTTTGGCCTCAGCCTCGGTATCGACGCGACTCGGCGACGACGCAGACCGGAGGCCACGTCGCTCGCGGCGCACGCGCTCGCCGTGCGCAAGGCGCGCGTTCCCCTGTCGGTGCTTGCTGTCGCGAGCGTTGTCGCGATGTTTGCCAACGCGGGGATGTCACGCTTCGAGCTCCTCGCCTTCGGCCTTGGCCCGTCTCGCCTCGCGCCGAGCAGTGTTGCCAGCGCCCCCGTGAGCGGTTGGGCCCTCTCCGAGGAGGCCACGTACAGCTGGGCGCCACGATATTTCGGGACTCGCGGCACCTGGACTCGCTACGCATACATCGAGACCTCGACGCCGACCGACACGGCGCCGCCGGCCGCGATCACCGTCGACGTGATCGGCACGGCGGATCTGGGCACGTTCTCGACGTACGGGCTCGAAGCCTGCTACGGCTTTCACAACTACTCGCTGACGAGCACGAGCACGGTGGACCTGGGGGGAGGGCTCGACGGAAAGCTGATGGGCTACAGCATCCCCGGAACCGGCGGTCACTGGCTCGGGCTGTACTGGGAGTGGCCGGTGAGTGTGCCTGGCGGTGAGCAATACCAGCGGGTAGTGCTGAGCGTCGACTCCAGCCTCACGACGAATGAGCCCAATGCACAGCGCCTCGTCACCCTGGCCCGAGAACTCGTCAGACAGGCGGCTCATCAAGCAACCACCACCGGTCCGGCGAATTACTGATGCCAGTCACCAAGCGCCCGCGCACGAATGCACGCCGCACGGTGGACACGGCCGCGCGGACACTGAGCGCTGCTGAAGCAACTGCAGAGGCTGTCGACGGACTCCGAATGCGCCATCCCGAACTCTCTGCGAGCCGTGTCCTCACCCGGAGACAGGCGCTCGTCATCCTCGGCATCGCAGTCGCGTGCACACTCGGGTTCGTCATCGCCCCCGTCAGCACGGGCATCGCTCTCTCCGGATGCATCGCGGCCGTGTACCTGCTGGTGTTCGCCGGCAACGTCGGCGTCTTCCGCCGGCTCATCCACACGCCGCACGTCGTGTCGGTGACGGACGAGGAAGCACGCGCGATTCCCGACGACCGGCTGCCGGTGTACACGGTGATGATCGCCGCATACCACGAACCCGAGGTGATTGCGACGACACTGCGCGCACTCGCGGCGCTGGACTACCCCGCGCACCTGCTTGACATCAAGCTCTTGCTCGAAGCCGACGACAACGCCACACGCTCCGCGGTGCTGGCGGCGCATCCGGCAGCCAACGTCGAGGTGGTGCTCGTGCCGCCGAGTCAACCGCGCACCAAACCGAAGGCGCTCAACTTCGGACTGCTGCGCGCCCGCGGCGAGCTGATCACCATCTACGACGCGGAGGACCGCCCCGAGCCGCTGCAGCTCCGCCGAGCCGTGATCGCGTTCTCGCGTGCGGCGTCGCAGGTGGCATGCCTTCAGGCACGCCTCGAATATCACAACCCACACCAGAATCTGCTCACCTCGTGGTTCGCCATCGAGTATCTGTCCTGGTTCGGATTCTCCCTGCCGGCGATCGCCGGTGGCCGTACGCCGGTGCCGTTGGGTGGCACGTCGATGCACATGCGCCGCTCCGTGCTGGAGAAGATCGGCGGCTGGGATCCGTTCAATGTCACCGAGGATTGCGACCTTGGCGTCCGGTTGTACCGCATGGGGTATCGGACTGAGTTCCTCAATTCGACGACGTACGAGGAAGCCAACAGCGACCCCATCAACTGGATCAAGCAGCGCTCTCGCTGGTACAAGGGATACGCGCAGACCTGGCTGGTGCATATGCGTCATCCGCGCCGTCTCTGGCGCGAGCTCGGCGGCCGCGGCTTCTGCGGGTTCAACATGCTGGTCGGCGCCACGACACTCACGGCACTGCTCAATCCGGTGTTCTGGGCGCTCACCCTCACCTGGTTCTTCGTTCACCCGACCTTCATCCAGAGCATCTTCCCGTCCTGGGTGTATTTCCCGGGGCTGGCATCGATGATCGCGGGCAACTTCCTCGCCCTGTATGTTGATTTCATCGTCATCCGCGCCGCCGGCCGGCCCGAACTGATGAAGGCGGCGGTGCTCGCTCCGCTGTACTGGATACTCATATCGGTCGGCGCGCTGCGCGCGTTCCTGCAGCTGCTGATCTCTCCCTTCTTCTGGGAAAAGACCGCGCACGGCCTCGACCTGCCGCATGTCGTCGAGGCGGAGGCCTGACCGTGCAGGCAGTTGCGCTTCGACCCCGTTTCGTCGCGATGCCACGCCGGCTGGCGCGCGTGCACCGGCCGTCGGACGCGCTCATCTGGTTCTGGTCGGCCCTGGTCGCATACCTGGCTGTCGCCTTCTACGTCACGTTGGTCGCCCATAGCCAGGGTCTCGGTCAGGACGGAGTCTCGCGCGTGGCCATCGCCAATCGCATCCTGTTCAGCGGTGATCCCCACCTTGCGGCGGTCGGATTCGTGTGGAGCCCGCTTCCGGAGCTCGTCCTGGTGCCGTTGGTGGCGCTCAAGTCGGTGTGGCCCGCCCTCGTGCAGGATGCGTTCGCAGGCAACATCGTGTCCGCGCTCTTCATGGCCGGCGCGGCGTATCAAGTCTTTCGCTTCCTGGAAGAGGTTGGCGTACGCCGCTGGGTGCGCTGGCTGCTGACGGCGACGTTCGCATTGCATCCCATGATCATTCTCTATGCCATCAACTCGATGAGCGAGGCGATGTTCATCTTCTTCCTGTTGCTCGTCGCACGCCACCTGCAGCGATGGTTGCGGACACAGCAGATGTCAGCGCTCGTCAGCACGGGGTTCTACCTGGCCGCGCTCTATCTCACGCGATATGAGGCAACGGCAGCCGCCGCGGCCGTTGTGGTCATCGTCGGTTTCGCCACGTTCATGCGCACCAGAAGTGCGACGCGACGACGCGTGCATGCCGCGGTGCTCGACTCGTTCATCGTCGTGGCCCCGTTTGCGACCGCGTTTGTGCTCTGGGCTTTGACCAGCTGGCTCATCACCGGCACCGCCTTCCAACAACTTTCGTCCAGCTATGGCAACGCAGCGCAGCTGCAGTCGCGCGGGCTGTCGACGTCGCTCACGCTGGGACAGGAGCTTGCCGCCTCCAGTCAGGCGCTGCATTGGATGCTCGCGCTCGAACCATTCCTGCCCGTCGTCATCGTGGCGTGCATCGCGGTGATCGCGTGGCGGCGTGACTGGATCGCACTGGCGGCACCCGCGGTGCTCGGGGCTGTCGTCGCGTTCATGTTCTATGCGCAGGTCAGCGGCAGCGTGCTCCGGCTCCTCCGTTACTTCATCGTCGTGATCCCGCTGGTGGTGCTGATGGTCGGGGTCACGCTGGCGCGCCGGAGCAGAGCCGGCTCATCGCAGACCGCCACGCGCGGACCCGCGGAGGGCCGGCGGCGTCGCTCATTGACGTGGGTGTGGACCGCCTGCATGACGATCGCCGCAATGGTCGGGATTGTGCTGATGTCGCTCTCCATCCAGGCCGGGTACCGTGCCGTCATGGATCCGACGATCAACGTCGGATACGCGGCCGAGCTGCAGGCACTGGTACAGCGCGGGCCGCTCACCCAGGCGGAACGCGAGGCGTCGCAGCGATTCGTCACCGATCACCAGGTGAGCCGGTACGTCGACTCGCTGCATCTTGGCCGGGGCACCGTCCTTGTCGACGACTTCCTCGCCTTCGACATCGTGATGGCGTCGTCGAACACGCAGCAGTACGTCATCACCTCGGACCGCGACTTCCAGCAGGTGCTCGCCGATCCGGCGGGGAACGGAGTGCGCTACTTCCTCGTCCCGTCGGTGCAGGGGTTGGGGAAGCTGGACGCCATCAACCGCGCGTACCCGGCAGCGTACGCCGACGGCGGCGGCCTGGGGACGCTGGTGAAGCAGTTCAGCAGCGTCAGCGACGATGCGACCGACTGGCGGTTGTACCGGGTGGTCGGGGCGGGCTGAGGGCGCGTCCCCGATCGGCGCTACTGGAGCGCTGCGAAGGCGAGAGGAAATTGCGGGCCAATGTCGCATGTCCCGGTGACCGCCGCGGTGTCA
>Ga0307373_10009087_pt1 | contig 14953 bp, 12 predicted proteins | sample OX2MG_FD_202534 | JGI IMG/M metagenome (GOLD analysis project Ga0307373, IMG submission 202534) | Soil microbial communities from Risofladan, Vaasa, Finland - OX-2 | ecosystem: Environmental > Terrestrial > Soil > Coastal area > Acid sulfate soil | place: Finland: Risofladan, Vaasa | collected... | reverse complement strand
AAAATTCCCGTCCAGTCGCCGAAAATATCCCGCGGATAGGTCAGCGTGCGGATGTACGTCCCGTCCGGCACAATGTCCGCCACGCGCAACCCCAGCGCATTATATACCAGCGTCCGATACCACGTCCCGCTCGTCACCTTCGCCAGCCGCCCCTCGGCATCGTAATGGTAGGTGTAGTTTCCGTCATAGCTCAAGTCGCCCGAAGCGTCGTAAGTATAGCCCGTGTTGTTGATCTGGTTGTGGCTGGTATCAAAGCCGTACTGCGGACACAGCCCGTTCGTGCTGCCATTCACCACGCACGCCGAGTTGCCATAACGGTCGCGCGCACCGGCCAGCGCCGCGGAGATATTGCCAGCGCAGGCGTAGCGGTTGAGCGACGAGGTATTGCGCGGGGCCGGTTCCATCACCGCCGCATCTTATCGCAGAGGCAGGCTCTGCGCCAGCGCGGAAATGAGGGATTGGTGATTGGCGAACGCGCAATTTGAGGCGGCGATCACTCCAGCGCAGATTTCAAATCACAAATCTCAAACGATAGATGGTTCTGCTAGGCCGCGAAGGCGCGGGACTTCGCAACTCGTAATTCATATATTCCCTCGAACAGTGCTCCTGACGAAGGCATTTGATAGAAGGTAACGAGCCTACATAGCTACGCTAATTATCGTCGTTTGGCCCGCGAAATGGGACGCATGGGATTTTGGGCCGGGGAATTCGACGAAGAAATAAGTATCTATATATCAATTACTTATAGAAACTCACGGGCTCGGAAAATGGATAAAATCGGCAAATGTGCGTCAACTTTGAACAGCGGGTAAAATTTACCCGGCTGCGCCGGGCAGCTTGGAAAGTGGTGAGAATTGCCGCCCCGGCCTTCATGAAATCGCGCCGGGTGATCATCGGTTTAAGTTCGTCCACTTTCCTTCCGGAGCGGCTCGCTACTTCTCCGCCGATGCTGTCATTTGGCTTGCCAGGTTTCCCCTACGTGGACTTCCGGTAGTGCCAGTCTTCCTCCCACAAGTTCATGTCGGGCTCTTCATGGTAAGGGTGTTGCTTGACCACCTCCAGGTTGAGATCAGACCCCAGGCCCGGAGTCTTGGGTAGTTCCAGATATCCGTCCACAAACTTCGGCTTCCAAGTCAGCAGGTCTTCTTCCCACGGAACGTTGAAGGGATCAAAATACTCCTGCATGTAGAAATTGGGCGTGCAGGCGTCAATCTGCAGACACGCCAAGGTGCAAATGGGGCCTTGGGCGCTGTGCGGAACAATCACTCCGTTGTGGGCTTGCACTAAACCCGAGATTTTGCGCGACCCGAGGATTCCGCCCACATGAAGCGGTTCCAAGGTTACGATATCGATGACCTCGTCCCGGAGCAATTCCGCAAACTGCTCCCGGGCGATCAAGCTCTCTCCGGTTCCTACGGGAACATCAATTTGCCGGGCGATCTCGATGATGCCTCGCGTATCGTGGTGGGTGGTGGGATCCTCATACCAGACGGGAAATGCCGGCCCTAGCCGCTTTCCAATGCGAATGGCGGTGGAGACATCGAACCTTTCATGGGCTTCGATGGCGAGATCCACATGAGGCCCTACCGCCTCCCGGACCGCGGTCACGATGTCAATCGAGAGATCCTCTTCTGCCCGGGAAATTTTTCGCCAAGCGGTTCCGAAGGGATCAAACTTCATCGCTGTGTATCCCATGTGAACGACTTCCTTGGCTTTTTCGGCAAAGTCCTGCGGACGGCGCGGGCAACGGTACCAACCATTGGCATAGGCGCGGATGCGGTCACGGCACAGGCCTCCCAGGAGGTTATAAATTGGCTGGCCCAGCGCCTTCCCGATGACGTCCCAGCAGGCAATCTCAATGGCGGAAATAGCGCACATCTTGATTTGTCCGCCCTCCGAAAAAACGTCGCGAGAGAGCCGTGCGACGATAGCTTCAATCTGAAAGGCGTCAAAACCCAGCACCATATACTTCATTTCGTGTACGGCAGCTTCAACCGTCCGCGTAAGCTGGCCCAGCGTTCCTTCCCCAATACCATGAATCCCATCGTCGGTTTCCACCCGCACGAAAAACCAATTTTTCCAGGGATTCCCCACCAAATAGGTCTTAATATCCTTGATCTTCACCGGTTTCCTCTTTGAGATTGAGATGTCAGCAAGCTCGACCTTATAACCCCACCTCGGGCTGAAGTTGCGATTGCCCAGGATTGCATCGAAAGTCAACGAACCTCGAACGTCATAACCTACACGACCAGGACTCTTTCTGACAAGCAACTTGTTCGAAGGGAGACGAACAAGTTCCAGAAGGGAATTGCACGCCGTGCACCAGGCCGCGAATTCAGACTTTGACGCCGGCCACCCAGAGCCCTGGCTGCCGATTCCGGCTGGAAGGTCCGTTGACCATCAACCGTGGTTTCGCCCCCAGCCTTTGGAGCATGTGTTGCTGCTCTCGTGGCGGGGAAGGCGAGGTCGAAATCCCGTGCTGTTTTTTAAGACCCCGGGTTATCTTGGAAGCTACTCCTGGAAATCAACGGATAGTATGTGAAAGTCTCTTCACCCCCAATGGGTGGCACCGAAACTTTCGTTCTACTACTTTAGTTCTTCTTTTCTGAAAAATATATCTTGACAAGAAAATGGCAGGGCCATATATTCGGTGGTCACAAGTGGTCTTAAGTAGAAAAAAGTGTAAAGATAGTTTGCTTTTTACCGATACGGAATGATATCTGAGCCACTGCCATGCTGCGAGGAAATTATCCAGCCACGATGGATCCCAAGGGCCGGCTCAAGGTTCCGACCGCCTTCAAGACATTTTTGGACGAGAACTACGGGCGGGAGTTTTTTGTTACGAGCTTCGAGGGAGCGAACGTCAAAGTTTATCCCTTTGCCGAATGGCAGAAGATCGAAGACAAGCTGTCAGGAGTGCCTTCCACGGACAGGCACAAGAAGCGTTTTCTCGACCGGGTCAATTACTGGGGGCAGGCGGTTCAGATGGATGGGCAGGGCAGAATCCTCATTCCTTCACTTCTGCGGGAGTCCGCGCAGATGAAAGGCGAGGTTGCGGTGCTGGGACACCTGCAACACCTTGAGGTTTGGAACATGGAGCGCTTCCGCGAACACCTGGAGCGCGAACCCTTGACCGACGACGATTTCGAGGCATTGAGCGGGTATGGCATTTAGATGAACGAATCCGAACGCCACCGGCCGGTGATGGTCCGGGAGGCGCTGGAGTTTTTGAAGGTTGAGCCTGATGGAATTTATATCGATGCAACGGTGGGAGCTGGGGGACACGCGGAACAGATTCTCAAAGTGCTGGAGGGGGGAAGCGGCAGGCTGCTGGGCATTGACCGCGACCCAGAGGCGCTCCGCATCGCGCACGATCGTTTAAGGAATTTTGGGGAGAGGGTGAAATTGGTGGAAGGAAATTTTGCCGAAATTGACGCATTGCACGCTGCGAGCTTCCTTCCTCCCGTCACGGGGACGCTGGCCGACCTCGGGTTAAGTTCGATGCAACTCGAAAGCGCCGAGCGGGGCTTCAGCTTCAGCCGGCCGGGGCCACTCGACATGCGCATGGGCTCCGGCGAACTGACCGCGGAAGAGATCGTCAACCGCACGCCGGAGCGTGAACTGGCTGACTTGATTTACAAGTTTGGAGAAGAGCGCCACTCGCGCCGAATAGCGCGAGCGATTGTGAAGGCCCGTCCGTTTCGATTAACCACCGAACTGGCGCAGGTGGTGATGCGAGCGATCCCCTCCCGGGCGGGCCTCCACCAAATTCATCCGGCGACGCGCACCTTCATGGCGCTGCGGCTGGCCGTGAATCGCGAGCTGGAAAACCTGGAACGCTTTCTCGATAAGGTTCTGGGGGTGCTGGCTCCGGGGGCCAGAGTGGTGGTGATCAGTTTTCACTCGCTGGAAGACCGGATCGTGAAGGAATCCTTCCGGCGCTGGCAGCGGGAAGCCTGCGCCCGCATCCTGACCAAGCACGTGGTGCGGCCGACGCCGGAAGAGGCGCGAGAAAACCCGCGCTCCCGCAGCGCCAAGCTGCGAGCGTCCGAAAAGATATAGAAGCAAGATGGCCCGGGCGGTTCCGGAGCTTCGCTTTTCGAGCCGCGACACCCGGTCGGGAACTGTCCTTAACGGGAGAACGATTTATGGCTACTGTAGCAGCGACCTTACCCGGCACGAAGCGCCGCCTCCGGAACGAGCCCGCCACCGGCCGCGCTTCCTATCCCCAAATCTACTTTGTGAAGCACATCGACAATTCCCGCCTGAAGCGGGAGGTTGATTCGGAGAAGCGCCGCGAGTGCTTCGGCCTGCTGGGGCTGGGCACCCTGTTTTTCCTTTTCGTCATGGTCTTTGCCTGGCAGCACTTTCAGTGTGTCCGGTACGGTTACCGGATTGAGCAACTCAGAGAAAAGCAGGCGGCGATCGAGGAGTGGAATCATGCGCTGAAAGTGGAATGTGCTTCCCTCACCGATCCCCAGCGGATCGACACGCTGGCGCGCGGGGACCTGGGACTGGTTCCTCCTGAACCCGGCCAGATTATCCAAGTGAGCAAAGTTCCGGCGGCTTCTTCCATTTCTTCGGACATGGAATTTGCCCGGAACCTTCATGTTCCGATCAGAATCCCCAGTGAGAGGTAAATGGCAGCGCGCGAGAGGCGACCCCTATCCGCATCCAACGCGAATCCCTTGACGGCCAAGCGCAGCCTGATTCTGGCCGGGTTGGTTGTGGCCTGGATCGCGGTGATTGTTCTTCGCCTGTACGACCTGCAGATCATTCAGTACGTGCAACTCCTGGCGCGCGCGGGACGGCAGCAACAGCGCACGGTTGAGATCGCTCCCAAGCGGGGCACCATCTACGACCGGCACATGCACCCGCTTGCGATGAGTCTGGCGGTGGATTCCGTGTACGCGGTACCCTTGGAAATCACGGACCCCGGTATGGTGGCCGGGCTGCTCTCTCCCATCCTGAGTCTGGACGCCAAGAACTTAGAAGGACGATTCAAGACCTACCGGTCCTTTTGTTGGGTCAAGCGAAAGATTACCTCGCAGCAGTCGGCGCGCATCGGCGCCCTCAACCTGAAAGGTATTTACTTCCAGAAGGAACCGAAGCGCTTTTACCCGGACGGCGACTTGGCGGCCCAAGTGCTGGGCTACGTCGGCATGGATGACAACGGACTGGGAGGCGTGGAATACCAGCTCAACAAGCAGCTCAAGGGCCGTCCCGGCAAGATCTTGCTGACCACCGACGCGCGGCGGCAGTCGTTTCGTTCCACCGAATGGCGTGGCAAGCCGGGCGAGAATGTGGTGCTGACTCTCGATGAAGATATCCAGTACATTGCGGAGAAGACCCTCGCCAAAGTGGTCACCAAATTCCATGCCGCGGGTGGCACGGTCATTGTGCAAAACCCCAACACCGGCGAAATCCTGGCGATGGCCAGCCAGCCGACATTCAATCCGAACGATTATCAGAATTCCCCGCCCATAGACCGTACGAACCGCGCCATCGGGTGGATCTATGAACCGGGCTCGACGTTCAAGTCGGTGACCATCTCATCGGCCATTGATGACAACCTGGCAAGGCCGACCGACCTGGTGGATTGCCAGATGGGCTCGATTTTGCTGGGCGGCCGCATCATCCATGACGATCATGAAGTGATCCGGCACGAGCTTGCCGGACCGCTCACGCTGAACCAGGTGCTGATGTACTCGAGCGATGTCGGAGCGGTGAAGATGGCGCTGCGGCTAGGTGAAGACCGCTTCTACCACCGCATCCGGGAGTTTGGCTTCGGCGCCAAAACGGACGTCAGCTTGCCGGGAGAAGAGGACGGGCTCCTGATGCCCCCGCGGCGCTGGTCGGGGGTGTCGATTGGCGAATTTGCCATCGGGCAGGGAGTGGGTGTTACGCCGTTGCAGATGGCCGATCTTTATTCTTCCATTGCCAACGGCGGAGTTCTCGTAGGACCTCGCATCGTGCAGGAAGTTTATCACGGGGCCAATCCTGACGTGCTTCCCGCTGGCCTGGGCCGGCGGGTGATCGGCACCGGGACCGCCGGGGCCATGCGGGAGATGCTGGCGGGCGTGGTCGAGCACGGAACAGGGGTATCCGCGCAATTGAGTGGATACTCGGCGGGGGGTAAGACCGGCACCGCCCAGAAAATTGACGCGACCGGGCATTACTCCCACAAGTATTACGTAGCTTCTTTTATCGGTTTTGCTCCTGTCGAAAGACCGGCGATCACCGTTTTGGTGGTTATCGATACTCCGGTGGGGGCAATCTATGGGGCGGAAGTGGCAGCTCCGGCGTTCAAGTCTATCGCAGAGCAAACTCTGCGTTATCTGAATGTTCCGCAAGACAGTCCCTCCAGGTCACTGCAACTCATTTCCCACAGCCTCGCCAAGTCTCCTGGAAAGAATCAGGGAGACGAGGGGGAGAACCTTCCAGTAGACTCTGAACATGCCGGAGCTACCACCCGACCCATAGAACCGGTTTCCTATTCGTTATTGCCGAACGCTGCTTCCAAGGGAACCGTCCTTTTGGACGACGGTCCCATGCTGATGGTTCCCAACTTTAGCGGGCTCTCAGCGCGGAGAGTTAGTGAAGAGTGCCAGTCGCTTGGTCTGGGTATGGACATGTCAGGATCAGGTTTGGCGGTTGACCAGGATCCCGCTCCTGGGGCGCGGGTGCGAGCGGGCTCCAGCGTTCGGGTGAGCTTTGCGCGCTAAGTCATTTGTCGTGGTGTCGTAGTGTACGAACCGTGGGGCTTAGGGAGTCCGGCAGCGGAATGCACCAGTGTTATAATGCGAGTGATCGATGAAATTGGGCGAGCTCCTCGAACGAGTCCCGCCCATCGAAACGGGGGCGGACCAGGAAACCGAGGTCTCCTCGCTCGCGTACGACTCTCGCCGGGTGAGGCCGGGTTGCCTTTTCTTTGCCATCCAAGGCGAAAAGACGGACGGGCATCGGTTCATTACAGAAGCCTTCCAGCAAGGAGCGGTGGCTGTCGTCAGCGAACGGCAAGCGCCCGAAGGACTGGTTGCCCGCTGGGTTCGAGTCCAAAAGATCCGGCCCGCTCTGTCACAGGCTGCAAGAAGATTTTTCGATGATCCTGACCTCAAGCTCCGGCTGATCGGCATCACGGGGACGAACGGGAAAACCACCACAGCTTATCTTCTGGACAGCATCCTTCAAACAGCGGGAACCCGGACCGGGATGTTTGGCACCATTGAATACCGGGTGGGCGACCGGGTGATTCCCGCTTTGAACACCACGCCGGAATCCCTTGACCTGGTGGAATATTTCAGCGAGTTGGTGGCCAACGGCAGCCAGGCCGCGGTGATGGAAGTTTCCTCGCACGCTCTTGTGCAGGAGCGAGTTTGGGGGCTGCATTACGGCGCGGCAGTCTTTACCAATCTCACCCGCGACCACTTGGATTATCACGGAGACTTTGAGCATTACTTTGCGGCCAAACGAAGGCTTTTTGAAGGCGAGGGGGCTGCGGCCCCTGAGCTGGCGGTGGTCAATGTGGACGACCCCTGGGGTCGCCGCTTGCTCGCCTTGGCGAATCCGCGGCGGATTACGTACGCCCTTGAGTCCAATGCGGAAGTGAGTGCCAAGCAGGTTGTCCAAACCGCCTCCGGCTTGTCCGCAAAGGTTACGACCCCGCAGGGCGAAATTGAAATAGCATCACCGCTGCTGGGCCGGGTGAATTTGATGAACATCCTGGCGGCCACGGCCACGGCCGTGGGATTGGGTCTCCCGGCAGAAAGCATTCAAGAGGGCGTGAGTCGATTATCGGCCGTTCCGGGCCGTTTCCAGAAGATCGACGAAGGCCAGCCCTTCCTGGTGATTGTCGATTATGCGCATACGGACGATGCGTTGCAAAATGTTCTCCAGGCGGCTCGTGATCTGACCGAGAACCGCCTCATCGTCGTCTTTGGCTGTGGAGGCGAGCGCGACCGCAGCAAGCGCCCTGTCATGGGTGAGATTGCCGGCCGCTTAAGCGATCTTGCGGTCTTGACGTCTGATAACCCTCGCGGGGAGGATCCAATTCTCATCATGAATGATGTGCTGGTGGGCCTGCAGAAGACGGGAAAGCCTTATGTGGCAGAGGTAGACCGGCACGCCGCCGTCCGCAAGGCGCTGGAAGCAGCCCGCGAAGGCGATGCCGTGGTGCTCGCGGGCAAGGGGCACGAAAGTTATCAGGTCATGAAAGACAGAACGATTCCCTTCGATGACCGTGAGGTTGCACGAGCCGTCTTGCTTGACCTGGGCTTTCACTCCGGCGCGCCGCCGGGCAAGAATCGCAACTCGCGACGGCCATAAGCCGCCCGGATGCCGCTGGAAAGACGCTTGAGGGTGGGAAGCGATGCAACTACCGTTGGGCAAAATTGCGGAAATCCTGGGCTCCCCGCACCCGACTTCTGACCGGACGGCAGGGGGCTATTCGATTGATTCCCGTCAAATCGAGGCGGCCCAATTATTCTTTGCCATCCGAGGCCGGCGCTTTGATGGGCATGAGTTCGTTCCTGACGCCTTGGAACGCGGAGCGGCAGGGGCGGTGGTGGAAAGGGGATTCTGGGAGAGTTCATCGCCGGAAATCCGGCAATCACTCATCCCGGTGCAGGATACGACGGCGGCGCTTCAGCGTCTGGCCCGTGCGGTCCGCCGGCTCTGGGCTGGACGGGTGATTGCCATTACCGGCAGTACGGGGAAGACAACCACCAAAGAGATGATCGCGGCGCTTCTTGCCAGCCGCTATTCGGTCCTTAAGTCGCGAGGAAATCTGAATAATTTTTACGGCTTGCCCCTGGTGCTGCTGGGCTTGGAGGCGTCCCACGAGGTGGCCGTGGTTGAACTCGCCATGTCAGCGCCCGGCGAGATCGCGCGGCTGGCTAAAATCGCGGAACCGGAAGTTGGCGTGGTGACAAATGTTGCACCCGCCCACTTGCAGTTCTTTGATTCGGTCGATTCGATCGCTAAGGCTAAAAGGGAATTGATCGAGGGACTCAAGACCCGCGGTGGGAGCGGGACCGCGGTTCTGAACTTTGACGACGCGCGGGTGCGAAATTTCGCGGAGGGCTTCGAGGGAAGCGTGCTGACCTTTGGACTGGGGGACGGGGCGATGTTCAGAGCCACGCAAGTTCAGCGGCTGCCCGCCGGGGGGAGCCGCTTTCGGGTCAAGGGACCGGAACTGCAAGCCGAATTTACCTTGCCGCTGCCGGGTGGTCACAACGTTGAGAACGCCCTGGCGGCCCTGGCGGCCGTGAGCGCCTTTGAGGTGCCGGTTGCCTCGCTTCAGCAGACCCTCGGAAACTTTAAGAATTTGTCGCAGCGAGGTGAAATTCTTACACTTCCAGGAAATATTTTGGTTCTTGACGATTGCTACAACTCCAACCCGCGAGCGATGGAGCGGATGATCGAAACCCTGGCGGGATGGCCTGGAACCGAGCGGCGGATCGTCGTCGCCGGGGAGATGCTGGAACTGGGGTTAACCTCCCCGGAACTCCACCGCAAGGTCGGGAGGAAGCTCGCAGAAAGCGGCATTGACTGGCTGGTGGCCGTTCAGGGAGATGCCAGATTCATTCTGCAGGGGGCGCTGGAGGCAGGCATGAAGGCACAGAGAGCGGTTTTTTTTGCGGATGCTTCGGCGGCGGGCCGCTACTGCCAAAAGCTCCTGAAGGCAGGCGACGTGATGCTCGTCAAGGGCTCGCGCGGCGTCAATCTGGAAACGGTCATCGAATTGCTTAAGAACTCATTAAGCGATCCATCCGGCGTGTGTTCAGAAGCTCCGGGGAGAACGGTCTGATAAGCATTCATGTTTTATTATCTCTATCTAAAATTTCATGCTCAGTTTCACCTCTTCAACCTTTTTCGGTACGTCACTTTCCGGACCGCCTACGCGAGCCTGACGGCACTTTTTCTCTCCATGTTTCTGGGCCCGTACGTGATTCGCAAGCTCAAAGAATTCCAGATCGGCCAGTACATCCGGGAGGACGGCCCCAAAGCGCACCAGGCCAAAGCGGGAACCCCCACGATGGGAGGGGTTCTGATCATTCTCTGCATCATTGTTCCAACCCTCCTGTGGGCCGACCTGCGAAATCCCTTCATCTGGCTTGCTCTCGGGGTGATCGTGGCCTTTGCGGGAATTGGTTTCTGGGATGATTTTCAAAAGCTGACGCGGCGGCAGAATCTCGGCCTGACCGCCCGCACCAAGTTCCTTCTCCAGATCCTGGTCAGTTTCGTCTTTGGTGTCATTTTGGTGATGATGACCGCTCGGGGACTCTACTCGACGGCTATCGTCTTCCCCTTTTTTAAGCGGATTCATCCCACCTTTGCCATTTCAGCGTTGATGCGAAATTCCTGGGCCTATCCCTTTGCTTTCCTTCCGTTCATTGCTTTCGTAGTTCTCATCCTGGTGGGTTCTTCGAACGCGGTCAATCTGACGGACGGGTTGGACGGTTTGGCCATTGGCTGCATCGTGGTGGCCGCCTCGGCGCTGACGGTTCTGACCTACGTTTCCGGACACGCCATTCTTTCTGAGTACCTCGACATCGAACACCTGCCCCACGCTGCCGAATTAACCATCCTCTGCGGCGCCATGGTCGGGTCCAGCCTGGGATTTCTCTGGTACAACGCTTACCCGGCGGAAATCTTCATGGGGGACGTGGGTTCGCTGTCGCTGGGAGGCGCCATTGCCGCGATAGCCGTGATTATCAAGCAAGAACTCCTGCTTCCTTTCATCGGAGGCATCTTTGTGATCGAGGCGCTTTCGGTCATCCTCCAGGTCGGCTCCTACAAGCTGAGGGGAAAGCGCATTTTCAGGATGGCCCCCATTCACCACCATTTCGAGTTACAGGGTTGGAAAGAGTCGAAAATTATTGCGCGTTTCTGGATCGCCGCGTTGATTTGCGCGCTTTTTGCCTTGACCACATTGAAGTTGCGCTAAGGCCAAAAGCTCATTGACGGGGAGAGTTTGTGCGCATAAAATGCACATAAACAACCGATGGGACGGCCAAAATCTTTTCGCAATCCGACGCGAGTTAGCCTGACCCTGGACCGCAAAACGCTGGAAGAGACCCGGCGATTGGCCCGCCGCTCCCGCCGCTCCCTTTCCATCGTCGTTTCTGAAATCCTGGATGAGCATTTTCATCGCAATGGCCATGGCCGATCCTGGAGGGTTCCGTGATGGAGATCAGCGGAAAGAAGGTACTGGTGGTAGGCCTGGCCCGGACCGGGCTCGTAGCCGCTCACTGGCTGGTCAAGCGGGGAGCCGTCGTGACCGTGACCGACATGCGTCCTCCGCAGCTCTTTTCCAAAGAGATTCCCGAACTTCTCGATCAGAAAATCGGCATGGAACTGGGCCTCCACCGCGAGGAATCTTTCCTGCGCCATGACTTGATTGTCATCAGCCCCGGTGTGCCATCGGACCTGCCGGTGCTGAACGTGGCGCGGCAGAAGGGAATTCCGGTGGTTCCGGAAATCGAGGTTGCCGGTTGGTTTCTCGAGGGACGGCTGGCGGGCATCACGGGGACAAACGGAAAGACGACCACCACAGTTCTGCTTGGAAAGATCCTGGAAGCTTCCGGTTTCTCCCCTTTTGTGGGGGGAAATATTGGAGTGCCGCTGCTTTCGGCTCTGGACCGGGACCCGGTCCCTTCGATGCTGGTAGCGGAACTGAGCAGTTTTCAGCTTGAAACGATTCACTCCTTTCGGCCCCACGTGGCGGTGTTGCTGAACCTCAGCCCTAACCATTTGGACCGCCACCCTGACTTTGAAACTTACGTTGCCGCCAAAGCCCGGATCTTCCAAAACCAGACGGAAGATGATTACGCGGTTCTGAATGCAGACGATCCTCACGTCATGAATCTGGCGCCGGGAATTCGCAGCAAGAAGGTCTTTTTCAGCCGCCAACGGGAGCTTCCGAACGGTGTTTTTATCTCCGATGGAAGGATTCGATACCGAGTCAGGAACCTGGAAGCGGCTTTGATGGAGACGCAAGACGTTCGCTTGCGCGGGGAGTTCAACCTGGAAAACACGCTGGCGGCATCGGCGGCGGCCTGTGTTTTGGGAGCAGACTTTGGTTCCATCCGCCGCGCCGTCCGGGAGTTCCAGGGTGTGGAGCACCGTCTGGAGTTCGTGCGGGAAATTCAGGGCATTGCTTTCTACAATGACTCCAAGGCGACCAGCGTCGACGCCGCTGCAAAAGCGCTCTCAACTTTTGAACGAGGAGTCCACTTGATTCTGGGAGGGAAGGACAAGGGGGCGCCCTACGCGCCGTTGCGAAGTTTGCTCAAGGACCGGGTGAGGGAAGTCCTGGTGATCGGCGCGGCACGAGAGCGCATCGCGAACGAGCTGGCCGGGGCTGTGGACATAGTCGAGGCGGGGGACCTTGAGACTGCCGTGCGGCAGGCCTTCGGATGCGCGGAGCCCGGGGATGTCATCCTGCTTGCTCCGGCGTGCGCAAGCTTTGATCAGTTTGAAGATTTTGAGCACCGCGGCCGAGTGTTTAAGGCGTTGGTTGAGTCTCTTGCCGCCATAAAGGGCGGAAAGAGCAGAGAACCGTGGGGCCGACCGGCAGGGGAAGCTGGCAGTGTCAAGGTTTCCGCAGCCCCGCCGAATTCCTCCATGCCGGTCATTGGGGGACCTCAGCCTCCATCCAGCGGTCCACACGAACTGACGCCCCAGGAGGCCGTGAGCGGAGCTGGGGTGGCGCAGCCTGTGGCTGAAGTGGAGGATTTCCGGCTTTCCACCCCGCGAGAGCTGGAATACATCTACGAAGTGAGCGCCGAGGAGACTTCTCCGGGGCCAAGGCCCAATTTTGAGGAGCAAGCCGATGAGGCGGCTTTTGAGGACTTGGCGCCCGCGGAGGATGTCGAGGACGAAGTTTTGGCCTTCGAGGTTCGTCCTTTCTCGGGAAATGAAAGAGCGAACAAAGAGCGGAATTCAGACGGATCAATCTGATCCGATTCAGGGTAACACATAGGAAATTGCGGGACGGAATAGCTGGCGAATGGCGCGACAACAAAAGGCCGACAAAGTATTGTTTGGAGCGGTAATCATCCTGGTTCTATTCGGGATCATCATGGTTTTCAGCGCCTCAGCGGTGATTGCTTCAGAGCGCTATGGAACCAGCACCTACTATCTGGCCCGGCAGGGCATGTATGCGGTGCTGGGGCTCACGCTGATGGTGATCATGATGAATGTGGATTACCGTCGTCTCGCGAATCCTTTGGTGATTTTCCCCGCGCTCGCCCTGCAATTCTTGATGCTGTTCGTGGCACTGTTGTGGAGCCCATCCCATCATACCCACCGCTGGCTGTACATCGGTCCGGTCGGCTTTCAGCCTTCCGAGCTGTCGAAAATCGTCATCATCGTTTTCCTGGCTTACTTCCTCTCGATGCGCAAGGGCGAGATCAGCAATTGGAAGCGCACCCTGTTGCCGATTGGCTTGGTGGTGGGGATCGCCGCAGTGTTGATTTTACGGGAGCCGGATTTTGGGACGACCCTGGCTCTCGCGATGGTTGTGGCGGCCATGCTTTTTGCGGCAGGGTTGCCGCTGGTCTACTACGGTTTTGGGCTGCTCGCGGCGACGCCGGTGATTTTCTTGCTGATCTTCCGCTCGGGATACCGCCTTAAGCGCGTGCTGGCGTTCCTGAATCCATACGCTGACCCCCTGGGGGCGGGATTCCAGATCCTTCAGTCCTACATTGCGGTGGGAACCGGTGGAATTTCAGGAGTAGGCCTGATGGAGGGGAAACAGAAGCTTTTCTTCCTCCCAGAGCCCCAAACGGATTTCATTTTTGCCGTGATCAGCGAGGAATTGGGTTTTATTGGCGCGATTGCCGTCCTGGTCTTGTTCGGAGTGATTCTGTGGCGAGGGTTGCGTGCCGCGGCGCGCTGTTCGGACGATTTCGGCCGGTTGCTGGCTATCGGGCTGACGGTCATGGTGGTCGGCCAGGCCCTGGTGAACATCAGCGTGGTCATCGGCTTGCTGCCCACCAAGGGCATTCCGCTGCCGCTGGTCAGCTACGGCGGCTCATCTCTCGTCATGACCCTGCTGGCCATCGGGATTCTATTGAATATATCTCAGAATGCAAGTTAGGTGCGCAAGCGAGCTTGGCATCGGGCTCAGGAATGGATCGTCAGAGCGAACTCATGCTGGAGGAGGAGAGATCCGCGACGGCGGCTCACGCCGCCAGACCGCTGCGTGACCCTGTTCGGGTTCTGATGGCGGCCGGAGGAACCGGCGGGCATATTTTCCCGGCTCTCGCTGTCGCCGAAGAAATGCGTGAACGCTCCAGAACTTCCGGGCCGGAGGGACTGACTTTTGAAACAGTGTTTCTTGGAACGGGCCGGGGACTCGAGGGTCGTCTGATTCCTCGAGCTGGTTATCCCCTGCAGATCATCAAGGGCGCCGGCCTGAAAGGCATCAGAGGGTGGAAGAGGCTGCTCAATTTGGCAACCTTGCCCCTGAGCGCACTGGACGCTGCACAGGTCCTCCGGCATCTTCGCCCGGATGTGGTTGTAGGAATCGGCGGGTATATTTCCGGGCCGGTGATGTTGGAGGCATCGCTCATCGATATTCCAACTTTGCTTTTTGAACCGAACGCCGTTCCAGGGTTTACGAACCGGGTCCTGGCCCCCGTGGTGCGGCTGGCCGCCGTTGGGTTTGAGGAAGCTCAATCGGCATACGGGTCGAAGGCGCGCTTCACCGGGCATCCCGTCCGCAAGGAGTTTTTCCAGGTCTCGCCCAAAACGCACGCCACTCCTTTTACGGTCTTGATGGCGGGCGGAAGCCAGGGAGCGCGGGCGCTCAACCAATGCGTAGTCGAGGCCCTTCCGGCCTTCCGGGAGGAAAAAGGCGAAGACTTGAGATTTATCCATCAGACGGGCGAGGCAGACTATAATGTTGTGCAGGCGGCTTACGAGAAGCAGGGCATCCGAGCTGAAG
>Ga0307373_10009086_pt1 | contig 14953 bp, 22 predicted proteins | sample OX2MG_FD_202534 | JGI IMG/M metagenome (GOLD analysis project Ga0307373, IMG submission 202534) | Soil microbial communities from Risofladan, Vaasa, Finland - OX-2 | ecosystem: Environmental > Terrestrial > Soil > Coastal area > Acid sulfate soil | place: Finland: Risofladan, Vaasa | collected... | reverse complement strand
TCTCGCTGGATGGACACGGGACGTGGATCGCGCATGGCAAGCCCGTGAGCCTCGACATCGTGTGGGCGGCCGACGACCCGTGGTCCGCGGCGGCAGGGCCGATCGTGGCCGCGCAGCTCGTGGCGGCGGGATTCGACGTGGTCAGTACGCCGATGTCGACAGATGAGCTCGACACCTCGGCCCTTCCGACGGGGGCCTTTGACCTTGCACTGGTGCCGGTCGACGCCAGTGCGTATCCGAGTGCGCTGGGCAACGTCTTCTCGACGTCGCCGGCCATCACGGGTGGGGCATCGTCGGAGGACTGGTCGGGTTTCGACGACCCCAAGATCGACGCGCTCTTCACCCAGGCCGTCCAGGAGCTGGCACCACCCCAGGCGCATGCCATCTACCAGCAGATCGACCAGGCGTTGTGGACCGCCATGCCTACCCTGCCGCTCTTCGCGGAGCCGACATTGCTCGTGTGGTCGTCGTCGTTGTCGGGGGTCACCGACGATCCCGGTGGGCTCGGCCCGCTGTGGAGCCTGCGGCAGTGGGCCCTTCAATCCGCGGCTCGGACCGATGGCGCCAAGACCCAGCACTCGGCGATCGGACCGTCGCGACGCTCGCGCTAAAGTGCTCGATGCGCTGAAGACGGCGCACACTCGTCGGAGTGGCGGAATAGGCAGACGCGCTAGCTTGAGGGGCTAGTGCCCGAAAGGGCGTAGGGGTTCAAGTCCCCTCTCCGACACGTCCGTTTGCACACCGATTCGTTGGTCGTGCTTCGGCTCGCACAATGCGTTGTACGTGGTCGTACGAGACGCTCACGCCGAGCTCGGCATAGACCTCGGCCTTCAACTTCGGGTCGGCTGTGGCGAGCACTGAGGCGATGTCGTGCAACGCCAGCACGAGGGTGCGCACCTGCTCTTTCGTCATTTGCTCGCCCGGTACCGCTTCGCCGAGGTCGATCTCGGCCCGGAGCCGCTCACCCTGCACCTCGGCCATCCACCCCGCCACGATGGTGGCGTCGGCACCGGCGTCGAGGGCCGCCCGGTACTTGGCCAGCCTTGAGTCGCAGTCAGCGACTTTTCGCCGTGCTGCCTCCATGCGGGCCTCTGCCGCTTCGTCGACGTCGCCCGCCATGGCGAGAGCTTCGCACGTGGCGTCGAGGTTCGCGGGATCGAAAAGCTCGGCCAGCCACGCGTCGAGCTTGGGCACGACAGCGTCTTCGCGGAGATAGACCGTCTTCGGGTGGTCGACCTTGTTGGCGAGCGCGTACTCCGCGGCGTACCGGCACCGGTAGTGGGCAGAGTCGTGGTTCCAGTGTCCTTGCATCCGTCGATCACACAGGGTGCAGCGGACCCGGCCCGCCAGCACGTAGGTGCGGTTGGTCCGATGTCCCTTGCGGGCAACGGGTCGGTGCGCACCCGCCGAGAGTTGGGTCTGCACCGCGGCGAAGTCCTCGGAGCTCACGAGCGCCTCATGAGCGGGCTTGGCGGACCACACCCATGCGCTCGGGTCGTTCCACACTTGCTTGGTCTGATGCCCCGCACCCACGTCCTCGACGTCGAGGAGCTCCTCGACTCGTGGCGCTCGGTTCCAGACCTGGCGGCCCGTGTAGCGGGGGTTCGTGAGGATGGCCCGCACAGCTGACTTCGACCAGGCGCGGCCGTCGCGGTGTCGGTTGCGCTCGGGATCGTGCGCGCTGGGGGAGGGGATGCCATCTCGGGTGAGTCCCTCGGCCACCGCGTAGAGCCCGGAGCCGCCGAGGTAGTCGGCGAAGATCCGAGCGACGATTGGCGCCGCAGTCGGATCGACCTCGAGGCGGTGCAGCCGAGCACCCATGGCGGCCTTCCCCGGGTTCGGGTGCGAACCTGCGTCGGCGAGTCGGTATCCATAGGGCGGGCGGCCACCGAGGAACCGGCCCTCGTGCTGTGCCTGGGCACTCATGGCTGACCGCACCCGCACCTTGATCCGGTTGCGCTCCCCCTTGGACATTCCGCCGTAGAGGTTCATGACGAGGTCGTGCGCGTCACTGCCGGGGTCCACCCTGCCGCCGACTTCGGGCACCCACAACTCGACGCCGTAGTGCGTGAACACGGGGAAGGTGAGTGCGAATTGGTTGCCGCTGAAGGCGCGGGCAGGTTCGCCGATGACAATCGCGTCGAAGCCACGCGCCGGATTCTTGAGCGCCTCGAGGAGTGCGGTGGCCTCGGGTCGGCGCTTCCACGGCAGGGACCGGCTCTGACCGATGTCGAAGTATTCGGCACGAATGACGCCGCCGTGGGGGTCGATCAGACCTTGGGCCCGTGAGACCTGCCATTGCTTCGAGCTCGTCGGGTCCTGCTGATCCTCGGTGCTCACCCGGCCGTAGAACGCGAACCTCGTGGTCACTTCGTCACCGATCCCTTCTGTCGTCTCTTGGCGTTGCGCAGGACCGTTTGGCCGTGGTCCGTGAGGAATCCGCCTCCGAGCCCGCGGCCCCGGGGCATGTAGAGCCCGCGGGCCTTGGCCTTTGTGCCGAGGTCGCGCACCTGATCACGAGTGATGCCCGTCTGATCTGCCACCGCAGATATCGGGGCGTGGGTGGTCTTCTTCGACATGGTCGCCTGGTGGATCAGCCGAGCCCATTCCGCGTAGTAGAGGTCGTCTCGACCATTGCGCCCAGGGTTTGGCGAAGCGACCATTTCGGAGTACAGAGCCCGGCGCTCCCTCGCCGATGAGCTTGTGGCCTTCAGCAGGGCATGGCTCTGTAGCCCTTCAAGGAGGTCACCGAGTCGCACCTCCTCCAGCAGCGCTTTTGTTACTCCATCAACGCAGTCCGTCGGGAGCTCGGGAAGGGGTGGTGCATTGGGAGCGGTAAGCGCCTGCATGAACTGGGCCGAGTTCGGCTGCAGCCAGACTCGGATCAGGACGAGGCGTCCGTCCTTCAGGAGGTACTGACCACATACGCGCCAGCCGGAGAGCACGGGGTGCGTGACCTCGCACTGAAAGAGTCCACGCTCTTCGTCGTGGAAGCTGACCCCCTGGGCGGGGGACTTCCTCAAGCGGGCCATAGCGCGATCAAGGTCCGGCACGGCCCCACGGTACCGGCGTGTCACCAAACCGTCAACAGTAGAACGATCCATCAACACTCGGGTCCTAGCCACTCCACCAACACGGGACCATCATGTTGGTGTGAGCGTTACCGAAGTGGCACTAGCCCGAATGCTGTTGAGGACCGGCGGTGCCCGAGCTCTCCGCGAGAGCCTTGGGCTGTCCCAGGCGACCGTGGCGGAGAGTGTGCCTTGCACGCGCCAGGCCTACTCCCGGTGGGAGACAGGGGAGAGGGTCCCGTCCCCGACGCAGGCTCGCCGGGTCGCTCGCGTGCTCAGCGAAATGGGGGAGCTGGCAGAGATGGTCGGCCAGTGACCGTGCCCGACCAGGCCCCGGTGGACGTGCAGGTCCCACCCCCACCCGCGGCTGCCCTGCTCACTCCAAAGGCCGCGAGGGCCCTTTTGCGCATCCTGCAAGAGGCGCTCGCTAGCACTCGCGGAAGATCAGCGGCATGACGACCCTGATCGACCTTTCACCGTCCGACCTGCGCCACTTGGCCGCCGCGATCGACGGCATGGATCCGGCCCACCAGCCGCGCCGTCGTCTGACCCAGGAGGCAGCGGGCGAGCTCGCTGAGATGCTCGTCGCCGGCAAGGTCCCGACCATCGGCTGGTGGCGGAAGCATCCACGTCCATGTGGCGAATCGTGACCAAGCCACGCACCATCGGTCAGGCGCTGACGAAGGTGGGGGAGGTCCTCTACGTCCTCCCCTCGGTGCCCGCCGACGCACCCGACGAGCTAAAGGACGCCATCGCACTCCGCAACGCCGCCACCGTGGCCGGGCGCTGCTCCTGCGGCGCCGTGATCGCCGAGGCTGGCGACACCGCTCAGCTCATGCACGAGCCGGGGTGCGTGGCGTCCGACGATGCGATTGCCGAGATCCTCGCTCGACACGAGACAGGGGGCTGATCCGGTGGATATGCGTGACGGATCGGAATATCTCGGGCCCGACGACGGCGCCGATCTGGGCATGGTGCCGATCGACTGGGCCGCCTTCTGGTGCGAGGAGCTCCCACCCGAGGACTACGTGCTCGAGCCCCTCGTCGCCGCCGGTCGCCAGACGGCCATCTACTCGGTGGCGAAGTCCGGCAAGTCGCTGCTCGCTCTCGACATGGCTGCCGCCGCAGCGTGCGGGCGTTCGATCCTTGGCCAGCCCGCCCAGGAGCCCGTCGAGGTGATGTACGTCGACCTCGAGATGACCATGGCCGACCTGCGCGAGCGGTTGTCGGACCTGGGGTACGGCCCCGACGACGACCTGAGCCTCCTGCACTACTACCAACTCCCGACCATGCCGCCGCTCGACAGTGAGCTCGGGGGAGAACTCCTCGTCAGCATCGCCCTGGTACATGGCGCCAAGGTCGTTGTGATCGACACCATGGCCCGGGCCGTGAGCGGTGCAGAGAACGACAGTGACACCTACCGGAGCTTCTACGCCCACACCGGGCGCCGGCTCAAGGCGGCGGGGATCGCACTGCTGCGCCTCGACCACATGGGCAAGGACCCCACCCAGGGCCAGCGCGGATCCTCGGCCAAGGTCGACGACGTCGACGTGGTGTTCAGGATGTCGGTCGACGGGAACCGCATCACCCTGCACCGCACCCACAGCCGCATCCCCTGGGTGCCACAAGAGGTCGTGATCGAACGTCACGAGGACCCGGTACTGCGCCACGTCTGGGACGCAGACTCGGTACCCGCCGGGACTCACGAGGTTGCCCTGCTGCTCGACGACCTCGAAGTGCCCGTCGACTCCCAGACGATGACAGCGGTCCGGACGCTCAAGGCAGCCGGGAAGGGCCGTCGCAAAGCCCTCGTGATCGCGGCGCAGAAGTACCGGCGGACAAGGCCATGAGAGGCCCGCGCAAAGTGTTCCCAGATTTCGGGAACACCCTGTCGCGCCGGTCTTCCGGGACCACGTCGGAACAGGTCACCATCGACACATCGAAGTCCCACGTCAGCGACCCGCGGAGTGTTCCGGGAACACTTGGGAACAGGTCTCGGAGTGCAGTGGTCCCTGTTCTCCCACCTCTAGGTGGGAACAGGGCCAGCACTGGGCCGATCTCAGCCTTTCCTGCACCAGCGAGGCGCCTTCTTGCGCCTCTTCGTTTCAAGCCTCAGAACCCCGCACGCACGTGGATCGGACGCCAAAGAGGCCCGTCTTCGCTTTGGTCGCGGTGTGCATGGTCCGTGTCGGAGGGGCGACTCGTCGGTGGGGTACCGGTGATGCCGTCATGACCGGCCGTCCGAACCGTGGAACGGGCGTGCCCAGCGACCCATCACGGGCGCACGCCAATGGATTCGACCGGCGTCACCCACCGTTCGGCGAAGGAAACGTGGTCGCTGTCCGCCACGGTGCCAACTCACCCAGGGCCATCGCCGTCAGGGCGGCCGAAGTGCATGAGGAGCTCCTCGAGGTGGCCCCATGGCTGGACCGGACCGAGTTTCTGCCGGCGGTCCATCGCTACCTGCAGGCGGCCGCCTACGAGCAACTCCTGATCGACTACGTGAACGAGCGAGGCGTCGGGAACGTAGCGCCACGGGTCCTCGAGCAGAAGAACGCCGCCACCAACACCGCCTCGAAGCTGGCGAAGGACCTCGGACTCGATCCCATCGGCCATGCCCGGCTCCGTGCCGTGGCCGGCGCCGCCGAGGTGACCGCTCTCACCCTCGCTGACCTCGAGCTCGAAGGCCGACGAATCCGAGAGCGGCGGGAGCTCACCACAAACGCTTCGAGCGCGAGTGAAGGAGCTCCGTCGTGAGCACCCGCCTCGTCTCCCCAAGATCTGGCCCACCTGTCCGGTCGACGCTCTCGTCAGGCGGCGTCTTCTTCATTAATCGCAAGGATGAGTTAGCGGCAATCGACACAGCCGGCGCCGCAGTACGGGCTCACACCAGTTGCAAACGGGATGGCGCTGCGACCTCCGATCCGACTACGAGGCGCAACTACATCTTTGGGCATTCAAGCGACCCTGATCGAGAGATCAGTATTGCACTTCTCTTCGCTGTGATCGCAGGGAAGCCGGCTGCGAGTTAGTTCCGGATCGTCCGCCCGTTCGAGCGGTGCCGAGCCACGTAGACGGGCCGAGTGGCGAGGTACGAGGGGAAGAAGATGATCCAGAAGACGAGGCAGAAGACGAACCATTGGCCCGGAGTGGCGTCGAGCGCTTTTCCCGGGCGGATGCCGCGGCGCACGCCGAGGTTCCGAGCATCAGCGTAGACCCAGACGCTCGTGCCGATCACTAGCAAAAGCACCAAGGCGCCAGCCGGGCTCTTCTTGAACAGGCCGAAGGCCGTGAGCACGAGAACAATCGTCACCAGGAGGACCCCGACGTTCGCGCCCGAGATCGATGTGGATAACGGGGTGGTCGAAGCCCCTGCAGCGCCACGAGTGTGATCCGATGGTGCCGGTGCGGGCAGCGACGGTGGGGGTGGAGGAGCACCAGGGACGACTTCGGCGGGTGGTTTGGCTCCGAGTGGCGCGAGGTGGGCGGCATACCAAACGCCGTCGGAGGCAAGCCACTGCCAATCACCGGCCGGCCCGCGCTGCCACTGCACTGTGGTCTTCGGTGCTGGGACAGGAATCTTGAGATCGGGAGGCACCTGGCTCGGCTGTTGCCAGAGGCCATCGGTCATACGGCGAGCCTATGCGCGGTGGATAAATGGGGGAGGAGGCTCCTAGTCCTGGATCGGGCGTCCGTTCGCTGGGCCAGCTCTCCGCCTCGGATCGCAGCGCGGAGGCTTCGATCGGCATATGACCTACGACGGACAGATGCCCCCGGCGACCGCGTGAACGGCCGACGAAGGAATCCTCCGCCGAGCCGAGGAGAGGGCCGCCGATCTGTGTCGTCAGGCCGATGGGCTCGACGAGATGGTTCGGTAGTGGCGCACCCCGGAGGACGAAAGGCCCCAGCCGCCGTGGTGGGGGAGACCGTGACCACCTCCCACGAGGAAGTGAGTCGGACACCCGGGGCGCAGACTGCCTGAGTGACCCACGTCGCCAACGTCGCCTGGCCCAGCCCCGGGGAGTGCTTCCGGATGGTCAGGGACCTTCGTCAACCCTCGTGGCGCACGCTGGGCGGTAGAGGCGTGTGACGAGCACGTGGGCGATGTCCACCAGCCACGTAGAGAGCATCGCCGCTAGTCGATGAGTTGCGTTTGGTCAGCAGCCGGTGGGTCCAGCCAGAGGCCCTCGGGCTCTGTCCATGTGGCTGGCCCGGCGCCCTCATCTCGGGACGCCAATTGTGCCAATGCGTCGATCGCACGCTTGAGCACGTCAGTGTCGTGCGTTTCGAGATGGCCGTGGATCGTCCTGTTCTCTTCTTCGATTGTGAGATGGAAGATCGTTGGTTTGTCGAGCCGCAGGAATCGTCGAAGTGCGGCGAACAAGAAGTTGCCCCCCGCTCCGAGGACAATGGGCTCTCCGTAATTCTTCCAGGCGAGCCAAAGGTCCACGACCGCCCGCGGGTCATGGGCGAACTCGAATCGACGGCCGACCGAAACTGGGCCAAGCGACCGCAATTCTTCTGCAGCCGCCAAGATCTCCTCGTCTGTCCAATGGCCCCTATCCGCAGCCAGATTCAACGACAAGGCATCGTCCGGTGATTGCGACGATAGCTCACCGAGCGGTTCCGAGCCTGAGAAAGACATGCCGCCGGGTGCCCCTGCTGCCGCTAGTTCGGCCTGATGCTGAGCCCACTCATCGGCATCGACGTCAGCAAGGGCCCAAACCTCGCGTACGCCGTCGCCTCGCTGCCTTACACCAGCGTCCAAGATTTGGAAGGCGGATGGTCGACGGATGTCGTGCTGCCAGAGCGATCGCATTGTTCCTGTACGGAGCCCCTCCGCAAGGTCCTTGAGCACTTGCTCGCCAAGCTGGACCATTTCGCCGTAAGCCTCAAAGGGTGCTGACGTAGCGACGATCATCTCGACCCGTTCGGTTGGCATCTGCTTGCTGGCTAGCCTTCGTGCTCGAGCCTATAGACCGCGTCGCGGCACGCTTCGCACTTGGCCATCGCGTTCGGCGGCCAGGGCTCGCCCAGCGGCTCTGTCCATCGGAAGCCACCCAGGGCGAGTGGCTCCGGTGTCCCATCGTCGGAGATGAGGACGGCGTGGTACCACTTGACGCCTCGCTGCGGCGGACGGCGGGTGAGTGTTCCAGTGGGTGCTTGGCTTTGGTAGTCGCCCATCTCGGCGACGGTCAGAATGTTCACGTTAGGCCACCTCTCTTGCCCGCCACGGTAGCGTTGTCACCGTGACCGACGAGCCGCTCGATCCGCCACACCTCCCCCTGCCTACTGAGACCCTGATTCAAGAGTCAGGGTCTGACGCTCAACTGCTCTGGCTCGATGGGCTCCTCCCGCTGCCGATCGGCTCCCGAATCAATCTCGACAACCTCAGAGGCCTGCCGCAGGTCCCCTTGGACTCCGAGCGATTCCCCAACGGCAGGGCCGACGCAGTGGTGGTCGGCGTCCGGCTCTGGGGGACCCAGGGAAATGGTCGGGTTCTCGTGTTGGAAGTGGAACTGACGGAGGCGGGCGGTGTCGGAGGATGGATGATCGATCGCTAAGCCGCCCACTCCGTGGCCCAGCCGGTCGGTGTGCTTATGGGGGTAATCCCCTCTCCGACACCGAGTTGTCGTGATCGTCAGCGATGGAGAGTCACGAGGCTTTGGAGCGGTACTCCTCTACGGCGTCGATCGGGACGTGAGCAATGCCGTCCACCATGACATAGCGGATCTTTCGTTCATACACGAGGCGGAGTAGTTCCTTTGTGGGAATACCCAACCTCCGAGCCGCCTGCGCCGCCCGGAGCGGCTGCTCTTCAACCATCGTCGCCTCCCGGTTCGTCGAAGCCCAGTCTACGGCTGAGAAGCTGGATCTGATGCTGCGCCGCCTCGGCCAGGTGGTCGGTCGTGATCAGGGCGTCACGGGCCTCTTCAAGAGCGGCGAGCAGGTCAAGTGCCTCCTCGAGTCGGTATTGGACCACTGCCGGCGGTTCACGATCAGACGGATCCTCCACGACCCCAGCCTGTCACGGGGTTGTATCAGTTTCTTGCCAGGACTCAAGCCCGCGAGTGACCGTAGGTACGAGAACGTGCACTTCGGTTCTCCGACACGTTCTGTTGTACACGAGTTGGTCCCGCGCTCACCAGCGTCTCGGTGCTCCGGGTCGTATGTGGGTTCGACGCCAAGCTCGGCGTACACCTCGGTTTTGAACTTGCGGTTCGCCGTCTTCAATATTGCCGCGATATCACGAAGGCTCTGGACTAGCGCTCGAGTCTGTGACTTCGTAAGCTTCTTGACTGGGACTGTTGCGATGTCATCGACCTCGTCGTCGCGCAGTTAGATATGGCGTTTGAGTCGCCCTCTGACCTGGGGGAATCTATCGACAACCTCGCGGAGTCTGATGCATCCGCCGAGCGCCTCCAGGGAGTACCTCATCCAGAGCTCCTGGACCGAGGGGCGAGGTGACAGATGGCCTCTGTGGTTCGTGGTGGTCATGATCATGCTGCCTGCTCTGTCTGAAGCTGTCGAGTACGACGTTCGGAGTCCTGCCCCGCATGTAGTCCCCATGGTTCTTGCGGCGGTGGTCGTAGTGCACGAGCCAGGCGTCAGGTTGGGCCTGGAGCTGGCGGATCGAGGTGAAGCGCCGGTGGTGGAAGGCCGGTCACCAGCACTCCTGAAGAATCGTGCCGTGGAAGCGCTCGCACACCGAGTTGTGGTTGGGGGACCGCGGTTGGATGCGCACATGGGTCAGGCTCTTCGCCGTCAGGTGGGCCCGGAAGCCCTTCGCTACGTACTCGGGACCGTCATCGCTGAGCACGGCTCTGACCCGCACGCCGAGGCGCCGGTAGTGCCTCAGCACCTGGCCGATGAAACGCATGGTGTGGGTGCCGTGCACCGGTCCGAGCACGATGGCCACAAGGGCTCACCGGGTGAAGACGTCGATGGCGGTGAGTACAGCCACAGTTGCGGACACGACGACGCAGGCCATCCGGTGCTCGCCTACGATGTGGACACCAGGCGGGAGGGGCATTGATTACAAAGGAGCAGGCGACGGATTCGCTTCCGGGCGCATCGGCTGGTCTTCGATTCGCTGCTTGCGGTGCACTGACGGCAATACTCCGCGTTCAATCTGTCGATGGGACGGTGCTGGGGGTGTCCAACGGGCGCAATCTCTACGCATTTAACGAGGTTCGTGCACGTGCCCTCGTCAACCTAATCCAGGTTCCACAGTCCGACAAGGTTTGCTACTTTGATATTGCAGTGTGGTCGGGTTGGTATCCCGTCCATTTACTTTGGGTGGGGACTGCAAAACAGAATCACTTAACAGTGTTCCAATCAGAGGTCGAACGCCAGTACAGAACCGAGGGTCTACCCGTTCTTTCTCAGTGTAATCAAGGCTGACACCGTTAGCGATATGTGCCGTCTATGGCGGGAGAGGCATTGACAAATACGGAACAGGTGGCGACGTCGCTGCCTGATATTGCGCGCGGTCATGGGAGCCGAGGTTCACGAATAGGAGTAGTGGTTGCGGCGGTAATTCCAGCAGCGCTCTACCTGCTCTACGTGTATCACTACGCGGTCAATGTTCCATTTATTGATGACTGGTCAACCGTGCCCATCGTCGCGGCAGCCATCCACGGACACATCGAGTTAGGTGCTCTGTGGGCGCAGTGGACCGACTCCCGAGAGGTGACGGGAAGGCTGGTCTACATGGCTTTTGGGATCTTCGATCACCTGAACGAACGGGGCGTCATATTGTTCAGCGCGCTCACGTTCACCGCGACCTATGTGTTGGTACTGGTTCTCTTTCGTTCGTACATTGGCCGAAGACTTACGCCGCTGCCGGTGTTCGTGATCGGGATCGTATGGTTTAGCTTAGTTGACTTTTCAAATGCACTTTGGGCCTTTCAGCTATCTTGGTACTTTACCGTCACCTTCACAGTCAGCGCGATCTACCTTCTGATCAACCACCGACGGTTCTCCTTTGTCATTGCACTCGTGGCAGCGTTAGCGGCGTCGCTGTCATTCATCCAAGGATTTGCCGTCTGGCCAATCGGGCTGATCTGTCTACTCTGGCAATCCAAGAGGAACAAGATGGAGGTGGCCACATGGACGATTCTTGGAGTCGTGACGGCGATCGTCTATTTCCATGGCTATAGGTTGCTCAACTACGGGTGCGCGGCAAATCAAGACGGTTGCTCAATAGTGTACACACTGACTCACCTCAACCAGTTGGTCGGGTACGACGTCATGCTTGCCGGGAACGTCATCCCTTTGTCAACGACAGGTATCGAGTCGCATCTGTGGGTGCACGGCGTGCAAGGAGCAGCCATTTTCTTGACGTCCGCCTTCGTCATGGTACAGACATATCGCGAGCGACGCGCCCAATCCAACCCGTTGCCGCTACTACTCATAGTCTTCGCTCTGTTGGTTGACTTCATTATTGCCATGGGTCGCTTTGGAGAGGGACTTCGGTATGCGGTGGCCGTTACAAACAGTCGCTACACGATGCCGAATCTCCTTTTGCTCGTTGCCATCGTGATCTACGTTTGGGCTCATCTACCAAAGTTGCACATGGCCGATGGTCTTCGTCTGATTGGATGTGCTGCACTGATCGCGCTCTTCGTTGTTCAGGGCGTTGCTGGAACGATGGAAGGACTTTCGCAGAGCTTCTCAGAACGTCAAGAAGCCGCTGCTCGCATCGTCGTCAACCTGGACCGGGTTCCGCCGTCCGAGAAGCCCTGCTACGTCGATTATGCCGTTTCCTCGGGCTGGTCAAAATTCGTCCTCCCGTGGATCGAACTTGCCAGGCGGGAACATCTGAGCGTCTTCCAGCCGGAGAGCAAACGTCGTTACAGAGCCGAGGGGTTGCCTCTCTTGTCCTCTTCAGAAGAGCGACTGCGAAGCCTGACCGCGTGCAATAAGCGATAGCTCAGTACGGCCTTGCCCGTCGGGAGCACACCCGGCAGGTGGTATGGGGCGGGTACTCGGTCAACATGGAGGTGTTGTAAGGGTCATTACAACCGTGCCTCCTGCGGGACCAACCTGCTCAAGACCAGCCGTAACACCCCAAGGGTGTGTCGGACGGTGTCGAGTTGCGGCACCCAATCGCGCCTCCTACGCCTTTGCCAACCTCCAGAGGGGGAGTTGACAAGCTGCTCCGGATGGCCTCTATTGGCTTCATGCGAGGTCTCATGATCTGGGCCCGGTACTTCTTCACAGAACCGGCCTTCGAGACCCTCGAGGATCGACGGTCCGGCCTTGCCGAAGGGTTCGAGGCCGCTTCTGTTCGCATCCCAGCCGCACTTCGGTGACAAAGCATGCCTCGCCCGCTCCACGTACGAAACTTCAATGGTGGCCGCGGTCATGGCGACCCGGTAAGAATCGGGAAGGTGATTACGTCCTAAATGAAAGGCCCAGGATCTCGCTTGTGTTGTGGCGGGGCCGAGCCTCCTTGCTCTGTCTTCACCTCAATCCGGTGCTCCGGGAGTGGCCGAATTCCTATCGAGTCGTGATTTCGCACACTCGAGCGGGGCTGAAGGAAGTGATGACGGCGGTCGGGTAAGCGCCGGAGGCCAGATTCAGCCATCTGTCCGCCGACGTCGCGGCCACGATTACAGAGGCGGAGGCCGAGCTCGGGACCCCCGGGAACGACACTAGCAAGATTGGAACCCGCGGTTGGCCTGCAATCATCAACTCCAACGAACCCGACGCCCTCAGATCCACAGACACCGAGCGCCCGAGTCTGAGCATCGCACACGGACTTGGCCTCGAGGGGACGAACGTCAGATCGCCCGAATAGCCACGCTTGGGGGATGCGAACACTCCCAAGAGGGCGCGCTCGGATCGTAGGTCGCTCGAGGCGACCGAAGTGGGTACGGGGAACTCGTTGCGCCTGACCAGAGTTGTGAGTGTCGACATGTCCGGGACATCTTGATCAACACACTGGATGTTCGAGCATATGCTCGAAGCGAAGAACTGACCTGGAAACCTCTCTCCAATATGGATCAGATACGCCGCCGCCTGCATTTGGCTGCGTTCGTCGTTCTCGGCCAAATGCCGTTGCCAAGTGACTTGATTCTTGTGAAGCAAGACAACGTTGGCGCCGACGAGCAGTAGCAGGCCCGACATTACCAGAGGGCGCATCTCGTGGTTCCGCATCAGGAGCGAGACAAGTTGCCCGACCAGTGGCAGCAAGAGCGCCAATGCAACATAGGCATAACGGCCCGCAGGTGCCGGGCCCCCGGGGTCGTGCAGCCTTCCGAATCCTACAAACGCGTACAAAGCGAGTGTGGACGCCGCAAGGGCGGCGGGCACGTTACGCCGGACGACGGCTGCTCCGGCCAGCACGCTGACCAGCACCGCACCCACGTATTCTGACGAGTCGATGTAGCCCCCCATGCTGGCCTTCAGACCAGTCCACACGTACGACGCAAGCCCATCGAGTGTAAGATTCTTCAAATGCGTGGCACTGTTCGCAGCTTCATGGCCGACGGTCACGTACCAGATGAGAAAGACGAATGCAGGCGGTAGAACCGAGTAAGCGGCAAGCCGTGGCTTACGACTGGCCAAAGCAACGAGGCCACATGCGACCACCATCGGCACTCCGATGTCGGAGCACATGAGTGCACAGATGCCCCAAACGGCCGGAAGCCAAAGTCGGTCGTCCTCGATGGCCTGGACGGCCAGGAGGCCGAACGCGACCGAGCCAACGAATCCTATTTGGAACGCAGACGTTACGTTCAGCCAGCCGACCCCCAGCACGACAAAGGTTCCCGTCACGAGGGTTGCAGTCCAGGGTTCGACATTATGACGCAACATCAATCGCCACACGAGATGGGCGACCGCGAGATGAGCGAGGATCAAAGGCAACGCGTAAAGCCAATAGTCACGAACACCCACCAGATTGAACAGTGCGCGCCAGATCAGGATCGGGATAGTCGACCAATGTTCGTTGTGTGGGTAGAAGAGACCTTGCTTTCCAAAGCGAACGCCCCTATGAGTAAGAAAGTCCCACTCGTCCACGAAGAACCAGAGCCTCCGCGTCGCGGCCAGAAGAAATACTCCCGCGGCGACAAGCGTGAGTGCGTGGACTCGGCCAACGACCTTTGGCTCCACGCGCTGGCGTCGTAGATTACATCTTGAGGTCGGGACGGGGGGAGAGTCCGTATCTGGCATACTTAGCCCATCCTCGATCGGTGGAGTCCTATGATGCCGGCGGATCGGTATGACGTCTTGTGTCGCTTTCCCCGCCTGAGTCAGCGCAACAGGGCAAATGTAGTCCTAGGTCAGACGTTGTCGTCTCAGAGCCGAACAAACTCTCTAGAGGCATGACATATTCCGAACCATCACGGCTCCCTGCCACGGTTGACATCCAGGTGAACGGCCGAGTCATGGCAACTCAGCAAGTGTCCCCCGGACACCGGTTTCGCTCACCCTGCCCGCGGGCACGTACCTCTTGGAGACTCGCCTAGGTGGCTGGTGTCTTTCGCGGGCGGAGATGCTCGCGATTTGGTCCTGGATGGGCGAGAATTGCGCGTCTGTAATCCTCGATCGGGAGTAACCGATGAGCCTGGGTCAGGCCGAACGACAAGGCAACCTCCTCGACGACGTGATGCGGTTCTGCGGCGAGACACTTCCGGAGCACTCCATCTACTCTTTCCTGCACCGCGAGCGCGACGGACTGTTCCCCGACGAGATTTTCGCCGACGTCTTCGACGATCGTGGCCGGCGCTCGGTGCCTCCGTCGGTAGTGGCCGTGGTCATGGTGCTGCAGCGCCTGGAGGGCCTGTCTGACCGCGAGGCGGTCGAGCGTTACTGCTTCGACGCCCGCTGGCGCTACGCGGCGGGGGTGGGCGGCTACGACACCGGCGGGTGGA
>Ga0307373_10009083_pt1 | contig 14956 bp, 14 predicted proteins | sample OX2MG_FD_202534 | JGI IMG/M metagenome (GOLD analysis project Ga0307373, IMG submission 202534) | Soil microbial communities from Risofladan, Vaasa, Finland - OX-2 | ecosystem: Environmental > Terrestrial > Soil > Coastal area > Acid sulfate soil | place: Finland: Risofladan, Vaasa | collected... | reverse complement strand
CGCCGCCGCGGAACCACGGCGGCGCCGATCGCCGTGCGGAACAACTTGATCGGATCGTAGAGCGGCGTTTCCTTACTGATCACGATCTTGCTGGTGATATACCCTTGCGCCAGGGCCCGATGCTGCAAGCTTTCCAGCAAGTGCGATTTGCCGGAGCCAAAGTTCCCGGCCAGAAGAAAGCCGGCCGGTCCCGGGATTTCTGGCGTCTGTTCCTGGCCGGCGCTCAGCAAATTCTGGAAGCGCTCCTCGATTTCCGGCGCCGCCGAGCCGAGGGCGCTGACCGCGTCTCGATTCGGTACCCCAGCCCGCAGCGCCTCGATGGCCCGCCGTGCTTGCTGCTGGTCCAGCGGCTGCTCATCCATCGCTCAGACCCCCGTTCCGGCCAGGCGAACCAGCGACGAGAGCGGATTGGCCCGCCGGCGATCCCGGACCTCATCCCAGATCCGTAACCGGAGGGCCGGGTATTTGATCAGGCCACGCTTCTCATCGGTCAGGAACGCGGTGGGCGCGATGACTACGATCAGGCAGCCCTCCAGCTCGTCGGTAGCGTCGATGAACTGGCGCAGCACCTCATAGGCATCGACCACCGCCGTGGTGGAGTAGAACAGCAGGCCGTCTTGCTCGCTTGTCCGTCGTTCCAGGGCGTAGCGAGTGATGTCCAGGACCAGTACGGCGCCGCGTTTCCCAGTTAGCCTCAGCCAGTGGGCGAGAGAGAGGAACATATCGCGGGCCAAATGCCGTCCGATTTTCTGGAAGATGCCCGCCGGCTTGAGCGCCGAGACCTGGCGCAACTCACCGGTGAGCCAGGCGTGAATAGCGCCGATCTCCGCCAACTCGGCCGGGTTTGGATCAAGAGCCGCCTGGCACAGCCGCAGCATGGCGAGGCGGAACTCCCGCACCATCGCGTAGTCGCGCTCGACATGGTCGTGCAGGAGCGCGCGAGTCCTTCTCCTGACCTCTTGCTCGCTGGAACCGCTAAGTTCGGCCACGCGCGCATAGTGGCAGGGCTCCGGCGGCTCGGGCAGCACGAAGCCATCCGCCGCCAGCAACCGGCGTACCAACCAGCCGGCCTGGGCGTCCCAATCGACCTGACGCGCCAGACCATGGAAGAGTTGATCGATCATATGGAGGCGCGTAGTCGCGGCATCGAGAGCCAGGTATGCCAGGTCGTGGCGGGCCGCCGGCGGCTCCAACTCCCGGCGCGCGTCGTCCGCCGTGGCGAATGGGGCCGTGATCACGAACTTGACCGCCGCCCCTCCGGTGGGAATGAACGCGCTCAGGTAGTCGCTCTCCATCCGCGCCAACCAGTCGGCCAACGGCACGTACACCGCTTACGTCACCTTACTGAAGGAGATGCCGAAGTAGCGCTTCTCGGCTCCGGCCTCCGTGACGATCGTCAGGACGCCCCGTTCCGACTTGGCGCCGGTGCTGGCGGAGAACTCCACCACCGAGCCATTCCTGGTGGTATTCACCCCGCTGATGTCCACCAGATAGATATCACGAGTGAACTCCGCCAGCGCGTATTCCTTGCTCCGCCCGGGCGTCATCGTGAACAGATCGTAGATTTCCTTCAGAGGCGCCACGGAGCCGAAATGGCGCTGCTTGGAAGCCCGGTCAACCAGGGCCTCGTACGCGATCAGCAACGACTCCAAAAAATCAGCCGCCTTGAACCGAGCCGGTAGGCGCTGACGCTCACGGAGCACGTGAATGAGGTAGGAGGGCCGAATGCGCCGCTCCGTCTTCCGATCGATCTTCACCGAGCGGTCGGCGGCCGCGATGCTGAGCAGCACTGGATAACTGTAGAGGCGGTCATCCTGCTCCGAAAGATTCAGCCCCCGCGCTCCGGCCATGCGCAGCAATTCCTGGGTGAAGCGGCCATCGCGCAGGTAGCTTTCCTCGTCAAAGTTCCAGCTCTCCTCAACCCGCGCCACTTCCTGGTCCAGCACCGCCATCTGCTGACGGATGGTGTCCGGGGCCGCTCGCAGCTTCCGTAGGTCGCCCTCCTTGGCGGCTTTTTGCAAGGTCTTGAGCGCGCTTGTCACCTTTGCCGCCGCCTTCAGCACCGTTTCCGCTTCGCGTTCCGCCCCGGCCAGAGCGGTCTCCAGGGAAAGGGCTTGCTCTTCCACCATTGGCGCCTCCGGGCATCTTACGCATGATGTTCGGGACCATGTAAGGATAAGTGTAACGAGAACTGTCAAGTGAGTGACAAATCGTCCCGTGGACGCGCGCTGATCTTGACAATGTGCGTCACTTCGGCGTACATTCCATGTAGTACGAGAAACCCGAGAGGTGATTGCCATGACTACCACGCCTACCACAGCCCGAAGCGAGCGGGTTCATGCGCGCGTTACGCCGTCGGTCAAGGAACTGCTGCGGCAGGCGGCCGAGTTGTCTGGCCGCTCACTGTCTGACTTTCTCGTGAGCAGCGCCCAAGAAGTCGCCGAGAAGACGATTCGCGAGCACCGCATCATTACGCTGACGGCCGAGGATAGCCTGCTGTTCGCCAACGCAATCCTGGACCCCGCGCCGCCGAACGAAAAGCTCCGCGCTGCTTTCAAGAAGCCGCGGCTTACCCGATAGGCGCGCCGCGTGGCCGAATCTGAATTCGTGGTCGAGCCGCTTGTGAAGGCCCATGGGCGAGCGGTTTTTTCCTGCGGCAACCAGTCCTTGGACCGCTATATTCGGGAGCAGGCGCGCAAGGAACAAGAGCGCCGCGTGGCACGGGTCTACGTACTGCGGCATATCCCCACCGACCGGATCGCCGGCTATCACACTCTATCCGCGTCCGCCGTGGAGACGCGATCCCTACCGGATGACATCGCCAATCGGCTACCCCGCTACGAGGTGCAACCGGTGATCTTGCTCGGACGCCTGGCCCGCGACGTACATTTCCGAGGCCAGGGTATCGGAGGGCTTCTGCTGCGCGACGCCCTGGAGCGCGGCCTTGAGGCGCAACAACGCATCGGCGCCATCGCCGTGGTCGTGGACGCTATCGACGACCCTGCCGCCTCATTCTACGAGGCATACGGCTTTATTCGTCTGCCGGGCGGCGCCAATCAGCTATTTATCGCCATGGAGACCATTGCACAGGCTGCCGCGCAAGCCAGCTCCCCGCAATAAGATAGGCGCGAAACACAAGTATCGTATAGTCGGGGGTTGCCAACTACTCTATATGCGCGCAAACCGCCCGTGAAAACACCACTACACTGATGCCCGCACCCATGGTAGAGTAGGGACAGTGAAGAGCCACGGAGATTCTTAGGAGACACGGATGTCCTCCCCCTTCCCAGGCATGGATCCCTATCTTGAACGCTCCGACCGCTGGGGCGGGGTACATTCGCGGCTGATCGCGGTGATCGGAGAGGCACTGGCGAGCAGGGTGGCGCCGCGCTTCTTCGTGGACAGCGAGGACTATGTCTACATCCTGGGCCGTGAAGACCCAGGGCGCTCGTTCATCCGGCCCGACATCTCGGTGGTTGAGGCAGCCGGCGGCGGGGGCCTTTCTTCCGCGCGGGCGCGTATCGCGGCCCCCATGCTCCTGGAGATGCCCGAGTGGTTGGAGATCCATGCCCCCTACCTGAAGATTATCGACACCAGGGATCGGCAAGTGGTGACCACGATCGAGGTGCTTTCCCCGATCAACAAGGTGCCGGGATCGAGTGGGCAGCGTGAGTTTCTCCGTAAGCGAGAGCACGTTTTGAGCTCTACCAGTCACTGGTTGGAGATTGATCTTTTGCGGGCCGGGACGCGCCCTCCGGCTATTCCGCCTCACGACGGCTACAACGCCATGTTGCACCGGGCGCGGATCCATGACCGCCTGGAGGGCTGGTTCGCCTCACTCCGCCAACCACTGCCCACGATTGCCGTGCCGCTGACCGCGCCGTTCGAGGACGTGCCGCTGGATCTGCAAGAGGCGGTGGATACGGTGTACACCCGCTATCGCTACGACGCCGCCATCGACTACGACGAAGAGCCGCCGCTTCCCGGATTCAGTCCCGCCGACGCGGCTTGGGTGCGCGAGCGCATCGCCGCCTGGCGCGGGGCGAGCGGCAGCTAAATCCTTGCTTGGCGGCCTCAGGCATGTGGCGCGTCTTCCTCGTCATCCTCCACCAAGGGCGCGGTGCTCCCGCTGAAGGGAACGTGATCGGCCCATAGCTCCTCGGTGGAGTACGCGGTGTTGGCCGCGTACGCGCTGATGTAGGGGTCGGTGACCAGGCAAAAGCGCACATAGGCATGGCGCTCCGCTGGGGTCGGCGGGTCGTCACCGCGCAGTCGCGCCTGGCGTAGCAGGGCCGCCAGGTTGTCAAATTGCTTGCCGAGAGCCTCGTCATCGGCGCCATCGGTTGTTGGGCGCAAGTTGAGATGCAAGGAACTTCCCAGCTGACGCACGATGGCGATAAAGCCCTCCTCCAGGCCCACCACGCGAGGATCGCGCACCAGCGCGGGGAAATCCGCGCGGCGCACTCCGTAGCGGAGAAGCGCGATAAGCTGCTGGGAAACCACGAGCACGCGCAGAAAGGAATGCTCCACGCGCCTGGGATGGGCATAGAACAGAACCGGATGGCTGGTGTGCCCTTCGGCCAGGACCATGAGCTGCGTGGCTAACTCGCGGCATCGTTGGGCCAGCACCTCGGCCGCGTCCACGGCAAGGTAGCGACGAACCAGAGGCACGGCATGCACATGGCCGTTCGTCTCCTCGTTGAGCGTCGCGGCAACCACCCGCAGAAGCGGTAGCACGGGAGATACCGCCAGCACATAGGTGATAGAGACCCCAACCACCAGCAACCCGCACAAGCCTTCGGCGACCGCGGCGGCGCGGAGGATCCCCTCGCGCGGCACGATGTCCCCAAAGCCAATCGAGGTGAGGCACATCCCACTGAGGTACAATGCGTTGCTCCAGGTGAGCCGGCCGATCGAGCTAACAAAGGCGCCTGGGCGCCCCATGCTCGGCGCATAGAACAAGGCAAAGCCAACCAACAAGGCCAGTATCCACAGCACGAGCAAGCCGGCCACCATGGAAGGAAAGGCCCAACTGAGCAGCCAACGCCCGGCGCGTGGGGGCAGGAGTCGGGAGAGCCGCGCCGCCAGGTACCAGACCACTCGATAAAAGTAGCCGCTCATGGCGCTCTCCGCCGTGGGATGAAACGCCGTGGTGAAAATGTCGAGGAGCGTCACGGCCAGCAGGAGACCGCCCGCAAGCGCGATGCCGTAGCCGCCCCACCCCATCAGCATCGCTTCCTTATCGCTCAGCGCAGATGATAGTCGGTCTGTGCCTCGATCATGCGCTTGGTCAGGTCGTTGCGGGAGGCTACCAGTTCCTGGGTGGGCGCCAGTAACTCCCGGGCGGTAGGCCCGTCAACCTGGTCCAGAAGCGCGCCCTGCTCTTTCAAGCGCGCACTCTGCGCCAACCGCTCCAGTCGATCGGCGTAGACTTGCAATGCTCGGGGGAGCTTGGCGGGCTCGACCGCTGGGGGAGTGGGCGCCGAAAGCCATGCCTCCGCCTGCGCGCGGCCTTGCTCATCCAGGGAGTTGCTAATCACCGCGCCGGTGGGCCGGGCGCCCGCGTGGGCGGCGAGAATAGAGGTCAGCACCATCTGGCGGCTCTGGGCGCTCAGGGACATGGCCGCCGCCGCCTCAAGCGCGGCGGGGTCAAGCGGGGACTGGCGGAGGAGCAGAGCTAGTAATTCTTCCTCGATCAGCGTGCGGGTGTCACGGGCCTGGGTCACCCGGCGAAGCGCGGCCATCCTCTCCTCGCCGGCCTCGGCCTGTCGCTGGCCGCGCCGCTTCTCGCCGCGTAGGCGGGCCAGTTCACCGCGGAGCGCGGCGGTATCAATCCGGGTGATCGTAGCCAGACGCTCCAGATGCGGCTGCTGGATGCCAACCCCCGGCAACTGGCCAATGAGCGGCAGCAGTTGCGCCAACAGGTCCTGGGCAAAGGTAGGGAGGCGCGGATCCAGGGCGCCGAGCACCAGGTCGAAGAGATAGTCCATGGCGGGAGGAGCGCCGCTGATCGCCGCCCGCCAGGCAGCGGGATTCTCGGCGATCACCTCGTCGGGATCGCGGCCCTCCGGGAGCGAGGCGATATGCAGGTCCAACGGGGGACGGCTGGGGGTTGCCAATGGCGATTGGTTGCCGCTGGGCGAGGGGCGCAGTTCGATAGTCGCCCGCACGCCGGCCTCCGCGGCGGCGCGGGCTCCGGCCGGATCGGCGTCCAGGGCCAGGACCACTCTTAAAGGCGCGGCCTCACGGGTCCGCAGCCGGGCCAGGATGCTCAGTTGTTGCACGGTGATCGCGGTGCCCAGGCTGGCCACCACATTGCTGAATCCTTCTTGATGGGCCCGCAAGGCATCGAGGTAGCCCTCCACGATCACCGCCTCGCCGGTGGACCGGATCGGCTCGGCGGCCCGGTCTATCGTGTACAGAACAGCGCTCTTGTTAAAGATGGCGCTCTGGCGCGAGTTGAGGTACTTTGGCTTCCCATCGCCGAGTATCCTGCCGCCAAAGCCGCTTACCCGGCCCTGTTGGTCGCGGATGGGGAAAATAATCCTCCCATGCAAGGGACAGAACGGCTCGCGGCCCTGCTCCGAAGGGAGGAGCACCGAGGCATCAACCAACTCCTGCTCGCTCACCCCCCGTTCGGGGAGCAAGCGCCGCATCCCCTCCCCCCAATCCGGCATGAAGCCGATGGCGAATCGCTCAATGGTGTCCCGGCTGAGCCCGCGGCCGGTCAGGTATTCCCGCGCTTGATCACCGGCCCGCGAGGCCAGCCCTTGCTGAAAATACAGGCTCACCGCTTGCAATACCTCGAACGATCGCGCCTCGGCGGCCTTGCGCCGACCGGCCTCTGGATCCAGCTCAACCCCTACGCGGGCGGCCAGGGCGCGGAGGGCGTCGGGAAACTCTACCTTGTTGAGGAGCATGTAGAAGCGGAACACGTCGCCGCCGACCCCGCAACTGAAACAATGAAAGCTTCCTCGTTCGGGCGAGACGATAAAGGACGGTGTCTTTTCTTTGTGGAAGGGGCACAGGCCGCTAAGATTCCGCCCGGCCCGCTTCAGCGTGACATGCTCGCCGACCAGGGTCTCGATGGGCAGCCGGCCGCGAATCTCTTCCCGTTCGTCGCCCATACTTCCCCCTCCGTCTACGTACCGGCACTCCATTTCTAGCACGCAACGCGGTGTCCTACAAGGGCTCTATCCCGATCCGGCGGGCTCCCTGTATCCTGAAACCGTGATTACCTTCCTCTTCGATCTCGACGGAGTGGTGTACCGCGACCGTGAGCCGGTGCCCGGCGCCGCCGAGGCGGTGGCGGGCTTGCGGGCCGCCGGCCACGACGTGCTGTTCGCCACCAATAACGCGACCCATGGGCGCCCGGAGTTCGTTGAGCGTCTGGGGGCGGTGGGGGTGCCGGCCGAGCTTGGCCAGATCGCGACCTCCGCCTCCGCGACGGCGGCCTACTTGCGCCAACTCCCCCGCCCGCCCGCCACGGCTCTGGTGGTGGGCGCGCCCTCGCTGGCGGCGGAGTTGGAAGCGGTGGGGATCCGGGTGACCCGCGCGGCCGACGCCGGGGACCTTGCCGAGCAACCAGACTGCGTGGTGGCAAGCCTCGACCGGCAATTCAGCTATGGTCGCCTGGCCCAGGCCCAATCGGCTGTTTTGGCGGGCGCGTCCCTGATCGCCACCAATCGCGATCCCCAGTTTCCCGGCGCCAACGGGCGGTTGTGGCCTGGGGCCGGCTCAATTGTCGCGGCCATCGAAGCGGCGTGCCGTACCACGGCCACCACAATCGGGAAACCGGGGCCGCTGCTCTACCAAACGCTCCTGCGCGCGCACGGCACGGATCCAAAGAGGGTGATTGTCGTGGGCGACAACCTGGAGACCGACATACCGGGGGCGGTGGCGCTCAATCTGGCCTCCGTCCTGGTGCTTACCGGCATTTCCACCCGCGCCAACCTGGCGAAGAGCGCCGCCAAACCGACGTTGGTGGTGGAGAACCTGACCGAGCTTTTGCACCACGATCTGGAATCGTTGCTGGCCGGTTTAGTTCCTGAAACACAGATGGAACAGATACGAACAGATGACACAGATGGCTCCCCTGAACCGGAGATCCGTGTGGAACGCCATCAGTGACCAGCGCGATTCCCGATAATAACCCCTAGGAAATAGCTTCATGCGCTCTCCCGCGAAGCTCGGAACGGTAGCGGCTGGGGTATCCGGCATCTACGACTGGGTCGGAAAGGCTATCTGTGTCATCGGTGGCAATCTGTTCCATCTGTGTTTCAGGGAATGAGCGGGCTCAAGCCCACGGCTTACTTGGTAATCCTCACCTTGACCGTGCTCGGGGTCACGCTGTAGTTGACCAGACTTGGCGGCAACCCGAGGACGGGCCTGAGCTGATAGACACCAGGAGCCAGACCGGCGGCGCTCACATGAGCCACCAGTGGCCCGAGTTTGGCTATATCAAGGTAAGGGCCGTTGAGGTAGACCTGGACCCACTGCGTATCCACGCTGGCCTTCAAGGTCTTGCTCAGGTGGTCGACGGTTATCGAGGCGGGCAGGGCATTGCTGCCCTTGGACTTGGACACCGAGACATAGACAGACCACTTCGGCCCCACTCGGCTGGCGCCCCCCCCAGTTCCTTTACCCTGCGAATACACCGCCACTTCCTGGGCGAACCCCCCCAAATCCAGATGCGTGGTCAGCGTCATGCTGTGCGTCACCCCGATGAGCGAGATGGGCAGCGTGGAGACCGCGACGAGGGAGTTCACCGCGTCCGGAGGGCCGACCACGGCAGCGCTGGGCGGCTCAACCTGAATCCCGTCGACCTGATAGCCCAGGGGAAGGCCGCCGGACAAGATCGGGGTCACGGCCAGGGTCTGAATAGCCAGGCTGACGTTGATCTGGATGGTCACCTTGACTCGGGTGTCCGGCGCCAATATGCCGCTGGCCGAGACTTGCCGGCCCTGGATGTCGAAGAGTTGCGGGGCGATATTGAAGATTTCTTCAAAGGAGGACGCCCGCGAATTAGGTGGCGAGGCGGAACTAAGAGGGACCGATACCGTGGCATGGTCCACGCGATTTACCTGATCCGCGGGGCCAGAGACGGTCAATACGGCGGGTGACAAACGCGGAGGGAGATTGGTCAGATTGATCGGAAGCGAGGACTGAGGCACGAAGGTGACTGGGACCGTCGCGGAAACCAGCGGTTCCAGACTGAGGCTGACCGTGGGAGGGTTCGCCGTGTACTGCACACCCGAGCGGCCGCCGCTAATGGTCACGGGCACGGTTGCCTCGCGAGCGTCGCGCGACACGCCGGCAAGGTCGACAATGGGAAAGATCACGCCGGGACTACTGACTTGATCCTGCAGGCCGCGGGCAGTCACCGTAACCGTGATCGTGCCGTTGCGCAGCGCCAGCCCGCGCGGGATGTTCCGCACTTCCGCTTGTAGGGTAAAGGGCTGGCTGCGGACAATAGGGTTTTCTTGGTCGGTCACGTAGTACCAGAGGGCGATCGACATCACCAGGGCGGCAAGGAGGCGTGAGAGCATCGCCTCGCGTGACAAACCCTGTTCGCCAGGGCGACGCCCCAGGGCGATCGTATGCAGGAGGTACCCCAAGCCGCGGACCTGTTCGCGCGGGCCGCCGTTCCGGCGCGATTCGGGCAAAAGGGGGATGATGAAGCGAGCCATGCTATCTTTCTACCCTACCCCTTACAGTTCCTCGGGATGGTAGAAGGCGGTAAGGGCGCGCCGCAGGGTATCGCCGCTTAGACCGCGCATCAGTTTCCCATTGTTGGCGATAGAAATCTTTCCAGTTTCCTCGGAGACCACCAAGGCGATGGCGTCAGTGACCTCGCTAATCCCGATTGCCGCCCGGTGCCGGGTTCCAATCGGCGCCCCGCTCCCCACGTTGTCGCTGAGCGGCAGCACGCACTTCGCCGCTACCACCCGGTCGCCCTGGATGATCACCGCTCCATCATGAAGAGACGAGTTCTTGTAGAAGAGCGCTTCCAGCAATTCCACCGACACGGTACCGTCTAGCCGAGTTCCCGTCTCGGCATAATCCTGTAGGCCCGTTTTCCGCTCGATCACGATCAGGGCGCCGAAGCTCTGCCGAGCCAGCCGCTCGCAGGCGTCCACGATCTGGCCCACTGTATAGTCGGCGGCCGGCGGGGCAAGAGAAGCCAGCGGATGGTTAATGATCCGGCTGCTTCGCCCAAGTTGCTCCAGCAGTTTTCGCAACTCCGGTTGGAAGATGACCGGGATGGCGATAAGGAGCACCGGGACGGAGTGGACGAGTAGCCAACCAAGGACGGTCAGCTGGAGCGTGGAGGCAAGGATCGCCCCCGCCACGATCAGCAACACCACTCCACGCAGCACCTGATCGGCTCGGGTCTGATAAATCAAGACCAGAAACCAAAAGAAGACCAGGGTGACGATGGCAATATCAAAGGCGCTCGCCCAATTGAGACGAGACAGCGTCCAGCGGAGCGAATCCATGGCCTGCCTAACGCGCCCGCCTCTGCGAGCGCTAAACGATACGTCCTTGGGGAAAAGTGTAGCACGTTGCACCCTCAGGTCCATGGCCAATGCGGGGTAAATTGCCGGCGCCACGCTGGTTTTCATGACCTCAGTGCGTATTTCGTGCCCTGTGTAATACCTAAGATGGATACACCCAGGTACATTAGTGAGAGACGCCGGAGCCTCACTTTGGCGGCGGTGCGCCCTGTCCCCACGTTTCCTCGCGGGAGGCTTGCTCTATGCCCGAGTTCAAGGTTGTGTCCGATTTCGTCCCGCGCGGCGATCAACCCGCCGCGATCAGCCAACTCGTGGAGGGCGCGCGATCCGGCGCGCGGCACCAGACGCTGCTCGGAGTGACCGGCAGCGGCAAGACGTTCACCATGTGCCACATCGTGCAGGCATTGCAACGCCCGACGCTGGTCCTGGCCCCCAACAAAACCCTGGCGGCCCAGTTGTACAGCGAGTTCCGCGACTTCTTTCCCGAGAACGCGGTCGAATACTTCGTCAGCTACTACGACTACTATCAACCCGAGGCGTACATTGCGCGTTCCGATGTCTATATCGAGAAGGAATCCACGCTTAACGAGGAGATCGAGAAGCTGCGGTTGTCCGCTACGCGCAGTCTCTTCGAGCGGCGCGATGTGTTGATCGTGGCCTCGGTCTCGTGCATTTACGGTCTGGGCTCGCCCGAGGACTACAACAACGTAGTGGTCAAGCTCCGGCGCGGTGAGCGCCATCGCCGCGAAAAGGTGTTGCGACACCTGACCGAGATCCTCTACGAGCGGAATGACATGGACTTCAACCGCGGGAAGTTCAGGGTCCGCGGCGACGTGTTGGAGGTCTACCCCTCATATGAGGATCTGGCCTATCGAATCGAGTTCTTCGGGGACGAGATCGAGCGGATCGTCCAGGTCGACCCCTTGACCGGCGAGGTGCTGACCTCCCTGACCCAGCTCGATGTGTATCCGGCCCGCCACTTCGTCACCTCGCAAGAAAAGCTCGTCAAGGCGATCGTCTCCATTGAGGAGGAGTTGGGCCAGCGGTTGGAGGAGCTGGAGTCACAGGGCAAGCTGCTGGAGGCCCAGCGACTGCAGCAGCGGACGAACTTTGACATGGAAATGCTCCGCGAAACGGGCATCTGCGCCGGGATCGAAAATTACTCGCGCCATCTATCAGGACGGGGCGCGGGCGAGAAGCCCTGGACCCTCCTTGACTATCTGCCGGACGACTTCCTGCTCTTCGTCGATGAGTCACATGTCGCGCTCCCGCAAGTACGCGGCATGTATGGCGGCGATCGTTCGCGGAAGGAGGTGCTGGTGGACTATGGGTTCCGCCTTCCGAGCGCCCTCGACAACCGCCCCCTCACCTTTAACGAGTTTGAACAGACGGTCCATCAGGGGATCTACGTGTCCGCTACTCCCGGTCCCTACGAGTACGAACATAGCACCCAGGTAGTGGAACAGGTCATCCGTCCTACCGGCTTGCTCGACCCCACCATCGAGGTTCGTCCCACCAAGGGGCAAATCGATCTGCTGGTCGAGCGTATCCGCGAACGGGTGGTGAAGAAGCAGCGCGTACTGGTGACCACGCTCACCAAGCGGATGTCCGAGGATCTAGCTGAATACCTGCGGGAACTGGGGATTAAGGTTCATTATCTCCACAGCGAGATGGATGTGATGGAGCGCGTGGAGGTCCTACGCGATCTCCGTCTCGGAACCTACGACGTGGTGGTAGGGATCAACTTGCTGCGCGAGGGCCTGGATCTCCCGGAAGTGAGCCTCATAGCCATCCTTGACGCCGACAAGGAGGGGTACCTGCGTTCGGAAACTTCGTTGATCCAAACGGTTGGCCGCGCCGCTCGCCACGTCGAGGGGCACGTGATCATGTTCGCCGATAACGAGACCAACTCCATGCGCAAGGCGATGAGCGAAACCAACCGTCGCCGCGCTATCCAAATGGCGTATAATGAGGCCCATGGCATTGAGCCAATCAGCATTAGCAAGAGTATCCACGATATGGGAGACAGGATGCGGGCGGTGGCGGAAACGGCTGCCGCGTACATTACCGCTCCTGAGTTGCCCAAGGAAGAGGTGCTCCGAGTGCTGAAGGATCTGGAAACCCAGATGCGAACCGCCGCGCGGCAACTGGAATTCGAGCGAGCGGCCGAACTGCGTGACCAGGTGATGGAACTACGGCGGCGTCTGGAAGACGAGGCCGGCGCCCGAAGGAGGTAAGCAGGGGAAGATACCGAGGACGAGGTCCGCCACCACGAGTGGCAAACGAGGAACGGTTTTTACCGAAAAGTTCTGTCTTCGCGCGACCGCGCGTAAGTACCCCAAGGAGGAGATCCGCGCATGTCCAGTGTATCGCTCCGGCATATCTATCGGAAGTTTGGCGACGTGACCGCCGTCAATGACGTTAATATCGAAATCCTGGATAAAGAGTTCCTGGTTCTGGTCGGCCCCTCCGGCTGCGGCAAGTCGACTACCCTGCGCCTGATTGCCGGCCTGGAGGAGATCTCCGGCGGCGAAATCTGGATCGGCGACCGAGTGGTGAACGATGTACCGCCCAAGGATCGCGACATCGCCATGGTCTTCCAGAGCTATGCCTTGTATCCGCACATGAACGTGTTCGATAATCTCGCTTTCGGTCTCCGCCGACGCCATACACCCAAGGCCGAGGTGGATCGCCGGGTGCGCGCCACCGCCGCCTCCCTGGGGATCGAGAATCTCCTGGCCCGAAAGCCCAAGCAGCTTTCCGGCGGTCAGCGGCAGCGCGTGGCCGTGGGCCGAGCCATCGTGCGCGAGCCCAAGGTGTTCCTGATGGACGAGCCGCTCTCCAACCTGGACGCCAAACTCCGCGTGGAGACCCGATCCTACCTGATTAAGCTCCATCAGCGCCTCCAAACCACCGTAGTCTATGTCACCCACGACCAGACCGAGGCCATGACCATGGGCACCCGCATCGCCGTGATGAAGGACGGCTTCCTCCAGCAACTGGCGGCGCCGCAGGAAGTCTACGATCATCCTTCCAATATTTTCGTGGCCGGCTTCATCGGCAGCCCCGCCATGAATTTCTTCGATGCCCGTCTGGTATCCGAGGGCGAGCGTCTCTTTGCCGACACTGGGGTGTTCCGGGTAGAGCTCACTCCGGAGACCCGGGCGAAGGTCACGGGACGGGACGCTCAGGAAGTGATCCTGGGCATTCGCCCGGAGGATATTTATGACCGGTCGCTGGCCCCAAGCACGGGGAACAACGCCAACGTGGCCACGGTGAACGTGGAAGTGGTGGAACACATGGGCAGCGAGCTCTATGTGTATTTCGTGGCCGGCAAGAGCCAGTTCGTGGCCCGGCTCGACCCACGGAGCCACGCTACCACCGGCCAGCCGATGGAGGTGCTGTTCGACGCCAGCCGCATCCACCTGTTCGACCGCGCAACCCAGGCGTGCATCAGTAACTAGCGAGAGCCCAGTCGGGGACCGCGGTCCCCGACTGGGCTCTCGCTAGATTCCCTGCCGGCGCCATGTATCCCTTCGCGCCGTCGGACGTGCCCGCTACGAGCTAGCGGCCTGACGCAGCTTGTCGAGGAACGAAGTCCAGCCGGCCTCATGTTGTGGCAGTTGGTCAGCGGGAAGGTCATGGTGGAACAGTTCGACGACCGTCTCATCGCCATCGGCCTTGAGGAGGATTTCAACGGTTGAGGAACCCGCCGGGAGCGTATCGCTTCCGGGGATGCCCCAGGTAAAGACAACTCGATTAGGCGGCTCCACCGACACGAAGGCGCCCCGCACCGGTACGTCGCCGACTTCGAGGGCGAAGACGCCGCCCGGCTCAGGGTTCAGATCCGCCCAGGCGCCGATCCACTGAATCAGTAGATGAGGTTCGACAAGGTAGGGAAATACTTCCGCGGGCGCCGCGGCGATCCGGATGGTCGCCGTGAGGGTGTCTGGCCGGTTCATCGGGTCATCCGCTCTTCCTTCTTCTGGTTCTTGCCCTGCTCGACCACGTGCTTGAGGCGGAGGAGTGCGTCAGGCCAGAGGTCGGCGAGGACGGTGCGCACCGGTTCGAGGGACTCTGGGCGGAGTGCGTAGAACCGCCTGGCGCCTTCTCGTCGTTCGCTGAGCAGACCCGCGCGTTCGAGCACCCGCAGATGCTGGCTCACGGCCTGTTGGGTGATGGCGAAGTGCGTCGCGATCTGGCCGGCGGCGAGTTCATTGTTCCGGACCAGCTGCAGCATCTGTCGCCGCTGCGGATCCGCGAGAGCACGCAGCACGGCATCGGGACCTGATCCGCCATCCCCACCATTGGGTCGGGTCGCTTGCACATCGCTCATGTCGTCAGTATCGCATCTTTCGTAGTCCTTTGCTGAACAGATGAGCCAGAGCTTCCATGCCTGCCGCGGCCCGGGCCTGAACCGTCGCACTGACGTTCGACGT
>Ga0307373_10009082_pt1 | contig 14956 bp, 17 predicted proteins | sample OX2MG_FD_202534 | JGI IMG/M metagenome (GOLD analysis project Ga0307373, IMG submission 202534) | Soil microbial communities from Risofladan, Vaasa, Finland - OX-2 | ecosystem: Environmental > Terrestrial > Soil > Coastal area > Acid sulfate soil | place: Finland: Risofladan, Vaasa | collected... | reverse complement strand
GGACTCCAGCCTGGGCGGCGAGGTGAACGATGACCTGCGGCTGTGCGCGCTCGGCCGCCGCGGCCAGACGGGCCATGTCCTCGAGCATCGCCGCCTCGAACGAAAAGCCCTCGTGCGCCTCCAGGATGGCTAGCCGCGCCTGCTTCAGCGCTGGGTCATAGTAGGGAGTCATCCCGTCCACCCCGGCGACCGTGTGGCCGTCGTCGAGGAGGCGCCTGGCGAGATGGAAGCCGATGAAGCCGGCCGCGCCTGTGACGAGAATGCGCATGTCCGCGCCGCTCCTGCGCCGGCGCCGGCGGCGACGCAAGCCGAGTTCGTACAGGCCGAGTTTGCATAGGCCGAGTTTGCATAGGCCGAGTTCGCTCTGGCGCAAGCGCCCGTGCGCGCCCACTCTGCCGCGGACGACACCAGCGAAGGCTCGGTTCATGGCCCAGGACGGATATCGCCGCACCAGCATTGCAGGCCGGCCGATGGCGCCGGAGACCCTGATGCTGGGTTTCGGCTTCGATCCGCGTCTGTCGGAGGGCGCGGTGAAGACGCCGCTCTTCCTCACTTCGACCTTCGTGTTCCAGACCGCCGAGGAAGGTCGGCTGGCGTTCGACTACATGAGCGGACGGGCGCCGGCGCCGGAGGGGGCGGACGCCGGCCTGATCTATTCGCGCTTCAACAACCCCAATCTGCAGATCGTCGAGGAACGCCTGGCAGTGCTCGAGCGCGCCGACGCCTGCGCGACCTTCGCCAGCGGCATGGCGGCGATCTTCACCGCCGTGCTGGCGCTGGTGGGACCGGGCGATTCGGTGCTGCGCAGCCGGCCGCTCTACGGCGGCACCGAGACGCTCTTCGACCGCCTGTTCTCCCGGCTGGGCATCGCCAGCGTCTCGTTCACCGACGGTCTCGAAGGCGCCGCCGTCCGCACCGCCGCCGAGGCTGCGCTCGACAAGGGCCGGCTGGCCGCGATCTTCGTCGAGACTCCGGCCAATCCCACCAACGCTGTGGTCGATCTCGATCTGGTCGCGCAAATCGCCGCCGAAATCGGCGCGCGACAGGGCCATCGGCCGGCGATCCTGGTGGACAATACTCTTCTGGGTCCCCTCTACCAGTCACCGCTCGCGCACGGCGCAGACTTGGTGCTCTATTCGCTGACCAAGTACGTCGGCGGCCATTCCGACCTGATCGGCGGCGCTGCACTGGGCTCGACCGAGCTCGTCGCAAAGGTGCGCTCGCTGCGCGGCCTGCTTGGCAATCAGGCGGACGCCCACGGCGCCTGGATGCTGACCCGCTCGCTGGAGACGCTGCGCCTGCGCATGGACGGATCGTTCGCCGGCGCGGCCGAGGTCGCCGCCTGGCTGGTGCGTCAGCCGCAGGTCGAGCGCGTCGCCTACCTCGGCGGCTATGCGCCGTCGTCGCCCGCGGCCCGGGTGATCCGGCGCCAGTGCCGGGCGATGGGGGCGACCTTCTCGTTCGTGGTGCGCGGAGGCCGCGCGGCGGCCTACCGGGTGCTGGATCGGCTGCAGGTGTTCAAGCTGGCCGTGAGCCTGGGCGGCACGGAGTCGCTGGCGTGCCATCCACGCACCACTACCCATTCCGGGGTGGGCGCGGCCGAGCTGGAGGCCCTCGGCGTCGAGGAGGGGATGATCCGGCTCTCCGTGGGCCTGGAGGCGCCTCGCGATCTGATCGCGGATCTGGGCCTGGCGATGGCGGAAATCTAGGCTGCGCTTCAGCGCCGAAGGCGCGCGGCCCGGGGCGTTCGCATCTTGACCGGTTCGCCGTCCTTGGAGATCAGGACCGCAAGCCAATGGGCGCCCTCGAACTCGGCGGCGATCACCATCGCCATGACGCTGAGCGGGGTCGAGAGCAGCACCCCCGTGGGCCCGAGCAGCACGCCCCAGAAGCCGATTGAGATGAGCACCAGCAGAGGATCGATGTTGAGTTCGTCGCCCTGCAACATAGGCATCAGCACATTGTCGATCAGGAGCACCGCGCCGCCCAGGCCGACGACGATGAAAGCGGGCCTGGTGGCGTCGCTGAACTGGGCCAGGGCCACCAGAGCCGGGATCAGGGCGCCCGCGAATGCGCCCACGATCGGCACGAAGGCGCACAGGAAAACCAGGAAAGCGACGAACAGCGCGTAGTTCACCCCCAGCGCCACCATGACGACGAGGGCGACCAGGGCGATCAACAGGGCCTTGAAGGTCACCAGTCGCACGTAGCGTTCGACGGCGCTGCGGATAGAGCCGAACACGAACCTGGCCTGTTCGCGCTGCTGCTGGCTTTCGTAGAGGCGGTCGAGCTTGGACGAGAACGCCCGGCGCGAGGCGGCCAGGAATCCCAGGTAGATCAGCGCCAGGCCGGCGAATCGGACCGCGCCCCTGGCGGCGACGAAGACTCGGCCGAGGACGCGTCCCGGGTCGGCGCCGCGGAAGAGCTGGTGGACCGTCACGGGCGCCTGGCCGGCAAGGCCGCTCAGCTCGGCCAGCGCCTGGTTCAGCCGCGGCTCGATGGCGGCGAGCTGAAGCGCGAACGGCGGACCCTGAAGGACCAGCAGCATCACGACGGCGGCGAAACCGGCGACGATCAGAACGCCGGCCGTGGCCCCGCGCGCCAGGGCGGGCGCGCGCGGAAAGCGGTTGTCGAGATCGCGCGCCAAGGCGTCGATCAGCAGCAGCAGGAACGCCGCGACCACGAGCGGCGCGAGGATTTCTCGGAAGATCCGCACCAGCACGCCCGCCACCACCACGGCGAGGAAGATCACCGCCGCCCCGATCCCGGACAGCCGCGAGCGATCGGGCGGCGCGGGCTGCCCGCGGCTCTGCGGCGCCGCTGTCACGCGGCGATCAGATGCGCGGGCCGCCTCAGGTCTGCGGCTAGGCCCTCGCCCATCAGATCGATGAAGTTGTCGCAGTAGAAGCGCTGGGCGACCTGGGCCGGCACGCCCGCGAGGCTGTCGTTGAAGCGCTTGAGCGGATTGCGGCCGCCTTCGACGTGCGGGAAGTCCGAGGAGAACAGCAGCATCTCCTCGCCGCTGTTGGCGATGATCCAGCCAGCGTCCTCGTGCGGATAGGGCGTGACGCGCACCTGGCGTCGAGCGATCTCGCTGGGCTTGGCCGAGAGCTTTCGCAGCCGTTCCTCGTTCTTGGCGAACGCCGCCGCGGCCGAGTCCATGAAGCGCATCCAGCTCGGAACCCAGGAGGCGCCCAATTCGATGGCCCCGAACTTCAGGCGCGCAAACCGGTCCATCACCCCGTCGATGATCAGGCAGGCCAGGGTCTGCATTGCCGAATTGGGGATTGGCATGAAGCTGACCGAGGTGAAGTTCTCTTCGCCGCCGTGGAAGTCCTTCACGCGCGGCAGACCGTTCTCGAAATAATCCGGGTTCAGCTTCTCCTCGCCGCCGACGTGGAAGAGGATCGGCAGCCCGGCGTCCTGCGCCTGCGCCCACACCGGATCGAAACCTGTGTGGCTGGGCGAATGGCCCCTGGGGCAGCGCGAGGCGACGAGGAGCGCCTTGGCGCCCAGCTCTATGGCTTCGCGAGCCGCGGCGGCGGAGCGCTCGAAGTCCATCAGCGGCACGTAGCCGGTCGCCAGCAGACGCCGATCCGCCGCGCAGAAGTCGCTCATCATGCGGTTGTGGGCGCTGGCGGCGGCATAGGCGAGCTCGACGTCGCCGCCGTACTCCAGCTGGAAATTGCCGAGGCAGAACGTCGTGAAGACGAGCTGGCTGGCGAATCCCAGATAGTCGAGCGCCTTCGGGCGATCTTCGCGGCGGAAGGCGCCGAGGGCCTGATAGTTCTTGCGTAGCAGGATGTTGGCCTCGTCGCCGGCGCGAAACGCCGGATCGTCGTGCTGACGGCGCGCCGCCTCGGCCCAGCCGGGCTTGCCCTGCTTGTGCCGGAAGATCGGCAGGGCGTGATAGCGCTCCAGCATCGGCCTCGAGAAATAGGCATCGAGGCAGTCGGGCAGCTCCATCAGATGGCTATCCGCATCGTGGATGATGCGTCCTTGGGCGTAAGGCATCGCAAGTCCTCCAGCTCGTCGCCTCCGGGCGACGGCCAATCGTGGAGCAGGGATATCAGACCGCTCGGCGCAAGAACTCAACCGCCAATCTGGCGGGCGCGAGGCCGGATGTCGACGCCGGGTCAGTCCTGCAGGCGCGCGGCGGCGCGCCCGATCGCCGCGCGGGCCTCGTCGAGGAGTTCCTTGACGATCGCGGCGGCGCTCTGTGTCCGCCTGACCTGTGCGACGCCCTGACCGGCCCAGAGCGACAGGGCGTCGATATCGCCTGCGGCGCCTTGCACCGGCGTCGCCGCCTGATAGCGCAGCATCGCCCCGCCGCGCGGCGTCCTGGCCACGGCTTCGCCCTCGCCGGGCCGCGCGCCGGGCGCCGGGCGGCCGGCGGCCTCCCAGGCGGCGATGGTGGCGTTGCGCAGCACCCGGTGCGGCGCGTCGGGCCAGCCGCCGTCGAAGAGGCCGGTGTGCAAGGTGTCGGTCTCGCTCGCCGCAAACAGCCGCTCGCGATAGCGCGGATGGATCTGCGTCTCTTCGGCAGCCAGGAACCGGGTGCCGATCCAGGCGCCGGCCGCGCCGAGCGCCAGGACGGCGGCGAGCCCGGCTCCGTCCGCAATGCCGCCCGCGGCGGCCACCGGCGTCGGATCGACCGCGCTCACCACGGCGCGCACCAGCGGTAGGGTGGCGACCTCGCCGAGCACGTGGCCGCCGGCCTCCCAGCCCTGGGCGGCGATCGCGTCCGCTCCCGAGTCCACCGCGGCTCGGGCATCCGCGGCGCTGGCGGCCGTGTGGATTAGCACCGCGCCGGCGCGGTGGACACGCTCGGCGAAGGGCGCCGGGTCGCCCCAGAACAGCGAGATGACTGGAGCGCCTTCCTCTAGGCAGACGCCGAGCCGCGCATCCTGGGGAAAGGCGAGCACCAGATTGACGCCGAAAGGCCGCTCGGTCAGCCGCCGCGTCTGACGGATCTGCTCGCGCACCTGCGCCTCGTCCGCCCATGAGAGCGCCAGCATGCCGAGCGCCCCGGCATTGCTCACCGCCGCGGCCAGCGCCGGCGAGGTTGCTCCGCCCATGGGCGCCTGGATGATCGGCGCCTCGATGCCGAGCCGCTCGGTGAGCGCCGTGCGCACCGCCGCTTCAGGCCGGGTCGGCGTAGGCGGGCGCGCGCCTTTCCAGGTTCGACTTGACGGCCTCGATCTGGTTGGGCGAGCCGATCAGCCGGCCCTGTTCGATCGACTCCTGGGTAAGCCCGGCGTTCACGTCCGACATCACCGCGGCGTTGAGCAGGCGCTTGGCCGCGCGGACCGCGTCGGGGCTCTTGGAAGCGATCTCGCGGGCGGTCGCCAGCGCCTCGGCCCGAGGATCGGCGCAGACCCGGGTGGCGAACCCGTAGCGATAGGCCTCCTCGCCCGAGAAGATCCGGCCAGTATAGGTAAGTTCGCGCACGACGTCCTCGCGGGCAAGATGGCGCATCAACTGAGTGCCCGCCATGTCTGGCACCAGGCCCCACTTGATCTCCATGATCGCCAGCCGCGCGTCGGGGGCGACGTAGCGCAGGTCCGCCCCGAGCGCGACCTGGAAGCCGCCGCCGAAAGCTACTCCGTGGACCGCCGCGATGACCGGAACCGGCACCTCGCGCCAGACCCAGCAGGCGTATTGCGCCCGGTTGGCGACGCCGTGGGTGCGGGCGCCGAGGCTGTCGTCCGGGCGGGCGGAGGCGGGGCTCGACGTGCCCCGCGGTCCCTCGGCCATGCGGCCGAAGTTGCCCATGTCGAGCCCGGCGCAGAAGGCGCGGCCCTCCCCCGAAAGTACGACGGCGCGGATGCGGGCGTCCGCCTTCAGCCGTTCGCCGGCGGCGACGAGCCCCGCGAACATGGCGTCGTCGAGGGCGTTCATCTTGTCGGCGCGCGCCAGCCTGACGTCGGCGACTCCGTCCTCGACGGCGATGGTGACCCGGTCGTTCATGCGTCGATCTCCGCCATCTCGAACTGTGACTTGGACATGCCGCAGTCAGGGCAATTCCAGGTGTCGGGGATCTCCGCCCAGCGAGTGCCGGGGGCGATGCCCTCTTCGGGCAGACCCTCGGCCTCGTCGTAGATGAAGCCGCAGGTGCCGCACTGATATTGCTTGTAAGGCTCCGTGTTCAAGGTTCGGCTCCCATGCCGCTTGGCCGCCCGTCCACGATCTGATCGAGGTACTCCGAGAGGCCATAGCCCACCAGCCCGTCGCAGCGATACTCGGTCATGCCCTCGGTGATCCGCGTGTTGAGTTCGGTCCCGTCCGGGGTGGTGCGGCGGCTGCGCAACGGAATCAGCGAGATCACCCGGCCTTCGATCTCGTAGGATTTGCCGCCGCGCGTCATCACGCTGGCGCGCAGGCCGGTCTGATAGCCATGCTCGTCCCAATCGCTGGCGATCTTGCAACTGGAGATGAGATCGTAGGCGCCGTCCTTGAACACCATCCCGCCCTCCCGCGGCTGGCCCGCGGCGCCGGCGACGATGGAGAGCATCATGCCGAAGTCGCGGCCGAAATTCATCGGGCACCAGCGGTACCAGTTGATCGCCGACCAGTGGCGCGGCCCCCATGACTTGTCGCGCAGGCCGTAACCATCGATCGCATGCGTCTCGCCACCGACTACGACCCGGCCGTGGGCGGCGACGTGCTGCTCGTAATGGGCTCGGGCGAACGACTTTTGCGGGTCGATGTCGAGCGGCTTGCCGTCAGCGCGGACGTTCTCGCCGCCATACATTGGGCTGACGCCCTCGTAATCGAGCTCGACCTTGCAGTCGACGTGAGGATTTTCTCGGAAAGCCCTGGAAGGATTCGCCATCTCGAAGGGCCGCTCCAACAGGCAAAGCTTGCCTTCGTAGGTCAGCCTCAGCCGCCTGAACGGCTCGACCACGTCGACCCTCAGGCCGCCCGCGTTCATCTCGGCGTTGTTCGGGATCTTTGGGCGGCCGAACATGAAACCTACGCGGCCGCCGGGCAGATAGAGGCAGATGCTCATCTCCGCGTAGCCTTCGTTGGGGCGATTGCCCAGCCGGAACCAGCCCCCGACCGTGGAGCGGTGATCGAAGACGTTGAAATACATGCTTTCGTTGTAGTTCGTCGCGGCATCCGGCGCGTGCGTGTATTCGTCCCGGGGGTCGAGTCGGGTGATCAGCTTCGGCGTTTCGTTCATGGCGCTCTCCGGTTCTGGCGCGCGGACGAGCGATCATGGGTGGGCGCCGGCGCGGTTTGCAAGCGTGACCCGGCGACAATTGCCCGCTTTCAGGAGGCGGCGCTGCCGTTGCGGATGATCTCATGGTGGCGGATGACCTCGCGAACGAGGAAGTTCAGGAACTTCTCGGCGAATTCCGGGTCGAGGTCGGCCGTCACCGCCAGCGACCTCAGCCGCGCGATCTGGCGCGCCTCGCGCACGGGGTCCGCCGGCGCCATGCCGCGCCGCGCCTTCAGCTCCCCGACCTTGCGGGTCTGCTTGAAGCGCTCGGCCAGCAGATGGATCAGCGCTGCATCGATGTTGTCGATCGAGTGGCGCAGCTCGGAAAGTTCGTGCGGGACGTCGGGGGCCATGGCGAGCCCCTGCTCGCCCATGCCGGGGCCGGCGTCAAGGCGGCTCCGGTCAGCCGCTCTCGCGCCAGTTGAGGTATGCGGTCGGTTGCGCCGGCTCGTCGTAGATTCCCGGGGGGCGCGCGGTTCGGGCCCGCGGCGGCCAGAAGGCGAGCGGCAGCAGGATGACGATCTGTATGACGTTCCAGGCCGCTTCGAGCGCGCCGAAGCGGTGCGGATCGATGCGGCTCATCGGCGCCAGCAGCGCCGCGTTGCACACCCAGAGCGCCGCGTAGAAGGGTACGACGTGGGCCGGCTCCAGCCCCATGTCGCGCAGCCGCCGCGTCGCGAGCGCAAAGCTGGACCACAGCCCTAGCAGGATCACCGCGGTGACCACCTCGCGAACCCCGCCGACGCTCCCTGTCACGCCGTCCGGATGGAGCAGCGTCGCCAGCGCCCAGGCGGAGAGGCCGGTCAGTACGACGAGGGTCAGTCCCATGACCAGTGAACGCCACAGATACCCCAGCCGGCTGATACGACCATCGAAACCAAGGAATTCGCCGAACATGCTCATGTCCGCGCTCTCGACTCCATCAACGATCCGACCCGCTAAGTATTCGGAAGGAAAGATTAAGGCGTGCTTTCCCGATCTGGTTAATTCCCCTCGTCAATGGCCGGTCGAGAGTGGATCGGGCTTTCGACCTTGCGGTGCACGGCGGTCAGCGCGCCAGCGGGAAACCCGGCGATGCTGACGCGCGCCTGCTTGAGCGCGATCTCGGGGGCGAGCAGAGTGAAGCGCGTCGCGAACCGCGGCCAGATGAGCCCTCGGCTCCGGCCAAGCGGCCGACGAAACGAGACGAGATAGTCGCCGCCGCGGCGCTCGCCGACGATGCCGGTTCCGGCCAGGGCCTCGGCGGCCATGTAGCGCCCGTCGGCCCCAGCGGTCATGGCCCAGCGCCATACGTCCACCTCGCCATCTTCGTAGGAATAGGTCTCGTCGAAATGCAGGGCGCCGTACGCCGGGCTGAAGACGCCGTCGGTGACGATCGAGCAGCGGCGCAGCACCCGTCCGAATGCATCGCGCAGCACGCCCGCGCCCTCGGTGCGGCCCAGAAAGAACACTTCCGGCCGGAACACCAGAGTCCGCGAACGCACCGGCGCCGCCGCGACGTTCGTGCCCGGATGAACGGTCTCCCGGATGATGGACGCCATGATGTTTCGCGGGTCCTTCGGGTCGGAACCTGGCTTTGGCCGACATGGTCGCCAGTCCTGGAAGTCCAAACGCTCAGGGCGTCGATTTGGCGCGCCTGGCGGCTGCGTCATTCAGACACAGGTCCCGGATCGGGTGGATGTCGGAATCGTTGTCGACCCAGCCGGTGACGTGCGGATCCACTAGGTTGAGGTTCACGCTGACGAGGATCGGCGCCACGTCGGCGTCGTCCAGCATCAGCTGTTCGGCCTGGGCGAGATAGTGGGCGCGGCGAGCCCCGTCCGGCTCATGGTCGGCCCGGTTCAGCAGCGCGTCGTAGGCGGGATTGGCGTAGTCGCCGTAGTTCTGCGCGCCGGTGTCCGATTTCATCAGTCCAAGGAACGTCATTGGGTCATCGAAATCGGCGACCCAGCCGACCACGCCGAGCTGGAAGTCGCGGATCTCGAACGACTGCAGCGCGACGATCCCGTCCTCCTGCCGGATGGAGAGGTCGATGCCGACCGCCTTGAGGTCGGCCTGGATGTCCTGTGCGAACAGTAGGCTGCCGGGTGAATTGAACGTCTTCAGCGCCAGCCGCAGCGGTCGCGCCGGCGCGTAGCCGGCGGCCGCGAGCAGCCGCCGCGCTTCGTCCTGGCGCCGGGCCAAGGTCCAATCGGCCCAGTAGGGATGTGGGTGTGGAGCGCCGGGCGGCAGATAGCCGGCGATGCCCGGGGGCACGAAGGCCGTGGTCGGGACCTGGCCGGCGCGGGCCAGCTTCTCGGCGATGAACACCCGGTCGATCGCCATCGAGATCGCCTGGCGCACGCGCACGTCCTTTAGTGGCGCGACATCTCGCTGATTGAAGATCAGGTAGGTGGTCGCGAGATAGCTGTGCGAATGCACGTAGGGCGCTGTCTGCGGATTGCTTCGCAGTCTCGCGACGCGGTCGGACTGGATCGAGTCGTTGATGTCCAGCTCGCCGGCGAGCACGCGCCGTTCGGCCGAGATTGGATCGGTCGTCGGGTGGAACCTCACCTGATCAAAGCAGACGTGCGCTGCATCGTGGTAGAGCGGGTTCTTGACGATGCGGACAAAGTCGCCGAGCCGCCACTGCACCAGCCGGTAGGCCCCATTGCTGACCATGCGTCCGGGCTTGACCCAGCTCTCGCCCCAGCGGCGCACGGCGTGTTCAGGGATCGGATAGAAGGCCTGATGCTTCAGCAACTGCGGCAGATAAGGCGCCGGGTGCTCGAGGGTGAGCTGCAGCGTGCGAGGGCCCAGGGCGCGCGCGCCGATCGAATCCAGAGGCGCCTTGCCCTGGTTTGCGGCGGCGCCGTTCTTCAGGATGTAGAGCAGATAGGCATAGGACGACCCGGTGCGGGGGTCGAGCATGTGGCGATAGGCGAAGACGAAGTCCTCGGCCGTCAAAGGCTGGCCGTCCGACCATCGCTCCGGCCGCATCTGGAAGGTCCAGACGAGGCCGTCGGGGCTGACATGCGCGCTTTGGGCGACGCCGGCGGTGGGGCTGCCGTCCGGCGCATCGGCGTACATGCCCTCAAAGAGTTCGCGCAGGATCGCCGATTCGTTGACGGCCGTGGCCAGTTGCGGGTCCAGCGTTGTCGGATCGGCGCCGTTGCCGTACTCCAGGCACAGCTGGCCAGCGGGGCAGGGCGGTCGATCGGCACCCTGCGGTTGGCACGCGGCGAGGCCCAGGGCCATGATCGCGGCGACCGCGAAGAGGAGAAGGGAGCGCCCTGGCATGTCTGAGCGTACCTATCGTCCGGCGCGCGGCCGCGCCAGCGCCGGGATGGCCACATGAGCGAGACCCTGGCGCAGCTCGCCGAGCAGCTCGGCGAGCGTCTGAAGGCGCGGCGCGAGAGCGTCGCGGTGGCGGAATCTTCGTCCGGCGGACTGATCGCGGCGGCGCTGCTCGCCGTCCCCGGCGCATCGGCCTATTTTCTGGGCGGCGCGGTGGTCTACACCGGCAAGGCGAGGATGAGTCTCTTGGCGCTGACGCGCGAATCCGTGGCGGGCATGCGTTCCGCCAGCGAGCCCTACGCCCGGCTCCTGGCCCGCACCGCCCGCGAAAACCTCGGCGCGACCTGGGGGCTGGCCGAGACCGGCGCGGCCGGTCCCACGGGCAACGGCTATGGCGATGCGGCGGGACATTCATGCCTGGCGGTTTCCGGTCCGGTGGAAATGACGGTCACCCTGGAGACCGGGAGCCCGGATCGCGCCGCCAACATGAGCGCCTTCGCCAAGGCGGCGCTGGAGCTGCTGCTCGCGGCGATGCGATAGTCTCCGCGTCAACGACGGAAGCCCCGATGCAACTTCAGCTCATCCGCCACGGCCTGCCCGAACGCAGCGCCGCCACCGACGATCCGCCGCTCAGTCCCGAGGGCCTCGGCCAGGCCCGCCGCCTGGCCGAGCGCCTCGCCGCCCAGCCGATCGATGCGATCTTCGCCTCGACCATGCGCCGGGCGATCCAGACCGCCGAGCCGCTCGTCGCCGCGCGGGGAGACGAGCTGAAGCTGCACGATGGCATCGTCGAATATGACCGGGGCAGCGGCGCCTACGTGCCGCTCGAGGTGCTCAAGCGCGAGGATTACCCGGCATGGAAGGCCTTCGTTCAGGATGGTCAGGGGGCCGAGATCGCCGTTTTCCAGAAAACGGTAGTCGCGGCGCTGGAGGGGATCATCGCGGCGCATCCGGGCAGGACCGTCGCCGTCTTCTGTCACGGCGGCGTGATCAATGTCTGGACCGCCCACGTGCTCGGCATGACGCCGAGACTCTTCTTCGAGCCTGCCTACGCCAGCCTGCATTGCTATCTCTGCGCCCGCAGCGGCGAGCGCAATCTGGTGAGCCTGAACGACGTCGCGCACCTGCAGGGGTGAGCTCCCCGGGGCCGGTGAGAGACGCTGCTATTTCGTGCTCCAGCCGGCGTCGCGCGCCCGGGCTTCGGCCGCCGCATCGAGCGGCCGGCCGCGGATCATGGCGTCGACGGCGTCCAGGATCGCAATGGGCGTCTTGTCGCCGGCCGTCGCGTACCCGCCGGCCGGCGCGGCGAGGCGATGCGTCTCGACCAGCATCTTCAACCTCCAGCCGGCGCGGCCGCGGCAAGCGAGGCCCGCGAGCGGCGTGGCCTGACGCATCACGAAGGTGCGGCAGAACCTGCCGGCCCTGGAGCGGAAGCTGACACCGATCTCCACCGGCGCGCCCAGCGGTTGCGTCGAGGCGAGCTGGCTTTGCAGGCCGGCCGCCAAGGCCCCTTGCGCGACGAGGCCGCCTCGCGGGCCGGCGGCGATCGGAGCTAACGGCGAAGCGAGCCATCGGCCGGCCGCGAACGCGAGCCCGAGGCAGGCCGCCGCGGCGGCCCAGCGCGGCGCCAGCACCGCGAGCCGCCGGCGCCCGTGCCTGCGGAACCGCGCCAGATCGACGATCTCTGCGCCCGCGGGCGCGCTGCGCACGGCCGCGATCAGCCGCTCGGGCGGGGGCTCGGTCAGGGCCGCCGCGAATGCGTCGGCGACGGCGCGGCGCAGGGCGCGGGCATCGTCGATCCGCGCCGCGAGGGCCGGATCGTGCGCGGCCTCGGCCTGGATCAGCGCCGCCATCGGCGGCGGTAGTTCACCGTCGGCGAACGCGGCGATGGTGGTTTCGTCGAAGCTCATTGCGGCGCTCCGCTCAGGTCTGCGAGCAGGGCGGCGCGGCCGCGCCCAAGGCGGCTGGTGAGGGTGCCCTGCGGCACGTCCATCACCTCGGCCGCTTCTGCGTAGGAGAGCCCCTCCACGAGCACGAGCGCAACGGCGAGGCGCTGATCCTGCGGCAGGCGGGCGACCGCGCGGCGCACGGCGTGGGCCTCCAGCCGCAACTCCAGCGTCGGTGAAGCGGGATCTGCCGCGGCCTCTCCCGCCTCCGACGGCGCGGCGCGGTGCTCGCGCCGGCCCCTCGACCTCGCCTCGTCGATCCAGGCGTGCCTCATGATGGTGAACATCCAAGCATCCAGCCGCGTCCCTGGCCGCCATTGGCCCCGCCGCTCCAGGCCTCGTTCGACGGCGCTCTGCACGAGGTCGTCGGCGTCGGCCCCCTGCCGGGCGAGCGCCCTCGCCAGCCGGCGCAGGCGCGGCAACAACTCCACCAGCTGCTGCTGGAACTCGTCCAACGCCAACACCCGCCTCTCCAGGGATGAAACGGCCGGGCGCCTGCATTCCATCCGGGATAGGCATATGAACCTTGGGTTCAGCGTGCAATCGAGGGAGAAACGCGGTGAGGCTCTTGGTCGCGGCCGGCGTTGCCGTGTTCATCGCCGCTGCGGCATTGGCGGCCCCCGCGGAGGCGCAACTGCTCGGCCCAGCCGGTCCCCTCGGCCAGGTCGCCGGGGGAATGCCCGGGATCGGCCAGACCCTGGAGCGGGCGGGAGGCGATGTCCTGGGCCGCGCCGGCCGCTTCGGGGGGCGGACGCTGACGCCCGGTCGCCTGCTCGCAGCTCGCGCCCGGCGGCTCGCACGTTTCATCCGATTCAACAGCCGCTATCTGGAAGGTGACGGCGCGGGTGATCCGGTGGTGCGTGGAGAGGTGCTGGTGCTGTCGCCCACGCCAGCGGCGCTGCAGGCGGCGCTGACGGCCGGCTTCGCGCTCGTCCGCCAAGTCAAGCTGGGGGCGCTCGGGCTCGCCGTGGCGATCCTCGGCGCGCCGCCCGGGGTTTCGGCGCCCCGGGCGCTGCGGCGGCTGCGGCGCCTCGATCCCACCGGCGCCTTCGACTTCAACCACATCTATTTCGGTGCGGGCGCAGCGGCGCGGCCCGCATGGCCCGCCGGGTTGGCGAAGCAACGCCCCGCGCCAGGCCTGCGCGTCGGGCTGATCGACACCGGGGTCGCGACCTCCCTCCCCATGTTCGCCGGCGTAAGGAGCGAGGCGCGCGGCTTCGCCCCCGGCGCGCCCAGCCCGGCTGCGCACGGCACGGCGACGGCCTCCCTGATCAGCGGCCGACTCGGCGGTTTCCGTGGCGCCGCGCCTGGCGCCAGTCTCTACCTTGCAGACATCTATGGGACGACGCCGGCAGGCGGCTCGGCCGAGGCCTTGGCCGAAGCGCTCGATTGGATGGTCGAGGTCGGCGCGCCGGTGATCAACGTCAGCCTCGTCGGCCCGCCCAACCTGCTGGTGGGAGCGGCGGTGCGGGCCGCCAGCGCTCGAGGCGCCCGGATCGTCGCTCCGGTGGGCAACGATGGTCCGGCCGCGCCGCCCGCCTACCCGGCTTCCTACCCGCAGGTGATCGCCGTGATCCCAGTGAACGGCGAGGGTCGCGTGCTCCCCGAGGCGGGCGATGCTCGCCACGTCGAGTTCGCCGCGCCGGGTGCGGGCCTCTACGCGGCGGATCTGGCCGGCGGCCTCGCGCCGGTGCGCGGCTCGTCCTTCGCCGCTCCCATCGTCGCCGGGCGCCTCGCCAGGCTGCTGCGCCGGGAGAATCCTGCGGACGCGGCCCGCGCCGTGGCCGAGTTGGGGCGCGAGGCGCGGCCAGCCGGGCCTTCCCTGGGTTACGGCCTTCTCGGCGCGAACCTGGGACGCGCCGATGGCCGCCCGTGACGAAATCGTCGCCGCGCGGGACGAAACCAAACGGCGCCGTCGTTCTCCAGGGTGAAGGGGCGCGCTCCTTCGTTCATCAAAGAGGAGATGCGACATGCGCAGGAACTCACTCATTCTGATCGCTACCGCCGCCGGCGCCCTCGCGCTCGCCGGCGCGGCGAACGCCCAGCTGTTGGGCGGGGGCCTCGGCGGCGGCTTGGGCGGCGGCCTCGGGGGCGCGCTCGGCGGCGCCGGCGCCTCGCTCGGCGGGAGCCTGAACGGCCAGGGCTCGCTGGCGCCGAACGCATCCGGCCTGGGCGGAGCGGCGCGCAGCGCGACGCGAGGAGTCAGGGCTGGCGCGGCCAGGACGGCGAACCGGGCCGGCCACCGCGTCGCCGCCACCTCGGTTCCGGCGGCTCACGCCCAGGGCGCGGCGACGGGCGGCGCAAGCAATCTCGGGCTCGACGGCGGCGCCTCGGCCGGCGTCTCGGGCAACGGTTCAGCCTCGGCGAGCGCGCCCTAGGCGGCCTGGCCGTGGCTCACGCAACGATCCAGCAGGCTCTCCGGCACCGGAGGGCCTGCCAGGCTAGGCTGCGGCGCGGGTCTTCTTCGCGGGGACCAGACGCTGGGCGATGGTGAGCACGGCGCGGCGGG
>Ga0307373_10009081_pt1 | contig 14956 bp, 11 predicted proteins | sample OX2MG_FD_202534 | JGI IMG/M metagenome (GOLD analysis project Ga0307373, IMG submission 202534) | Soil microbial communities from Risofladan, Vaasa, Finland - OX-2 | ecosystem: Environmental > Terrestrial > Soil > Coastal area > Acid sulfate soil | place: Finland: Risofladan, Vaasa | collected... | reverse complement strand
CGCTTTTGCAACCTTTGCAGGCAAGGCAGAGATCGAGCGCGTTTTTCACTTCCTCGCTCTTCCAGCCCTCGGTTATCACATCGCCGTGCAGCATCTCCCACAAAAGATGCGTTCGGCCGCGGGTTACGTGCTCCTCTTCGCGCGTGGCGCGATAGCTGGGGCACATGACACCACCTTCTTCGCGGCGGCAAACTCCCGCGCCCACGCACCGCTCGGTCGCGCGGGCGAAGCTGCCTTCATCGTCGGGAAATTGAAAAATAGTCGGAAGCATCGGCGGATTGTAGCCCGCGCCATAGCGTAAATTCTGATCGATTCGATATGGACGAATAAGTTTGCCGGGATTCATCTTCCAATCGGGATCCCAAATTTCTTTGAACTCCTCGAAGGCCTGCATGATCTTCGGACCGAACATTTTTGGAAGCAGCTCGCCGCGCGCCTGTCCATCGCCGTGCTCGCCCGACAGCGAGCCGCCATAACTCAGCACCAAATCCGCCGCTTCTTCGATAAATTTCATCCACTTCGCAATTCCTTCGCGCGATTTCGGATCCCAATCAATGCGGTTATGCATGCAGCCATCGCCAATGTGTCCGTAAATCGCTGCGCTATATCCATGCGCGGCAAGAAGCATTCGGAAATCACGAATATACGCGCCGATCTTCGCCGGCGGGACGGCCGCATCCTCCCATCCTTCCCAATTATCCGGCTGACCAGACACACGGGAAATCGCTCCCAACGCCGAATCGCGAACTGCCCAAATGCCGCGCTGCTCAGGGCCATCGTAGATTCTGGAATCGACAAGCGCGCCCGCATTCTTAAGGGACCGAGCACATTTTTCGGCAATATTTCGCGCATCGGTTGTTGTCTCGCCACCGAATTCCGCTATCAGCCAGCCGTTGCCATCGGGAATGAGGGGGAGAGATTTTAGATGGAGCTGTTTCGTCCGCACATCGCGCAAGAACCGCTCGTCGAATCCTTCAAGGCCGATAGGCTTATGCTCAAGCACAAGCGGCACGTGATCTCCCGCGGTGGCAATATCGTCAAAACCAGCAACAAGAAGGATGCGCCGCTTGGGCGATGGAATAAGTTGGAGCGTCGCTTCGAGAATAGTTACCAACGTTCCTTCTGAGCCAACCAGCGCGCGCGCGACATGGAACCCATGCTCCGGCAAAAGCTGGTCGATGCTATACCCCGAAACGCGCCGGGGAATCCGCGGGAACGTTGTTCGAATCTCATCACCGTAACAATCTGCCAGGGTCTGAAGTTTTCCAAAGATAGCACTCTGTCCACTCCCGTCCACTGCGTCCACGCTGCCAGCGCCAACCCGCAGCCGTGTACCATCGTATAAAAGGACTTCAAGTGCTTCGATATTATCCACCGTCCTTCCCGCCATAATGGAATGAACTCCGCAGGAATTATTCCCAATCATTCCGCCGAGCGTACACCATTTGTGCGTCGCCGGATCAGGGCCAAAAGTAAGGCCAAATTTTTCGGCTTGGCTTCGCAGGTTGTCGAGAATCACGCCCGGTTGCACCCGCGCTAATTTTCGTGCGGGGTCGATCTCGATAATTTTATTCAAGTATTTCGAGAAGTCCATCACGACGGCGGCATTGCAGCATTGCCCCGCAATGCTCGTCCCCGCGCCGCGCGAAAGAATGGGAGCGCCATGCTCGCGCGCCGTCGCAACGGTGGCAATAACGTCGTCGATCGTCCGCGGAATAACGACTCCGATGGGAACTTGACGGTAGTTCGAGGCGTCGGCCGCATAGAGCGCGCGCGAACCGGCATCGAAGCGGACCTCGCCGGAAAGATGGCGCTTTAATTTCGATTCGAGTTGGGGAATGTCCAATGACAACGTTTTAGAATGTTCAGACATTTATATCTTCTATCGTATCGTGAAACGGTGTCAACACTTCCGCGCCCTGCTCCGTCACAAGCACTATATAGCACTCGTGCATTCCGCCGAAGCCTTCAAAGTAAATTCCCGGCTCGATATTCATCGCCATTCCGGTTTCGAGCGTGTGCAAGCGGCTGTTCAAAGTATGGTGCCGCTTCGGCGTCGCGCTCACTATCGCCATCGATAAGATTGGGGAACTCGTGTGAGCACGAATGGCACTTAGCCGCCCCAAACGTCGGTAATCGGCGTTGCCATTCCGGCAGAATCGGCGTGCCGAAGCCCGTACATATCTTCGAGCTGGCATGTCCTCGGAATAGGAGATGAAGGTCTTTCCCGCATCGAGCAGCTCCCGCGCCAGATTATCCGTGTTGTAGGGATCCACACTGACAATCCCGCAGAAGCGAGCAACGCTATGAGCTGCACCGCCTGCGCGCGGTCCTTTGAGGAGTAGGAGATGAAAATATCAGGCATCCGTCTGAACCGTGATTTGATGCGGTTACCGAAATGAAGAAAATTTGGAATCTCGAATCGAGATCGAGCACATCAAACCTAAAATCGAACCTCATTAATCCCCCAATCGCAATTAAGGCATGATCTTTGGCTCGAAATAGATACTGAGTGTATTTTAATACATTCCGAAAGAAACTCAGCTTAAAATGTGGTTTTCTCCGGACACTCAGAAAAATGTCGTATATTTGCATATAGGATTTTCGAAGATCCTCACGAATCGCCTAAAACAAGCAATTTTTGAAGATTTTCGAAAGTCCTGAAATGCCAGTCCGTCCTTCGGGGCGGGTCGTTAATTCACAATTAAAAAAACAACACCGCATGATCCAAAAGACCATACGGCGTTTCGGACTCCTGCCCATGGTGGCCCGCGCAACAATGGTTGCGTTATTTGCCATGCTATTTATAGCAGCCACCTCGCCCGAGTCCGCAGCCCGTACTCATAACACGCGGCGCCATGGGAAACATGGAAGAATCGCGCAAAACGCTCGCCACCGAATGACCCGTCATTCGTATCAGGGCAAGCGCTTTGCGAGGCTCTCCCGGGGAATGAAGCATCATGGCCATCATTCCATCCCACAGCGCGCCCTTACGTCACAGGAAAAAACAGAGATCGTCCAGAAAATTCGGCAAATTGCTGAAAATGATCCTACTGGTACGGACGCTCCGGAAGCATTAAAAAAATCGGCGGATTTTGCACGCATCGCCCACAATGCTTCGGGTAATCACGATGCTTCGGGCAATGACGATAGCGTCGTTGCCGCCGAGGCGAAATCACCCGATATTCAATCGCAAATCGCCGAAGCCGCCAAAGAAGAGCGCGCCGAGGACAATATCGATGTATCGCTCGATAATTATTTTAAAGCTCGGCCCAATGCTACCGCTGGTAGTGTGGAATCGGTCGAATCCTCCGATGCGATGGCTGCCGCGCTCGATCCGGCCCGGGATGCCGAACGTCAGCCGGACATCACGCTGTTCGATGAGACCGATCCAAGCCGCGCGGCGCAACGCTCGGATGTCATGGCGGAAATCATCGACTGGATCGGAACGCGCTATGAGTTTGGCGGCGTGGATCGAACCGGGATCGACTGCTCCGCTTTCACGCGCGAGATCTTCTCGAAATCCTTCGGCATCGACCTCCCTCGAACCGCCTTCGATCAATCGCAACTCGGCGATCCGGTGAATAAGGAAGAGTTGCAATTCGGCGATCTCGTCTTTTTCAAGACGGCGGGATATGCTCCGATCACGCATGTTGGAATTTATATCGGCGAAGGCCTTTTTGCGAACGCGGCGTGTTCGCGCGGCGTGACCGTGGCCTCGCTGGAAAGCGAATACTGGTCGAAGCATTATGTCGAAGCGCGGCGGCTCTTCTCGAACAGCGGAACGGCCGCGATAAGCGCATCGCCGACCGGTAGCGCACTCGCGGATGGGGACCATTAAGAGTTGCTCTTAGGCAGTTCGCTCTACGCTTGCTCTCTAAGGCCTGTTCTTTCCTGAAGCCCCGGTATCCGCCGGGGCTTCAGCATATTTTTTAGCGAAGATCGTACCAATCGTGCGTGACGATTATCTGCTTCGGGACGTTTCCATCCGTTTATGTCCGAAGCGAAGCAATTCGAAGCCAAGCCGAAATCCAAAGCGATCAAGCCCATTGCGGATAATCGCCGCGCCCGGCATGAGTACCTGATCTTGGATGAGATCGAGGTCGGTATTGCGCTCGCCGGGACCGAAGTGAAATCGCTGCGGAATGGCAAAGTCCAGCTTTCGGACGGTTATGCGCGCATCGCCGATGGGGAATTGTGGCTGGAAAATGTTCACATCAGTCCGTATGTGCATGGAAACCGGTTCAATCTCGAAGATAAGCGGAAGCGAAAGTTGCTTGCGCATAAACGGGAAATCGAGCGGCTTGCGGTGAAGCTTCGCGACGCCGGCCTGACGCTCATCCCGCTCCGGATTTATTTCAAGGGCAATAAAGTAAAAGTGCAGCTTGGCCTCGCCCGAGGCAAAAAAGCGTATGACAAACGGCAGGCAATCAAGGAACGCGATGCGAAGCGCGATATTCGGAGCGGCGAGTAGCATATTGCTCCTCGCGTATAATGCCCGCGCGCAGGAACGCGCGTGGGAGTTCGCGCTCGAAGTGCCTTCGTTCAATACTTACTATCAGGAAAATTTCAATAATCCAATCGATGGAGATGCGGAGGATATTCGCGGCAATGCGTGGGATGCCGTGCAAATTCATCCCATCATCACGTATCGCGCGTGGCAGGAATTTCATTTGCCGCTTTTCCTTTCGGTCGAAGTGAACATTCCCATCGTTACCGTCAAGCGGCTTGAAATTGGAGACGAATACGAACCAGCCGGAGTAACAGATCTTACACAACAGGAACAAGTTGCGCATAAGGATTTAACGGGCCGCGCGGTGATCGGTTGGGAAATGCTGCCGTTCCTTCAACCTTATGCCGGACTTGTGCGCAGCCGATTTACAAGTGAGCGCGTGGGACAGCTCGATGGCGATGAAACTGGGAACCTGGTTCCTGATGCCAACCAGGATTATACGGAGACCGTCTTTTCCACCCACTTATGCTTTGGAATTCAGGGAGCGATCCCACTAAATGCGAACGGCGATGTTCGAATTCGTTACGATGCCGGCTATGAAATTCCGCAAAGCGTTTTTGTAACGAATACTTATTTCGCCGCCGAAGCCTGGGGGCAGGGAACGACTGGCTACACGATTGATGGCCGCGTGCAGCTCGATCTTCCCTTTCGAGCGGTTGAACTGTTCGCGGACCACGATGGCTATTTTACGATTGGCGGCATAATCTCGAAACGCGAGTGGAATGGCGATGGAAGGCAAGGCATCACCTCCTATGAGGATTATCCTGTAAACATTACCTGGCCGCGGAATTTCGCCGTCGAAGCGGGCGGGTTTATTGGCATTGGAATGTTCTTTTAAGGCAATCGGATTAAATCCAGCTGTCATCCTGAGCGGAGTTTTTCCGACCGAAGGAAGGAAAAACGGAGTCGAAGGATCTCGTGTAGTTTGGCAGTCAGGTGAACTACCGGAGATTCTTCGACTTCACAATTCTCCCTTCGGTTGAACTGCTCCGCTCAGAATGACACATTAACTTAATCACGTAAGAAATTGATGAGCAACAAGCAGGCTGCTCCTTTCCGTTATCCACTATCTCACTATCCACTATTGCATGACCTTTCCACCACTCAACGAACAGATGGACGCCATCCGGCGCGGCGCCGTCGATCTTATCAGCGAAGACGAACTCGCGAAAAAGATCGAGCGGTCCGCACGTGAGAATAATCCGCTCGTCGTCAAGCTCGGCGCCGATCCATCGACTCCCGATTTGCATATCGGCCATGGCGTGGTGCTCCGCAAGCTCCGCGCGTTCCAGGATTTGGGGCACCAGGCATGTCTTATCATAGGCGATTTCACCGCGATGATCGGCGATCCCTCCGGCCGCCAGAAAACGCGGCCCTTGCTTTCGAAAGAAGATGTTGCGAAGAACGGCGAAACGTATGTCGAGCAAGTAAGCCGCATTCTCGATCGTGATAAATTGAAAGTGCTTTACAATTCGACATGGCTCAATCCAATGACATTCGCCGATGTCATCAAGCTCGCGGCCAGTTACACGGTAAGCCAAATGCTCGAACGGAATGATTTCCATGAGCGCTTCAATAGCGAACTGCCGATTTCGCTCCACGAATTTCTCTATCCGCTCGCGCAGGGAATGGATTCCGTTGCCATCCACGCGGATGTTGAGCTGGGCGGGACCGACCAGAAGTTCAATCTTCTGGTTGGGAGGGAACTCCAGCGGCATTTCCACGAAGAACCGCAGTGTATTCTCACGATGCCGCTCTTAGAAGGCACCGATGGTGAGCGGAAGATGTCGAAAAGCTATGGGAACTCGATTAACTTCAGCGATTCGCCGGATGAGATGTTCGGCAAGACGATGTCGATTCCCGACACGATGATTTATCGCTACTTCGAGCTTGCAACGAGCGTGCCCGATCTTGCTGAAATTAAAGAGCAACTCGAAGATAAAAAAACTAACCCCCGCGATCTGAAAGTGCAGCTTGGGCAGGAAATCGTCCGCTCGTTTTATGGAGATGAAGCGGCGAGCGAAGCCTACGAAAAATTCCGCACGATGTTCGTGAATAAGGAAGTGCCGGAGGACATTGAGGAAATAACCGTTGACTCGAATTCTCCGATTTCCCTTGCTGATTTCATCGTTGCACATAATCTTGTCGCGAGTAAAAGCGAGGCGCGCCGGTTGATCGATGGCGGCGGGGTTTCTATCGATGGAGAGAAAGTTGTTGATAATAAGGCAACGTTCTTATCGAACCGGGAGGGCAAAGTTCTCAAAGTGGGCAAGAGAAAGTTTTTAAAGGTCTTAATAAAATGAGATATGACAAAGGCCCGCTCGGCGCACTCATGGACGAATACGAGCGAGCAGCCAATGAATATATTCGAGGGATCGGCGCAGTTGCGCCAGAGAGCTATGATCTTATTCTAAATCCAGATTCCGAAGATCCCGTGTCGTGCAAGGGGATTACATCGCATGTCATCGGCGCAGGCTATGGATACGCAAATGGAATTCGGATTGCCTTCGGAATGACGCTCGATGTGCCGGAGCAATATTATCCCGATCCATCAGAATGGCCTTCGCAGCCGGAAATTCCGCTCGCAGTTCAGGCGATGCTTGATTACACCATTCAAACGCTCGATGGTCATTGGTCCATGACCGACGATGAGATTAACGAGAAGTTGATCCCGATGCGATGGAAAGAACGCTACGACCTTGAAAGTCTGCTCGAACACGCCATCGTCCATATCCTGCGCCACCGGCGGCAGATCGAGCGGTTAACCAGTCCCGCTCGATAGCTTTATCCTTCCTCTCCCAAATCCGCGCGGGCCGGCAAGTCGATGAAGAAGGTAGTGCCTTGCCCCGGCTGGCTTTCGACGCGGATAGTTCCGGCCATATCGGTGATGGTCTTTTTCACAATCGCGAGTCCCAGACCCATGCCGCTGGTTTTAGTGGAGAAATTCGGATCGAACACTTTTTTCAGCGTCTCTTCCTGCATTCCGAATCCGGTATCGCGTACCTGAATATGGACCATGCCCTGATCGCTCCGGGCGCGAATGACAATTACGCCCCAGCCATCGATCGCCTGCACGGAATTCCGCAGCAGATTGACAAACGCGCGGCGCAATTCCTCTTCGTCCGAATGAACGCGCGGCAAATTTTTTGGAACGTCGATGATGAAGCGGATGCGGCTTCGCTCCGCATCGAATAGCGCGACGGCACTATCGGCCACGGTGCGAATATCGACCGCACCCCACCGGCGGCGAGGCATCGCGCCGAAGTGCGCGAACTCGGTTGCGATGCGCGTGAGCACGTCGATCTGTTCGCGCATGGTGCGTATAACGCGGCGAAAGATCGTGTTGAAATTCGGGTCTTTCGCTTCGTGCGCATGCTCCAAATGCTGGACCGAAAGCTTCATCGGCGTGAGCGGATTTTTGATCTCGTGCGCAACCTGCCGGGCCATTTCCTTCCATGCCAGTTCCCGTTCGGTCTGTGCGACGATCTCGCGGCTCCTTTCCAGCTCGCGCGTCATCGTATTGAAGGCATGCATTAAATCGCCGATCTCGTCCTCGCGTGTAACCGGAATAGAAGTTTGGAGCTTGCCTTGCGCAATGCGCTCGGTGGCGCGGATAAGTTCCAATATGGGCGAAGCTACCCGCGCCGCGAAAAGCGCACCGATGCCAAGCAGCACGAGGCCGAGCGCTGCGAACGTTCCATAGATAAAGCTGGTGGTCCGCGCGATTTCCGCTTCAATGCGCGGCTGTTCGTCCATTGTAGCGAGGGCGAGCACGGCGAGCAGCCTGGAACCATTCGCGCTCATCACCGGCTGATAGCCAACGTCATACGCCTGGGCGCCAATCTGGACTGGCTCGGTAAAAAACGCGCGCGCGCCGAAGATCACCTCACGCACTGCGGTCGAATTGAGTGTGGAAGAAAGGAACGAAGACTCATATAACTCCGGCCGGCTACTCGCTTTCAGGCGGCCGGTTGCATCGTAAACACTGAAATCCCTTCCTATCACCTGCGAGAGATAATCGACCTGGGACTGAAGCCCGCCATTAGCAAGCGATGTCCCCGCATTCTCGATGGACTGCGTCATCCGGTCTTTTATTACCGCGGCGTCGCGAGTCAGGCGATCCTGCTCTTCGACTTGCGCGCGCTCGGCGAGCAGGCTCCGCGTCACATTCGTTACAACGACGAGCGGCACGAGCGCGATCACGAGCACGATGAGAAAAATTCTGTCGCGGAAATGAAGCGTGAACCGAACGCGGCGTGTCGCGACCTGACGAACGAGCAGAAGTACAATCACGATGAGCGCGCCATACAATAGGCCGATGGCATTCAGCCGGAGCGCGAATTCGAGCGTGCTCGCGTAGGAGGGTTCCGAAACGCTGACCGTCACGACCGTCGGGATTTCGCCCGGCTTTGGCTTCGCTGTCGCGCGATAATAGAGCGTTTGGTAATGAATTCCTCCGATCGAAGTCGTTTCCCAAAGACTTCTATGCGCGAGCAGTTGTCTTTGAATACCAGGCGGGATCGATGCTGGCACATCGAGTGAGGGGCTGTTTGTCAGCCGCCGCAAATTAGGCCGGTACTGCGCCACGATGAAGTGGCTGCTCGCTTCGGGATTCGTCGCCACGCCATTCGATCCTGGGAGGAGTGGGATGTTCGCTCGCGTAGTGACCAGCGCCGGAAGCTCACTCCAAAGCGAGATCGTTACGAAGAGCGGCCGTGCCGTAACGTTCGTTTGCACGGTGGAAGGCTTTGGAAGTGCCGGCTTTTGCGAGGCCAAAACTTTTACTACCGCGGAGGTCGTATCGTGCAGTAGAAGTCCGCCGATAATAGCCGGTGCTCCGGAACTCGTGAACGAGGGAATCAGATGAATCGCCGGCGCGGAGGAATCCGAACGGCGCAGGTCGAGTAATTCGGAATCGAGCGCGGGCCGAACGCGATCGAGTTCGGAAACAGCGCCGAGCGTGGCAAAATGCGATTCGCGAACGCCATTAGAATTGTAAACATCGATGACCGCATTCCAGGCCGGATGCTGCCGCATTCCGCCCATCCAGATCAGGAATGCTTCGTCGCGAAGCGCGGACGTATCGTGGCCGCCCATCTGCCATTCGCGAAGATGTTTTCCCGCGGTCGCGAGAAGTTGGCGCGCGGTATTCGTCAGCTCCGGCGTATCGACTTCCGCGTTTTCGAGGACCACTCGGCGCGCTACTTTTTCATCGCCCACTAATTGTTTTGTTGCGATGAGCGGGCTCATAATAACCGCGCTTGCTCCCAGAATAAATAAAATGGAGCGGCTCGAACGCGGCAGGCGATAGAGAAACGAAGGCCCATGATCCAATGGGTCGGGGACGGAAGCATCGATAATGATAACCGGCAGGCTGACGAGAAACGTGAGCGCGGTGAGCGCGGCGCGATACAGCAGGCTGGTATCCGAAAACGCGAATTGATCGAATAGGACGACTGCCCCGGTCAGGAACAGGATCGTGAGCAACGAGCCAAGCGTAATTCTTCGCCAAACATGCAGATAGCGTGAGGTAAGTTCGATGGCGGCGCGAATTCCAAAGGTAATAGTTAAGGCGGCAAGAAAAAGGTAGGTTACGCCAATTCCCAGAAAGGCAAGCAGCATCATGAGCGTGCTTGGGGCCGGCAACACTTGCTCGATACTAAGGTACCGCAACGAGCCATCGCGGACGAGCGCCTCGATGACCGTGCTAAGTCCATCGATGAGCAATTGGACCGTTATCGCGGATGCCACCGCTTGTCCCAGGAGCACTATTGGCGGCTCTCGCCGCTTTTTCTCGCCATTTCGTTCCCCGGACTCATCGCGGATGAGCCGCTCCCGAGGCATCCAGATGATCCAGAGCATCACGGCCACCGCGGTGGTGAATACGCTGGTGATAAATAGCTCCAGGGGATTGGCCGCGATTCCAAACATACCGGCGAAGGAAAAAGCCGCCTGGTCCTGATATTGGGAACCGAATAATTTTGCACTCGCGCCAAGCAGGATCAGTCCAATTCTCACGAGGAATAACGAGGCAACAACAAGAATAGAATACGCCAGGCCCGCCGCATTCGGACGTGGGCCGGCGGGAACTTCCGCAATAGTTACCAACAGCCAGAGGAGCAGGGAAAAAAGAGCGAGGCTGAGTGCAAATTCCCAGAGGCCATGAAGAAATCGAAATTCGGGGGAAGCCACGATTTGCGGCGCGCGGCTGATCGAAAGGGTGCCTACGAAACTTTGTGGATCGGAAGGCGAGGCAAGCAGGCCCTCCCGCACCCATGCGTTATCCGGATGTGCCGCGCCCGGCCGTTCGCCGAATCTTACCGAAACCGCTCGGCCGGCAAGCGAAGGAATATCCTCGATGAAATTCGTGGCCGGACTGTTTGCCAGCGGTTCCTTGGTCGCAAGTTGTTGCTTTGCCGCAATGTATGCTATCGGTAACCCATCTTTCGAAACAAGCTTTTGGATCGAGATGAGATCGGCATAGATCGGACCATTTTCGAGTAAGACGCCGCGATCGTGGCTCGGAAGCCGCATCGCCTCGCTCAGGACCGTGTCGAATCCGAACGTGGCGGCGACCGGCGTGTTCCATGCCAAAAGTTTTCCGTCGGCGGAATAAACGGCAAAGCCGCGATTGGCCACGCTTCCTTGTGCCGAAGCATCGCTATAGAGCGTGCTATCCGGAAGCCGCGCTGCAAACTCGCGATTACGCTGGCTGAGTAGTGCGAAGAGTTCTGCCGTGTTCGGCCCCGCAAGCGCCGCGGTAATCGTGGGATCTGCCGCAAGCCAGTTGCGCGCAGAGTCGAGCGTGGTAGCAATGGCCGTGAGCCGGTTCTGGACGCTGCTCGTAACTTCCGGAATGCTCCATGCTTCCTCGCTCCGGTCGTTTCCGGTGGCGTATAGCAGCCATTCCCCTACTGCTCCCGCTATGGAAAGAACGACTAATGCTACGAGAAAGCGTTGGAACCGCGCGGGCGGCACCGGAATCCGCCGGAAACTTTCCGGCCACAGAATCCTTCCCGCGCGCCGAACGCCCCGCGCGCCAAGCGAACGCGCGCGCGAAAACACCATACGTATGAAACGGGCGAGATTCACCAATAGTATGAATACCGCCGGGAGCCGCTACGTTCCATCCCGAAACAGGCGAAGCGCTGTTAAGCTCAGAAAAATGATCGATTCAATAGATGTTTCCTAAATAAAACGGGTGCCCATAATGCGCAGATAATCGCTATTCCTATCCAAACTTTCTTGCGTGTTATTTCCAGCGCCTTCCATGCCGGAGCGCGTTCCGCCACGAGATTGATAGTGAGGAAGTGGACTTCGCCGAAGGCAACCAGCTATCACTATGTGAAAAACAGGCGTGTTGATTAAGTTCATAATGGCCGAGTTTGCCTGCGCACGACGTTTGCTGAAACTGAGCGGGAAACTGGCGTAATAGTTGTTGCAACGAATAGAATTTAGGATGAATACTGCCATGAAAATCTTCACTCACACGAACGAGAAATTAATCAGCACGGCGCTGCTGGTGCTACGTATCGCGCTTGGCGTTATCTTTTTCGCGCACGGTTCGCAAAAAGTGCTCGGCCTCTTTGGCGGAAAGGGCCTCGATGCAACGGCGGCGATGATGAGCCAAATGACCTCCATCCCCGCGTGGCTTTTTTATGTTTCCGCGTTTGCGGAATTATTAGGCGGCATCGGGATGGTGCTCGGCCTTTTCACGCGGTTCTGGGGAGTCGCGCTCCTCATTAATATGCTGGTCGCGGTTTATTTCGTCCACCTTCCGCATGGCTTCTTCGCGCCGATGGGCTTCGAGTTCCCAGGCTCGCTCGCAATGACGGCCCTCGCGCTCACGCTTGCGGGTCCTGGCCTGTTCAGCCTCGATTATCTTCTCTTTGCTTCGCCGGCCAGCACCGCGAAGCCTCGTAATGAGCAGCCATTTAAAGTTCCGAGCGGCACCGCGCAATTCCGGCCAACAGCATAGTTTCCTACATCAGGTATCCCTAAGGAAACTCTGAGGTAAATTCAAATCTGGATTCCCGCCTTCGCGGGAATGACAAGATGTATCGTTTTTGTCGCTTCGCGCCCTGATTCCTAACCCTGTCATTCCCGCGAAAAGCATCGCCGACGATGCTTGCGGGAATCCAGACTTAATCAGCGATTTCCTTAACCGGAAGCTCTTCGAATGTAGCTAAGATATGCGTCCGGCCTCTGAAATCGACAGCGACCACCTGCGATGGCCTCTCTTCGGTAGCTTTTGCAAAGACCAATCGCAAAGCTTCCTCTTGAAGGGGGATACTACAAGCTACTTCTGTACTGGTTTCCGCATGACGGTAAATGTGCCAGGAAGATTGGTATTCCGAGAGAGTATATGTTATCATTGTGAATACTATTGTTCAGCAATTCTCACGCCGGTGTGTTATACTAAAAGGTTACCAATTATTAACTCATCCTTTCATTCGCGCGAAGAAAATCTCCCTGTTTGGTGGCACCCTTTTAGTTTAACATAAAGAAAAGTATTTAGCTTAACATTTCGATTTCATCACCATTTTGGATATGACACCTGAAAACCGTAAAAAGCTCGCCGAGCTCATCGAGTTCAGAAAGAACGAAATTCTCGAAGCTTGGCGCGGACGGATACGGCCGATCCTCCAGGAGCGGAACCTCGAGACGCCGGCACTGAACAACGAGATGCCGGATTTTTTGACCGAACTCGCCCGAAAAATCCGCGATGTCGACACGCCCCACTCCTGGAACGAACAGGTGAATAACGAAGAGAAGGTCAGCCGCACGGCCACCAGTCACGGCAAGCAGCGATTCGAAGTGGGATACGATATCGTCGAAGTGCTGAAGGAATATGGGATTCTGCGAGAGGTGATCATCGACTTAGCGGAAGGGGAGTCGCTTGTCATTGGCGGGAAGGGGGGACATGTCTTAAATTTCACCTTCAATAAAGCGGCTGCCGTTGCGGCCGAAGTATTCCAGCGCGAAAAAGAGATCGAAGCGCAGCGGCGGCGAAAGGAATATCTCGCCTTCGTTATGCACGATCTCAAGACGCCGCTGAACGCGATCATGATCGCCGCGCAAGTGATCGAAGGAAATCCCGACAACGCGAAACTCGTCGATGAAATGATTCATATCATTCTTCGAAGCGGCGGGCAGCTCGATGAGTTTATTCAGCAAACGATCAAAAATGAAAAAGCCGACGTATCGGAAGGAGCGGAAGATCTCGTCCCGCGAAATTTCGAACTTTGGCCACTCGTGCAGTCGGTGATCGAAGAGCAAAAATTAATCGCGGAAGATTCACACACAAGCATTCTCAATCTTGTCCCGGCTAACCTTACGGCTTATGCCGACGCGGTTGCGATGAAAACGGTCTTTCGAAATCTTATCTCGAACGCCATCAAATATGCGCCGGGCGGAAAAATCGTGATCGGCGTAACGACCTCGCGTCACGATGCGATCGAGTGTTGGGTACGCGATACGGGCGCGGGCATCCCACCCGATCGACTTAAAACTATTTTCGAAAAAGGCACGCACGATCCCAATAAAAAAGGGAGCACGGGATTGGGACTTGCGATGGTCAAAAAAATTGTCGAGGCGCATGGCGGCAACGTCACGGCGGAAAGCAAAGTTGGCGAGGGAACCACGTTCCGCGTCGTGCTGCCGATGAAGAAGGCCCTTACTTCTAACGTCGCTTTGGATGGCCAGGAAGAGCGGATTAATCGCAGCGTTGCCGTTCCGTAAGATTGCGGAGAGGGCGAGATTCGAACTCGCGATAGCGATTAAACTATGACGGTTTAGCAAACCGTTGCCTTCAGCCACTCGGCCACCTCTCCAAAAAGCCCCCTGTATTTGCGGATTCGCCTCAACGCACTCGAAGTGAACTTCGTTCTAAAAAAGCAGTATTGAAACTTTCCGGGATTCATGCCAAGGCTTGAGTGTTCTATGGATGATTCAAGGAATCGTTCTCATACATCACTCGTAAATCCCAATAATCTCAGTCAAGGTGGCACCAGAAACCCGTTCCGGCTGGAGGAACACGCAGCCGATCCAGCGCGAGTCGATTACCGTGCGTCATTTTTACGAATCGACGCGCGAGCGTTTTCGCCTTACGCTGCTCGCCGGCGAGGGCGGACTCGATAATCTTATCACCGATAAGAGCCTGCATCGTCCCGGTCTGGCGCTCGCGGGATATGTCGGACTTTTCACGTATCACCGCATCCAGGTTTTTGGCAACACGGAAATTTTTTACCTCCGCTCGCTTTCCATCGAAGATCGGATCAAGGCATTTTCAACGCTCGCCGGATTCGCGATTCCCTGCATCGTGATTACCAGCGGGCACGATATCGTCCCGGAATTGCTAAAAATATGCGACGAGCGAAAAATCCCCGTCTTCGTCTCGAAATACGAGACGACGAAAGCCGTCTTCTTTCTCTCGGATTTCCT